>Ga0209521_10002682_pt1 | contig 14497 bp, 13 predicted proteins | sample Rifsed19ft4_FD_184016 | JGI IMG/M metagenome (GOLD analysis project Ga0209521, IMG submission 184016) | Soil microbial communities from Rifle, Colorado, USA - sediment 19ft 4 (version 2) | ecosystem: Environmental > Terrestrial > Deep subsurface > Rock core/Sediment | place: Rifle, Colorado... | reverse complement strand
CTCGCCGAGGACAGGCCGGGTCGATCCCTTACCTCTTCAGGGTCTCCCTTAAAGAGACTTTCTCGGGCGGGCCTTCCGGAACCCCTCAAGAGCGCTTCGGTCAAAGCGCCAAAAAGAACGCAATTCCTCGGCCATTATCGGTTCACAAAATCGTAACCCGATATTTTCTTATTTCAGGCGAAAAACCTTGACAGGCCCCGACCTATTTTGATTTAATAACCGTACAAAATCCAAAGTATATGGTCAGAATCTCAGAGAAACTTCTATGGATCTTTGGGGTCTTTTCTTTTTTATGCATGGCGGCAATGGTCTGCGCGGCGGAAGCTGCCGAACCCGGGACTGAAAACCATAAATCGCCTGGCAAATGGGCATTGGTTCTCAGCGGCATCGAAGAGAAGCTGGACTCGTGCGTCGAGGCCTATTCCGCGGCATTGCCGGGCAAAGCAGAAGCCTGCCTTAACGACGCCTTCCTGAATTCATTCGAGATCGGCGGCCTGGAGCGCCGCATAAAGTCCCGCATATCCGACGACCGTGCCGTTGAGCTTGAGCGGATGTTCATCGACATCAGGCATGCGATCGCTTCAGGGGAGCCTCTGCCGCTGGTCCGCGAGAAGGTCGAGGGCCTCAAGAAGGCGCTCAGGGCCGACTTGGAGAGCATCTCCGCCGGGAAGAAGACCTGCGGCAGCAAAAACCTTATGCTTTTCCTCCAGTCGTTCATCATCATCTTCAGGGCCGGTTTTGAGTCGATACTCGTCATAGGCGCGCTTTGCGCCTATCTGAAGAAGACCGGACATGAGAACAGGATCGGGTCCATCTACTTCGGGGCGCTCATAGCCGTGCTGGCGAGCATCGCGACCATCGGCCTTATCCAGCTCCTTTTCACGAGATCCGGCGAGGCCAGGGAGGCGCTCGAGGGCTTCACAATGCTCTTCGCCTCAGTCCTGATGCTTTATGTGGGCTTCTGGTTCATGGGGAAATCGGGGCCAGCCGGGTTGGGCGGCTATTTCAGCCAGAAGATGGCCTCTCTCGGCGCCAGGAACATGCTCGCCCTCTCGGCCACGTCGTTCCTTGCGGTCTACAGGGAGGGGGCTGAGACGGTCCTTTTCTATCAGGCGCTCCGCGCGACGTCCCAGGGAGAGCCCGATATGATTATCCTCGGCTTTTTCGCGGGTCTTGCCTCTCTCGGGGCCCTCTTTATCGCCCTGAGATTCACGGTCGCCAAGATCCCCTCAGGCGTGCTCTTTTTCGTCTCTTCGCTTTTTTTGTATTTCATGGGGTTCACCTTCGCGGGCAAGGGCGTGATGGAACTGCAGGAAGCCGGCCTGCTCGGAGCGAGCCCGGCGGATTTTCCGGTAATCGATTTCCTCGGCCTCTACCCGACATACGAGGGGCTTTCAATCCAGGCCATCTTTATACTGGTATTCTCGATCTCCCTTTATTTCTCCTTCAGAAAGCGTCCCGGGACGACCCTGCCCTGCTGATGTCTGCATGTTTTTTTACGATGTGGAATGGAGGGAAGCCCCGGGGGGCGTAGCCGCCCCCCGGGGCTTCCTTGTGAGAGGGGCAAAGCGGCCGTTTCGGACAGGAGGGCGCACATCAGATCTTCAGTCGGAAGATCCTTGTGACCAGTTGGGTGCGATTTTTGACGCCGAGCTTCGTGTAGATATTATGCAGGTGGTCTTTCACTGTCTGTTCGGTTACGTGTATTGCCAATGCTATCTCGCGGTTAGACAGACCTTTCACGACGCTCGCCAGGATTTCCTGCTGCCTCGGGGTAAGCTTTAACCAGTCCTCGGAGACCTCCTGGCTGTTCACAAAAACCCTTGTCTGCGTAGAACCGTCACTCACTCGCGCCAAGCCCCCGCTGCACTATAGATATTCTATTCCGATAACGAATGTCGATATTGTATTCAGATAACAGAACGCTGTCAAGAAAAAACGGTTCTGCGGCGGACAAGGCGGCTCTTGATCAAGCCGCTTTTTCCCGCAGCGAATACCCTAAAAAAAACATTACCGGAGTCAGTCCGTATTCGATAAATCGACGGGATCTCCTCTCGAGCCGATGCATATTGAAATAAAAAATAAGGCGGGCCCCCGCGGGCCCGCCTTATCTGAAGCATCGTTACAACTGTTACAACTGACTTACTTCGCGTGGCAGGTTCTGCAGACGCCGGAGCCGGTGTTGCCGCCGACCCTTCTGAGGAACTGACCATCGCTCGAGGACTCAACAGGGTAGGTCGCGTCAACCTCGTTCCAGGACTTGTTGGCGAAGTGGGGGTCATGGCAGCTCGTGCACTCGACCTTGCCGTTCCTGAGGAGGTCCGCGATGCTGGCGGTTCCGGTGATGAACCCGTTGACGGCCCAGAGGTTCTTGGTCAGGTTGCCGTTGTCATAGGTGCTGGCGCTGGCCGCGAGGTCGGCGGTAAGGCTGATCGCGGAAAACAGAGTGCCGCTGTCCCTCAAACTGGCCCTGGGGGTAGCGTGGTCCTCGCCGCGGTACTCGATGGAGACCGGGTGGTCGTTCGAGAGGCCGGCGCTGTTCGAGCCGCCGATGTTCAGCCTGCTTCCAGTGGTGTTGCCGATCTCGTCGTTGCCGGGCTCAGCGGTCTGGAGCACGCTGTTGTTCTTGTAGAACGACCAGCCTGCATCGGAGGTCGAACCGATACCGCCGCTGCCCAGGCCGGCCTTGCCGGGCTTGTTCGCGAGGTTGTCAAAGGTGGTGACGCCGTCGTGGCAGCTCAGGCAGGCGAGAGTCGCGCCGCCCTGGTTGACGTCAGTTGGGGTGCCGCCTATAGTGGTGCCGTAGGCGGTAAATGCCGTAGTGCTGACCGACCTGTTCCACAGCGGAGCGCCGCTGGCAGTGGCAGTGTGGTGGGGCGTATGACAGAACACGCAGATCTCGGTCGTGGCGTTGGTGGTGAAGAAGCTGGTATTCGTCGGGTTACCGAGAGATCCGAGGTTATGCCTTGACATACCGATGCCGCTGGCCATCGCGTCCTGGTTGTAGGTATCGACGGCGGAGGCGGTGCCCGCCGCTATGAAGCCCGCTGAAACTGCTATAAGAGAGGCATATATAAACCTTTTCATAGTCTTTCTCCGATATTGAGTTTTTTGTCTGACTGTTTACTTGCGTACCACAACCCGTCCGCGTTCCTGAAAGGGTCCCCTGTGGGCCCCATTCATGAACACCTTGCGTGGCTGCGCCCTGTACCGCCGTCAGCACAAGACTCAATCCAGGCAACGCATGCACTATTTGCTTGCGTTTTTCCAGCAACTGCCGGGGCGGTGAGCCCCGGCTGAGCCGTCATCAGCTCAGGCCGGATATGAAGAGGAGCGCTCCGTTGATGCCTTACGATACCTGTCATCGATATCGCTTAACGATATCGTAATCCTAAATTAATCCCTTGTCAATGGAAATGTGAACGCCTGAATAACTTTTTTTTCAGGCATAGCCTTCTCGGAAAACGAAAGAGTTTAGCACGCGGGTAACTGCTGGTAAATCCAGCGCAAGTTGGAAATTAACCGTACTAAAGTAGGATTGGTTCGGAAAGCGGCGGCTGCGAGCAGCTTCCGGCGGGCCCGGACGGAGGAAAACCGCCTGTTCGCTTTAACGGGACCTGAAAGGGTGTGATGCGGTGGAAAGGCTTGAGCGCGGCCTCAGTTCGCGCTCAGGCCGACTTCGTTGATGAGCTCGACTATCTTCTCCCTGACCTGGTCCATGGCCTTGACGCCGTTCGGGGTGGTCTTGTAATACTTCCTGACCTTGCCTTCAACGACCGCGGAGTACGATTTCAGGAGCTTTTCTCTTTCGAGCTTGTGGAGGATGGGGTAGAGTGTGCCGGGGGAGACATCGTAGCCGTGATGGCCGAGCTCTTCTATAAGCCAAAGGCCATAGACGTCCTTCTTGTTGGCGTGATAAAGGATATGGATCTTTATTACCCCGAGAAAAAAATCCCTCAGCATCTTGGTATTGGCAGTCTTCATGTTTCAGAACGCTTCCCCGGCAGAAACTATGCAAAATCCACAGAATTCTGCCATATCGGGAAATTTTTTACAATAGCTATTTACTAATGATTATTCTCTGGTGGGAGGCCTGCGCCGATCTTATTTCCGCAGGGCAAAAAGGCGTAAACGGTTTTGAGCTGAATTATAACAGAACCTATATAAATACTTGGTGGCGGCGGGTGGAGTCGAACCACCGACGCGGGGCTTATGAGCGCAAAAACCTATAAAAATCTAACTCCTTGATTTAAGGCTGAGTTTCCCGTTTTGCTTCAAAATTCAAAGGGATAGAAGTGCTACATTGCTTCTATCCCTTTTGAAATTTTATGTGCTTTTTGATCCTTTTTAGCACAAATTTAGCACAGTGAAAAAAATTTTATATAATTATCTTACTCATCCCAATTAATCTATTCTCTTCAGAGATTTGTGGGTCTTCATATGAATAGTTCTTTTTTAGAAAACGTTTCTTTAAAATATAGCCGATTCGCAAAGCATTTTTATTTAAAAAAGAACTTAAATATTTAGAGTCAATTAGCATATATTGCCCATGTGGAGCATCAGATTCGCGATAATAACGCTGCTGCAAACCTTCAATCCAATCCGAAGTTTGCCCAATTGAAGAATTTTTAATTATAAATTCAAAATTATCTTGTCCAATCTTAATTTTCCAATTACAAATTTGATTAGAAAAAATAAAAGGTGTATGTACTTGGCGAAACCATTGCCATGAATTAATTACCAAATCCTTAATTCTAAATACTAAAGGGTATATTATTAAGTCATATATTTTTATAGGTTCGGAAACTGTTGGCAATAAATCCTGTTCTGCTTCCAAAAAATTAAAAGGTCTAGCCGCCAATGGATATAAAAGAAGTGTTGGCGCATATAAGATCTTGGCAGCTATATCATCAGCTGTCGGAAGGTTTTTACCGATTATTTTATATGCGAATGCAATTAATGTAGCGGAACAGCTAATTTCATTCGAAAATGTGTTATCAATTTTGATTGTGCCTTCTAAGCCAATTAAAGCAGACTCTTTTTGTTCATTCTCCTTTAGAATACGATCTACACAACTATCAAGCTGCCCTGCTAAATCTTCTTCCTTTTTTAAATTGGGCCACCATGCAGGGTAATGGCTTGGTTTAATTTTCCAAAACGATAATTCAATTGGCATGGATAAAAATGCATATTCTAAATAGAACTCCTCAGGGATTAATCCATAACCATAATACATCTGAAGAGATCTCAAAAAAGCTGAACGATATATCTCGCTCATTTTAGTCGACATTCCATATAGCATTTCCGAACGATTGCCTCCCAAATAATTTCCGGCCTCGCCAATCTCCTCCTTAATCTTGCATTCAAGCATTAGCTGCTGCGCAGTATATGCCCACTGCTTACCAAATTCAAAGCCAGTTTTTTTTTCGATAATTTCAGACTTGATGGAATAAATTGGTGCTAACAAACTACGAATCGATCTTTTAAAAAATCTACCTACTTCATAATTAGCGGGATAAGGATCAATATTCTTATATGGCGGCAATGTGAATTCAGCTTGGCTGTCCAACAATCGAGTTATCTCCGCAATCAGATTATCTATAACAACCGATGAATGTGGCACTGCATTTACAATTTCTTTTAATTTTATAAATTTTATTTTTTTTCCATGAGTTTCGATTGCCTTTATTATTGGCAATAATCCAATCGCTACCAAACTCTCCAATTCCTGAGAATTTATCCAATTTAATAGCCTTTTATAAATCTCGTTCTTTCTATTCGAATTGCCGATTAGTTCAGCTATAGCCATTGCAGCTCTCTCTCTAACGAAAGGACCCGGCCACTTTAATCGCTGAATTAAAATATCGATCACATCGATTTGAGGAATTTGAATCCATTTGCATTCAGGTAATTCCAAATTGGCCATGAGACTTTCGGCGAATCGAACGCTGTATTCAGTTATCTCCTCTGCCAATTTTATATCATCAAAAAAATTTAAAAATTCTACGCCCCTTGGTATTGGAATAAAGTAATTTGCACCTCTTCCATATCCTATTCCGGTTCTAAAAAGACTTAATTCAAAAAATTTTATATATTTTGTCGGGTGATTTTTTTTTAATTCAACCCATCGCCATTCAGCCCTGGATTTATCAGACCAATAAGACTGCCATCCGCCATCGTTTGCTTGGGCCCAGCAAAGATAGTCAAATGCCTTCTCTTTATCAAATTCATATATAAATGAATACAGACAATTTAATAAATCGCCTCCCATTTGAGAGGGTCCGATTAAATTATCGATCAAATCAATAATCAAGAAAGAAAAATTTCTTTTATCGATACGCTTTTGACTTACCCATGTCTTCATCCAAGCGCTTAGAAATTTCTCTTGATCCCATCTGGACTCAAGAGTTTTCAAATGATTAGCAATCTCATTCGGACCTATTTTTAAATAATCAACTTCTTTTTCATCTTCATTTTTAAATGATTTCTCTTTATCCTCCTTTGTAAAAAGTGGCCTTGAACCAAAATATTCCAAATTGTTTTTCAGAGCTCTTTGGGCGCCCTTATTATTTAGCGCCATTTCCCTTAGTGCTTCTAAAGCTTCTCCATCTATTACCGTTGTGGCCAATGCGATTTCCTCATCATTTTTGAATTCCAACGATTTTATAATGCACTCAAAAAGATCTTCTGCCAAATACAGTTTTTCATTTTCGGCACTTCCAAAATAATAACTAAAGAGTAAACTTTTATTAATGCCCAATAATATTTTTCCAAATTCGGTGGGTAAATGTATAGTCTCATCTCCATCGGTATACTCGCTTACATTTTCAATCAGTGGAGCAATTCTCAGCAGCCAATCACAAGCAGATTTCGACCCATTCAGATGACAAGTCTTGATGGATGCAAGCACTTGATCTAAATACATATCCTTGTGATAACCATATCCCAAAAGATTATCGGCAGCTAATCTTAAAAATTTTTTCGCATTATCGAGATCATCATAAATCTCAGCTAGTTTGCTTAAATCTAGATAATAATCAGCCCGATCCGGAAATCCTATAATGTCTTTTCTTATTCTATTTTCTTCCTGTTTTATATAATTGACATATGCTTCCTTTTCCAGAACGGGACTATGCGCATATTTTAAAAATTCAAGTATTTTGTAATTATTTAAAAACTTACAATTCAAAATTGAGTCAAACTCATTTTTTGAAATTCGATCATTTGACGCTAATTTTATGAGTATAAGCAATTTCAAAAATGAGCAAATTGCATTTTCCAAACTAGAGCGGAGCTCATAAATTTTTCCGTCCTCTTGCCAAAAAAGTTCCTTAATTGAATTCAAGCCATTTATTGATTCAGAGATATTTATTTTCGAACCCGTCCTTAGTGCCACAGATAGTTTTAATGATACTTCCATTATTTTGGCAGCTGTTTCAATAGCCCAATTCTTTTCAACTGCATTTTCAATCCAGGCCAATAGATTTGATTCTTTATTTCGAAGACCATATATCATTCCTAAAAGAAAACAATCATAAAAGAGCAGGGAAATTGCCTCTTTTTTCTGAGTATCATAATATTCTGCTTCAATCGGAAAATCCTCATTCGTCGGTAAATCAGGAGTTCCCATTTTCTTTATACCTCTCAGCAGTAGATACAACCTTGAGAAGTGATTTATATTTTGTGATCTTTGTAGTGAAATTATTCCCATAAATTTTTTTTGACTTTTATTTAAATCAAATTCAGCACAATTGCTTATAATCAGCTGGATTTCCGTTTTATTTAATCCAGAGCGCATTAATTGATCTAACTTGTAATCTTGCCCGGTTTTTAAAAGAGTTTTAGAATAAATACTGAACAATGCATCAGACCATCCAAGATCTCTAAAGGATTTAATGTACTTTATAACTCTTTTCGGTTCATGATTACGATTAAGCGCTATTATATTAATGAGATAGCCTGGAATTTCAGGTATTTTAGTATGAATCGAATCCTTTTTCTGATAATCTTTTTCCTGTCTTTCACGCAATAAATGAAAAACATTTTTCAGAATCTCAGTCTTTGAATCTTGTTCAGCAAGTTCTCCAATTTGATTTAGCTGCTGTGAATGCAAATTATCTAAATTTAATTCGGCCCAATTTAACTTATTCAACTTAAAAGCTTGATCGTATATATTCTTAATGCAGTCCAGATCAGTGGCATTCTCAAAAATATTTTTGAGATAACCAAGCTCAAGACATTTAGGATACAGCTTACTCTTAAAAGCTGCCATCGCGGCTAATTCGAGTTGCTCAATAATTTTACTGCTATCTCTTGGATAGCAAATCGCATCTATTACCCAATCTCTATCAATTTCCAAAATGGGCTTATAATTTCCGCTTTCCATATTTAATCTTCTAAGCTCTGACCACTTCAAGGCATCATACGTCGAATGCTCCAACCAGTTTTTTAGATTTTGGATTATCTTGGATTTTTGGATTTCAAATTCGATTGTACTTGAAAGAAATATATCGAAACTATTGTGAAATATAGATACTCTCGAACTGCTATCGATTAATAAATGTGCGATGGATTTAAAACTTTTCGAAATCTCTGCCGGATTCTGCTCAATAAGATTAATTAATTCAAAAATTTGACTTCTTTTAAGTAAAAATCCCGCCGATTTAATAGTCAATACTATCGTTTTACCGAGTTCTGGGATTTGTAACCATAATGAATTGTAATAAGCTCTAATTTCTCCATTATATGAAATCAATCTCTTGCAGTCGTAAAGACCTAATATTCTCTTATGATCTATTTTATTTTTTAAAAATTGAAGAGTGTAGCGAAGATGTAATGGATTGCCTTGAGTTTTTATGTACAGCTCGTCTATTATTTTTTTAAACAGTCTCCCATCTGTTGGCAGATTTAATTGTGAAATATTTTTTCTTACGACATTGCCTGTAGTTTCAAGATCGAATCCTTTTATTTCTGTCCAGTTATCTTCTGAGCAATAATCAAAAATAATTGACGGCAAATGGTTTTTTACTTGCAATTGCATTCCGAGGACTATCCAAAGTCCCGATTGAGGATAACAAACCTCGGCTAGGAATTCTTTTAATTCAGTCTCATTTTTATGCCTTAAAACATGATCCAACCCGTCGATAATTAGTACGAGCGCTTTTTTATTACGGGTTTGTTTTTTACTTAATTGATTTAGATATTCCCGTATTGAAATTTTTGCCGAATTCTGGCTAGCTAAATACCCCAATTCAGCGGAAAAATTCTTAATTTGTGCTTTAATTGCCTCAATGACCCGCGCCGAATTTAATCTTTCAAGTGGATTATTTTCGTTAGGAGAGATGTGATAATGATGACGAATTGAAATTATCTTTTTCGAGATTAGAAGTTTATAGAGCTTAGACAAATACGTGCTTTTTCCGCATCCGGGCTTACCCCAAAATACCTTTATACCTCCGCTTGGGTTTTTTAGATCACTTAATGTTTGTCTATGAATTTTTTTGTCAAAGAGAACAAAATCTTTTGGGATTTGAAAGTTTTCATTTAAAGGCTTAGGAATATCCCATTCGCACCATTTCCTAATCTGCTCAAGTGAGATCTCATTAGTAAACTGCTGTCTGCATTCTTTTTTTATTTCTAACAATAAATTATCAACACCATATTTTGTCGCCCTTAGCTCTTGATAAAATTGATCCCTTATTACCTTCTCTAGATCATTTAATTCTTCTTGCCCAAATTTAAATTCAAAATTTTCGAAAAAATCTTTGATGCGGTCATCTGAAATCTGCTCACAAATTGAATCATAAAGATTTTTATTTTTTCTTATTTTGGAATACTCAAAATAGTTCTTATTATTCAAATATTGGGATAGACTCTGATCAGCCGTGCCATTTGTAATAAAACACGCTTTTCTGATTTTATGATTTATTTTTTTTTCGTAATAGGATTTGAACCACTTTTGAAGGAGTGAATCTTTTAAGTTACCCTTTTTATCCTTTTCTCGTTTTAAAAAGTTGGTCCAGGTCCAGCTCTCATTTCTATCCTGTTTGTGCTTAAATTGAAAAAGTAAATAGAGATTTTTTGAATCACAGATGACAATATCATCTAAATAGAACTTTTTTTTCTCCAAGTCTTCTGGAGTGGTTTCAAATCTAATCCATTTGTATTTACTCGGATTTCTGAGCCAATCAGCACAAAAAAATAAACCCCATAGGTCTTGATAATCAAAACCGCTACGAATCGGACTAGTTGGATTTTTTCTATTCATATTTTTTGTAAAATGATAATCTTATTTGATGAAAAATGCCACAGGATTTGTTCATAAAATAAATAGAATAGATCCTGCTCTTAACGCAGTTATTAAAATTTATTTAGATTTCTTACAACAGCTGGAAAAGCATTCTGAAGGCCGACTCGCATTCACTCAGGATTTAGCAGATCCAATTATTGCTAGATCTGGCTGGTTAGGGCCTTATGACAGTGACCTGGCTTACGGACAAGATTTATTTGATTACATTATTAAAACAGGGGCAGTTAAGAGGAAAGATCTTTCTCCATTTTTCAAAGCCATATCTCTTCTCGATTCCGAGGACATTCAATCACTTCTAAAAATCTGTAATACTCTGATCAAGGCTTTGCCTGAGGAAGATAGTAAAGCATTCTACGTTAGAAATCTCAAACCCTATAAATCCTTAGATCCATGCGAAATATTCGCCTCAGAAAAAGCCAATCTTGATTTTTACTCGCTTATACTTTCTTTGATTACTCGATATCTATTCGTAATTCTCTTTAGAGATGAACAGCCTGTCAAAGATGAGCAAATTGAATATTTTCAAAAATCAAATGCTGTTCTTTCTTTTATCAATGTTGTGCTCTCGATGTTTTCGCAAATTGCCAATTCACAAACTTTAGCCGAATTAAAGGAGCGCATCTCCAAAGGAGATAATAAAGCCTTATTCAAAGCTGTTACGATAGATAAAAGCATTTTGTATCTGGACGGAGTTAAGGCACGGGTCTTAACAGCCCAGCTTACAGGTGATAGCAAGTTCTTTGCTAAGCTTGGAAAGGCGATAACGGATAATCCCTTAAAAAGAATAGGACAGCACGGAAAAACCTATGCTGTCCTAAAAATGTTCTGGTTTCATGGTCTTTATAAGCTCACAAATGAGGAGCTATATTATTTCCTCAAATCCTGCGGCTTAATCCCGCCCGCCTATCCTTACGCCTTTGAAAAATTCATCCAAAGGCACATGAAAGTCAAACTGGTAAAAGCATAGCTAGCGCAATAGCCTATGCAGCCTTACGCTTAGCGGTTTTAGTACGGCTGCTTTTTCCCGATTCAATACTGATCTTCAGCCCAACAATTTGAAGTAGATTTAAAATGCTTTTGAGTTCTGGATTGCCCTTTTTGGAAAGCATGCGATAAAGGCTTTCTCGATTCATACGCGCCTTTTTAGCTACCACCGTCATTCCACCATGAGCAATAATCACATTCCGCATTGCTAAAAGGAAAACTTCCTTATCTCCATCTTCAATAGCCGCGTTTAGATATTCGGCTGCTTCACGCGAGTCTTTTAAGGACTCGATCAGGTCTTCTTGATAGCTGGTGATTTTTGTAGTCATTGTTTCCTCTCTTTATGATCCTGCCAATAGGCTTTTGCCAGTGAGATATCCTTTTTCTGGGTCGATTTATCGCCGCCAATCAATAACAACACAACTGTTTTTCCATTCAGTGCGTAATAACCCCTATACCCTGGGCCATAATCGATTTTTAATTCGTATACCCCTTCACCAACCGAACGGTTCTTGCCCAGATTACCAAGTTTGACCCTATCCAATCTTACGCGAATCTTTGCCCTTGCCCCAATATCTAGGCCGTCCAGCCATTCTTTAAATGGCTTCTTGTTCGTAGCTGTTAGGTAGTACTCGATTGAGTATGGATAGGTTTCCATCAAGTTTCAATTATTGTAGCTTATAAGCTACATAAAAGCAAGTCTTTTTTAAAGTTCGTTTTCAGACAAAAACTACCCCTCTCAGTGTCCGAGACATTCCCCTAATCTTTTTCTATACTGCCCTTAATTTAAGGAATTGCTTAAGTCAATTCCCGTTTTGCTAGCTTACTCATAAGCTCCCGAGTAAAGCGAATAAGGCGCACAATCTAGCTTCTCATTTTTTCAACGTATGGAGAACATGATTTGAAGACCAATAAGCACCAGACATTAACGTTTGTAAAAACAAAGGGCAACGTTAGGGCGCAGGATATTGTAAATCAATTCGGATACTCTTCAGGAACTGCCCGTTCTTATCTTTCCTATTTGGCAAGGCATGGCCTTCTCGAACGTAATGTTACGGGCTATATATTAACGGATAAGGGCAAGGCACGTCTAGAGTACTTTGAGACCTCATTTTGTGGAAGCTTCGACTGTCCGTTATGTTACGCAAAGAAAGAGAACAATTTCACCTGTCCAAGGTGTCAGTATAAGCTCCCAAAAGAAACGGCACGGATATCCCCTGAATGGAATTTCCTGATAGGCGTAAGGCATGCCGGAGTCTATTGCCCCATGTGCCAGAAACTTATATTCACTGAAAAGCAGGCAAGCCTTTTACATATACGTATGGAGGAAAAGCAATGAACGGTACTGGATGGGTGATAAAGCCTTTTTGGAGAGTGATCGAAAATTCCCCTTTACGATTACGTAACGTTAGAAAATTGATGTGCCAGAAGCGGCCAGAATAGGCCAGAGCGACCTATGACTTTCTTAATCCTTTTTGTACCATGAAAAACATATGCGTATGGAGGATAGAACAATGAGCGGCTCAGGATGGGAGATAAAGCCTTTGGGAGTGATTGCTCTGATAGCCGTAACGGGAATTGCCCTGCACGTATACGTAACGTTACGTAACGGCAAAATCAAAGAGATCAAGGGCTAACGTATACAAACGTATGAAGCTTGTATCCATAAAAGAGCTGTCACAATTCCTCAACGTTAAGCAGTCTACCCTTTACGCTTGGGTACATAACGGGACTATTCCCTTTTATAAGCTCAACGGCCTCATACGTTTTGATTTGGATGAAATTCAGGAATGGGTACGGAATTCCAAACCTGAAACCAAAAACGTTAAGTTTTCTCCAGGAAAATCAACTACTTTGGATATCGATAATATCGTCAAAAAGGCTGTTGCTGACGTTACGGGCAAAAGTTATAATCCTTCCAAACGGGAAACCAGCCTGAATCAAGCCCAAAGGAAGGAGGTCTAAGTGGGGCTGTTCAAAAGAGGCCAGGTCTGGTGGATGAGGTTTACCCATAAGGGTAAACAGGTAAGAAAGCCAACTAACGTAACGGATAAAAAGCTTGCTGAGAAAATTCACCACAAGGTAATGACTCAGCTTGCCGAAGGCCAATGGCTGGACAAACTCGAAGGAGCGGACAAGACCTTTAAAGAACTTGCGGAAAAGTACATAAACGAATACGCAAAGATCAATAAAAGGTCTTGGCAGAAGGATCAAGAGAGGCTCAATAACCACCTCATTCCGTTTTTCGGTGAAATGATCGTAACGGAGATCTCGCCCAAGGTAATCTCCGCATACAAGGGCCACAGGTACAAGAAAGATATCGCCCCTGCCACGATCAACCGAGAACTGACCATAATGAAGCATATGTACACTATGGCAGTTAAGGAATGGGAATGGTGCAGGGACAACCCTGTTAAGCGCGTAAGGATGGAAAAAGAAGGCCCTTCGCGCGACAGGTGGTTAACCTATGAGGAAGAAAAAAGGCTCCTTGATGCCTGCCCAGCTTGGCTAAAAGAGATCGTTACGTTCGCCCTGAATACAGGGATGAGGCAAGGAGAGATCCTTGGCCTCAGGTGGAAGGATGTAAACCTGATCAGTGGAATAGTCATCCTTGATATGACGAAGAACGGAGATAGGAGATCAATCCCCCTAAACAGAATCGCTTGGGATATGTTGAAGCAGAAATCCAGAGTAAGATACCTTGCGAGTGATTATGTCTTTACGAACGATGCAGGAAAGAGGATGGATGGTGGAAATCTCAGGACCGACTACATGAAGGCCTTAAAAAAGGCAAAGATCGAGGCCTTCACTTTCCACGATCTCAGGCATACGTTCGCCACAAGGCTGGTACACAGGGGAATCGATCTCTACAAGGTGCAAAAGCTCCTAGGCCACAGGGACAATAAAACAACCCAGCGGTATGCGCATCACTATCCTGAAAGCCTCAGGGACGGGGTAGATGCATTGGTTTCCGCAGACTCAGGAAATCAATTAGCACAAATTTAGCACAATTTCAGATTTTGAAAATTGAGGCTGATTTTTTGCGGCTGTAAGTGGTTGTTTTTATGGTCAAATTATGGTGGCGGCGGGTGGAGTCGAACCACCGACGCGGGGCTTATGAGACCCCTGCTCTGCCAACTGAGCTACACCGCCGTTTGTGGGATGTGGTGCGTTGAAAAAAATTGCAGACTGGCGATTATAACG
>Ga0209521_10002681_pt1 | contig 14497 bp, 14 predicted proteins | sample Rifsed19ft4_FD_184016 | JGI IMG/M metagenome (GOLD analysis project Ga0209521, IMG submission 184016) | Soil microbial communities from Rifle, Colorado, USA - sediment 19ft 4 (version 2) | ecosystem: Environmental > Terrestrial > Deep subsurface > Rock core/Sediment | place: Rifle, Colorado... | reverse complement strand
TTGTAGTTTTCGTCGACGCCGATTAGGATTAGGCGTTCGTCGCCTGACACGTTCTTGAGCAGTCTTTTCGCGAAAGGGGCCTGAATCCAAGCGTACAAATTCGATGCGGCTTTGGAGCCTTCGAGGCAATTGCTTGGGTATGGGATGAGAACGTTCGCCTCGTTTGTGATATCGGTGATTTTCTTCGTCCTACAATTTTTATGTGCCATACTAGGCTTAGGCACCGCTTCATCAGACGCATGGAGACAGATGCTATTCCTTTCAATAGCCACCATGTTCCTTGGAACCCTAGCCTTTCTGTATATGGCTCTATACGCTAGCTGGTCCCTGGTAGCTAGAGAATCCTCTTGCCTTCAAAGCTGGGTCTCTCGGTACTCCATAGTGTTCTGATCAATCTAATTGACTCGTCAAGCCTTTTTCCTCGGTCGTGGAAGTTCACTCCTAGATTCGTGAATTCCCGCTCATTCCAGCCCACGCTGGTGGCAAGCATCACTCTCCCTCCGCTCAGGTTGTCGATTGTGGCTAGCTGCTTGGCTACGACGACCGGGTTACGCATCGCAGTGATTAGAGATGAGATGCCCAGTCTCACAGTACTAGTGAGCGGAGCGAGATAGGCTAGAGATGTGATACTGTCGAGAATCCTTTCGTAAGGCGTCCCGCTCTGAGCCTGCATAAGCACATGATCCGTAGTCCAAACAGAACTGTAACCCAGCTTCTCGGCTTCAAGGGCTACTGTGCGAAAGCCTTCCACGGTCATTGTCTTACCATAGTTTGGGATGCAAACACCAAACTTCATCCGGAATCACACGTTCTCAGGAGGGTTTAGACGCTCATAAAATCCCTTCCCCTGGCAGTTGCGGTTTCACAACTGAAATACGCAATCCCCGTTTTTGGATGGGGTGGGGCGGCGCAGGCTTTTGGGGAACCTATGTTACTTTGCGATTACTGAAGACCGGTATCCTACAGTCTAAGGAGGGGTGTGGCGGGAGCGCGTTACGTCGAATGGTGCACGTGGGTTCCGATTTCGATTAATCACCCTGAACCTCCCGTTTTTGCGTTCAGAGCGCGATTACGTTATTACGTTTAGCATCCTTTCAAGTGGTGGATCTCAGTATTGCCTTGATGCCTTCTCTTGGTGACACGACTTTGATGAATTCCCTCGCAGATTTTACGACTCTGCTATCTAGCGTGACCAAGGTTAACCCGTGCTTAACGCATGGGATTAGGATAGGTATGTCGCTTCTATCACTGATTTTCAATCGGAAGCCCCGCACCTCTTGGCGGGAGGGCTTCCTCAGGATGAGCAGGCTTGGGGCGATTTCGTCGAGTATGAACGATTCCACGATGCCTGCTGGAACTCGGAATTTCCTGACTAGCGCGAACCTTAGCTCTCGAAGAACATAGTCGCTTGTCAGCAGTCTAGCTTTCCCTCTTCTTCCCAGCTCAAGAAGTCGCCTGCCGTCGCTCTCTTCAATGAGAAATGCTGTTACTAGGACATTCGTGTCGAGGAAGTAGCCGGGGAGGCTCATCCGTACTCTTCCTTGAAGACCTCCCGCCTAACACTCTTCGAGATCCTAACTATGTCGGCCTCGGTGATCTTATGCCTCCTTGCGAAGTCACTCTTCCAATCGGGCGGTGCCTCTTCGCCGAACACGACCTTCCTCGCCACCATCCGCCCCGTGTTGTCTGCTGCAACTTCGACTACGTCACCGACCCGGAGACCAAGCTTCTCCCTGATCGACTTGGGAATGGTCATCTGATGTCCTCTGGTGACTCTGGTGATAGCTCTCTGCTGTGACATGGCCTCTTGGAATTGCCACTATAGGAATTAAGGATTTTCCTTTTCCACCCTTTGCAGATATGGAAGAACTCATCCTAGATGCACGTTACTTTCCGAAAGTCCCTTTTCGTCATGCTCTCTGTATTACCAGGAAGTCATGATCCACTCTCTGCATCTCGATTTTGTCATGGATGAGAGGCTGCTTCAACTAAGATAATGAACCGACAAGGTTAACTTGTTTTGAGCGCGAATACCGCGAACCAGATACGTTTTGATTGGACCCCAGGAATTGAGTTACGAAGACGCCCCGCGCATAACTGTGAAACCGCCTGGACCAAAATCACAAGAACTCCTAGCGAAACAGCGCACGTTGGAAACTCGAGCGGTGATTTACAGCAAGGCGTTCCCGTTCGCGATTGATTCAGCGAAGGGTGCGACCATCAAAGATGTTGATGGAAATCTCTACATCGACTGGCTCAGCGGGATATGCGTTCTCAACCTGGGACACAACAATCCGTTCGTGAACGAAGCAGTAAGAGCCCAAATGGATCGAATCTGGCATGCTCTGGAAATACCCACGGAGAGCCGGATTAATTTCATGGAGAAGATCAACTCCGTGATGCCAAGCGCCCTGCGCGATCATACCCGATTTCTTTTCACAGTAACCGGTGGTGACGCCTGTGAGGCGGCAATGAGTCTCGCAAAACACGTCACCGGCAAGCATACAATGATCGCCTTCGAAGGAGCATATCACGGCGTTCATCAAGGAATCGTCAGTCTCACCTCAAGTCGAAAGTATCTCCAAACTTCCGGAACGATAAGAAGCGGCGTGTTTCATCTCCCCTACCCATACTCGTACAGGTTCCCCTTTCCAGCAGAGAAAGGAGATGAAGGCAAGGTGGTTTTGAGATATCTTGAACATTTGCTAGTCGACGAACATTCTGGTCTAGATGACCCTGCTGGAATAATTGTTGAACCCGTTCTCGGTGAGGGAGGGTACGTTGTACCGCCGGCCGATTTCCTGCCTGGCTTAAGGGAGATAGCTGACAAGTTCCAGATTCCACTAATCATCGACGAAGTACAGGCCGGATTTGGAAGAACAGGCAAGTTCTGGGGATGCGAACTGACTGAAACAAAACCGGACATCATGTGCATCTCGAAATCCGTCGGTGCCGGCCTTCCACTCTCCTTAATCGCCTATCGCGAAGATTACGACGAAACAGTCCCGGACGCATTTCACCTAGGAACCTACCGCGGGAACCCCATCGCAACCGCGGCCGGCGCAGCAAGCATAGACTACATCAAAAAGGAAAACCTGCTAAGCAGAGTCACTAAGCTAGGTGAGAAGGCAAAGTCAAGATTCGAAGGGATCGCAAGCTCCACCAGCAAAGTCGGAGAAGTTCGAGGAATAGGTTTCATGATAGGCAACGAGATCGTGGAATCTAAACAAACCAAAACGCCATCCAAGGATTCAGCGGTCAAGCTAAGGAAGATGATGTTTGAAAACGGGCTGCTTATGCACACTTGCGGACATTTCGGAAACGTGCTCCGATTCATGGCTCCCTTAGTGATAAGCGAAGGCCTACTGGACAGAGGCCTAAGTATTTACGAAAAAGCCGTAAAATCCCTCTAACCGGATGGTCGCATCGGAATGACAATCAGGACCGTTAACCCCTACACCGAAAAGACACTTCACGAATATCACGAAGAGAGCCTTGACGAAGTCAGAGCCAAGATAACAGGGTTGAGAAAAGCACAGCAGGAGTGGAAACTTGACCTTGACGCCCGGATGCAGGCGCTCAAGGAGGTCAGGACCCGGTTCGCTTCAGCGAGCAACGAACTCGGAATACTCATGAGTACTGAGATGGGTAAACCCGTCTCTCAGAGCGAAGCGGAACTAAAGAAGTGCCTCTGGACAATCGATTACGTAATCGAAAACGCTGCAAAATTCCTAGCTCCTGAAGAGGTTAAGACCGATGCCAAGAAAAGCTACATCAGATTCGACCCGCTCGGAGTAATTCTGCTCATCATGCCCTGGAATTTCCCCGCATGGCAATTCATCCGAGCCGCCGTTCCGGCATTAGCTGCAGGGAACGCGGTTCTCTTGAAGCATGCATCCTTAGTCTCAGGGACGAGCGTGAAGCTGAGCGAGATTTTCGGCCTCGACGCGTTCAAGTCTTCAGTGACCCGAGGAGAAAACGCAAAGGAGGCGATCAAGTACTCAGACGGCGTATCTCTAACCGGATCAACCTCCGTCGGAGCAATGGTGGCCGAAGAAGCGGGAAGACAGCTCAAGAAAGTAGTCTTGGAGCTTGGAGGATCGGACCCCTACATTGTGCTCGACAGATCGAACCTGGATCAGGCTGTCAAGAATTGCGCTGTTGCACGAATGCAGAACAATGGCCAGTCATGCATCGCCTCGAAGAGGTTCATAGTCCACGAAGACGTGTTCAATGAGTTCTACGCAGGTATGAAGGATGAGTTCTCGAAGGTTGCGATCGGAGATCCGCTCGATAAGAGCACGTTCCTCGGACCACTCTCAAGCAGAGACCAAAAGGAGACTGTGGCTGATCAGATCAAGAGAATGAAAACCCTAGGGACCGTGGAAGAGCTCGCGGGTGGGCTTGGAGGCAATTTCATTCCACCAACGATAGCAAGGATCGAATCAAACTTTGATGAAGAGGTTTTCGGGCCTGTTGCAATATTGAAGAAGTTCAAGACACCAGAAGAAGCAATCAAGCTAGCGAATGAGACACCTTTCGGATTGGGGGCATCAATTTGGGGTGACCCAGCAAGTGCTGAGAAGCTCGTTCCCCATATCGAAGCGGGATTAGTATTCATCAACAAGATAGTGACATCTGACCCGCGTCTGCCGTTTGGCGGAGTGAAGAAGAGCGGATTAGGAGTCGAACTCTCGCGCTACGGACTGCTAGAATTCACAAGCAAGAGAACCATCTGGGTGAATTAACCAACAACTGACTCTAAACAAGCAACATACTTCAGGAAACGAATGCCTTCTCCGGTCGGAACTCACGTTGGAACCTTCTGCGAGCTGTACCTCAAAGGATGGCAAGCGCATAGGATTGAACAAGAATAGATGGTTCCACATCGTCGAGTCACACAACTATATGGTGGGGTTACAACAGTTGGTTTTGGAAACTGTCACAAACCCTGATTACATTGTTCGAGGAAGAGGAAAAGAAAAACTGGCGATCAAGTTCTTTCGAGCAACACCCATTGGGGCAAAATATGTCGTGGCCGTATATGTGGAAGATGACCACGATGGGTTTATAGTGACGGCTTTCATCACTTCAGAGTTAGAGAAGGTTCTAAAGAGGGGAGTTCTGTGGCGAAGGCCGTGAACGTTCAGTCAGTCATGAAAGCCTTACCTCACCTCCTCAATCTGCCCTCCAAATCCTTTTGGATAGATTATGATGATGAGGCCGACGTACTCTACGTAAGCTTCGAAAAACCACAGAACGCAGACAACAGTACCATGGAGGACGATGCAATAATCCACTACAGAAAGGGAGAAGTCGTCGGAATCACGGTGCTAGACGCAAGTAAACGCAAGTAACAACGCATAATGGCTTCCATCCCGCGTCTACCGTTTGGCGGAGTGAAGAAGAGCGGATTAGGAGTCGAACTCTCGCGCTACGGACTGCTAGAATTCACAAGCAAAAGGACAATTTGGGTGAATTAACCAGACGCAAGAGAACTGCGCAAGTATTCAGCGATTCACATCTTCGACGTCCTTGTACCACTTGCTTTTCGCACCGACTTTGGCTCTGAGCTTCCAAGCAAGGGACTTAGGTTTACTTTCAATGATATTGAGGAGATTCTGAATCTTGTGTGAGACATCCGCTCGATCTTCTTCAGTCAGTTCAGGATAGACCGTAAGCCTCTCTTCTATCTTTTTGAGATTAGTGACTACAGTGTAGTAGAAACCCCAGTCATTACAAAGAACATCCGCCAAATATTTCGCGTCTATGGTTTCTGGAGCGACATCACCGACAGAATGTTCGCGAAGCAGCATTATAGTGTCAATTACGTCCTTCTCATTGATGTGGACAATCTGCATTTTCTCAAGCAGCATGTCAACTAGGGGAATAGTCAGTTCTTCGATTTTCAGTCGACCATCGAAGGAAATGTTATGATTCATCTCCAGTTTGTCGAAGAAAATGTCCACATGGAGCCCGTTCGATTTGTTATCCCAAATCATACGCCTCTCCCCGAACAGCGCCGTAATCATGGGTTGATCGCCGTACCCGAACTCACGCATCATCTTGTCGATCTGAGCTCTTTCCTTGTTGTAGGCCGCGAAGTCAACATCAGAAAGCGCTCTGTGGAGTTTTGCGGTTAGGTGGTTGTATTTGGGGCAGTGAAGCTGGAAAGCTATCGCGCCCAAGAGCCGCAGATGCAGGTTACGCTTTCTTCCCTCAGTAACTATGCGCTCACCTTCCGCTTTCATTACCGATTCGCGTTTTGCGGTATCCTGCATTCCTTCCAATGGAAGTCAACTGCCGGCTTCCGAGAAGGGTGATATACGCTATTTGTGCTATTCGCATCCAAAATGAACTGAATTTAGCCTGAAGTGAATTGATACCCTTCCATTTTTGGGCCTTTGAGTATAAGAATCACCCCGCATAGGATTCCTTCTGAATATTCGCTGCCTGGCTTGAAGCACTCCAAAGGAAAACGTGGTTCTTGCAAACCGAGGAAAGTCCGGAAAAACAGAAACCGTTTCTGCGAGGGTCTAAACGTCAATGGCACTTTAGGGATTTCGTCATTCCCATGAAGGCCTTCTCTTGTTTCTCGACGGATTCGTGAGGGAAGAGTGCATAGATAACGAAATACCTAGACGAGTCAGGGCAGTGCACATGAACCGAGCACGCATCTCGCGGTACTGCTCGCCCACCCGTGAAGAAACCCGCAGTCATCTCTTCAAGCCTTACATGGTTGTAGGCCGCTTTATGCGATCGGACATTCACTGTATCTGACGATACCTTCTCGAAGTTCTTGACATTGCGAGTCTTTTTCACAGTTTCCAGACTATTCTCGGCATGCGCTTCAATCGTCTGAAATCGCTTAGTTGCTTTTTCGAGGTCTCCCCATGAGAGGAATATCTTGTTTCTTTCTGGAAAATGGAAAACTACATCGCCTGATTCGCGGCGACTCTTGGGATTGAACTCTACTCGGCACTCTTTGGGGTAGTTAATGGAGAATCCGTAGATGCTGAAATTCTCGAACTCTTCATTCACTTTCTAGCAACTCTTGCACGAGACCACGACATGACCGACTGCCCGCACTTAACTCTTCCAGAACTAAGTTGATTCTCTACAGATGCGTTTGAGACGCATCATTCCAGTCACGGAAATGCTTGGCAAATGCTTAATTCCCTACGACAATTCATCCGACAAATCCTGACCTGAAAATGCCAAACCAAAAAGCGAAGAGGAATTTCCACAGGTTATTCTTCTCAACCGATGTCCACGCCTCTGAAGTAGTCTTCAGAAAGTTCCTGGGCGCAGCGAAGTTCTACGAAGTCGACACACTCATCATGGGCGGAGACATTACCGGCAAGACCGTCGTCCCAATGGTTCAAGACGCGGACGGGACATACCATTTCAATTTTCAGGGACAGGAATTTGCTCATGTGACTGTGGAAGAACTGCCTAATCTTGAAACTCGGATAATGAATGCTGGCTTGTATCCCTGCCGCGTCTCCGCTAGTGAGTACGACTCGCTCCGATCTGACGATAATAAGATCTCCGCGCTCTTCGACCGCCTAATGCTGGAACGTCTCACTCGCTGGACCGGTATGGCCGAGGAAAATCTTGCTCCTCTGGGGGTGAAGTGCTATTGGACCGGAGGTAATGACGACAAACAAGAGGTCCTTGATAGTGTAAAGACCACAGAGCACTTCGTGAATGTGGATGGAAAACCAGCTAAACTTGAGAGCGGTCACGAAATGGTAAGCCTTGGTTGGAGTACCCCGACCCCTTGGAAAACGCCTCGAGAATGTGGTGAGGAAGACCTCGCAGCCAGATTGCGGCCGCTAATTGGTGAAATAAGTGAACCTTCCAGTTGCATATTCAATGTCCACGTTCCACCCTTCGATTCTGGTTTAGATTTGGCGCCCAAGCTTGACGCCAGTTTTGACCCACCTAAACCAGTCGTAGAGGGAGGTCAGCAGATTCTGATTCCAGTCGGGAGTACCGCGGTTCGTGAAGCGATTAGAAAAACTCGTCCGCTTCTAATGCTCTGTGGCCATATTCACGAAGCTAAGAACGCGGTGAAGATCGAGCACACGACCTGCATTAACCCGGGGTCAGAATATCAGTCAGGAATTCTGCGCGGCGTGATTGTTAATCTGATGAAGGATAAAGTGCTGAGTTATCAGTTCACGTCAGGATAAAAGAAGAGGGTGGCCCCCTATACTGGGGGCACTTCCTTGAAGGCCAAGTCAAGATTAATGCCGATTCTTTTGAGCCACCAGCGTCGCACAAAGAAGTAGCCGATCCAGAACAGGAAGATTGCAAGCATTATTACTCCTGATGTCGGGTTCGCAATGGAGAACACGCCGAGTCCTGGAATTGTAAGGTAGTAGTAGAGCATCCAAGCGCTGAAGAGTGTGGCGATGATGCCGCAGATCGTGATCACCGGGACACCTGCTATCTTGTACTTTGCGATGGGTGAAGTGTCATAGGTCTCTTTCCTACTCCAGGGAAAGACTGCGCCGCCGAGTGCTGTTCCAATGTAGAATATTGTGGCCACAGCCGTTACTGCTAGGGTTAGTGTGATGTAGCCTGGGACGAAGTTGTAGATGTAGCTCATTACGACACCGCCCAAGATCAGGAAGATGACGTGTGCAACTACTGGGGTGTGAGTGCGGCTGTTGACATTGCTAAGGAACTTTGGCATTACGCCATCGATCGACATGGCAACAGTCACTCTCGTCCATCCGACGATGACGTTGAACACGACCTGTACCGCGTTCAGCAGGATCCCGAAGATCATGAGAAAGACCAGTATTGGGTTATCGGTCAGTACTGCAGCGAGGTTGCTGAACCATGGTGGGATGGGCATGCTTACGGTTCCAGTTAGGAAGCTACCATACGCGGCAGCCCCCAACCAGCCCTGTCCGACGGTGTTGATGAAGGTGTAAGCAAGGATCATCATCAGCACGGTGCTGAACAAGCCACCACCAAGGTTGATGAAGAGCTGGTTCTTGAGGCTTGAAGCGCCTTGGATTTCACCTGCCTGTTCCTGTGCGTATCCGACCCAGCCGAGGCTCGTCAATGCGATGGGTAGTACGAAGATTGTCGAATTCCAAGATAAGCCCTGCATTGGACTGAATCCGTTGTTGACGGCTTCGGTGGCGACGTAGTGATAGTAATCTGGTGTGCCTGGTGCCAGAACTGTCATCGCAGCATTGAATCGTTCGATGAACACGCTTGTTGGTGTCATGATGAAGAACACGATCATCACGACGAAGCTGAGAAGGAAGCCGTACCACATGATCCATTGGGCTAGGACAAACCAACGGAAGCTCTTGATCAGGATCACGGCAGCAAAAGTGGAAGATACGATCGTTGTCATCCAGATTCCCATCGGTGTTGTGAACCAAACACCTAGGTCGAGAAGCTGGATGTTGTTCATTGTTAGTCCTAAGCCTGTGAAGAGTGGTGCGAATCCGAGGATTGCAGTCAACCATCCGGCGAGTGCCTGCCAATGAAGGAAGAAGGTGGGTATCATCGTGGCGACGATTGCAAAACCGATGAATGGTTTCAGTGTTCGGCTCTGGAAGACATAATCGCCTCCAGTGCGTGGCATTGCTGCGGCTAGTCCTGCGTAGACGACTGCAAGGAACGCGGTGAATGATCCCGTGATCAATATGCCCAAAGGAACATTGGCGTCAGGCCAAAGTCCCAACGTGAGCAGGTAGACCCACGGAAATATCACACCGATGTTCAAGACATTGTATGCGAATGCGGAGTAGGGCGACATTACTCTGATAAGGCCAGAAGATTTTCTAGCGAAGACTTGTGTGGTCTTCATGAACCCCGCGTATGCTTACGAGTTGCTATATTAGACTTCACATAACTTAAGAGCACTCGTGAGCACACGTCACATTGAGAACGGCGCAAAACGCAAGCTCTTTTAGAACATTGTGTCTTTTTAGGAGAGGGATCGAGTTTTGGTCGAAGTTACAATCCAGCCTTACCAGATGTTTGTCAACGGTGAGTGGGTTTCCGCGGAGTCTAAGGAGACCTACGACGTCCTCAATCCTGCCACCTCTGAAGTAATCGCGAAAGTTCCCAAGGGTGGCTCCGAAGATGCTCGAAGTGCAGTCGATGCCGCGCGCCAAGCCTTCGATAAAGGACGATGGCCCCGAATGGCCCCTGCGGAACGCGCCGGTCTTATCTTCAAACTTGCGGATCTCATTGAGGCGAACATTGATCGTCTCGCAACTCTGGAAACTCTACACCAAGGCAAACCTATCAAGCTAAGTCGCGACGGTGACCTCCCATTTGCGATTGACAACATTCGCTTCTTCGCCGGCGCCGCAAGATGCCTCGAAGGAAGAGCCAGCTCGGAGTACAATGCAGCTGGAACGAGCATTATCCGCCGGGAACCTGTCGGCGTTGTAGTCACCATAACGCCTTGGAATTATCCATTCATGATGTTAGCTTGGAAAGCTGTTCCCGCCCTAGCGGCAGGCAACACCGTCATCATCAAACCCGCAAGCGTCACCCCGCTAACAACCCTGGAATTTGGGAAACTAACAGAGAAAGCAGGTTTTCCAAAGGGCGTAGTCAACGTCGTAACCGGCCCGGGCGCGACTCTGGGCGAGGCGTTGGTCACGAATCCTAAGGTGGATTTGGTCGGGTTGACAGGGGACACCCTGACCGGACGCCGAATCATGGAACTCGCGTCGGGCACCGTGAAGAGAGTTCAACTGGAGCTCGGAGGAAAAGCGCCCTTCGTAGTTTTCGATGACGCTGACCTTGAAGCCGCAGCTGAAGGAGCAATAGTCGGCGGCTTCGTGAACAGTGGACAGGATTGCACTGCCGCTACTCGATTTTACGTGCAGGAAAATGTGTACCAGAAATTCCTGAACATGCTCGTCGAGAGGATCAAGAAAATTAAGTTGGGCGACACTCGCAGTCGGGACACAGATCTCGGGCCACTGGTTTCTGAGGCACAGAGACGCAAAGTCGAGGACATGGTTGCGGCCGGTTTGAAAGAAGGTGTTAAGCTGCTGATAGGAGGCAAGCGACCGAAATTGTCGAGCCCCAACGACAAGGGCTTCTACTATGAGCCCACGCTGCTAGCTGACGCGAAACAGGATATGAGCGTGGTCCAGCAGGAGATATTCGGCCCTGTTCTAACCGCCCTACCGTTCAAAACCATGGAAGAAGCAATTGAGAAGTCGAACGATACCCTCTATGGGTTGGCCAGCTCAGTCTGGACGAAAGATATCTTCAAAGCCATGAAGATGGCCGGAGAACTTCGTTTTGGGTGTGTGTGGATAAACGACCACTTACCGCTAGTTAGCGAGATGCCTCACGGCGGATACAAGCAGAGTGGATTCGGTAAGGACATGAGCCTCTACACGTTCGACGACTACACAGAGATCAAGCATGTGTACATTGATCTCACTGGGGATAAGCGGAAATCATGGCATTATACCGTGTACGGCCCACAGTAACCAATGCAACCTGACGTAGAGTTCACGACGAGAGCTGCAGCGCTTCTGCTAAGAATGCGAGCAGAGCATCCGGATTTGATGCTCCTGCTCGATGACACGAGTTGTTGCGCTAACAGTAATGTGATGGCTAGAGAGAATCGACCGAGCTGGCCCGTCGATTTCCTATCAGATAAGGACGGAGTGCAGATCTACATCAATCCACTTCTAAGAAAGAGCTTGAAGGCAACTCGAATCATCATCGACGCTATGGATTTCGCTGATGATAGCCTGTCGCTTGAGACGAACTACGGCAAACGTTTCACTATGTCCACAATCTCATAGTCGGAGTCTTCGTAATCGCCAACCACATTTTGTACATCGAAAACTCAGGGGCGCATTCTCTGACGAGTACTAACATGGTAGAGTCAACCTCAGGGTTGCCTGCAATTGTCACGGTTTCCAGCGAGCTATTACGACCTTCCTATCCGTAAAGAAGTCAACTGAATCCATTTGCCCGTGCAAGACTCCAAGGAATGACTCCCTCATCCCACCGAACGGAAAATAGGCTGCGGGTGCAGCTACGCCGACATTGATACCGATGTTTCCTGCTTGAACTCGCCTCCTGAACTCCCTTGCATAACCTCCGTTGCGAGTGAAAATACTCGCGGCATTGCCATAGTCTGTGCCTTTGTTGATGAATTCAATTGCCTCATCTAGGTTCGAAACTTGAATGATGCTCGCGACAGGACCGAAAATTTCCTCTTTCGCAATTGTCATATCTGGATTGACACCATCAAAAACAGTGGCGCCCATGAAGTAGCCGTTCTCGTACCCCGTTACTCGACTTTGTCTTCCGTCCAGAACGAGCTTGGCTCCTTCTGACTCACCCTTTTCCACATATTGAATGGTCCGCTCTTTGGCCTTCTTGGAAACCATAGGTCCCATCTCGATAGATTCGTCGAGGCCGTAGCCCAGCTTGATGGCCTCCGAACGTCTTGTGAATTTCTGCAGCAGGTCTCTTTGAACATCGTCTGCTACCATTAGGTTCGCTCCGGCAAGACAGCGCTGCCCTGCGTTGCCGAAGAAAGAAGACACACATGATTCCACGGCATCAGAGAGGTCAGCATCAGGCATGACTAAGATCGAGTTTTTCGCGCCAGCCTGCACGATTGCCCTTTTACCGTACTCCCCGGCCAGTTTGTACACATATCTTCCAACACTAGTTGATCCGACGAAGGTTACACCCTTGACCAACGAATGAGAGACCAAGGCTTCTACCGCTTCTTTGCTTCCGTGAATTATGTTCAGAACTCCGGGAGGAATCTTGGCTTCCTTTTGTAGGAGTTCGGCCACGAAAGTCATCGGTAATGGGGTGACCTCGCTGGGTTTTACGACGACTGTGCAACCCAAGACGATTGCGTATGGTATGAACCAGAACGGTACCATGATGGGAAAGTTGAACGGGCAGATGATTGCAAAAACACCGAGAGGCTCTTTCACGGTTTCCTCATCGATACTTTCCGAAACTAGGTCTATGTGCTCACCCTTCGACAAGGTATAGCCAGCCGCTATGGCGGCTTCCACATTTTCGATCGTTCGTCTAACGTCACCCCTGCTCTCAACTATCGTCTTCCCATGATTCTGCGTGTTCACCCGTGCGAGTTCCTCAAAGTGCTCTTCAAAAACATACTTCATTCTGAACAGGAGCTGCACTCTTTGCGAAACTGGAAGTTCCTTCCATTTGCTAAAGGCGCTTTGAGAAGAGACTATTGCACTTTCAATTTCCTCTTTCAGTGCAAGAGGCACTCTGGATATTTGGACATCTGTTGCGGGATTCATGACGGGAAGATATTCTGTCGACCTCGACTCGACCCAGCGGCCGTCGACTAGCAACCTTAGGTTGGAAGGGGTGTACGCGACTTCGGAAAGAACGGGCATCAAAAAACGCCTTATTTGACTTCGTCGAAGGACTGATCGATCGCCTCGATCGCAGTATCGAGCTGGTCTTGCGAGATTACCAGTGGTGGTTGGATCCTGAGAACGTTTCCGAGAACGCCACCGTGTCCGACTAGGACACCTTTCTGACGACACAAGTCTCTGATTCTTGCAGTTTCCGATGGTGCGGGTTGTTTTGTCTTGGGGTCTTTCACGAGCTCCATTCCGATCATGAGGCCCTTCCCTCGAACCTCACCGATGAGCTGATGTTTGTTCTTCAATTCGTCAAGTCTGCGCATCACGTAATCACCGCTCTTTGACGCTTGTGAGGCTAGATCTTCTTCCTGGATGAATTCGATGTTTGCCAAGGCTGCAGCACAACTTACAGGGTTTCCTCCAAAGGTTGAGAGGTGGTCTCCAGGCTGGAATGTGTCAGCGATCTCTTCTCTGGTGGTGCAAGCGCCCAATGGAAGTCCGGCTGCGATCGCTTTGGCGAAACACATTACGTCCGGTGTTACATCATAGTGCTCTATGCCGAAGAGTTTTCCAGTTCGAGCGAAACCGGTTTGAACTTCATCGGCTATGAAAAGGATGCCGTACTGATCCAGTATCTTCTTGGCCTCTTGGAAGTATTCTCTGGGTGGGACGATTATGCCTCCTTCACCTAGGAGAGGTTCGGCGATGAAAGCGGCGACATCATTTGAAGTGGAATAGCGGATTACGTCCTCGATCATCTTGGCGCACTGAATTCCACAATCTGGATACTTGAGTCCCAATGGACATCGATAGCAGTACGGTGTTGGCGCGAAGGCCACAGATCCCAGATACGGGCCCATCGAGTAGCTTCGTCGACTGGCCTGGCCAGTAACACTGAGCGTACCGAATGTTCGCCCGTGGAATGACCGCATCAGGGCGATTATCTCATGTTTCTTTGTGAACTTCCTTGCGAGCTTGAGACCGCATTCAACGGCCTCGGCTCCGCTGTTCCCGAAGAAGGTCTTCGTGAGCCCTCCTGGGACTATCTGCGCAAGTTTTTCTGCAAGCCTTGCGACCGGCTCCAAATAATACACATAAGCGCAGGCGTGAAT
>Ga0209521_10002678_pt1 | contig 14506 bp, 15 predicted proteins | sample Rifsed19ft4_FD_184016 | JGI IMG/M metagenome (GOLD analysis project Ga0209521, IMG submission 184016) | Soil microbial communities from Rifle, Colorado, USA - sediment 19ft 4 (version 2) | ecosystem: Environmental > Terrestrial > Deep subsurface > Rock core/Sediment | place: Rifle, Colorado... | reverse complement strand
CGGCGTGGACGATCGGGATCGTCGTCCACACCACGTAGCCGATGCCGATGACCCACAGGAACCTGGGCCGGCCCCAGGGGTTCGACAGCGCGGAGCGGACGCGGCTCACGCGAGTCGCTCCCGGGACGCCCGCGAGGTGCTCCACAGGTAGTAGACGATCGGGACCACCAGCAGGGCGAGCAGGACCAGGATCAGGGCCGATCCGCGGGTCAGGAAGATCGGGATCTGGAGCGACTCGACGATGAAGTTGCCGAGCATGCGGGTCCCGTTGGTCGCCGCCAGGAGCTGCTGCGTGAAGTAGTCGCCGAACATCGGGAGCCCGCAGATGATGACCCCGGCGATGATCCCCTGGCGTGAGGCCGGCAGGGTCACTCGGAAGAAGGTGGCCCGCGGGCTGGCGCCGAGATCCCGGGCGGCCTCCAGGCTGGAGGCCGGGATCCGGTCGAGCACCGCGAACAGCGGAAGGATCATGAAGGGGACGTACCCGTACACGAGGCCGAAGATCAGCGTGGAGGCCTTGCCGTCCAGGAACCCGATCGGGGCGCTGGTCAGGCCGAGCCCTTGCAGGGCACGGTTCACCAGGCCGTCGTCCTCGAGCAGGCCGATCCAGGCGGTCATGCGCAGCATGTAGCTGATCCAGAACGGCGCCAGGAACAGCGCCAGGAACAGGCCTCGCCACCGCCCGGCGTGCCTCGCGAGGAAGTACGCGAACGGGTACCCGATCACCAGGCACAGGAACGTCGCGGTCGCCACGTAGGCGATCGTGCGCAGGAACGAGGCGTGGTAGATGCCGTCGGAGTGGGTGATGTTCGAGAACGTGAAGGCGAGCGCGTCGGTGTTCCACCTCGCGGGGTTCCACTGCGGGTCGGGCGTCTGCAGGATCGGGTCGATCCCGCCGAAGGTCACCGCGAGCGTGACGTAGAACGCGAAGACGAAGAAGACCAGCAGGAACAGGGCGGCCGGGGTCGCGAACGCCGGCCAGAACCACCGCGGGAACCACGCCGCGCGAACGGCGGCCGAACGGCGAGGGCGCGGACGCCCGACGCCCGGTGCGGCCTCAGACACCAGCTAGGATCTCTTGGTACGCGCCTTCCCAGAGCGCCTCGACGGCGGGCGCGAGCTCCAGCAGCCGGTAGCCCTTCGCGAAGTCCTCCTCGCGCACGACCGTGCTCGCCAGGTGCTCGGGCACCACGGCGCTGCCGACCATCGACTCGGGCGTGATGTCCTTCATCGGCTGCTGGTACCCCGTGTAGGTCGTGTAGTTCGTGGTGGCGTTCGCGGTGTCCAGGATGAAGTCGATGAACAGGTGCGCGAGCACCGGGTTCTTCGCGCCCTTGAGGATCGTGACCGTATCGTTGTCCACGTTGCCGGGGATGCCCTCGGTCGAGCCCGGCCAGTAGTAGGAGATGTTCGGGGCGGTGTCGCCCTCGGGCAGGAAGTAGAACGCCGAGCCCACGTTGCCCGACCACGACTGGTGCAGGTACGCGCGTCCGCGCGGGACGTCAGCGTAGTCGTTGTGATCGAAGTGCGCGTTCGTCGCCGCGACGACCTCGGCGATCTGCGCCTTGGCCGCCTCGATCACCGCGGGGTCATCGGTGTTCACGTCGGTCTGGCCCTGGCGGAACATCGCCAGGCTCAGCAGGTCGCGGGAGTTGTTCAGCAGGTGGGTCTTGTCCGGCGGCGCGTCCGTCCAGAACACGTCGTACGGGTTGGCGAGCCCGGCGATGTCGGCCGTCACGAAGTCGTTGCGCCACATGATCCCGGTGTTCCAGATCGAGTAGGGCACCGTGTAGCGGCTCTCCGTGTCGTAGAAGGGGCTGTGGAGCTGGTCCCAGACGTTGGCCGCGAGGTTGGGGACGTAGTCCAGGTTCAGCGGCTGGAGGAACCCGCCGGCGATCAGCCTGCCGATCGTGTAGATCTGCACGCCGAAGAACAGGTCGAAATCGGTCTGGCCCGAGGTGACCTTCGCGATGCCCTCGACCATGTCGTCGAAGGTCGTGAGCTCGACGGTCACGCCGTACCGCTCGCCGAACTGCCGCATCAGCGACTTGGACAGGTAGTAGTTCCAGTTGTAGATCTTGAGGGTGGTGTCGGTCTCCGGCGCCAGGCCGGAGGCGATCGGCGGGTTGTCGTCCAGGATGTTCCAGGTCACCGGCGCGTCGAGCCGGGCCAGCGGATAGGGCGCCCCGCCGATGCCGCCGGTCCCGTAGGGGTTCTGGGCGCCGGTCGCGGCGGTCGCCCCGCCGCCCTCGGTTTCCTGCGCCCCGCTCCCGCAGGCCGCGAGGATGGCCGCCAGGCTCGGGACGGCGATCCCGGCCATCGCGCTCCGGCGCAGGAACTCGCGCCGGGAAAGACCACGCCACATCGGCTGCTCGGGCATCCGGCTACCTCCTCGTGAACGGGCAGGGCCAGTCTCGCACCCGAGCGGGGCACGGTCGAATCGACCAGGTAGCGCCTCCGCTTCAGCACGAGGCGCTTGAGCAGTACCGGTTTGCCGCACCCTCTGATACCGGTCTCCCACACACCTTGAGACCGTTTGCACGCAGGATGAGATCGCGCGACAACAACTGCCCGGCAGTGCGCTGAACCTGCCATCAGGGCTCGTCGGAATCTGCCATTGGAGGCCCGCGATCCTGCCATGGGGCGTTGTCCTGTACGCGGGGCAGAACACCCTCTCCTTCGGAGATCGGCTGCGGGCGCTGCCGTTGAGCGCGCTGTGGCGGCACCCGAGCTGAGTCCGCCGAGCGCTACGCTCCGGCCCCAGCGTGGACGCCGGCGCCGGATCCCTCGATCGCCCGGGCCACCGTTATCCCGATGTCGGCGGGGTTCCGCACGGTGTACAGCCCGAGGGACTCCATCGCGTCGAGCTTGGCCGTGGCGGTGTCGGAATCACCCGCGATGACGGCGCCGGCATGACCCATCCGCCGTCCCCGGGGCGCCGAGACGCCGGCTACGAACCCGACCACCGGCTTGCGCATGTACTGCGAGGCCCACCGGGCCGCCTCCACCTCCTGGGGTCCGCCGATCTCGCCGATCATCACGACGACGTCGGTGTCGTCGTCCTCCTCGAACGCCTGGAGCACCGTCCGGAAGTCGACGCCGTTCACGGGGTCGCCCCCGATGCCCACGCACGTCGACTGTCCGAGCCCGAGCTTGGTCATCTGCGAAACGGCCTCGTAGTTCAGCGTGCCGGACCTCGACACGACGCCGATCCGTCCCGGCGAGTAGATGTGCGAGGGCATGATGCCCACCTTGCACTGGCCGGGCGTGATGATGCCGGGGGAGTTCGGGCCGATGATCGTCGTGTTACGGCCCGTCAGGTAGCGCTTCGTCCGCACCATGTCGTGCACCGGCACGCCGTCGGCGATGATCACCGCGACCTCGATCCCGGCCTCGATCGCCTCGAGCAGCGAATCCACCGCCACCTGCGGCGGCACGAAGATCCCGCTCACGTCGGCGCCGGTCTCGCGTACGGCCTCCTCGACGCTGTCGAACACCGGGAGCCCGAGGTGCGTCGCCCCGCCCTTGCCGGGCGTGACTCCGCCGACCACCTGCGTGCCGTTCGCGATCGCCTCCTCGGAGTGGAAGGTCGCGTGCTGGCCGGTGAAGCCCTGGATGATGACCCTGCTGTTGCGGTCGACGAACACGCTCATGCCCGCACCCCCTGCTGGTTCGGGCTACCGCTTCGCTGCATGAGCCCGCCGGGGACGCCCGCGTAGCCGGCCTCGAGCGCGCGGAGCGCGGCCGCGGCCTTGCGGGCGCCGTCGTCCAGGTCCTCGGCTATCACGAGGCTCAGGCCGCTCTCCTCCAGGATCTGCCGGCCCTCGTCCACGTTGGTCCCCGCCAGCCGGACGATGATCGGGGCATCGATCAGCTGGGCCCTCGTCGCGGCGACCACGCCGGTCGCGATCCAGTCGCACCGGTTGATGCCGGCGAAGATGTTCACGAAGATCACCAGGACGTTGGGGTCCTCGAGCACTATCCGGAACGCGTTGGCGACCTTCTCGGCGGAGGCGCCCCCGCCCACGTCCAGGAAGTTCGAGGGCCGCGCGCCGTGGAGCACGATGGCGTCCATCGTGGCCATGGCCAGGCCGGCGCCGTTCACGATGCACCCGACCTGTCCGTCCAGGGCGATGTAGTTCAGGCCGTGTCCGTAGGCGTCGACCTCCTTGGGGTCCTCCTCGTCGAAGTCCCGCAGCTCCACGATGCCGCCCTGGCGGAACAGCGCGTTGTCGTCGAACGAGAGCTTGCAATCCAGGGCCAGGAAGTCCCCGTCGTCGGTGACGACCAGCGGATTGATCTCGGCGAGGAGCGCGTCCTTGTCCAGGAACAGCTGGTAGAAGCGCTTGACCAGGCGCACGAACGGCGACATCCGGTGCGCCAGCCCGATCGCGGTGGCCAGCTTGCGGCACTGGAAGTCGAGCAGCCCGGTCGCCGGGTCCACGACCTCGGTGTGGATCGCCTCCGGGCGCTCGCGCGCGACCTCCTCGATGTTCACGCCGCCCTCGGCGCTGGCGATCACGGTGATGCGCTGGGTCGCGCGGTCGATCGTGAGCCCGAGGTAGAACTCGCGGTCGACGCGGCACGCGCGCTCGATCAGGACGCGCTGGATCAGCTGGCCCGCCTCGCCGGTCTGCTCGGTCACCAGGCGCGTGCCGATCATCCGGTCGGTGAGCTCGCGAAGGTCGCCGATCGACGAGGCCATCCTCACGCCGCCGGCCTTGCCTCGGCCGCCCGCGTGGACCTGCGCCTTCACGACCCAGCGTGAGCCGCCGATGTCCTCGGCCACGCGCGGCGCGGCTCGGTCCGAGTACACGACCTCGCCCGGCGGCACGGGGATGCCGTACGCGCGGAGGAGATCCTTCGCCTGGTACTCGTGGATGTTCACGCGGGTCTCCTCATCACCGGGCTCGGATCTGCTCGGCCTTGGCGGTCAGGTTCTGCGCCATGCGGATCGACGCCGCGTCGATCAGGCGACCGTCGAGCGACACCGCGCCCTTGCCCTGCTTGGCCGCCTGCTCCATCGCGTCCAGGATGCGGCGCGCGCGTTCGATCTCGGCGTCGGCGGGGGTGAAGACCTCGTTCGCGAGCGCGACCTGCGAGGGGTGGATCGCCCACTTGCCCTCGCAGCCGAGCGCGGCCGCCCGCCGGGCCGCGGCGCGGTACCCGTCGGCGTCCTGATAGTCACCGAACGGCCCGTCGATCGGCCGCAGGCCGTTCGCCCGGCACGCCGCGACGATCCTAGAGATGCCGAAGTGCCACTGGTCGCCCCAGTGCAGGGCTCGATCGCCGGAGGCATCGGCGTCGGTCAGGATCGCGTAGTCCGGGTTCGCGCCGCCTATGTTCGTAGTCCGGGCCTGCACGCTCGCGGCGTAGTCGGCGACCCCGAACACCATCGCCTCCAGCCGCTCGGGAACCGCGCGGGCGATCGCCTCGACGTTGGCCATGCCGGCCGCGGTCTCGATCAGGATGTGCAGGTTCACCGGCGCGATCCCGCGCGCCTGCTCGACCTGCGAGCACAGCGTGGCGACGAACTCGACGTCGGAGGGGGAGCCCACCTTGGGGATGAGGAGAGTGTCCAGGCGCTCGCCCGCGCGCTCCATGACCTCGACCACGTCCCGGTAGCACCAGTGGGTGTCCAGGCCGTTGATCCGGACGCTCACCGAGCAGGCCGACCAGTCCAGGTCCAGCAGCGCCGCGATGGCGTTCTCGCGGGCCGCCTCCTTGTCGTCGGGCGCGACGGCGTCCTCGAGGTCCAGGAACACCAGGTCCGCCCCCAGTCCGGGGGCCTTCTCCAGGGCGCGCTCGTTGCTCGCCGGGACGGCGAGCTCGCTGCGATGGAGTCGCTCTCGAACCGCCATCGGGTCCCTCCGCGCCCTTTGAACGGTCGTTCAGGAAGGGCACAGTCTATCCGGGGGAGCGTGGCCGGCGCCAGGGGCCGGAACGGACAACTCCCGACCGGCGGTCACGCCGGGAAGGCTTGACGGGAGGGGCGCCAACATGGCTAGATGTAGCCATGAAGCGGGTGAAGATCGCGGAACTGAAGGACCAGCTCTCCAAGCACCTGCGCGAGGTCGAACGCGGTGGAGAGGTGGAGGTCACCGACCGCGACCGGCCCATCGCCCGGATCGTACCCGTGGATAACGGCGGGCTCGTGTTGATCCCACCGAAGCGCCCGTTCGCGGAGATCCGCGACAAGCGGTATCCCCCGGCCCGGTGGGCTGTGAGCTCGACCGAACTGTTGTTGGAGGAACGGCAACAGCGTTGAACCTCTACCTGGACGCCTCGGTCTTGCTGAGGGTGGTTCTCGGAGAGCCCGGCCGACTCCGGATCTGGCCGAAGATCACGATGCCGATCGCGAGCGAGCTCATCGTCCTCGAGAGCCTCCGCACCATCGATCGCGCCAAGATCAGGATGGACCTGCCCGACGGGGTCGTGGCGGAGCGCCGGGAGGCGGTGTTCCAGGCGACCGAGCGGTTCACGCTCGTTCCACTAGGACGACCGGTGCTCGAACGAGCCGCCCAGTCGTTCCCCACGTTGCTCGGGACCCTCGATGCGATCCACCTCGCGAGCGCCCTCGTGGTCCGGGACCGGTTCGAGGATCTCTCTCTTGCGACCCACGACCAGGAGCTGGCGATCGCCGCCCGCGCCGTGGGATTCGAGGTCCACGGCGTCCCGTCCCGGGCGTGACCCGGGCTCAGGCCTCCGCGATCTCCACGCGCTCGAGCACGATCTCGGGCTTCGGGCGGTCCTGGGTAGCCGTGGGGGCCTTGGAGATGGCCTCGACCACGTCGTAGCCATCGGTGACCTCGCCGAAGATCGTGTGCTTGCCGGTCAGCCACTCGGTCGGCACCACCGTGACGAAGAACTGGCAGCCGTTCGTCCCGGGGCCGGCGTTGGCCATCGCGAGCAGCCCCGGCCGGTCGAAGCGTGGGCCCTCGGGCGGGCACTCGTCCTCGAACCGGTAGCCCGGCCCGCCGGTCCCGGTGCCGGCGGGGTCGCCGCCCTGGATCATGAACTCGGGGATCACGCGGTGGAACCGGGTCCCGTCGTACAGGGGCTCGGCCTTGCGGGAGCCGTCGCGGGGGTCGGTCCACTCCCTGGCCCCTGTGGCGAGCTCTACGAAGTTCGCGACGGTCTTCGGCGCGTGATCGGGCATGAGACGGGCCGTGAACGAGCCCATCGACGTGACGAACGTGGCGGTGGTCATGGTGTCCCTTCCCTCGGAGGAGGCGGCAGTCTACCGCCGGTTGCGGCGGGGAAGGAGGGGCGGCGTGTAGTCGCCCTCCTCGTACCGGTCCGAGGACCAGGGGGCCCACGGGGCCATCGTGAGCTTCGCGAGGCCGACCAGCGCGGCGTCGTAGTTCACGCGCCAGCCGGCGAAGTCGCGCCAGGCCTGGTCCCGGTCCGACCGCACCGGGACGCCCGTCCGCACGAGACGGTCGTAGGCCACGTCGTACTCCTCCCGCGCCAGCGAGATGGGGTCGTCCGGCTTGGGGTCGTGGTCGACCGGGATCTGGAAGAAGTCGGCGATGTGCCGCAGGCACAGGTACCCCGACCGGATCATGAACTCGGCCTCCGGGATCCGCGGCACGTCGATCGTCGAAGCGAACAGCGAAGCGGCGTCGAGCACGGCCCCCGAGGCGGTCACCCACGACTGGTCGGCGTGCGGCGAGCGGAAGAAGGCGAGCGGCGGGTACGAGGTATGGCTCTCGTCCACGTCGGTGAACCAGTGCTCCCACTGCATCCACAGGTCGCGCAGGGTCTCGAGGCGACCGACCACCCATGCGAGCTCGATCAGGTAGACGCCCGTGGGCGGCTGCCCGGCGCGCACCTCGAGCTCGGCCACGCCCCGCTCGCGACGCTGGAAGGACGCGTACAGGCTCGGCAGGTAGCTGATCACCAGCGCGAGGAAGACCAGCCCGATCGCCGCCTCTGTGAACGTCAGCGCGAGCTCGGGCAGGCCCGTGTCGACCGCGAACCCCAGCGTGAGCAGCGAGGAGCCCGAGATGGCGAAGGCCATCCCCAGATCGCCCGCCCCGATCGCGTGGAACATCAGCGTGTAGCCCACGAGGATCATCGAGAGCCAGGTCAACAGGAGCGTGAGCAGGGAGACCGGCGCGTAGAAGGCCATGACGCTGTCGCGCCTGCGGTAGTCGTGGCGCTCGTTCGCGCGCAGGCGGAAGAGCTTCCGCATGACGACGAAGACCACGCGGGAAAGCGTCGCCTGCAGCGCCCGGGGCACGACGAGGGTCCGGACCGCCGAGCGGATCGTGAGGACGACGATCGTAAGTCCGGCCAGGAACTCGGTCAGGTGTAGCGCCCACATGACGGCCGGAGCCTACCCCGGGCGCCGGCGCGGATACATCTAGGGTTGTGCGCCTCAAGCAGCCTCCTCTCGGCCTTCAAGCGGAGGCGCTCGAGCTTGAGGATCCAACCCTCGGCGTGATCGGCGCGCATCTCCTCGAGGTCGGCGCCCAGGCGCTCCCTTGTCGCGGCGGCCGTCAACACGTTGACGCCTGAGCAGGCGAAGGTGGCTGCGAGCCGTCAACACGTTGACGCCCGAAGGCTAGAGCTGCCCGGCCAGCGCCTGCGGGTCGGTCACCGGGAGCTTGCAGACGAAGCGTTCGCAGACGTAGGCGGTCGGCCGGCCGTCGAGCGCAGGTCGGTCCTGCAGGAGCGCAACCGCCTCGCGCGATCGATGGTCCTCTGGCGCCGCGACCGCGAGGACGTGGTTCGGGAGGTAGCGCTCGGTGGTCACCTCGGCGACGAGCGCGCGCGTGGCCTCGTCTTCGGGGTCGCCGACGATCGCGACCTCCTTCACGGGGGCCAGGCACAGGTCGAGCGCGCCGAGCGCGTGGCCGAACCCGCTCGGCGCGCCCGTCATCGCGTCGCGGACCAGGCGGATAGCCTCCACGCCGGCGTGCTCGTACCGGGGCTCGCCGGTCAGGTGGGCGAGGCGCTGGAGCACGTCGGCCGCGGCCGAGTTCCCGCTCGGCACCGCGTTGTCCTGGAGCTCCTTCGGCCGCACGACGAGCGCCTCCGCGTCCGAGCCGGTCTGGAAGAACCCGCCGCGCTCGGGATCGAGGAACAGGCGCAGCAGCTCGTCGCAGAGCGCCCTCGCCTCCTCGAACCACCTGAGCTCGAAAGTGGTCTCGTACAGCACGAGGCACGAATCGGCCATCAGCGCGTGATCGTCCGCGAACCCCGGCCGCCCGCCCCGGCCGTTGCGCCACGATCGCAGGAGCCGGCCCCCGTCGTCGCGGAGATGGGTGAGGACGAAGTCCGCCGCGCGGACCGCGGCTTCGACGTACGCGGGCTCTCCGAGCACCCGCCCGGCCTCGGCAAGCGCGGCTACCGCCATCGCGTTCCACGCGGCCAGGATCTTGTCGTCGGTCGCGGGGTGGACGCGGCCCTGCCGGATCTCGAAGAGCTCGGCGCGCGCGGTCTCGAGGTCGCGCTCGAGCTCCCGCTCGTCGAGTTCCATCTCGTCCGCCACGGCCTGGAGCGGGAGCGGACGCCAGAGCACGTTCGTGCCCTCCCAGTTGCCGCCGGGCGTCGCGCCGAACGCCGTCGCGACGGCCTCGCCGGTGATGCCGACGAGCTCGTCCCAGGACCAGGCGAAGAACCGGCCCTCGACGCCCTCGGAGTCGGCGTCCTGCGAGGAGTAGAAGGCGCCCTCGGGATGCTCGAGCTCGCGGAGCAGGTACTCGCAGGTCTCGGTCGCGACGCGCCGGTAGGTCTCGCTCCGGGTGACCTGCCACGCGTGAACGTACAGGCGCACGAGCAACGCGTTGTCGTAGAGCATCTTCTCGAAGTGCGGGACGTGCCACCGCTCGTCGGTCGAGTAGCGGTGGAACCCGCCGCCCACCTGGTCGTACATGCCGCCGGCCGCCATCTTGTCCAGCGTCTGCGTCACCATCTCGAGCGCGTCGGGCGTGCCTCGCAGATGCATCCGCAGCAGGAACTCCAGCGTCATCGGCTGCGGGAACTTCGGGGCGGTGCCGAAACCGCCCCACCGCGGGTCGAACGCCGTGCGCAGCCGCGCGAACGCCTGCTGCAGGACCTCGTCCGTGAGCGGGTTGCGCGACGCGCCTAGGCGGCTCCCGTGGCCGAGCGCCTCGACGACCTTCGCGCTCTGGGTCTCGGCCTCGTCGCGACGGGTCGCCCAGACGTCGGCGATCGCGGTGAGCACCTTGCGGAACGCCGGCATGCCGTGCCGGTCCTCGTCGGGGAAGTAGGTGCCGGCGTAGAACGGCCGCCCGTCCGGGGTTAGGAACGCGGTCATGGGCCAGCCGCCTTGACCGGTCATCGCCTGCACGGCGTCCATGTAGATCGCGTCCAGGTCGGGCCGCTCCTCGCGATCGACCTTGATCGAAACGAAGTGCTCGTTCATGAGCGCCGCAGTAGCCGGGTCCTCGAAGGACTCGCGCTCCATCACGTGACACCAGTGGCACGCCGCGTACCCGATCGACAGCAGGATGGGCACGTCGCGTTCGCGCGCGAACGAGAGCGCCTCCTCGCCCCAGGGGAACCAGTCCACCGGGTTGTGGGCGTGTTGGAGCAGGTACGGGCTCGTCTCTCCGGCGAGGCGGTTCACGCCGAGGTCCTTCTCACGAGGTCGGGGAGTCGCACGGTGGAGGGCAGTCTACGCACGCTCACGCAACGGGTCGGTCGCAACGTTGGACGAGGGCTCAAACTCCGGCCCCCGCGGGCCGATGCTTCAGGGCGAGGCACATGGAACAGGCCACCTCGATCACCCGCGTCCTCGTGGTTGACGACCACGAGATGTTCTCGGAGGCGCTCGAGCTGCTGCTGCGCCGACAGCCGGACGTCCGGCTGATCGGCTCGGCGCGCGACGCCACCGAGGCCCTCGGCATGCTCGAGGACGAGCCCGACGTCGTGCTCATGGACCTCGACATGCCCGGCATCAACGGGATCGAGGCGACCCGCCAGATCCGCGAGGCCGTGCCCAACGCGAAGGTCGTCCTGCTCACGGCGGTGCAGAGCCCCGAGATCATCGCCGACGCGCTCGCGGCCGGTGCCTGCGGCTACGTTCCCAAGACCCGGGCCGTGGACGAGCTGATGGACGTCGTGCGACGCGCGGCCGCCGGCGAGCTCGTGATGCCCGAGCGCGACCTGGCGGCCGTGGTCGAGCAGCTCCGCGGCTCCCGCCCGACCACCGGCGAGCTCGCCCTGCGGCGTCTCACCCCTCGCGAGGCCGAGATCTTGCGTTCCCTAGCGGCCGGCGAGACCACCACCCAGATCGCCGAGGCCCTGGGCATCAGCGCGCTCACCGTCCAGAGCCACGTGAAGAGCATCCTGGCCAAGCTCGGCGTGCACTCGAAGATCGAGGCGGTCACGCTCGCCTGGCGTCACGGGCTCGCCAGGGCCGACGGGGCAGCGTGAGCAACCGGACCGACGGTTCCCTCGCCCCCGCCAAGTCCTCCGGGACCGACGCCGACCCCGCTACTGTCGCCGTTGCCCGCGTCCTGATCGTGGAGGACCATCCCGTGCTCCGCGGCGTGATCCGGCTCGCCTGTGAGCACGCTCCCGGGCTGGACGTGGCCGGCGAGCTCGAGGATGGGGAGTCGGCGCTGCAGGCCTGTCGGGACGAGCGTCCCGACGTCGTGGTGCTGGACCTATCCCTGCCCGGCAGGCTCCAGGGGCTCGACCTGGCGAGGGCGGTCCGCGCCGAGGGTCTGCCGATCCGGATCCTCGTGCTCACGGGGCGGGCCGACGACCAGGCGCTGTTCGAGAGCGTGGCGGCCGGTGTGGACGGCTACCTGGAGAAGACCGCCGGCGTCCGGTTCATCGCTGACGCCCTCACACGGGTCGCCCAGGGTGAGCGGGTGTTCTCTCCCGAACAGGAGCGCGGGGCGGTGGCCGAGCTCGGGCGCCGTGCGCGCCGTGCGCGGGAGGAGGCCGACATGCGGGCGCACCTCACCCGGCGCGAGATCGAGATCCTGGAGTACGTCTCGCTCGGGCTCACGGTTCGCCAGGTCGCCACGCGCCTTGGGCTGTCTCCTCGAACCGTGGAGACCCACCTCGCCAAGCTCTACCGCAAGCTGGGCGTGCGCAACCGGGTCCAGGCGCTCTCGCGGGCGGCCTCGCTCGGGCTGATCGACCTCGGCTGATCCCTCGATGCCCGGTTCAGGCCGCCGCCTAGACGGCCGATAGGAGTGGGGGGAGCTCCCCAGTGTCACTGGCTTCCGTTACGTAGGTTCCCGTACGCAAGGGGTTCTGATGGCGAACCGACCGGGCTCGGCCCGCTCAGCGGCGCCCCCGCCTTCGAGGCCGGGGCTGGGTGTGATCCTGGTCGACCCGCTCCCGGTCGTCCGGGCGGGCATGGCGATGCTGATCGAGGACCGGCCCGACCTGCAGGTCCTGTCCGAGGCCGGCTCCGCGGAGGAGGCCCTGGAAGCGCTCGCGGGGGCGCGCCGCAGCGAGGTCGTCGTGCTCGTGGGCCTTGGCCTTGGCGGCGAGCACGACGCCTACTGGTTGATCCGGACGATCCGCGAACGGTACCCGACCATGGCGGTGCTCGGCTGCGGCGCGCGCTCGGACCCGATGGCCATCTCCCGGGCCCTGTTCGTGGGCGCGGACGGCTACGTCGACAAGAACGTCGAGCCCCTGGAGTTCCTGGACGCCCTGCGGCGCGCCGCCGATCGCGAGATGGTGCTCGCGGGCCCTCCCAGCGAGTGGGTGGGCACGATCGCCCGGGGCATCGAGCGCCGCAAGGAGGTGGAGACCCGCCTCACCCAGCGCGAGTGCGAGGTCCTCGCCGTGGCCGCCGAGGGTCTGACGGCCAGGGAGATCGCCAAGCGCCTCGGCGTACGCGAGCGTACGGTGACGACCCACCTGGGACGTATCTACGGCAAGCTCGGCGTGGGGACCCGCGTCGCGGCGATCCGCGCCGCCTCCCTGTCCGGACTGGTCGCGGTCGGCGCCCCCGAGTAGGCGCGCCGCATCCTTGCATCGGCCCCTACGGTGGGCAATCCTATGCCTGGTCCGGCCACGGGCTAAGTGGTTCGGGCTAGTACGCAGAACGACGTATCCGGCGTCCGTGGAAATCGGAATACCCAAGCAGGCGGGCCGGCCGATACCGTACATAGCGTACGGCCAGCCAAGATGCGGCGGCGACGGACCATCGGGAAGGAGGTGACGGATGCTTTCGATCATCCAGGCGGGCGCGACCTACCTTCGCGCCCGGTTCCCCCGCGAGGACGGTGCGGTAGCCACGGAGTACGGCCTCCTGCTGGTGCTGATCGCGCTCGCCATCGTGGTGGCCGCGACGGCCCTCGGGTTCGCGATCTCCGGCGTGTTCAGCGACGCGGAAGGCGAGCTCGGCAACGTCTAGGACCAGAGCGGCCTCGTCGGCCGCTCGCTCTCCGAGGCAGAGGGGAGCGAGGGGCCGACGAAGCACGGCCCGCGAGTCGGCGAAAGAGGGGTCCATGAAGAGTTTCCGCGGACGTGCGGGAGGCGAACGCGGCGCGGTGGCCGTCGAGTTCGCGCTCATCCTGCCCGTCCTGCTGATGATCCTGATGGGCACGATCGAGTTCGGTCGCGTCTACAGCCAGTTCCAGGTCTACAACGGCGCCGCCCGCGAGGGCGCGCGCTGCGCCGCCGTGCAGGCGACGGACTTCGGCGACTGCGTCGTGCAGACCGAGATCGAGCAGGCCGCCCAGCCGTACGACGTGGCTCAGACGGCATCCGTCGCCGGCGCCTGCACGGACGAGTCCGTCGGTACCAACGTGAGGGTCTCGTGGCTGCAGGACTTCGACATCAACATCCCGTTCTGGGGTGACGTCACGCTCGACCGCACGATCGAGGCGACGTTCCGATGCGAATGAGCCGTGCCGCGTTCGCCCGCTTCCGTAGCGAGGAGCGCGGCGCGGTGCTGATGATCGTGGCGCTTTGCCTGCTGATCCTGCTCGGGATGCTCGTCCTCACGGTCGACCTCGGGCGCGGCGTCGCGTACAAGCGGCAGCTCGTTACGGGTGCCGACGCCGCCGCCCTGGCGGCCGCCCAGCAGTGCGCGCTCGGCAACGGCACCTCCGCGGCGCGGACGGCGGGCATGGACGTCCTGGCGCAGAACGTGGACCTCGGCGGGCTCGGGGCGATCTTCGACATGCCCGAGTGCGACACGCCCTCCGGCTTGAACCTGAAGACCGTGACGGTCGTCGCGTCGGCGGACATCGATTACTACTTCGCGCCGATCCTCGGCATCAGCTCCGGCGACGTCGCCGCCCGGGCCGTTGCCGTGTGGGGGGCCGTGGCCGAGGAGAACCCGATCCCGATCACGGTGGATCAGGTCCAGCTCAACAACTGCGGGATCTTCCCAAACGATCCACCGGCTGGTGAGCTCGGCTGCGTCCTCGAGTACCCGAAGGACACGCTCGAGGAGCCCCGCTGGGGCGTGCTCGACCTCGAGTTCTGGGGTGACCCGAACGCGGCCCCGTGCTCGGTCAGCGCGGACGAGCTCCGCGACATCATCGCGGCCGGC
>Ga0209521_10002677_pt1 | contig 14507 bp, 16 predicted proteins | sample Rifsed19ft4_FD_184016 | JGI IMG/M metagenome (GOLD analysis project Ga0209521, IMG submission 184016) | Soil microbial communities from Rifle, Colorado, USA - sediment 19ft 4 (version 2) | ecosystem: Environmental > Terrestrial > Deep subsurface > Rock core/Sediment | place: Rifle, Colorado... | reverse complement strand
GAGCCGAACGAGCGCGATGGGGTCGACCTTTGAATCCGGCGAGTACCGCGTGTGGTTGTGGAGGTCGAGGATCACGCCCCCCGGTCAGCGCGAACCACCAAAAGGTTTTCGCTCGAGACATTTGCCGGACATCGTGAACCGGCGGGGGTCGGAAGCTAACGAACCGGTGTACCCGGTGCGAACTCCTTATCCACGGAAATGAATGCGTCTCCGACTTTCAGGGGTACGGCTCTGGTCCCCTCTTTGCCGAGGAACTGCACCGTCCCGCCCTCGGCGACGCGGATTCGATACGTTTGGAACTCCGAGAAGGTCAGGCGAGGGGCTCCGCGGACGCCGAGGATCTGGGTGCCGAGCGGCGCACCTGAGGGGACAATGAGGAGTCCGACGGCCCGCTCATCTTCCGCGGCAAGAACCATGCCATCCGACGCGACGCCGCGGAGCTTCGCAGGTTCCAGGTTGCAGAGGACCGCAACCCGCTTTCCGTGCATTTGTTCTTTTGTGTAGTCTGCTTTCATCCCGGCGACAAGCGTGCGGACTTCGTCCCCGAGGTCGACTCGGATCACGTAGAGTTTGTTCGCGTTCGGATGGTCCTTCACGTCGACGATCTCCCCGACGCGAAGGTCAAAGCGGTCCGCTTCGTTCGGCATCTCGAACTCAATCTTCTCGAAGAGCGGTCTTCCGACCCGGAGTTTCTGTCCCGCGGGAATGTCGTCGAGCACGGATTCCCAGCGATGAGCGTGAACGTTATCGTTGTATCCGAGTGAATGCCACAACGTCTGCGAGCTGAAGGGTGTGAACGGCGCCATGAGGAGGGCGAGCGCGCGACTCACGCGGAGAGACACGTGCAGTGCGGTGCCGCACGCGGAGCGGTCTCGCTTGACGAGGTCCCATGGAGCCCTTTGATCGAAGTACTGGTTCCCGAGACGGGCGAGCTGAATCGCCTCGCGGAGCGCATCCCGGAAGTGAAGGAACTCGAGGTTCTGCCCGACGCGCCGCCACTGCTCTTCGATGCTCCGAATCATCGCCTGGTCCGCACGATCGAGGAAGCCCGCGGCCGGGATTTCGTTCCCGAAATTCTTCGCTGCGAACGTAATCGTGCGATGGGCAAAGTTCCCGTACACGGCGAGGAGCTCGGCGTTGTTTCGTCGCGCGAAATCCTGCCAATCGAAGTCCGTGTCTTTCGTTTCTGGCATCGTCGCGGTCGCATAGTACCGAACAAGGTCCGCGTTGTACCGTCCGAGGAGGTCGGGGAGCCACACGCCCCGGCCCCGACCCGCGGACATCCGTTCCCCGCTGATGTTCAGGAACTGCGTTGCAGGAATGTCATACGGAAGGACGAGGTTCTCGTCGTACCCCATCAAGATCGCAGGCCAGATAATCGAGTGGAACACGATGTTGTCCTTCCCGATGAAGTAGTACTGGCGGGCCGCGGGGTCGTACCACCACTCCCGCCACCCGTCCGGCTTGCCTCGCCTGCGAGACCACTCCCGCGTCGCAGTGAGGTAGCCCATCACCGCCTCGAACCACACGTAGATCCGCTTTGATTCGTACCCCGGAACCGGGACATCGATCCCCCACTCGAGGTCGCGGGTAATCGGCCGGTCCTTCAAGCCTTCCGCTAGGAAACCTCTGGAGAACGCAAGCGCGTAGTTCCGCCAGTGGTCTTTCCCGCTCGAGAACCACTGTTCGAGAGGCCGCTGAAACGCGGTGAGCTTGAAGAAGAAGTGTGTCGTCTCGCGCGGTACCGGCGTCGAGCCGTCGATCCTGCACTTCGGGTCTTTCAGCTCGAACGGGTCGAGGAGCTTTCCACAGTTCTCGCACTGGTCCCCACGGGCCCCCGTGAAACCGCAGTGCGGGCAGGTGCCTTCGACATATCGATCCGGGAGGAAGCGCCGATCCGCCGGGCAGTACGGCGAAGTCATCGTCGCACTGTACACGTATCCGCGCTCCTTGAGTCGCACGAAAATCTCCTGAACCCAACGCTTGTGGTTCGGATCCGCGGTGTTCCAGTAAAGGTCGTAGTTGACCCCGAGCTGTTCGATGTTCCGCGAATGGAGGGCGTGATAGCGATCGGAGATCACGCCCGGCGCCACGTTCTCTTGCTCCGCTTGAACGGTCACCGGCGTGCCGTGCATGTCGCTCCCCCCGACGACGAGGACTTCGTCCCCCTTCATTCGGTGGTAGCGGGCGAAGATGTCCGCGGGAACGAACGTGGACGCAGCGTGGCCGATGTGGCGAGGGCCGGACGCATACGGCCAGGCAACGGCGATAAGGATCTTCCCCATGGAGGGGCTCGCAAGGCGGCAAAGCCACATAAAGGATTCGCGCGTCGACCCCTATCCGGCGTCCGTGCGCGGGGGGAAAATGCACTCCTCGGGCCGCTTGTCGGTGCGGAGTCGGTGGAACGAAGGTGCGCGCAGCATGCCGTCCTCCGTTAGCTCGAGGTAATACACCTCCCCGATGAGCCCGGGCCGCATCCAGAACTTCACCGGCTCGGTCATGTTCGGTTCCTCACTCAATGGCCGCTCGGCGCGAAGCGGTTCTGCACGGGCGAGGATTTCCCTTCGCACTTCGTCCGTGAAACCGGTCCCAGCTCGGCCAATGTACCGCAGGTCTCCCCCATCGTACACACCAAGGATGAGGGAGCCAAACGTGTCCTCTCGCACGCCTTCGCCCTCCGTGAGCCCGCACACGATGGCGTCGATGGCCTGCCGCTTCTTGATTTTCAACCAGTCCCGCGTCCGCCGCCCGATCGCGTATCGACTCTGCCTACGCTTCGCGATAATCCCCTCGAGGCCCCGCTCCAGGACGGCCGAAAAAAGGGCGCGACCTTCCCGCTCAATCGTCTCCGAGAGGACCACGCGGTCCGTGGGTTGGACGAGGTCGTTCAGGATCGCCCTTCGCTCCACCAGGGAGAGGGGTGTCAGATCCCGCCCGTCGAGGTACAGCACGTCGAAGACCACGTAGGTCGCCGGCAGGTCCTTCGCCCGCAGCCGGATCGTGAAGGGAGACGATGCGTGTTCCCGATCCTGAAGGCCCGGAAAGCTTGGCCTGCCTCCGACCATCACGACAATCTCGCCGTCGAGGATCGCCTTGTGCCCATGGAGGTCGATTCGAAGTTCCGGGTACCGATACGTGATTTCGTACAGCCGCCGGTTCTGGAAGCGGTGGGTGTTGTCGGGAGACACGAAGGCGAGCGCCCGCGTCCCGTCCCACTTCAGTTCGAAGACGTGGTCCTCGGAGTCGAACGGCTCCGTACGCAGCGTCGCCAGCATCGGCTTGATTTTCACGTTGAAGAGGTCCGCCATGGGCTACTTCTTCGCCGCCACTACGCTCGCCCGGAGTGCCGCCATGAGATCCTGGGTCGTCGGAGCCTCCGGCCGCTGCGGGACCTCAATCGTCTTCCCCTCGATTTTCGTCTCAATCATCTTGAGGAGCGCTTCGCGGTAGCCGTTCTTGTACCTCGTGGGGTCGAAGTCTGTCGCAAGGGCGGTCACGAGGTTGATCGCTAGACCCATCTCTTCGTCCGTGATTGTGACAGGACGCGTGGCGGGAAGGTCCGGGGGCCCCTTCACCTCCTCTGCGTAGTATAGGGTCGTCATCACGAGCGCCCCATCGACCGGTCGGAGTGCGACAAGCCGTTCCTTCCGCCACAAGACCGTCTGCGCGATCGCGACCTTCCCGGTTCGAAGAAGGGCCTGGCGGAACAGCTCGAACGGCTTCACGCTCGTCTCGAGCGGCCCGAGGTAGTAGGTCGACTCGAGGGATAGCGGTCCGATGTCGGTGGCATCGACGAAGCCGGAGACGTCGAGGAGATCGCTCGATTCCGCCCGGACACTGTCGATTTCCTCTTCCGTGAGGACGACGAAGCTCCCTTTGCCAATCGGATATCCCTTCACCATATCCTTTGACTCCACCGGCACGCTGTCCACCGGGCACATGTACGGCCGCCTCAGGGGGCTCTTGCACGAGGCGTGGAGGGTCGTGAAGGAGACGTCCCGAATCTCGGTCGCCGTGTAGAGCTTCACGGGGATGTTCACAAGGCCGAACGAAATGCTGCCGCTCCAGATTGCACGCGCTGCTGGCATACTGGTCCCTGCCCGGCCGCGCCACGCGCTCGGGCGTATTAGAGGCTTCGCCCCCAGCACGGCGGCGGGTGCGCGGTTCCAGTTAACATGTTAACTGTACCCCGAGTACTTTCGGACACCTCTTCCGATAAAAGCTATTATATAGCTGTTCATATGGATATCCCATGTCCGAGGGGACCGCGGATCTGTGGATAGTGAGCTACGACGTGGACGGCCGGGACCGGAGCACGGCGACCCGGGTATGCCAGCTCGTGTTCGGCCGGCGGAACGTGACGACGAAGGGCGGGGTGGCGAAGGCGTACGAGCAACCTGGCTTCATCCACCGCCCCGGCGTCGTTTGGGTCGGTCAGTCAGTACTGATCCTCCCGCGGGGGGACGCGTTCGAGCTGCAGCGGCGCCTCCACGCGATGGGCGTGTCCGTGGGGATGGGCCACCTGGCGATCGACAGGTCGAATCTTGCAGTGTTCCGGCGGAGGCGCCGTCGGTCCGTTCGGCACCGTCCGGTCCCAGTTAACATGTTAACTGTTTTGGCAGGCGGACCCGCAGTTTGCTTGGAGGGAACGCTCAGGCGCCAGGTGAGATCTTGATCGCCTTCGTGGGGCACGCGGATTCGCACGCCATGCAGTCGATGCAGTCGTTCTCCCGGATCGGTTCGGACTTGTCCGTCCGCCACTCCATCCACTCCGGGGAGTTCTTTTCGAGAACCTTGTCGGTCCCGGTCCCCTTCGCGCCTGGATTCAATTGCCATTCGAAGACATCGACCGGACAGACGTCCATGCAGACGCCGTCCGCAATGCACGCTTCGTAGTCTACCGCGACGTGGCTGCCGTGGATTCCGAACTTCGTCGGGTACGGTTTCCCGTTCAAGTCGATTCGCTCAACGCCCTCTGCAAAGACCTTGTGACCGTTGTGCTCTCCCGTTTGAGGGAACTCGTCCGGCTTTTGAAGGAAGTCCGGGTCAATCGGCTTCGTCTCGTAGTCCACTTCGCGCGTCATGAGGGCACCGGGCGGAGGAAAACAACAGGGGTTCTTGAACCCATTGCTTTTCGCTGGGAGATGGATAACACCACCCGGTGTCAGAAATCGGTAGTTCGTGGGATTGTTCCCAACAGTTCGTAGCCGCGGCGCTTGCCCTCCCCCGAATGGTTGTCGAGAGAATCTGTCAAAAAATGAATTGACCGAGACTCGATATCGGCGTCGATAACCGTCTAAGAAAGGACTTATGGTGCGACTCGAATCAAATTTGCGTGCGGCCTGAAAACGGGCGGAGCACGAATCCGAGATGAAGCCAAAGCGAACCGCTGGGCGACCTGAGCGATGTGTGTTTCTCGTCCTCTGGTGGCAGGCTCAGACTCCATACGCCGCGATGTTCGAGGATGAGGTTGCCGCGTACGCCGCGGCGAATGTCCGAAACGCCCTTGTGGTCGAGATCTCCGGCAAAGCGTCGAAGGTTGAGAAGGTCGTGGACTACTACCGCAGGGACAACTCGGGGAACCCGATGCCCGCAGAGTGGCGGAACGTCTCCGGGCCGGTTGCGTGGCCCTGGATGCCTCGCCCGAAACCGACGCCCGCGTGATCGGGCGATAGAACCTGACCTCGAAGTCGCCGGGCCCATTATCAGTTCCGAGTTAGCTGCAGAAACGATTATAGTCTCTGCCCATCATCGAACGCGGCGGTTCTCGAATGCCTTCCGAAGCATACGAATGTCCCAGTTGTGGGGCCGCGGTAGACGCCGACGCGAAAGAGTGTCCGAAGTGCGGGGAAATCTTCGACGCCTCCGTGCTCCAAGAGAATGCCAAGGACGGGGCCTCGCGGAAATCCTCTTGGAGGGGACGAATCCTCTTCTATGTCGGCGTGGGACTCGTGCTCGCGGGCGGACCGGCCATCGCGCTCGGCTCCTGGTTGCATGACATCCTTCGAATTCCGGTCGTCGGCGAGGCGTATGAGGCATTCGGCTGGGTGAACCGGTTCACCGCCGCGATCGGGCTCGTCGTCCTTGTCGTCGGAATTGTCATGCTCATCCTGTCGATGCGTCTCGGGTCCACGCAGCTCGAAGAGGATTACGACGTCGGTACGCCGCGGAACACGTAGCGCGAGGCCCGAAAGCGCATCCGTGGACGGTACCGAGTTCCGGCCTTGCAAGCGACGTTATCCATAGCATTATATATCGTCCTCCAGATACGAACGGCCACGGCCCATGGGGGCCAAGGAAGTCGGTGATGGCTGAGTATGGCCAGAACCCTCGACCACCGACCTCTCCCGTCGAGGAGGGGAAGGTGTACGAGGCAAAGATCGAGGACATGGGCCGTGAGGGGGACGGCCTGTGTCGCGTGGAGAATTTCGTCGTCTTCGTCCCGGGCACGAAAGTCGGTGACACGGTCAAGTTCCGCATAACCAAGGTCCTACGTCGCGTGGCCTTCGGCGAGGTCGTCCACGAGTAACGAATGGCGCCTCGTGCTTGTCGCGACGGTTGCCGCCCGCCAGCGTACAGGATTGACCGAGATTTTTGCCCCCGAGCGGATTCGAAGGGTGTAGAATAACCTCTTTATAACGTTCCCGGGATGGAACCTTTGGAGCCATGGCTTTGCGGCGATCCTCGCTCTTTCGATTCCTCGCCCTTGTCACCGCGGCGGGAATCGTGATTTCGAGCGCATCCGCGTTAGCGGGCGACTCCGATGGCGATGGGATTTCTGACGAGATTGAGGCGGCAACAGCTCGGAATGTGACCGCGACGGGTGTTCGCGAGGGTCATTTCTCCATTGTCTCCAGATCCGTCGGTGCGGCCACAGACGACGAGTTCCAGGTGGATTTCGAGGCGGGCACGTTTGGCGTGGAATACAGACCCAGCGCGAGCCCGGAGGCCCGCATTTGGTATGAGCTCGGGCTCCACCGGATTATCGAGTTCGTCGACAACGGAGGGGAGATCAGCGGAGACGACATCGTGCAAACGTGGGACCTCACCAACATGTACTGGTGGGTCGACAGCTACAAGTTCGCGGACAACGACGGCGGGCGGCAGTTCCTTTTTAACTCTACGCTTCTCGGCGACTTTCCACCTGCAGGGTTTGTGGTGGTTTCCGCGGTAGCGTCCGAAAGGTTCGTCCGGATTGGTGGGAGTCTCGTGACCCCGATGGAGGTCAAGGTTACCATCATGATTATCGGATGGCCTCTGAAGCGCGCGGACACGAAGCTTGGGCTGAAACTCGAAATCAGCACACACGAGGCGACCGGTGCTCGCATCGAAACCGGCACGCTCGACGAGGCGCGGGACTGGGCTTCGGATGAATCCCAGCTGAATGTCTCGGGCCCGCTGGGGTTCCTCTTCTTCTCTTGGTCGAATACTGCGAGGGTCGACAACGTGGAACGCCCGGTTCGTGCCACCGATCTTTCGCCCACCGAGGGCGGACTCGAGTTCTACCTCGTCTATGATCCGGGGACAGTGATCTTTCACGACCCGAAGATGGGCGTTGAATCCAGCGCCTTCTGGTCCCAGGTAGAGCGGATTGGGGAGGTGCCCCTCGAGTGGAATCCGATCCTCTACATCGCCGGCCTCGGCGCGATTTCGGGCGTCGTCGCGCTGACCGTGTTCGCGCGCCGGCGGCGCCGCGAGCCTCAGTAGCGAACCTTTAAAGACGGGGGGTCGGTCGCCGTCGCGGGTGTCCCTCGATGGCGATTGAAAACATCATCGCCGCCGGATTGAGTGTCCTCGCCCTCGCGCTGACAATCATCGGGTCAATCGCCTACCGACGAACGCGGGATCGGTGGCTCCTCCTGTTAACCGTCGCATTCGCTTTGTTTCTCGCGAAAGGCATCATCCTCACGGTCGTTCTCTTCATCGGGCGACTCGATCTCGCGACTCTCTTTGTCGTCACCGGTGTCTTCGATCTCGTTATCCTCGGACTGTTTTACGGGGTCACGCTGCGGCACTAGAGTAGGGTCGCGACGTCCATGGCCCGAGGGGAAATTCTGGCGGTGCAGGCCCGCAAGGCCCTATACGAATTCGTCCGGGCAAGGCCAGGATACCACTTGCGGGAGATTGCCCGTGCGACGAACCTCCCAATCACGCTCTCGGACTACCATCTGCGATTCCTCGAGAAACACGAGCTCGTGACCTCCGTCATGGACGGCGAGTACAAACGGTTCTATCCTCGGTACCCGATTGGGGATCCTGCCGCGAAGCCCGCGCTATCGGATCGGGAAAAGACGATTCTCGGGTTTCTCCGCCAGCGGGTCCCCCTCCTCGTGATTTCGTATCTGATGGAGCGGGAAGGTGCGCCGCATCGGGAGATCCTCGAACAGGTTCCCGTCTCCGCGTCAACCCTCACACACCATCTGAAGAAACTCGTCGCCGGAGAAATACTCGCCCGCGACGAAGTGAGGGGGTATCGAATCGAGCACGGTCGGGACATAGCCCGGCTCATGGTGACGTACGAGCTCGCGAGACCAGACCAGATCGACACGTTCGTGCGGGTGTGGGGCGAGTTCCGTCTCTGATGAATCTACGCTAAGGCGAGGGCGGCGTGACTTCGAGGGCCCTTGCTTCAGAGTATTTCCACGAGTTCCTCGGCAATCCGCTCTAGGAATGACTGATCCTCATCGTCAAAGGCATCGACTCGATCCGAGTCGATGTCGATCTCTCCGATTGCGGTGCCATCCCGCACGATCGGGACGACGATTTCGGACCGAGTGCTCGGGAAACACTCCAGATACCGAGGATCCTTCGAAACGTCACCCACAACGACGGTTTCCCTCGTCCGCGCGGCGAGGCCGCAGATCCCCTGGCCAATCGGAATTCGCATGTGCGGCGTTGCCGCGGGCCCGTTCCACGCTCGGAGGGCAAGTTCCTCGCCTTCCACCACGTAGACGCCCACCCAATTGTAGTGGGGGAATCGGCGCAACTCTCTGACGACGAAGTCCAAGACTGCCTTCTGCTGGCTTCTGCTCCGGATGATCCGCAGGAGCTTCTCCGTCGCGGTCGCGTAGTCCGCGCGTGCTTTCTCCCCGGCCATGACTTCGCCAAACTTCCCGACCCCCTTCATGGACCGTCCTCGCGCGGTCGAATCGTCAGGGGGGGATAAGTCTTGCGTAGCTTGCTCCAACCCCTCGGCATGGAAGGCCTGGCGCGCCCAGAGGTGGGGTCTCCCAGGAGGGGGAGTGTCGCCGATCCTCGCCTGGCATGCCGGTCGATTCGAATCCTCATGCCATCGGGGGGAGCCTGAGGCCTTCCCGGTTGATCCGGACACGGCGCCCGTCGATGGAGAGCCGTCCCTCGGCGAAAAGACGAACCGCGAGGGGGAGGAAGATGTGCTCCTGCTCCAGGATGCGCGCGGCGAGGGTCTCGGGTGTGTCGTCATCGAGGATGGGGACTGCCTTCTGCATGATGACCGGGCCGCCGTCGAGGCTCTCGTCCACAAAGTGAATCGTGCACCCGCTCACCTTTACACCCGCTCTGATCGCATCCTCCTGCGCGTGCGTGCCCGGGAAGGCGGGCAAGAGGCTGGGATGGATATTGATGATTCGATTCCGAAACTCGTTGATGAAATACGAAGTGACGAGTCGCATGAACCCGGCAAAGACGACGAGATCGACGTTGTAATCACGGAGGATCTTCACGACCTCCTGCTCGAACGATTTCCGGTCCTTGCCGAATGCCTTGTGGTCCACAACCGCGTGGGGGATCCCATGGCGAGTCGCTCGTTCGATGACGGGCGCTCCGGGCACGTTGCACACGAGGACAGCGAGGGTTACGTCGAGCTCCCCCCGGTCTCTCGCGTCGATGAGACTTTGGAAGTCCGTTCCTCGACCCGATGCGAGCACACCGACGTTGATTCGACCCATCATCCCCCTCAGTGTTTGAACAATCGGAGGCCCGTGAAAACCATTGCCATTCCGTGTTCGTCGGCTGCGGCGATCACCTCGGAGTCGCGGATCGACCCGCCGGGTTGCGCAATCACGGCGATGCCGCCCTTCGCAAGCTCATCGATTCCGTCGCGGAACGGAAAATACGCATCGCTTACTGCCACGCTGCGTCTCGCCGCCTCCCGTGCTTTGTAGCACGCAAGCATGCAGGCGTCCACGCGACTCATCTGGCCCGCTCCGATCCCAACCGTACGCTCTCCCCTGGCGAGGACGATCGAATTCGACTTGACGTATCGGCTCACCTTCGTTGCGAAGAGGATGTCCCGCACCTGCTCGGGCGTCGGCGCCGTCGTCGTCACGACTTTCAGTGCCTCGGGTTGGAGGTCGGGGTAGTGGGTCGTTTGCACGAGCAATCCCCCGAGGACGCGGACCATGTCCAAGTCGTGGTCCCTTCTGAACTCGCCTCGAGTTCGCACGATGAGGAAATCCCCTTTCTTCTTCTGTTTCAGAATTTCCAGTGCAGCGGGTTCGTATCCGGAGGCGATCACGGCATCGAGCACGTGCGCCTTCATCGCCTGCGCCGTGGCCTCATCTACAATTCGATTCACGCCGACGATCCCGCCATACGCGGAGATCGGGTCTGCCGCGTGGGCGGTTCGGTACGCGTCCACGAGCCTGTCCGCGAGAGCGACGCCGGACGGATTCGTGTGTTTCACCACGACCGCCGCAGGTCGCTCAAACTCCGCCGCGATTCGGAGCGCCGTATCGAGGTCCAGGATATTGTTGTATGACATCTCCCGTCCCCCGAGCTGCTCCGCATTCCCTACGGAGGCGTAGGGAACGGTCTCCCGATACAACGCAGCCCTCTGGTGGGGATTCTCGCCATACCTCAGGTCACGGATCTTCGGCAGGGCAAGCCGAAGGGCGGGCGGGAACAACACGCCATTTCGATGAGTGAGGTAATTGTAGATTGCGGCATCGTACCCGCTCGTATACTCGAACGCCTCCCGTGCGAGCGCTTCCCGCATCGTGAGAGGAACACCGCCGGCTCGGAGCGCGTGGAACACCTCCGGATACCTGGAAGGTCGCACAACGACCGTCACCCGCTGTGCATTCTTTGCGGCGGCGCGGATCATGGCGGCCCCGCCGATGTCGATGTTCTCGATCACCTCCGAGTGGCTCACGCCCGGCCGAGCGACGGTTTCCTCGAAGGGATACAAGTTCGCAGCGACAAGGTCGATGGGCTCGATATCGTTCCGTTCGAGATCCTCCTCGGTGCCCTCGACGGCAAGGATGGCCGCGAAGACCTTAGGATGCAGGGTCTTCACGCGGCCGCCAAGGACTTCAGGATGACCCGTGTAGTCTGACACGCTCTCCACGGGCACCTTCTCCGCGCGGAGGACCTTCGCCGTGCCGTCCGTACCGAGAAGCTCGTACCCGACGGATACGAGTCCCTTCGCAAACTCCACGATGCCGCGTTTGTCCGACACGCTCAAGATCGCGCGTCGAACGTCCGGCATTCGGATTACCGCGATAACATGGGGACCGCCACATTAAGGTTTCGTATCGAATCGGATCAGGTCGCGCGCAACTCAATTGCAGGTCTGGGATAGAGCCCCGCATCCTTCACGATTGCGCGCACTGCGTCATCCCAATTCACCGCCATGATGTGGACGCCGGAGACCCCTTCGATTTCTCGAAGACGCGCGATCACCTCGACGGCAATCTGAACCCCCTCTGCTTTCGAATTCGACCCACGGTCGAGCCTTGCGATGATATCCTTCGGGACCGTGACGCCAGGTACGTTCTCGTTCATGAACCGGGCCATCTTCGCGGACTTTAGGGGAATCACGCCCGCAAGGATGTGCACCTTCTCGTGAAGCCACTCCTTCCGCACCAAGTGCATCCACTCATCGAACGCGTCAACATCGTAGATTCCCTGGGTTTGGATGAAGTCCGCACCCGCTTTGACCTTCTCACGGAGCCCCACAAACGCGCCTTCCCGATCCCCGCCGAACGGGTTCGAGGTCGCGCCGATGAACAGGCGCGGAGGCGTGTCGACAGCGTCACCGCCCCGAAGCGTTCCACCGTCCCGCAACCTCCGCAGGGTTTCGATGAATTCCTCGGTCTCAAGGTCGAACACGGGTTTGGCGTCCTTCTCGTTTCCCAAAGACGGGTCATCGCCGCGCAGGCACAGCACGTTTCGCACGCCGATCGCTGCGGCACCGAGGATGTCCGCTTGCAGGGCGATCCGATTCCGATCGCGAGTCGTGACCTGCATCACCGGCTCCATCCCCTCCCGGAGCAATAGCGTGGCGCCAGCCAAGCTCGACATCTTCACGAGGGCGCGCGGGCAGTCCGTTACATTGAACGCGTCCGCGTGGCCACGGATGGTCCGAGCGGTCGTGAGAAACTCCGTGGGATCGGCGGAAGCCGTCGGTGCAATCTCGACGGTGACGGCGAATTCCTTCCTCGAGAGGATGTGCTCAAGTTGCGAACCGCTCTTCATGGCCGTCCGGATACTCCGCCCCACGAGGCCTCATCCCGCCCGCGTCCCTAAAGCCTTTTCGCACGCGTAGGCACACTTCTTTATCGGAAGGGTCCGATTTCACAAAGGGTCTCCATGACGCGGGCTGTGCGGTTCCTTGCCCTCGCGTTCCCTGCCACGCGACCCAAGAGGGTGCCCGCCCCCACCGCAGATGTGCGGTTCGAGCCCGGTGTCGATTTCGAGCCGACCCACCTGATTTACCACATCACTGTCAGCAATCCTGGCGACGCCACGGTGCGCGAGGTTGTCATCCGGCCACACGTCGTCCACGGTTCCTTTCGGATCGTAGATTCCCCAAAGTCGATTCCCATCCTGCAACCGGGAACATTCGGAACCGCGTCGTTTCGCGTGGACCTCGTTGGAGAGCCGTCGGAGGTTGAGTTGAGTGGTCGCGTGCAATATCGGGTCGGCGAGTCAAAGGCATCCGTCCAGGGTGTCGTGCCTCCGATGCGGCTGGACCTTCGGCCACCCTTGACGAGGCCGGTGTACGTCACGCCGAGTGCGCTGAAGGAGCGTGCCTCGCGCTCCTTTTCGATCCAAGAGACGATGCCCCTCCCGGGCGACGCCCAGGGTCTGTTCAAGGTTCTTGTCTCGACCCTCGCTGCAGAAGGTTTGGAGAAGGTTGAGGAAAAGACGCAGCGCGCGGAGGAGGAGTTCACGGGTCAGGCGAGCTTTCATGGTCTCGATTCGCAGGATAACGCGTACGCGGTGCGGATTGTTGCCTCGCGGAAGGGGGCGTCGACCCTCCGACTCCTTGTTTTCGTTCAAGCTGAGGAATCGCTCTTCGGCTTCTTCTGGAGAAGCCGCGAGGCCTTGCGCCGCGCGCTGGGCGGGCCGCCTCACCAGCCGTAGAGTTCCGTCAGTGCAACCGCTCGCCGGAGGCGCACAAACTCTCTCGCATGCGCGAGCATCCTGGGCTTGCAGAGGGCCTGGCGGAGTCCGGAGAGGATCGACAGTGTGTGCCAGTTGCCGTCCTCGAGCAAGTCTCCGATGAAGTTCAGGACGTCGTCGTCCCAAGTCCGGATGTGGTCGATCATCCACCAGAGGAGTGGATTGAGAAACGGTGAGTTCCGGATCACGCCATCATATGCGTCGAGCCGTCCGGCCGCTGCGAGTTCCCCCGCCACGCGGCCCGAGTATAACGCCGCATGGATGCCCCCACCGTTCAAGGGGTTCGTGACCCCCGCTGCATCGCCTGCGATTGCGACACCGTGGGCGGCGTAACTCCGGAACGAGTAATGGTACGGGACCTGGCCCGCAATCGTCGCTCGGCGCCGAGCCGGATCGATTCCTTTGTCGCGGCAGAACTCCTGGAGTGCCCGGTGGGCATCCACGTGCCCGCCCGCACCGACGTTGACTTGGTCGCCGCGGGGGAAGATCCATGCGTAACCGCCGTCGTAGCGGTGTGCGAAGTACAGCAGGAATCGGTCGGGATCGGGGGACGGAACTTCGGTTGCATCGAACCGCCACTCGTATGCCGGGATCGCATCCGCACTTCTGAGAAGGCCCGTCCAGCGGGCGACCAGGCTTGTCGGCCCGTCCGCCGCGATTACCATGGGGGCGATCCACGAACGCCCGTTCGAGCGCGCTTCCCATTTGCCGCCGACGCGGCCGACCGACCTCACCCGTTCTTCGAGGAATATCCTCGCCCCCGCTTGGACGGCGGTATCCGCAATCCTTTGGTCCATCGATGCACGGTCGACGGCGTATCCAGGGAGGCCTGTGACTGTGAACCCCTTGCCGTTCGGCATCACCGCCCTTGCGCCGAGCACCGCCTGGCGGACAAACCTGGAGTCGGGCGGAAGGCCATTCGATTCGAGCGCGAAGCGGCTGACACCCTCCGCGCATTGGACGGGCTCGCCAACAACTCGCTTCTTGTCGAGCAACGCGACGTCCAACCCGCCCCGCGCAGCCGCGAGGGCGGCCATCCCTCCGGCTGGCCCAGCGCCGACAACGATAAGGTCCGCCTGCATCCGGGGCACGGAATGGTCGGAACGGCGATAAACCCGACG
>Ga0209521_10002676_pt1 | contig 14510 bp, 12 predicted proteins | sample Rifsed19ft4_FD_184016 | JGI IMG/M metagenome (GOLD analysis project Ga0209521, IMG submission 184016) | Soil microbial communities from Rifle, Colorado, USA - sediment 19ft 4 (version 2) | ecosystem: Environmental > Terrestrial > Deep subsurface > Rock core/Sediment | place: Rifle, Colorado... | reverse complement strand
GGCAGCGTCGTCGTCTACGCGGGCACGTCCGACATGGGCCAGGGAGCGCGCACGATCTTCGCCCAGATCGCCGCCGAGGAGCTCGGCGCGCCGCTCGAGCGCGTCTCGGTCGTCTCGGGCGACACGGCGGTGGTGCCCTACGATCAGCAGACGTCGGCGAGCCGCTCGTCGGTCCTCATGGGGAACGCGGTCCTGCGCGCCTGCCGCGAGATCCAGGCGAAGCTCCGGGCGATGGCCGCCCGCCTCTACGGGCTCGACGAGTCCGCGATCGTCGTCGATCGGGGGGTCGTCCACCTGCCCGATCGGGAGCTGCCAATCGGCGAGGTCCTGCGCCCCGGCCTCGGCCGGCTGGGCGGCGAGCTCATCGGGAACGGCGAGAGCCGCAAGGAGGACGAGCCCGACCACCCGCTCGGAGGCAGCGCCGCCTTCTTCGAGTTCAACTGCACGGCCATCGAGGCCGAGGTGGACGAGGGGACCGGCGAGATCGTGGTCGTGCGCCACGCCACGGTGAGCGACGTCGGCAAGGCCCTCAACCCGTTGCAGGTCACCGGCCAGGACGAGGGCGCCGCGATCATGGGCCTCGGCCACACGCTCATGGAGCACATCATCCTCGACGAGACCGGCCGCATCCGGAACCTGGGGGCCATCGACTACCGCATCCCGACGAGCAAGGACCTGCCGCTCGAGATGGTGAGCGCCATGGTCGAGAACGAGGACGGCCCGGGACCCTACGGCGTCAAAGGGATGAGCGAGGGCGCCCTGCTGTGCGTCGCGCCCGCGGTCGCCGCCGCCGTGCGCGAGGCGACCGGCGCGGTCATCCGCGACCTGCCCCTGACCCCCGAGCGGGTCTGGCGGGCGCTCCAGGAACGCGACCAGGAACGCCACGCGGAGGCGGCGCGCGCAGAGCCCGCCCCAGCGGAGGTCCAATCATGACGAGCCCCCCGACCCACATCGGACCCATCGGGGACCTGCCGCCCGAGCAGCTCGTACGCGCCGCGTCGCTCGTGCGCGAGGGCCGCGCCTATTCGCTCGCCGCCGTCCGCTACCCGGGCATGCCCCTCTTCCCCGGCCACCCGCCCTTCCAGGTCCTCAACTACCGCACGCCGCACGGCATCCGCGTCACCGGCGCGCAACCGTGGGGACCGCGGAACGAGGCGGGCCTTGGCTACATGGCCGAGTACGTCATGGCGACCTCGCACTCGGGCGCCCACGTCGACGCCCTCGCGCACATGACCGTCGGGCCGGAGAGCCACTGGTACGGGGGCGGCAACCCGGCCGATCACCTGACCGACTTCGGGCCGACCCACGGCGACGCCTCCACCATGCCCCCGTTCTTCACCCGCGGGGTCCTCCTCGACGCGGCCGGCCACCGGGGGGTGCCCTGCCTGCCCAGGGGGGCCGCCGTCGACGCGACCGAGCTCGAGGCGATCGCCGCCGCGGAGGGGGTGACGGTGGGGCGCTGGGACGTCGTCCTGGTGCGCACCGGCTACATGAGCCTGTGGCCCGACGCCGAGCGCATGGCTGCCCATAAGACGCCGGGACCGGACGTCTCGGCCGCCCGCTGGCTCCTCGAGCGCGGCGTGGTGGCCACCGGCAGCGACACGGAGACCTACGAGGTCCAGCCGGCGCCCGACCCGGGCGAGCCGGCGAACCCCCAGCCGGTGCACACGCTCCTCCTCATCGACAACGGGATCCACCTGCTCGAGAGCCTCGACCTCGAGACCCTCGCCCGTGACCGGGTCTACGAGTTCCTCTTCGTCGCCCTGCCGCTCAAGATCCGGGGAGCCACCGGTTCGATGGTCGACCCACTGGCCGTCGTATGAGTGTTGCTCCCCGCACGACGAGCGCCCCGCCCCTCCCGGCGACGATGGAGGCGCTGGTGGTCGTGGAGCCCAACCGGCTCGAGATCCGCGAGGTCCCCGTGCCGGTCCCCGGCCCGAACCAGGTCCTTGCGCGCGTGCGCGTGGTCTCGATCTGCGGGACCGACGCGCACCTCATCCGGGGCGATTACCCGGGCTTCTGGCCGCCCAGCTTCCCGTTCATCCCCGGCCACGAGTGGGCCGGTGAGATCGCTGCGCTGGGGCCCGGCGCGGCCCGCTACGGGTGGGCCGTGGGCGACCGGGTCGCGGGCACGTCCCACGACGCCTGCGGGGTCTGCCAGAAATGCGTCGAGGGTCGCTACAACCTGTGCGAGAACTACGGCAAGGAGGGACTGCACCGCCAGTACGGGCACAACACCCAGGGCGCCGACGCGACCTACGTCGTCCACGGCGTGAAGTCCATCTTCCGCCTGCCCGACGGACTCTCCTTCGAGGACGGCGCGCTCATCGACCCTGCCTCGATCGCCCTCCACACGGCCAACCGCGGCGGCGTCGCCCCGGGCGACACGGTCGCGATCACCGGCCCCGGCACCATCGGGCTGCTCGCGGGCGACTGCGCGCGGGTCCGCGGGGCCGGGCGGGTGATCGTGGTCGGCCGCGGAGACCGCCTGGCGAAGGCGGCCGCGCTCGGCTTCGACACGGTCGACTATGGGGCCGGAGACCCCGTTGCGGCGGTTCGGGCGATGACCGGCGGCCTGGGGGCGGACGTGGCCCTCGAGTGCGCGGGCGTCCCGGAGGCCGTCCAGTGGTGCCTCGCGCTGCTGCGGCGGGGCGGTCGCTGCGCGGCGGTCGGGATCCCCGTGCGCGGCGTCGAGGTCGCCATGCAGCGGCTCGTCCTGGACGAGCTCGAGCTGGCCGGTGTGCGCGCCTCGGCGGGGGAGATGCGCAGGGTCATGCCGCTCGTGGAACAGGGCCGCATCCGCGTGCGCGAGATGGTCACGCACCGCTTCCCGCTCGGCCGCTACGAGGAGGCCCTGGCCACGTTCAACGACCGCTCGAGCGGGGCGATCAAGATCCTCGTCGCGCCATGAGGGAGCCACGCCGATGGAGCAGGTGACGGCCAACGTCTTCAGCGAGGCGAAGCTGCGCGGATGCAACCCGAGCTACGTCACGACGTCCGATGGCGTGGTCGTGGTGGACACGCCGCAGCTGCCCACCAGGGCCGTGGCCATGCGCCGGGAGGCCGAGCGCCACGGCCCCATCCGCTACGTCATCAACACCGAGCATCACGTCGACCACATCTTCGGCAACTACTACTTCAAGGGTGCCGGCACGGTCGTTCACCACCAGGGCGTCTTCGACCGGTTCATGGTCCCGGGCCCCGAGCTCGATCCCTTCGCCTACGCCGCGGAGGCGATCCCGACCGACGACCCCGAGGGGGCTGCCATCTTCCCCGAGCGCGACGTCTACTACGCCGATCCGAACAAGGGGCAGATCGTCTTCACCGGCGATCTCACCCTCAGCGTGGGCGACCACACGTTCCGGCTGCTGCACACGCCCGGCCACACGCCGGGCCAGATCGCCGTGCACGTGCCCGAGGAGCGCGTCGTCTTCACCGGGGACACCGTCTTCTCAGAGTGCCAGACCTGGCTCATGACCTCGGACGTCGACCAGTGGGTGAGCGCTCTTGAGACCATCCGAGCCCTCGACGTGGACCACCTCGTCCCGGGCCACGGCCCGATCACCACGACGAAGTACCTCGACGTCCAGCGTGCCGTCCTGCTCGAGTGGAAGGCGGCTGTAGCAGCCGCGGTGGCGAAGGGCTGGTCGCGCGAGGAGACGATCGAGCGGGTCAACTTCGCCGACCGCTACCCCGTGGACATCGGCCAGGAGTACATGATGGGCTACATCCAGACCCTCAACGCCGCCTCGCTCTACGACAAGCTCACCGCCGCTGCGGCGGCCCGCTGAGGCGGCGACAGGCGAGGGCCGGGGGCGCTCAGCGGCCATGACGCTCGAGGGCGTGCGGGTCATCGTCACCGGGGCGTCGAGCGGCCTCGTCGACGGCGGCTTCGTGCTCGGCGCCGCCGACTGAGGGCCGCGTCAGGCGGGCCGGACGTCCGGGTTGGGCAGGATCGCCTCCTGCACCGCATGCAGGAGCTCGTGGTACGAGCCGATGAACTGGCGCAGCGTGCGGACCGTCGGCGGGAAGGTGTCGAACTCGTCGATCGTGAGGCCCTCCGGCTGGTAGGCGCGCACGAAATCGGGGAAGTGACCGGCAAGCTCGGCGACGATGGCCGGGTCGACCGGCTCGTCCATGCGCGGGCGCACCTCCACGTCCGAGGCGTTGAAGCGCTTCTGCCAGACCGAGGGCAGGCTGACCACGCACTCGCCGCCGATGAACTCGGACCAGTGGAGATGGTGGCGGATGGCGGCGGCGAGCGGCCGCGCCCGGTAGCCGCGCTCTCGGAAGAGGCCATAGGCCCGCTTGAAGACGGCCACCCCCGACCAGGGCAGCGCAGCCGGGTCGGCGACGATGCCGTCGCGCTCGGTCTGCGCGCGCAGCCAGTCCTCGATGCGGCCGACCATGATCGTGATGACGGGGCCCATCTGCTCGACCGGCAGGCCGTCCGCCTCGCGCCGGCGCAGCCCCCGCTCGACCGCCTCGGCGGCGGCGATCGCCTGGCCGACCGAGAAGCTGACCGTGCAGTTGACGCTCACGCCGCGATAGGTCGCCTCTTCCATGACCGCGATGCCGATCCGCGTGGCCGGGAACTTCACCACGATGTTGGGGGCGAGGCTGTCGAAGTGGACGCCCTGCTCGAGCATCCGGTCGGGGGTGCGAAAGAAGGTCGGATTGGTCTGCATCGAGAGGCGCCCCTTGCGCCCGCCGTGGCGTGCGAAGGCGGGCTCGAGCAGCTTCGCCCCGCGCCGCGACATCTCCTCGACCATCGCCCAGCCGAGCTCGACCTCGGTCCACGTCGCGTGCTCGGCTGCGAGCTCGTGGACGCGCTCGCGCCAGTGGCCAGGGTCCTTCTTCCAGACGTCCATGACGATGGTCGGGTTGGCGGTCGCGCCCACGGCGCCGAAGGCGATGGCGTACTCGAGCTCGTCGACGGCGCACGAGTCGTTCCAGATATCGGTCGGGGTCGTGGCCACCGTCTGGGCGAGGGGGGTGCGGGTCATGACGTCCATGGGCTTCTCCTGTCCCGGGCTCAGGCCCGGCCGGCGGCCACCTCGGCGGCCCGCTCGCGGCCGGCCAGTCGGATGAGGTCCTCGTGGAGTTCGAACCAGATGCCGTGGTAGCTGTCGACGCGCGGCGAGGCGACGTAGCGCCCGTCGCCGGCGCGAGCGTTGCGGAGCGCCTCCCCGAGACGATCGCCGTAGGCAGCCAGCCGAGGGAGCCCCGGGACGAGCGAGCCGAGCCAGCCCGCCGCGTCGTCGTGCAGCGCGGCAAGCCGGTCGAGGACCGCAGCGTCGTAGGCCGCGTCGGCGTGATCGTTGAGGACCGGCTCGCCGGTGCTCTCCTTGAGCTGCCAGGCCGTGACGATCTCCTTCGTGCGCTGGTCGAGGGCGACGAACGTGTCCAGCGCGGCGTCGGCGTTCGCGCTCCCCCAGCGCTCCCGGTCGGCGACCATCAGCCCGCCAGCTCGCGCCGTGCCCTGGTCGGTCAGCCGGAAGGCGCCGCTCACGCTTTCGGCCAGGCCGTTCGCCAGGAGGCCGTCGAGGAGCGGGGCGACCTGCTCGGGTGAGCAGTCCAGCGCCGGGGCGAGCGCATCGGCCGTGGCCATCCCCTTGATCGCGAGCGCGCGGATGACGTCGTCGGCCGAGCCCGGGGCTTCCGTCACGCCCGCAGTATCGGACCCTGCGGGGGACCCCGCGACCCGCGCCTCGGTGCCTTGCCCGACGGTCTCCCGCGCCGCACGGCCCCGGATGGCGATCCCCAGCTCATCGGCCCACCGGAGCAGCGTGGCGGTCTCCGGCGCATGGGCGACGGTGCCGGCGACCGCGCCGGCGAAGATCTCGCCGCTGCCGCCGTCGATGGTGATCGTCTCGCCGACCGCCAGGGTGTGCCCGCCGATGACGACCGCATCCTGGCCGACCTGCACCGCGGCGGCTCCCACGACGGCGGGGATGCCCCACCCCCGGGCGACCACGGCGGCATGGCTGGCCAGGCCGCCGCGCGACGTCAGGATGCCCGCGGCGCGGGCCATGCCGGGCACGTCCTCCGGCGAGGTCTCCGATCGGACCAGGATCAGGCTGCGACCTGCCTCGGCCACGGTCACGGCCGCCGTCGGGGAAGTCACGATCTCACCGGTGGCGACGCCGGGCGAGGCGGGCAGGCCGGTAGCCAGCGGCTCGGCGCGATCGGCCCGCCGGGTCGAGATCGTGGGCGGATCGGCCAGGTAGCGGGCGACGCGCTCGACGGCCTCCGCCCGGGAGAGCGGGAAATCGGCCGCCTCGGCCATGTCGATGGCCATGCGCAGGGCCGCCTGGGGGCTGCGCTTGCCGACGCGAACCTGGAGGATCCACAACCTGCCCTGCTCGACGGTGAACTCGATGTCGCACAGGTCGGCGTAATGTCGTTCCAGGGCTGCCGCGATCGTGCGCAGCTCGGCGGCCACGGACGGCAGGCGCTCGTCGAGCACCGCGAGGGGTTGCGTGTGGTGCGTGCCGGCGACGACATCCTCACCCTGCGCGCCGAAGAGCACGTCGCCGTAGATGGCCGGCTCGCCGGTCGCCGGGTTGCGCGTGAAGAGCACGCCGGTGGCGGAGTCCGGACCGCGGTTGCCGAAGACCATGGCCTGCACCGTGACCGCCGTCCCGAGATCGTCGGGGATCGCCTCCCGCGCGCGGTACGCCCGGGCCCGCTCCCCGTTCCACGAGCGGAACACCGCCTCGATGGCGGCCCGGAGCTGGACCCACGGGTCGTCGGGGACGACATCGACCCCCACGATGCGCGAGAACATGTCCCTCAAGCGGGCGTGGCAGTCGGCGGCGAAGGCGGCGTCTCCCGATGCGGCGGCGAGCCCTGTCGCGGTGACGTCATTGAGCCCGAGGTTGAGGATCGTGTCCATCATCCCGGGCATCGACACGGGCGCGCCCGAGCGGACGCTCACGAGGAGCGGGTCCGCGGGGTCGCCGAACCTGCGGCCGACCGCGGCCTCGAGCCGGCGCAGGTGCGCCTCCAGCTCGCCGTCGAGGCCGTCCGGCCAGCCCTCCGCGAAGAACGCCCGGCAGGCGGCCGTGGTGATCGTGAACCCCGGCGGTACTGGCAGGCCGAGCTGGGCGGTCATGGCAGCAAGCCCGGCGCCCTTCCCGCCCAGAAGGGCGGACAGCTCGGAGGACGGGAGGCTGGGCGACTCGTCGAAGGCGTAGACGTATCTCACGGGTAGGCGGGCCCTATTGCGTGGCGGTGAGGCCGCCGTCGACGGTGAGGATCTGGCCCGTCACGAATGACGAGGCGTCCGAGCAGAAGAAGAGGACCGCACCCACGAGGTCCTCGGTCTCCCCCACCCGCCCGAGCGGGATGCGCTTGATGATGCCCTCCTTGAAGGCCGGGTCCGAGAGAAGGTCCTCGATCTGGGGCGTGGCCACGAACGTCGGCGCGATCGCGTTCACGGTGATCCCGTACTTCGCCCACTCGGTCGCCTGCTGACGGGTCAGGGCGTTGAGGGCGCCCTTGGCGGCGACGTAGGCCGAGAACCCCTGGTTGATGCCGAGCTGACCGCGGACCGACGAGATGTGCAGGACGCGACCGCCGCGGCCGCCCTCGATCATCGCCCGGGCCGCCGCCTGTGTCGCGAGGAACGCGCTGCGCAGGTTGAGATCGAGGATGCGGTCCCACTCCGACTCGGGGTAGGCCTCCGCGGGGTGGAGCGCCGTTCCGGCTCCTCCGCCGACGGCGTTGATGATGATGTCGAGCCGGCCGAAGTGGGCCACCGTCGCGGCGACCGCCCGATCGGCGTCCCCCGCCCGGGTCACGTCGGCCGCCACCAGCAGGGCCTCGAAACCGGCGGCCTCGAGCGCCGCCGCCACCTCGTTCGCCTGGTCGGCGTGACGACCCACGATCGCCACTCGGGCCCCATCCCGCGCCAGGGCCAGCGAGAGGCGGCGCCCGATGCCCCCGGCGCCACCGGGGATGAAGGCGACTCTTCCCGCGAGGCGGAAACGCGCCAGCTCGTCCCGCTCGATCGACCCGTCCACGGCCGCTTCCCCCGGACCCAAGGCCGCTGGCCCTCCATGCGCTCGAGGTGTTCGGTTCGAGTGTACCGTCAGCCACCCCGCGACCGGCGGGCGGTCCGAGTTGCTCAGCCGATCGTGAGCACGACCTTCGTGCCCGAACGGGCGGCCGTCGCGAACGCGGCCTCCCAGGCCGCGAGGGGGAACCGGTGGGTGATGAGTGGCTCGAGGGTCACCTGCCGGTGTTCGATGAGGTCAAGGGCCGTGCGGAACGAGGTCGGCCGCTTTCCCCGCGAGGCGATGACCGTGAGCTCGCGGTTCACGATCGCGTCGAAGTCCATCGGCACCCGCTCCCCACCGGTGAACCCGACCTGGATGAGGCGGCCGCCCTTGCGCAGGAGACCGAGCCCGGCCTCGATGGCGTCCTGCGCGCCGGAGCACTCGATGACGGCATCGGCCCCGAGGCCGTCCCGGCCCCTCGCCGCGGCGTCGCGCTCGGCGGGCAGGTCGAGGGCGAAGGTTCGATCGATCCCGAGCTCTCGGGCCAGTCCGAAGCGGGCCGCGTGCCGCTGCAGGCCGGCCACGGCGACGCTCGCATCGCGGGCCCGGGCCACCTGCGCGGCGAGCAGTCCGATGGTTCCCGGCCCCACGACGACGACGTCCTCCCCCGCCCGGACCTCGGCCCGCTCGACGACGGCCCGGACCGCGACGGCCAGCGGCTCGGTCAGCGCCCCGGACGCGAAGTCGACCCCAGTGGGCAGGGCGTGCACGCCGGCGGCCGGCAGCGCTACGAGCTCGGCGAAGCCGCCGTCGACGGTCGTGCCGATCGCCGTCCTTGCGGGACAGAGGTGCTGGTCGCCGGCGCGGCAGTAGGCGCACTCGCCGCAGACCGACGCGTCCGTCTCCGTCGTGATCCACTCCCCGACGCGGACGCCGTCGGCGCCGGGGCCGACGCTGGCGACGACGCCGGCCAGCTCGTGACCGGGGACGAGCGGCGGCCGGACCGGGAACGTCCCGTGCGCGATGTGGACGTCGGTCCCGCACAGGGCGGCGGCTCGGACGGCCATGACGACCTGGCCCGGGCCGGGGAGCGGATCGGGCAGCTCGCGCAGCTCGAGGCCCCCCGGTCCGGCGATCGTCTTGACGAGCGCCCTCACCGCTCTGGTCGCCGCGCCGCGGGCGCGGCGACCACGCCGGGGGCCAGACGCATGGCCTAGACGGCGACGAGGCTGGGGACGCGCACCCAGTCGGGGACGTGGACCGGCATCGCCTTGAACTCCCGGCAGACACCGATCACGGCCGGTTCCACCGGGGTCCGCTCGATGCTCGACGCCCCGAGATACCCGACCGCCTCGGTCCGTTCCATGACGTAGGCCGTCGAGGTCGGGTCCTCCATCGGTCCACCGTGGGTGATCGGCAGGAAGTCGAGCTCCGGCCGGACCTCCTTGGCCGCGTCGATCAGCTCGGTCGTGACCCGGACCGCTTCATCGAGCGTCATGACGGACTCGGCGCCGAGCAGGCCGCCCGACGTGAGCCCGGCATGGCAGGCGACGATGTCGACGCCGGCCTCGGCCACCATCCTGGCTTCCTTCGGCGTGAAGCAGTAGCCGATGGTGAAGTAGCCGAGCTCGTGGGCGATCCGGAGGACCTTGGCCTCCCTGTCGAAGCCGAGGCCCGACTCCTCGAGATTCCTGCGGTAGTGGGAGTCGGCATCGATGAGCCCGACGGTCGGGAAGCTCATGAACCCGCTGACCCCGAACTCCGCCATCTCGGCGAACCACTTCGGCCAGATCGTCCTGGGATCCTGCGCGCAGAAGCCGGCGATGACCGGCGTCTCCCTGACCTGCGCACAGACTTCGCCGGCATAGTCGGCGACCATATCCTGGTTCCGCCCGACCGGCATGAGGCCCAGGAGCGAGCCGCCCCCGAAGTGGCGGAACCGTCCCGAGTTGTAGACGCCGATGATGTCGACGCCGCCCTTCTCCTCCAGCTTCGCGGTGAAGCCGTCGCCGGCACCGCCGACGATGATCGGACGGCCTTCGGCCAGAGTCGCGCGGAGCCGATCGTGCATCTCGGCGGGCGTGTATCGCGTGGCCATCGTCATACCTCCTTGCGCGACCGTGTCACGCACTGACCAGAGCGGTGGGAACGACCCGTTCGAGCGCGACGGCGCGGGGGTCGTCGTGATGGCTGCCCTTCTGCCAGCGGCCCGCGAGCATCTCCTCGAGCAGCTCGGCCATCAGGTCGGCGAACTCCGGCTCGTTCATGTGCCGGTCGACGAGCAGGACGTCGAGGTTCGGCTTGCCGAGGTCGATCGTCTCGAGCAGTCCGCCGGTGAAGGGCCGCGCGCGCATCGTCCACTCCGGGTGGTCCGGATCCGCGATCCAGACGGGACCCGGCTGCGGGCCCGCCCAGCCGAGCGCCTTGTCCGCGACCGCCAGATCGACCGCGCCCCACCCCCGCAACGGGATGCACAGCGCTGTCGGACCGGTCGCGACGTTGAGCTTGGTGCCCACCTCCTGGCCGAGGCGGTGGGCCTCCTCCATCGTCACGCCGACCGCGGTGACCGTCGGGTTGTGGACGTAGATCGCCCGGCCGGGCAGGCCCAGCTCGTCCTCGTACTTCTTCGGCAGCGTCTCGCGTGCCCCGAAGTTGATCAGGTCCAACCCACCGACCGAGACGACCTGGGGGATCCCCTTCCGTCCGGCCGCGGTCAGGCGGTCGGGCCCCGCGCTCAGAACGCCGCCGAACAGCTCGTCGCCGATCTCGTGGGTCGTGATGTCGAGCATCCCGACGATGTAGCCGTCGGTGATCAGCTCCTCCATCGAGCGGCCCCCGCTGCCGACGGCGTGGTTGACCATGACGTCGTAGCCGCGATCCTCGAAATACTTCGAGGCGCGCAGGACGCACGGCGTGGTGACCCCGAACATCATGCAGCCGATGAGCGGCTTCTCTTCGGTCACCTCGAGAGCGGGCGCGAGAGCCATCCCCACGACCGCCGCGGCGCCGTTGTTGAGCACGCGCCGCGTCACCTTGTTCAGCCCGACCTCGGCGATCGGGTAGAGCATGGCGATGTCCTTCGTCCCGACGTACGGGCGGACGTCGCCCGAGGTCATCGTGGACAGGAGGACCTTGGGGATCCCGATGGGGAGGGCCTGCATGATGGCGGCCGCGATGCTGCTGCCCATCGAGCCGCCGAAGGCGATCATGCCGTCGAGCTCGCCCTTCTCCAGGAGCTCGAGCGCGACCTGCCGGCCGCCCTCGGCCACGTGAGCCGCGGCCTTGGCCCGCTCGAGGGCGACGAGGTCCGACGGGGTCTTGCCGACGCGCCGGGCGAGCTCGGAGACGCCGATGTCCGCCCACCCGACCTCACCGCCGACGGTGAGCTCCATGATCGTCGGCTCGCCGCCGGCGGCCCGGACGCGCTCGGCAAGGAAGCGGAGCTCGGCTCCCTTCGTGTCGAGGATCCCCGCGACGAGGATCCGAGGCCTCTTTCCCATGTCGCACCCCTCTCGCTGCGGCCCGGATCCCGGGCGCCCACTGCTCAGGCCATGGATCGTTCGATTCGCTGTGGCTCCGTCCTGATCAGCACGGGCACCGTCTCGCTCGCGTCGACGCGGGCGCAGAACGCGACGTCCTCCACGGGGCCGTAGCGGAGGACCATGTGCCCGCTCGTGGACTCACGGAGGGCGGCCACGACGTCCGTGCTGGTGTGCCAGATCCGTCGCGCCGCCCTGGCCCCGTCGGACAACTCGAGCGTCCCCACTTCCGGACCGGCGCACTCGATCAGGCGCTCGACGAGGCAGCCGGCGGCCACGGCATCGTCGAGGGCGAAGCCTCCGAAGCGCCCCGCACAGACGATGCCGACCGCGCCGCTGTCGGCGCGCGCCCTGGCGAGGGCCGCGCGCGCACAGGCGGTCGCGTTGAGCAGGCAGCCGATGAGGACGTCCGCGTCGGAGGGCAGGGAGCGCAGGACCGCCGTCCCGTTGCGCGTGCTGAGGGCGACGGTCCTGCCCGCGAGGTCTTCGCGGGCGATCTCCCACGGCGAGTTCCCGAGGTCGAAGCCGGGCGGGCGGACGACGTTGCGTTCGCCGGCGGTGAGCGCTCCGTGAGCACGCCCCAGGCGGCGCGCCTCGGCCAGGCTGGCGGCGGGCAGGACCGCCGTGCAGCCGCGGTCGAGGAGGGTCACGACCGTCGAGCTCGCACGGAGCGCGTCGACCACGATGCACACCCTCGCGTTCCAGGCCCGCGCCTCACCGGGCACGAGCGCGACGTCGATCCGCATCGATCCCTCCGCTGCGTGGGGTCGTGGGCCGGTCATGCTTCCATGAGGTCGTAGGCGCCCTTGACCCCGGGCTTGGAGATGCCCCACGCGTCGAGGGCAGCGCGCAGCTCGGGGCACTCCGGGCCGACGTCGCGGAGCGACTGACCGGCCATGAGGACGTCGATCGACTGGCGCAGGGCGCGCGCCCCCGCGGCCGGGCCCATCGGGTGGCCGTGGACGGCGCCGCCGGTGCCGACGATGAAGTCGTGGCCCATGTCGGCGAAGAGCAGCGGGAGCATGCCCGGCTGGACGCCGCCCCCCGGCATCGGCCAGGCCCGCCGGAGGTCGTGGAACCGGTCCGTGAGGGCCTGGGCGATGCGGAGGTGCTTCGAGGCAAGGAAGGGGAACTTCCCGTACGGGCTCGGGTAGACGACGAGGTCCGCGCCGGCGAGCCTGGGCAGCTTGCCCAGCACGAGATGCGAGCTCACCCCTGACCACGGGGACCCGTAGATCGCTCCCGAGAAGTCGAGGTGGGCGAGGACCGGGACGTCGATGGACGCATCGTCGGCCAGCATCGAGAGCGCCGAGATCCCGACGACGAGGTAGTTGACCATGAGGGCGGTCGCGCCGGCCTCGAGGGCGCGATGCGCGTTCTCGACCATCCGATCGGGACGGTCGGTGATGTTGACGAAGTAGAGGGTCCGGTGCCCGGTCTCCTCGTACGCCCGTTTCGCGGCGTCCCCATGGGCCCGCACGCGGTCGAGGAAATGGCTCCACGGGTGGCTGACCACGAGCTCGTCGTCCTTGACGCCGTCGGCCCCGCCGATCGCCGACTGGTAGAAGGCCTCCGCGCTCTGCTCCGGGGTGAGCCCGATCGACGGCTTCACCATGACGACGAGGAGCGGGCGCTCGGGGACGCCGAGGAGCTCGCGCATCCCGGCGATGCCGAACCTCGGGCCCTTGAACTCGCGCGTCCAGGCGGCGGGAAAGTGAAGGTCGAGGAGCTTGAGCCGCCCGGCCGAGGCGATGTTCCCGTTGACGGTCGTGAGGAGGAGCGGGATCTGGGCGCCGATGTTGTGCGCGGGATAGGCGATCTGGAGGACCCAGTCGCGCGTCACGATGCCCTCAGGGAGGGCCACCTCGTGGTCGGGCAACTCCCAGATCGCGACGACCTTGCCGACGTGCCGCTCGCGGACCTCGTCGGTCTCGCCGGCCAGCTTGACCCACGTGCCGCTCGACTGTTCCTCGGAGAGGGCGGCCACGACCTTGTGGATGTCGGCCTGGGCCGAGGTCTGGAAGAGGTAGGTCGCCACGATGTGGCTGTCGTAGTCGACGCTCTCGGGGATCCGGAACGCGATCGGGTCGTACATGCGCGGGCCTCCTCACGTGACACCGGCGACCCGGCTGCGCCGAGCACGTCGAGCGCGGTGGTCTCGCCGACGGCAAGCACGTCGATGACGCCCGTCGTGGTCGCGCCGAGGCCGCGGATGCATCGTCGGCCACCGTGGGCGAGCCGTCCAAGAGCCGAACGGCACGTTCCGGAGCCGGGCCGGGCCGCCCAGCCTGGACCGCCTACCGTGACGTGGCCGCCCTCGCCACGACAAGGGGGATCGACCGCATCACGCTGCCCCGAGCAGGCCGCGGACCTGCTCGGCCACTCGGGCCGCCGACAGGCCGAACATCTCGAGCAAGGCGTCGTTGGGCGCCGACTCGCCGAAGGCGTCCTGGATCCCGAGTCGCTTGACGCGGGTCGGACGTCGATCGGCGAGCGTCTCGGCGACCGCGCCGCCGAGGCCGCCGAGGACGGTGTGCTCCTCGACGGTGATGACGAATCCGGTCCGCGCCGCGGCGGTCACGATGGCCTCCTCGTCGAGCGGCTTGATCGTCGGGACGTGGACCACGTGCGCGTCGATCCCCTCGGCGGCGAGGAGCTCGGCCGCGGAGAGCGGTCCCCCGATGTGCCCGCCCTTTGCGTGATCGACGCTCCGGATGACCTCGACCCGGATGCGCCGGGCGATCTCCCGGAGACGGTCGAACTCCGCCTCGTCGACCGCGGGCGCCGGCGCCAGCGGCGCGGCCTCAGGCGCCGCGCGCGGCTTCATAGGATCCCGGCTCCACCGGCGGTGAGAAGACCGAGACGAGCTCGAGCGGACCCGGACCGTGCGACTCCGTGGCGTGGTGGACGCCCATCGGGATGAAGACGGCCACGCCCGGCTCGAGCTCCGCGGTGCCCTGATCGGTCA
>Ga0209521_10002675_pt1 | contig 14512 bp, 11 predicted proteins | sample Rifsed19ft4_FD_184016 | JGI IMG/M metagenome (GOLD analysis project Ga0209521, IMG submission 184016) | Soil microbial communities from Rifle, Colorado, USA - sediment 19ft 4 (version 2) | ecosystem: Environmental > Terrestrial > Deep subsurface > Rock core/Sediment | place: Rifle, Colorado... | reverse complement strand
GCGGCTCGGCGACGCCGCCTTCCGCGACAAGGCGCGGGATCTCGATGGGGCTCTCCGCGCCGTCATCCGCGAGAACGAGGGCACTCCGATCGAGGGCAAGCTGCTAGGGGACGGCGTCCTCGCCGTGTTCACAAGCGCCCGTCAGGCGATCGCGGCAGCGCTGGCCTGCGGCCGGGCAGGCGATGAAGGGGGGCTACCGCTGCACCTCGGCCTCCACGCTGGCGACGTCATCCGCGAAGATAACAACGTCTACGGCGGCGCGGTGAACATCGCCTCCCGCATCAGCGGGCTGTCGGCGGCCGGAGAGGTGCTGGTGTCGGACACTGTGCGCTCACTGGCGCGGACGTCGGCGGGGGTACAGTTCGAGGACCGGGGCGAGCAGTCGCTGAAGGGGGTGGGGGAGGCGGTGCGGGTGTGGGCGGTGCGGGAAACGTAGTATGTCCATCGGAAGCTCACTTGCGGACCTAGCACGAGCGCGACCCGGAAGGCGGTGCGTCCACGCGACCGATGAGGGAGTATAATAATATCGCTTAGGCGGGGCTATTAATCCACGCCCCCACGTCCGCGTAATATCTGACCGAGGCATGCTTGGGCCACATACTGTTTAGGCGGTGATCGTCGCGCCCGCGTTTTCCTAAGCTGAGGGGAAAGACGCTCATGAGCCACGAACAGTCTTACCAAAGAGAGTGCGCAATATGTCGGAGCGTTGCAGCGCTTGAAGCCAAGGCTGATCCATTAGACTCATTTATCCGCCTCGTCGTGCCACGATCGCACGCAGGCGAGTTGAATCGGCGGCAGCTGGGTGCAATCGACTGGTCCTTTGCGATCAGGAATTGCCTTCGGCGGGCGATGGCACCCCATCCGCGTTGCCGCGCTTGTACCGTCCTCATGGGTCCGGGCCACCTAGAAGGCGGGCTCGAGCGGCTCTGCGGCACACACACTGACACGGCAGCCGCCGCCTAGCGACCGGACTGTAACATAATGAGGCCGGCGACGATCACTGAGGCGCACGTTCGAGGGGGCCTTTAGCGGGATCAGCTCAGTTCGGCTGTTGCCGCCAGGACGACCGCGCCGAGACGGGTGCACTCAACGCAGAGGCGATACCCTTTGTCGCCGGCGCAGCGGTCGTGTAGCGAGATGTCTCGGCCAGGGAAACACCGGTCGTTGTTGTGATAAACACGGTGGGCTTGCGGCTTCTTGACTTGGTCGACAGAGCAGAACGCGGGCACTTTGGCCATGTGGGGAACTCCTTCAAATCTGCTTCGAGTATACTCTGCCCAAAAAGTCATCCCGTTCGCCCCGTGATTTGTTCGGGCGCCCGCGGACCTGAGATGAGTTGCATGTACAGCTCCTCGAACCGTCCGGCGATCACAGGCCACCTATATTTGGCCTTGATGAGCTCCAAGGCGTTCCGGCCTCGGCGTTTTCGCTCAGGGGAATTGGCCATGGCGTCCGTAATCGCCGCGGCCAGGGAATCGACATCGTCCACCTCGCAGAGCCAGCCATTGGCCAGCGGACCCTCGTCTGTGACAAAGTGGACCGGCCCTCCGCTCCGGGTGGCAATGACTGGAATCCCGGTGGCCATTGCCTCCAGGTACACCAGTCCGAAGGGCTCGTGGCGAGAAGGCGCTACGAACACGTCCGCTAGGCCGATGACATTAGCAAGCTGCACATGGTCCAGCCAGCCGGTGAAGAAGACGTTCTTCAGCCCGAGACGTCGGGCTGTGGTGTGCGGATGCTCTCCCTCCCATTCCCCGGGGACACCGCCACACACCAGCAGATTAAACGGCGGATCCTCACATCCCGGGCCCCGGTAAGCGCCAACCAACTTTGCCACCGCCTCCAGCAGTAAGGGCAGTCGCTTGAAGGCCAGGAACCGCCCGGCGAACAGCAAGAGAGCTTTTGGCTCGTCTGTCTGCTCACCAAGGGGGTGCAGGTCCGCCCGCTCGTAGCGGATGGACCCTACGACTCCGCTCTCGTCCCATCCCTTAGGCGATCTCACCAGAAGATCATCTAGGAAGCGCATCCTCGCCTCCGCTGACAACCTGTTCGGCCGGAAGATGGAGGTGTCCACGCCATCGGGGATGTAGGAGACTGACTTCTCGGGCAATCCAAACAACTCGACCGCCCTACGCTCGATGTCAGGGCTGATAGCAACGAAGTGGTCCATCCCGATCACCGCACGGTTCATCTCCTCCCTCCACAACGCTGCCCAAGGTCCGGCAGCGTTGCCGCTCGCCATCTCGTCCAGCATCTTGAGCTCGGTCCCGTGAAAGTGGGCGATCTTAACAGCATCCCTCAAGGAGGGCTGCCCAAGCGCTGCCGAGTGAAGGTGGTTCAGATGGTGCAGATGGAGAACTTGGAAGCTGGACCTCTCGGACGCCTGTGAGAGCACGCCACGCCAGCTAGTGACTAGAGCCCGGAGTTGCTGCGGGCCCGCCTTGTGAAAGGCGCGGTCCGGCACCCCGGGCTTGTCCTCATAGCTGGGATGCATAGGAACCGCCAGCTCCGACAACATCGGATCCCGTCCGGCGTCAAAAGCCTTGACCGCCTCGGTGTAGTCCACCTCCAACAGGGGGAGGCCCGAGTAGAAGCTGCGGGCGTCCGCCCCTGCCGCGGCACCCTTCAAGGAGCCAGACACCACGGTGACATCGTGTCCTCGCTCCCTCAGGGCTCGGGTCAAATAACGCACCACCTGCGCGGCGCCCCCTCGCGGGTAGAAGACGATGCCCATCAAGACTCGAACTCCCCCAGTGCTCTCAGGGGATGGCTGCAGAACTATTCGACGCCGCGCCGTAGATCACCTCCCGCTATCGCTTTGGCCGGGCCGCGGTTAGGTGGCGGGATTAGTGCGCGGCCATCGGCCGCTCCATTGTACCTTTCCACCTTGAGGAACACTAACGACACTCTTGTTCGTTTTGCGTAGGTCGTGGCTAGCTAGGCGACGCAAGTGATCATGCGCCGGACGCCTTCAATTCGCTGGATTCGATCAGTCACCGAGCCATGGGCGTTCCAACGATGCTCGGCGACGCCATAGCGTTCCGCGGCCCGTTGTGCCCATGGTCCCCGTAACGCCGTGCTGATTCAATGCTAAGAGTTGATAGTGCCGATTTGGACGATATGACGCCCAACGGATTTGTAAGTGGGCCCCGAAGCAACGACACACCTTGTCGACGGAGGCAGGCAGTTACCGAGCGGCTTTAACACGACGAGCTCGCTCATCGGGTGTCTGACGTTAGGTCAGCGCTCGTCGGTATCCTGAGAATACGCGCCGATCCTCGCGAGGCTGCTCATTCGTGCCCGGTGCATGAAGGCCTCTTGTGCGGCAGGAACGTTGGCCGGCTCGCCACCCCAGATCTCCAGAGCCGGGTATTGGAGCGCTCGCCCGAACGAAAAGCTCCGCTCCCAGGGCATTGGCCCGCAGCAAGCCATGGCATTAAGATTGGCGCACGCTTCCTGTCCGCTCTGGCCCCCGGATAGGAAGGCGATGCCCGGCACAGCAGCGGGGACACAACGACGAAGAACTGTCAGGGTGTGCTCGGCAATCTCCGAGGCTTCGGGCCGAACCCGGGAACTACTCCCCGCGGTCACCATGTTAGGTTTGAGGATCATCCCCTCCAGCAGGCACAACTGGGCCGCTAGCTCGTCGAAAACGGCCATCAGCACCTGTTCCGTGACATCCTGGCAGCGCTGCATATCGTGTTCGCCATCCATAAGCACTTCCGGCTCAACTATCGGTACCAAGTCCGCCTCCTGAGCGAGCGTTGCATAGCGCCCCAGGGCATGGGCGTTCATCTGGATGCAGTAGCGGCTCGGCAACCCCGAACCGATCCGGATAACCGCTCTCCACTTACTAAATCGCGCCCCGAGCTCCCTGTACTCGTTCAGTCGCTCCCTCAGTCCATCGAGACCCTCGGTCACACTTTCCCCCGGTGCTTTCGCCAGTGGCCTGGCACCCCTGTCCACCTTTATCCCCGGAATCATGCCGGCGGCCTCCAGCGCGTAAACGAACGGCTTGCCATCAGACGTGACCTGACGAATCGTCTCGTCGAACAGTATCGCTCCGCTTATGAACTCACCTACGCCGGGCGTCGTCACGAGCATCTGCCGATATGCTCGGCGGCTATCCTCCGTGCTCTCGATCCCAAGCTCAGCGAAGCGCTTCGTGCACGTCGATACGGTTTCGTCGATGGCCAGGATGCCCTTGCCCGGCGCCACCATCGCCCGGGCGGTCGCCTTCAGGCTTTCTTCAGCCGTCATACCCGCTTCCCTGATTCACTCGTTTGTCCTAAAGCCCCAACAGGGGGGGTGCTCTCACACGAACCCGTTCACCTGTGGAGCCTCAACGCGGGACCTCCCTGTATATCAGACTCCAAAGCCGGCGTGAATCGCTCCACGAACTCCTCAACCTTCATCCCGGCCGTTTCGGCAAGTTTGCACGCAGTATCTTGGTCTGCGAGGTCCCGCCAGCCTAACCGGATCATGTACTCACGTGCGACCATATAGTGCTCGGAGTTCGTGTCGACCATGCGCGTGCGAATGCGCCCAGTATCCGGCTGTTGGAGTTCCTCAAAGGGCAACACTCGAAGGCGGCCGTTGTCCAGGCAAACCACCCCTCCTGCCTGTGTACTCTCCGTCCCATCCTGCCCGAGAAGGAACCGGACGGCACCGTACCCGAGAGTCCGTGTGTAGTCTATGTCGAAGGGAGTAGGGGCGGCGGATCTCAGTTCATAACCGAGGGTCACGCTGACCAGCGGTAGCGATTCACCGCGCTCCGCGAAGCGGCGCACCATCTCGCGCTCGATAATGGATGCCAACGGCAGCTTTTCCAGGCGAATGTTGCCGTGCGCGTCGTATCCGACCTCGACTCCAGAGACTCTCGCCAGTTCGACCGGGTCCATCTTGGCCGCGACGCCCTCCGCGATGACCGCAGTGCCGTCCTGACGCCCGAGCGAACGCCTTTTTAGGATGGCGCCTTCGAGAACTAGGCAGAGGTCGCCCAGTGAGATCTGTGAAGGGGCAAAGTCTTCCGGAATAACAGTAACGATTGCCCCTGCTGCCTTGCCGATACCGAGGGCCAGGTGCCCTGCCTTGCGACCCATAACAATGACCAGACACCAGCGGTTGGTGGTGCGCGACTCCTCCATTAGATTGAGCACCCACTGAGTACCGAGGTGTCGTGCGGTCTCGAAGCCGAAGGTCGGCGCATTCCCAGGCAGGGGAAGGTCGTTGTCGATCGTCTTGGGTATGTGCGCGATCCGTATGCCTGCCTTGCCCTGCTGGCATATTCGTGCGGCCGACGAAGCGGTATCCTCGCCACCGATAGTGATAAGGTGACTCAAGCGCAACTCTTTAAGGCTGTCAACTGTCCGTTGTAAATCGGCCTCGCTGCGAGTCGGGTTTCCTCGTGAGGTCCGAATGATCGAGCCACCCTGAAAGTGGATTCGGGAGACATCCGAGTATTCAAGTTGGCGAACCATTTCCGTCCGGCCGTTGATAAGATGCTCGAAGCCGTCGTAGATGCCCATAACCCGGGCGCCTGTCTTCATGGCTTCGATCGTCGCAGCGCTCAAGGCGCTGTTGATTCCTGGAGCTGGTCCGCCCCCCACTAGTATTCCCAAGCGCTGCTCAGTCATCATCGTGCCCTGCCCCGGCCCGCCCCAGCGTCTCGCAAGTCCGCGTGTCCAGATCACGCCGTGGCGGTTGACGGATTTGAAGCTCTGTGGACATTCAGGATAACAAATTCGGCTGGTAAGTATACCCGGAGGGCACGTAGCGGCTACGTGCTGTCAAGGGATAGTTACCATTCGACTTTGTGTGCCGACGCTCAATGAGCGAGACGTTGCCTGCGGTCGCGCCAGGGATCACCTGCTCGTCACGAGTGTGGCCCCAGCATCGGAGTTCCTTGACGATCTCAAGGTTTTCGAAGTGATCTGAAGCGTTCAAGCGGCGGCTGTGCTCACCACGGCCGAGCCATGCTATGTCGTACACCCGGCGCTCTGCGTTGCTTTCACCGGTGTAGGGAAGGTCTCTGGGATCATTCTCGTCATCTGACGACCCTCCAATTCAAGCCTGCTCTAGCGACACTGTAACTGCGGCTCCGCCACATTCCCACCAGGGTGTCGGAACGTGCCGCGCGCAATCCGAAGTCAGTGGTCTTGGCGTTACCTTTGCCGCTTCGCCGGCGAACTGAAGAGCAGCAGGTAATGTCAGTTGGAAGTTTCCTTGTCTGAGTTTGTGGATGGTCTCGACGTGCGAGAACCAGTTGAAGCCGGCGCCGTGGCGGTCTACCCGTTGTTCAACCGGGGCGAGAAAGGGCCGCCCTACACTCTCCTCGTGGACGCACTTTCTCGCGATGCCGTCAAGGTCCTTCCGGCGTACAGTTCGAAGAAGGGCCAGCTCATGGTGTGGGTCTCGGCCTGTCTATCCAGCTCAGTAAAGGCGCAGAAATATTCTAGAATTTTCGCGTAATCCCACAACCCCAAAACTACCAAACGAATTTAACCTGTCAAGTTAACTTCCACCTGCGGAGTGACACTCCGCGCGAGGGGATGTCGTGCTCCGCTGCTACACGAAAACTCGACGTGACCCGTTACCTCGCGCGCTACAAGCATTTACCTCAATGGCTATCGATATCGTTTCGTATTCACAAATAACACAGATGGCATATCCTGTGAACAGGAGGTACATGATGAGCTGGATCCCCGCCCCCGTCACGGAGCTCTTGGACAAGGCCCTAGTCTCCGAGCTGACGGTCATCAACTACAAGGGTGAGCCCACCACCCACCCCCTGATCCCCCTGTGGGACGGCGAGCTCATCTACATGACGTCCGCGGTCCTCTTCTCCCGCAAGCTCGAGTTCATCAAGCAGAACCCCCGGGTTGCCGTCGCCATCACCGATCCTGTCGCCTGCGACAGCCTTCCCGGCCGCTGCTCCATTCGGGGAGACGCGCGAATCATCGAGGACGACCCGCACACCACGTGGGAACAGGTCCTGCCCCTGTGGCGAGCCAAGGAACCGGCGATCGACTTCTTCGTCAGCAAACGCTTCGCCTTCCCCCTCTTCTTCGAGCGCTCGATCATCGAGATCACCCCAAGAAAAGTGACCTGGTGGGAGGACGGCCGGCCGGAGTCAGAGCCGCGTGCGGCGTCCACCGAAGAGGTGTCGTCATGAGTGAATCTGCCCTCCTCCAGCAACTATCCACCTACACCCACCTGGTAGTCTCATGGATCGGCGACGACGGTTACCCCGTGCAGACTCCGGCGAATTTTCATATTGACGGCGAGAACCTTCGCATCCGCCGGACCGGGCTCGTCCTGCCCACGGACCGGACAGTCAACATCATCGCCAGCCACATCCGTCCGCAGCCGGGATACGGGTACGACCAGCGGCGCTACCTGTCGGTCTGGGGCACTCTCGCACCCGAAGCCGATGGATTCATTGTCAACGTCCAGCGGCACTGGGGCTGGGACGAGGAGATCACCCCATTCCCCGAGTACGTCGAGCGCTCGAACCCCCAGGCCAAGCACTATCTGGATGAACTCTCCCGTGAGCGCGGCGTCGAGATCAAACCCCGGCTATCCGCGTTCTGGACGTTCCTCCTGGCCACCCGCCTTCCCTTCTTAACCGCGACCCTCGTCTCGATCCTCCTCGGAATCGCCGTCGCCGGTTACGATGGCCAATTCAATCTCTGGTTCGCGTTCGTGACCTTCGTCGCGGGTGCGGCCATTCACATCGGCCTCAACGTAGCCAACGATGTCTTTGACGGTTTGTCCGGCGCGGACGAAGCTAACTTCAGACCCACCCAGTACAGTGGCGGTTCGCGGGTCATCCAGCGCGGCATCGTGCCCCTCTCCCGAATGGTCGCGATCTCCGCCACCGGCTATCTTGTCGGTTCCGCCCTTGGCATCTACCTCGTCATCGAGACCGGTTCATGGGAACTCCTCGCGCTCGGACTGGCAGGTGTGTTCCTCAGCGTCTTCTACACCGCGCCCCCACTCCGTCTCGTTCATCGCGGCCTCGGCGAGCTGACGACCGCACTCGGCTTCGGGCCGATCATGGTCCTCGGCGCCTACGTCGTCCAGACCGGTGAGCTGGCATGGGAGCCGTTCGTCGCCTCCATCCCTGTGGCGATTCTCATCGCCCTGATCCTTTACGTGAACGAGATCCCCGACCGCCCCGGCGATGCCGCCGTCGGCAAGCGCACCCTGCCCGTCCGCTGGAGTCGCGAGGCGGTGACTCAGGCCTTCCTGATCGCCGCGCTCGCCGCCTTCGCCGTCATAGTCGGTGGCGTCATCGGTGGCGCACTGCCCCTTCCCACCCTGATCGCTCTCCTCGCAGTGCCGCTCGTGTTCCAGGTCTACTCGGGAATTCAGAAGTTCTACAACTCGCCCTACGAACTCATGGCAACTATGGGGAAGAACGTCCAGCTCCACCTCGTCACCGGGCTGCTCCTCTTTGCCGGCTACCTGATCGCAGTCGCCGTCTAGGAGCACGGGGCATTCCGGCTGATCCGCAGGAAGCCGCTGGTGGTCGAAGAAGAGATCGAGGGCCAACTGAGCCGCTCGTCGTGTGTCCTTGCGCTCTGCAACAGGGCCCTAAGCCTCCACGAAGAAGACCGCCGTTCGGCGGTCTGCGAGTCAAGAAATCGTATCTGGAGCGGGAGACGGAGCTCGAACCCGCGACCCTCTGCTTGGGAACATTAGGTTTCGCGATTCGTATCTGGCGATGCCCGAAATCGCGGATTTCGGGCTGTTTAGCCCTCTGTCTCCAGAGGCCCCGACCGCACGTACCTCTACACACGCGGGGTCAATCTGGGAACCCGTCAGCGCCCACCTGCCCGGAGCCTGCAAACAACACAACTACACGACAGAGACAGAGCGTGATCCCTCAGGCCCCCCCTACCAACAACGCCCGGCCCTAGGCATACCCCCCCTCTCTCTGACCTCTGGACTTATTTCGTTTATTTCGTAACCACTCCACGGCGGCGAAAGTAGGGAGTTAGATACAGGTTGGGTGTTGCTGTACTCAGATTGATTCAGGGGGAAGCCCCTGGACAGGGCGCGTTTCATCGGACTCTATGTCCGCCAGTCACGTACAAATTCACCCTTGCTGCAAGCCAGCTGCAAACCCCAACGGGGGTCTCGGGACGAGATGCTTAGAGGTTCTCAGGGATCATTCTCCGCTGAAAACTATTGTTCGCACGCCATTTCCCGCCACTCCTGGCGGCCTTCTTAGGGGCCCCGCTGCGTGCGGGTTAACTCCATTTCCCAACGTGAGCCTTAGTCACCGGGCTCTGTTTCCTTGCGTTGGTGATCGTCGCTTGGGGCTGCGCATAGTTCTTGGGTGCGTTGGTCGATAGCGGTAGCGAGGATATCTCGGCATATGGGAGGGTGGCCACCTGAGGTGGACGACCATGAGTGCCACAGGTTGTTTGAGCTCGTTGCGCCTGAACATCTTGTCTCTGCTGATGCCATAGAGGACGCCTGCCTGGGTGAGGCTGATGTCCTTGTCACCGCGTTCGACGGCGTCGAGTTGGTCTTCGAGGATGCGACCGGTTCTGTGGGCGATGCGCTGCTCCTGGGGTTCAAGGGCAGTCGTCAGGTCGCTGTTGTTGAGCCAATCGCTAATGGTGCTGTGGTCCGGCGTGCGTTCATTGGGGAAGCACTGCCTTAGTTCACTCTCGATGCGACGGAGGCTATAGCCACGGACGCCGAGCGCCACGGCTGTGGCGACGATCTCGTCAGGGTAGTGGGTCTGCACTGCGGTACTCGGACTCAATTGCTGGGGTTTCTTGCCCGCGTTCTCGCAGTATCCTATCGCGGTCAGCCGCCGCCTGCTACACAAAGACGTATGCGTTGGCGACGGTGACGGAGGGGTGCAGGCGGTCCATCTCCAAGAGGCGGAGCCCCTTGTCGATGGCGATCCCGGCGGGGGATCGGGACTTGATTGGGTTCGAGGTCGTCCAGGGTGTCAGACAGTCTCTCGACGGCCTTGAGGGACATCTCCATGATGCCGGCGGGGAAGGCATCTTTCCTTTTCCAGGCCGAGGGCCGCAACTTTCTCGGGCTCGGCCTAGTGCGCCCAGCGGGAGACTAACTGACGGGAGGGAGGGCGATCGGCGTAGCGTTCGGCCATGATGCGCTCGGCCTTGCGGAATGAGCCGGTTTCGAAGACGAGTTGCGACGGCCTCGGCCTTAAGGTCGACGGGGTAGGGGTCGCCGCCTCGGTTGATCAGCGCCTTTCGTGTTTGGCTGAGTCTCGGTTTGCAGTTGGTTTGCAGAACGGCCCTCCGGCGGATTCGGAGGGCCGTACTTTACAGGGGTTACACGAACGATGTGGGTGGTTGCCGAGCCAGGATTCGAACCTGGACTATGGGATTCAAAGTCCCGTGTGCTACCGTTACACCACTCGGCACTGAGCCGTATGCGTTTGTCTGGTGCCGAAGGCCGGACTCGAACCGGCACGAGAGTTTCCCCTCAACAGATTTTGAGTCTGCCGCGTCTACCAATTCCGCCACTTCGGCGTTATGACAAGAGCCAAGCGTGACTTGGAGCGGGTATCGCCCGCTCCGGCTTCAATGATACCCAACCCTCCATCACGCTGCAAAGCCGCGATCATCCGGTGGCCTCCTCAACCCACTTGCTGCATCAGCTCCGCCACGTACTGCTCCCGCCGCCAACCTTCCAGGAACTCCCGCGACGCCGTGTAGCCGGCCGCGCCCATCGCGCTGGCCACCGCACGTGCTGACGTCCCCGGCACGTTCTGCCAGCGGTAGCGGACCTCCTCGAACGCCTGTAGCGCCCCAACGAAGGCGATACCCTTGACAAACCCGCCTTCGAACACTCCATCCCCTCGCAGAGACGACAGCGTCATGCCGACTATCGGCCTGCGCTCAGCCTTCCGCCTTACCGAGCGGCCTGGCGAGCTCCGCCTGCGCGGCCTTTGAGAGCGCGGCCGGATCACCGGGCGAGACCTCAACGCCCGGGCTCGCGAACACATACGTCACTGCGCTCACGCGACGGCCCGTCGCTGCCTCCAAGCCGTAGACGTAGAGACCGGCCTGGGTCATATAACCCTGCAGGCGCGCCTCCACCTCCTCGGGCAGGACCCGGTCCGTCTTCCAGTCCACGATCTCGATTCCCTCTTCCATCTCGATCACAAGGTCAATGAACCCTTCCAGCACAGTACCATCCACGGCGATTGCGAATGGTACCTCGCGCAACGCGCGCATTGCCGACCGCGCCCGCTCGGCGGCCTGTGATGACCGCAGGACCCAGCGCACCAGCTTCTCCACCTCACCGGCTCGGTGCGGGACCGCCTCCGCGACCGCCTGCGCCCGCGAGAACGCCGCGATCATCGCGTCATCCGCATCCCAGGGCAGGCTCTGAATGGCAGCGTGGACGGCGCGCCCGAGACGCGTCCCGCCGCGGCCCCGCGACCACGGCTCGCTTACATCATCGTTCTCGGCCCTTAGCTGCCCGATCGCCGTCGCACTCGTGTAGCGGCGCGTAGTCGCCCTGGTGACCAACTCGCTGCGCGTCTCAGCGAACAGCTCCGGCGTCAACTCCTCCGTGGGATCGACCTCCAAATCTTCGAACGGGCGCACCGCCCGCGACGCTGCGGTGGGCAGATCAGGCCTGCGTTCGGCATACCGGTCAGCGCCCACTCCGATGAGGCGCTTCGCACCGCAGCTGTCCCAGGCTCGCTTGCCGTGATACAGCGATACCACCAAGTGGTCCCGCGCGCGCGTCGTCGCCACATACAGAAGGCGTGCGTATTCTGCGTCGGTGTGCTGCGCCTCCAGATCTGTCAACCGGCCGACGGGCCCCAGCTCGAAGCGCCGCTTCTGCCCTTTCGCGCCGATGCGGGCAGCGATCTCACCGCTCGTGCGGTCAACCAGAAAGGCGCCGGGCCTATTGCTCGGCGCTGAGCCCAGTCCGGCCAGGAAGACGATCGGAAACTCAAGGCCTTTCGCGCCGTGGGTCGTCAGCACTCGCACCGCATCTTCGTCGTCGTCCAATCCTGCGCCCTCGTTGTCCAGAATCGCTTCCCCGGCGCGTCTCTCCATCCAGTTTACGAACGCGCGCAGGCTTTCCGGCGCCCCCTTCTCGAAAGCCCTCGCTTGCTCCACCATAAAGCGCGCGCGCCCGAAGCTGTTGCGGTTGCCAGCGTCCAGTATCCCTACCTCCACCTGCCCACGCTCCGCCACGAAACGCTCGATCAGTGCCGCGAGCGAACTCTCGTGTCGCTGCTTGTGGTACCGGTCGAGATCGCGTAGACCTTCGGCCACTCGCCCACCCGGGTCGCCGAGGCGCGGCGACAGGTAATTCCAACCTCCGCCGTCTGCCTTGTGCCTCGACAGATCTACGTCCGAGCAAGCGTAGGCGGGGCTGCGCAGCGCCGCCACGACCGCCACTTCGTCTGCCGGGTCGTCGATCGCGGTCAGGCAGTTCAGCAGGTCGCGCACCTCTTGCGTGCGGTAGATCAAGCTCCCGCTCTCCACCCGATATGGAACGCCGGCTTCCGTCAGTGTCCTCTCCAGCGCGGGCAGGATCATGCGTGTGGGAATCAGAACAGCGATGTCCTTCAGCGCCGACGCCCGCACGTTCCCGTCGCGCTCCGAGACCTGCCAGCCTTCCTCGATGGCGGCCAGGCAGTGCGCGGCGATAGCGCCTGCCTCGAGCTGGCGGATCTCCCGCGCGTTCTTCTCCTGTTCTTCGCCGCCGATCCAGGCCACGCCCGGCCCGGCCAACGCTCCCCCCCTGGCGGCGTGGATCGGCTGGTACGGAGGTTGCACCACCTGGTCGTCGCCGGGACCGATGAGCGGGGCAAAGACCTTGTTCACCCACTCCAGAACAACCGCGCGCGAACGCCGGTTCAGAGCCAGGGCCGGGAAGCCGCCGCCTTGGGCCTGGATCTCTTCCCGGGTGTGCGAGTAGATTGCCATGTCCGCCCGCCGAAAGCGATAGATCGACTGCTTCGGGTCACCGACCAGAAATAACCGCCCCGGCTCGAGTCGTCCACCCTCCAGATCGGTGGCGAAGGCCAGCGCGATCTCGACCTGGAGCGGGTCTGTGTCCTGGAACTCGTCGATCAGCATCACGTCGTACCGCGCACGCAACGCGGCCACGGCCTCCCCGTTTGTTGCCAGCAGATCGCGCACGTGCAGGATCAGGTCGTCGAACGTCAGGACTCCTTCGCGTCCGCGGAGTTCCGCATCGTCGAGCACGAAGCGAACGATCAGCGGCAATACCCCGGCCAGGGCTTCCGCGCGGCACTGCTTGAGCGTGTCGTTCAGTTCACAAGCGATATCGCTGGCCTTCTTGCTGACCCTATCCCGCGCATCCTTCCTCGACCAGCCGGCTGCGCCGCGCGGGTTGTAGCTCTGCGTCAGAATCTCCGCGCCCGCAGCCAGCACCGGTTCGCGCTCCACCTCTTCTGCCCGCGCCAACTCTCGCACCAGCGAGGCCAACCGGGCTACCCGCTGCCTCAACTCTTCGTCCGGTGGCGCTGAGTCCAGCGGCAGCGCGGCCAGCGCCGTTGCCGTCTTGCGCAGGTCCGGCCAGCCCGCCGCTTCCGACAGCACCGGATTTATGTCGAGCAGGCCGGCAAGCTCCGCGCGCTCCGTGAGCCCCGTCGCCAAGGTCTCGAGGTCCCACGTGGTCAGGCCCAACCCCAGCGCGCGATCGATGGCGTTGCCCGCCGCCGTATCTCCCCCGAGCCCCTCCAGGTAGATGCGCCAGCGTTCCTGCAGACGCCGCTCCGCCATCACTTCATCGTGCACATTGAACGAGGGGTCAATCCCCGCCTCCGCGGCGAACGAATACAACAACCCTTGACAGAAGGAGTGAATCGTAGACACTTGCGCCCGGTCCAGCGAAGCGAGCGCTGTCTCTATCATGTCCGTCCGCCCGATCTGCTCCTCTCTCGCCTTCTCGAGCCCGCCCCGAACTCGGTCTCGCAACTCCGCCGCCGCCTTTTCCGTGAACGTGATCGCCACGATCCGTTCAACCGGCGTCCCGTCGAGTACCAGCGCCACGAAACGGTCGACGAGGGCGCTGGTCTTCCCCGTGCCCGCGCCCGCCTCGACGAAGAGCGTTTCATCCAACGCCTCGCGGATGCGGTCCCGAGTCCGCTGGTCTTCATCTTCGTGGTCGAGACCCTGGACTCTCAATTCGTATTCCCTACCAGGGCGGCGGCTTCTACCCCGCGCCACGGCGAGACCGCCGGGTCGTCTTCCTTGGCGGCCTTTTCATAGTCACGCCGCCGCGAGCAGAGCCGGTCGTAATCGCAATAGCGGCAGTTCTTGAATTTGCCGTAGAACTCGTCATCCTCTCCCGAAACAGCCGGGAAAGATCCAGCACGAACCCCGCTCACGATCGCGGCCAGCGTGTGCTCGAACGCGGCTGCTTTCCGAAAAGAACCCGATGTGCCCCTGCTCTTGCCGGAAGTCAACGCGGAGCATGCCCGCCTGGTAGAACGGCAGCGCCGCGAGCGCGGCTGGCCGGG
>Ga0209521_10002674_pt1 | contig 14515 bp, 24 predicted proteins | sample Rifsed19ft4_FD_184016 | JGI IMG/M metagenome (GOLD analysis project Ga0209521, IMG submission 184016) | Soil microbial communities from Rifle, Colorado, USA - sediment 19ft 4 (version 2) | ecosystem: Environmental > Terrestrial > Deep subsurface > Rock core/Sediment | place: Rifle, Colorado... | reverse complement strand
CCCCGAACGCCAATGGAGTCGCCTACGACAGCGACAAGATGCCCTAATTGTCAAGCTCCAAGGAAAACGTGACAAGCTCTTCCGTTCTCAAGCGGCCGATTGTGTTGTTTTTTCTGTCTTTTGGCTCCAGAAGTTTTTTATAGTGTTTCTGATGATAACCGTCAGCTTAAAGGTGAAAGAATGAAAAAACCTATTGTGATGCTTTTGTGTTTCGCTTTGATCTCAGCGATTTCGGTGGCCATGATAAAGCCTGCTGGAGCGGAGTTCACGTTTGGTCAGTGGCTGGCGCCTTATGCTGATATCGACGGAAGTCGAGTGGCGTATAGACACGGTGCAACGGCTTCAGCGATGGTGGGTTACGTCAATGATGTGTCTCCTACAATCTTGATGAATGTTTCCAAGATAGTCTTCGAGTTCTATTCGTTGGGTATAAACAAGACTTTGGATCTCTCGGCGAGTCCAGTTCAGTTGCAGCATGACCAGGTGGGGACTTTCACGTTGAGCTTCACTGCTGATGTTGCTGAGTTTCCTCCTGGGAGCTCGTGGGACTTTGATTTGATTATTGAGTGGGTCAATGCTACATCTGGTCCTATGAAGATCGTTGGCTATGAGCTGTGGCAGAGAGAGTGGCTTGGCATGGAGCGGTTTGAAGTGTTCCCTGCTGCTCAAGTGGATGCTTTGGATAGTCTTCAGAAATACGAGGCGTACGAGGATTATTACTGGTGGTACAGTTGGGAGAGCATTGCTGCGCAGGAGAAGGCAACTTTGGCCGTGGTGGAGAAAGGTTTAGGTGACACGTACTACGATCGTGGAGACTATGCTTCAGCTTTGGCGAAGTACAATTTGGCTAATACTTTGTGGGAGGAAGCGATTGCGGCTGAGGAAGTTTGGAGGACTAAGATGGAAACTGCTGATTTGAATATCTCTTTGACTGAGGCATCTGCTAACGCTAAGATGGCGGATGCGGCTGTGATTGAGGCAAACGCGGCTCTGTTGGAGGCAAACGCTACCAAACTTCAGGCTGAGGCAGCGTGGACCAACGCTAACGGATGGCTTTTCATCGGCATGGGCTTTGCTCTCGGCTTTTCTTTGATGGGCGTAGGCACTGTTATCTACGCGCTGAGGAAACCAAAAGCGCCAACCTGAACGCGTTGAAGAGCGCACGTGTGAGTGCGCGTTTCTCTCTTTCTTTTTTTTGTTTGCGAAGTTGTGGCAATGTAGGGTTTAGAGGGCTGAGGCTGCGTGCGTGTTAGTGTTGACGTTGTCTTAGAAACACTAACAACTGCGTGCTCGTGGAAATGTTAAAGTTGTCATTGTGTGTAGGCTTTGTGAGGCGCGATGAGAAAGCGAGTTTTAGCCGGTGTACTAGTTGTCATAATGGTACTTGTGTTTGGCGCTGTTGCATTTGTTTTGCTGACGAATGGTCCTGAAAATCCTGTGCCGCTGCACTATGCTTTTGATATCGTTAATGTGTATCCTCATGACGCCGGTGCTTTTACGCAGGGGCTTGTGTTTGAGGATGGTTTTTTGTATGAGGGCACGGGGCTTTATGGTCAGTCGTCGCTTCGCCGTGTTGAGTTGGAGACTGGTGAGGTTTTGCAGGTTTACAATTTAGGGAGGGAGTTTTTTGGTGAGGGTGTTACGGTTTTTGGTGACCGGGTTATTCAGTTGACTTGGCGGTCTAACAAGGGCTTTGTTTATGATAAGTATTCTTTTGATTTGTTGCAGGAGTTCTCTTATCCTACGGAAGGCTGGGGAATCACGCATGATGGTGGTCGGTTGATTATGAGTGATGGGTCTGCGACTTTGTATTTTTTGGATCCTGTGACGTTTGAGGGTGTTGGGCAGGTTGAGGTTCGTGATCCTGAAGCTGGTTCTGTGGCTAGGCTTAATGAGCTTGAGTACATCGAGGGGTATGTGTATGCTAACGTTTGGCAGGAAGAGAGAATAGCTGTAATTGATCCTCAAAGTGGGCAAGTCGTGAAGTGGATAGACTTAACTGGTTTACGAGACTTGCAGAGTCCGGGTGCGGATGTGCTTAATGGAATCGCTTATGATGCTGTGGGAGACAGGCTTTTTGTAACCGGTAAAAGATGGTCTCAGCTTTATGAGATCAAGTTGACCCCTTCACAGTAGTAGCCGAACCTCAACGTTAATTGTGGTGCGCGGCTCGTTGATTATGGATATTTACTTTGGCTTCATAACGCATTTGTCCCTTAGGAAGTATGTGTCTGTTTTTTGTGGAAGTATGAGTGAGGGGATTGAGCAGCTTAAGCGTAAGGTGGCTAGTCTTAAGAAGGAGTCTGAGGAGCTTCAGCGTTATAGGCGGGATATTGATTGGCTTAAGACGTTGCAGAGGAAGCTGGTCCGAGATGGTTTTGATTAGAAGTATGGCGTATTTGTAGTTTTTTTGGGCGTGTTTTTGAGAGGTTATTTATATGGGTTAAGTGATAACAATCGTTTAGTGTGAGAAAATGGTACACGGTTTAACTGATAAGCAGGTTGTTGAACTGTCTGATAGTGTTGGAAAAATGCTTGTAACGGAACTTGAATCAGAAGCTGTGAAGAACAAGGTCAAGAAGCTGGTCTCGGATTACGTTAAGAAGAACAAGCTAGATGTCAATGCTGCAGGTTTGTCGGATAAGTTGCATTGGCACGTTCAGGTTCTGCTCAAGAAATAGCCTAGTTACTCCCGTTTCGGCTGCAAACAAGCAAGATTTCACTCAACGAGTCGTAGTGGTAAATCTCGTTTTTAGCGTGCGCCAACATTCTGTTTCTAGGGGGTTCGAGCATGTGCCTGCGGAAAAACAAATTTCAAAAGAAGAAGGGGATAAGCCTCTTATACCTTCTTCTACTCTGGGTTGGACAGTTGTAGTTGAACAGGCAAACGCAGACTTGTCTGTGGCTCTGTGGCTGTGTTGATGTGTGGGTTGGGGGCTGTTTTTGTTCATGTGTTATTAATTTCGGTTTAGAACAAGTAATAGTAACTTCTGGGATGTTGAGGGTTTGGGGTTTTCCTGGACTAGTCTGCGTTGCGTAGTGTTGGTCTTGATTTGTGGTTCACATTTTCTTTATAGCTGCTATTAGAGTGGAGTGTAATTGCACTGAAGGATGATTTGCGGAATGGAGAAGGAAGCTGTGTTGGATTTGGTGCCGCAGTTGAAGCCCACGGATCATGCCATCATGTTCTATGAATATCCTGAGGACAAGTATCGTGTGCTTTTTGATTATTTGAAGGCTGGTTTGGATTCGCAGGAAGCTGTAGCCTACGTTGCCGGCATTGATGAGACGCCGAGCCAAGTCAGAAATCTTATGCAGAAGCGTGGAATTGATGCGGACCTGTGTGAGAAGAAGGGTATGTTGCAGATAATGAGTTACAAGGACTGGTACCTTATCGGTGGCGAGTTCAATGTGCAGAGGACGATTGCTCTTTGGGCTAGGCTTCTCGGCGATGCGTTAGCTGACGGCTTTAAGGGCTTGAGAGTGGCAGGTGACACTACATGGTTTTTCAAATGTGACATGAAAGAGAAGCTGTTGGAATATGAGAATTCATTGCACAGGGTTCTTGACGTGCCGTTGATTGCCATATGTGCTTACAGCTTGCCCGTTCTTATGCAGCAGGATCAGGTTCAACTTGTTGTTGACTTGATCAAGGCTCACAACAACGTCATATTCCTAGGGTCACAAGCAGGACTGGTTAAGGCGCGGGAAATCAGCAATCTTTGACCTTACTGAACGGTACATTGTCGAAGAAGAAGGAAGCCTTTCCCTTAAGGTCTTCTTCTACCTTGTCGAGATGGGTTGTGTGGCTGTGACTGTATGGATGTCGTCGTCAGTCTGTTCCCAGTGACATCAACGAGTCTGGACGTTGTGCTTTCGGGTCTGTTTGGGTTTCTGTATGATGCTCTGGGTTCTATTCGTGCGCTGTTTTGCGTCAGGTTTTGTCACGGTTCAGGTGGGTTTTGTCAAGGACGGCGTGTGGGGCTGGTTTCTTTTTGGATGTTATTAACTTCGGCTTAGAACAAGTAATAATACCGAGCGGTCTATGTTCGCAAGCGCAGTCTGCGTTACGTGTTTGTTAATTATGTTTCTTGGGGCGTGTCTTTTATTCTGAGGGCTTCTTGTTGTAGTTGAGGTTGATTGGTGTGTTTTTGCGGCGTAGGAAGCGGTTGGAAGTTGATTTAAACGGGTTGGAGTCGGTTGAAGGAGAGTCTTTGTGTGGTTTTCTGCGTTCTGGTCTTGGTGTTGACGTTGTTTTGAGTGGTGGTAAGGTGTTCGTTGATTCTGGGCAGGTGTCGTCGGAGGAGTTGAAGCGATTAGTGAACAAGTTTGTTTACCGCAGAAATTTGAATCGAAGGTATTGGGTCGCGTTAGAGGGCGAGGTTGTTAAGGTTACGTTGCTTGAGAAGGCTAAGAAGCAAGAGAAGCGGAGGAGAGAAGGCACTCCGCCTTCGACGATATCACATGGATGGTAAGCAGGCGAATAAAGACAGTGAAGTGTCATAGTCCGCGTTCAGAGAAAGCGGTTTCCGTTACTTTTTTGGCGAGTGCTTTCGCTTTTTCCAGGTCTTCCTGTGTGGGGCTTCCTAGAACTGTGATTGGTTTTCCTACGAGTCTGAAGCCTATTGTGACAAGCTGTTCCGCTAGTTTTCTTGTGGCTTCGCCGCTCCAACTGTAGCTTCCGAAGACTCCTACATGTCGGTCTGAGAGTTTTTTTAGTTCTAGGAGGTTTATGAATTGTTTTACTTTGGGGAATATTTCGTGTTCGTATGTTGGGGAGCCGATCATCAGGGCGGGCGCGTCCAGTACTTCGGTCAATACGTCAACGGGCACTTGGTGTGAAAGATCAAAGGCGACTGCTTGACCCTTGGCTTCTTCGATGCCTTCGGTTATGGCTTTGACTAGTTTGGCGGTCATTCCGTACATGGAGCCTGAGGCTATGACCACTTTTCGGGTGTAGTCGGGTCTGCTCCATGAGGTCCATGTGTTCATGATTCTTTTGGCGTTGACGGTGTAGACTGGGCCGTGGCTTGGAGCTAGGATTTTTGGTTCGATTTTCATGTCTTGGAGTTTTTTTGTGGCTTTGAGGATCCATTCTCTTTGTCCGCTGAAGACGCCTGCGAAGTATTTTTTTGAGGCGTTGTGCATGTATTCGTTGATGTTTTTGATGTCGGTTTCCATGATTGAGCCGTTGGGGAGCCGTTTGAATGAGCCGAATGTGTCGCAGGTGAATAATATGTTGTTCTCGATTAGGTGGGTGGTCATGGTTTCTGGCCAGTGGAGCCATGGTGTTTGGATGAATCTGAGGGTTTTGCCGCCTAGGTTGATGGTTAGGTTGTCGCTTTTAGTGAGGATGGTTTTGGGTTCTGTGTGGTAGTAGTGTTTGAGTAGGTTTAATGCCATGGGTGTGAGGACTACTTGCGCGTTGGGTGCGGTTTCTAGGATTCGGGGCAAGGCGCCTGTGTGGTCTGGTTCCATGTGGTTGAGGATTATGTAATCGACGTTTGAAGGGTTGATTAAGTGTTTGATTTTTTCTAGGTGCTCCTCGGCGTAGAGGTTGAGTACTGAGTCGATGAGTGCGGTTTTTTCGGAGCCTAGGATTAGGTAGGAGTTGAGGGAGACGCCTTCGGGGATTTCCCAGAGTCCCTCGAACAGTTCTATTTGTTCATCGTTGATTCCTACCCAGTGGACATCGGGGGCGATTTTTAGGGGTTCAGTGTTTGGCGTGTTGGTCAAACTCCTGGGAGTTGAATAGGGAGTAACGGGTCGGGGTTAGTGGACTTAATTCTTTTGGTTTTTTTAGAGTTGTGTCATGTTTCAGCTGGGTTGAGGCTTTGAGGTGGGGCAGTCGGGGTAGCTCTAGATGTTGTGGGGGTTGTTATGTTGCTTTTGACCGTTGCTGTCTTTGCGGGAAAAAGAGATTTCGGAAGAAGAAGGTGACATACTCTTAAGGTTTTCTTCTACCCTTGTTGCGGGCACGTTTTGCAGTTGAAGGTTGTGTGCCTGTGGGCTGTGGGCGGTTTCGAAGTTGTTGTTGCCTTCAGTAGTTACAGTGTCACAACAACAACTCTTGGATGTTGGGGTGAATGGGTTCAGAAGTCGTGGTCTTTGCTGTGCGTTTGATTCTGTCTTTGAGGTAGAGGAGTGATGCGCAGATGAGTGCGTAGACTGCTGTGTCTGTGAGTATGCCTTGCCATATGAGTTGGTATTCTGTGTAGTGGCTTACGATGGGTCCGCAGCCGTATTTGTAGACGCCTTCGATTGTGGTGAGCCATGGAGTTGGCAGACCGTAGCTGGTTTGTTTTAGTGGAACTTTGAAAATTGAGTATATGCATGGCTCTGCGCGTTGAGGGAAGACGAATTCGGACCTGTACAATGCTGATGCGAATGTTAGAAGGAATCCTAGGATTATTGGACCTATCAGGAATTTCCTGATCGTGGTTTTGTTTCTCAGCATGCCAAGGTTACCATTGTGTTATGGGGCGAGATTGGGACTTAATTCCATGCATTCGAACAGGGTGTTCTGCGATTCGTACAGGTAGAATTATCGTAGGGGTCGAGTGTCGATGCGGGTGCTATGGAGGTTGGGTTGCGCTGATGATGGCGTCGAAGCTGAATGTTGTGATTCCTCGAGTGTTGGGCTCTACGTTTAGGATCAGGGTGGTTTTGAGCAGTTGGTTTGGGCTTAGTGTTTGGCTTTGGTAGTCCCAGCTTAGTGTTATGTTTTCTGAGGCGTTTGTCGGGGTCCAGTTTGTTGTGTTCATTGAGAGCCTAATGTTCGTGTTGCCCGTGTTAAGCACGTAAATCGTGATATTCTTTGTGGTGCCTGCTTCGATGTTGCCCCAGTCGATTGCTGACACTTTGTTTGTGTGGTTGGTGTCCCAGTAGGCTTCAATGTCGATGGTTTGGATGTATGTGACGTTTCCTGGGTTTTGTAGCATGACTGTGTAGAGAGCGACGACGGTTATGAGGATGGTTATTACTGCGACTGCGATTAGAACAACGATTTGTCTATTTTGAGAAGGGTATGCCATTTCAGGAGCCAGAATCATATGTCGTAAGACTTAATATTATATCTTTTCTGGCATCTGCTCGACGCTTGTACAGGTGTTGCTACTTAGTAGATTGAGCTTGCTTCGATGAAGTAGACCCAATTGCCAGGATGATCAGGATGGATCCATGGGTAGTTGTGGGAAGAGAAATTTCAAGAGAAGAAGGGGACAATCGCTTAGGGCCTTCTTCTATCTTGGGTGTGGCTGAAGCTGTGTGGACATCGTCGTCAGAGTGTTCCGGGTGACATCAACGCCCGGCACGGCTGTGTTGGCTTGGACGGTTGTAGTTGAACATGCAAGCGCAGGACTGTTGTAGCGGGTCTGGATTTTCATGGGTCGTTAACTTTTGCTTAGAAATTGTAATAATACCGAGGCGATTTTTGTTCAGCAGTAGTGGTCTGGGTCGCGGGAGAGATTCTTCTTTTTCGTGCTTTTCTCAATGTAGTCGTCTTGTTTTGTGCTATGCTATTTCTTTCGTGTTTTCAAGACTTCTGTGTATATCGGGTTGGTTTGGGCTTCCCGCCATGTTACGAGGTGTATTTGAACTGGGTGAAACGGTGGGAGACCAGTTTCTTCCTCTATTTTGCCTATGATTTGGGCTTTGCGCCAAGCGCTTTTGGGGAGATCTTTGGCTATGATCAAGACGTCTATGTCGCTTGCTGCTGCCGCGTTTCCTGCGACGACGCTGCCGAAGGGCACGACTTCAGCTTCACCTAGAACCGCTTTAGCTGCGTCGCTCAATTTCCTAACTATGTTCTTCCAGTCTTGTCTGATTTCATAGATGGACGGCGACTCGCTTGACAAGCTGTATCACTTTCTTGGCGATCTCAACACACTCGTGTGCATCCTGCCTATTATATTCTTCACCTGAATAGCGCGATTTCAAATATGCGACCTCAAGCATGACTAGGTCGCTGCGGTGTTCAGATCCAAACTTGTTTAGTGTTTTCCTGTCTATTTTTGGAACAGACGCTAAGTGGCTGAACAAGGTTCGTATGCTATGTGTTCTCGGCACGTATCCAAGATGCTTCAATATGTGCGCTTTCAGAAACAGTTGCGTTGCTTGCTCAGCGTCGAAACATGTCACATCGTACAATCTTCTTTCAATGTTGCCTTCGGCTGACCTCATAAACATTTTTGATTTTTTTAGAAGGATGTTTACGGATTCAAGTGAGCTGATGGCGATCACCCGCTTATCTTGAAAGCAAGGCTTTCTGCACTTAAGATTTAGCGTGAACGCGCCGAATCAGGTCAGAGCCGTCGTCAGTTGGGCAGTGCTTTGCGCCGACTACTTCTATGTCAAGGTTGAGGGGTCGCGGGTGTGTGTTGTGAAGAGATTAGGTTTTTGATGTGGCTTCTTTCAATTTGCTGAGATCCTTTATTATTTGTCGCATGCGTCTTGTGGTGAGTTTCTTGTTTTCTTCTTTTAGACTGATGAGGAATATGTCGTAGGCTATGTCGGCTAGACCTAGCATGACGTCTAGGCTGGAGTTTTTGCTTAGGACCTTGTCGATGCATCTTGCGCGGTATGCTGGGTCTTTCATCAAGGACCGTTCTGCTCGAATATCCAGTAAATGGCCTATAGGATTTAAGCTTGATTTTTTGCTTGGGCATTCGAACAGGGTGTTCTGTTATTCGTACATCAACCGCTTGAATGTTGAAGTCAAACTTGGCTCAGAACCATCATCATGCCGCAAACGAGTCTCTGAGTTCTAAGGTTCGTTTGTCTTTGGCAGAGAGGTTTCCACGGTCACCAGCGGTTTCTAGCTATTATGGATTAAGCCTTTGAGACTTCACGTGTAAGTTGCGGTTTAAGTGGGGTATTTCGTCAGTTTTATCATTCCGTAGATGAATAGGAATAATGCGATGTGTATTTGGATGAAGGATATGAAGTATGCTTGCCATGGGCTTGTGACCACGTCTATGGATGTGAGGGGTATTTGTATTAACCAGAGTTCGGTCATGCCGCGGTAAACTGAGTAGTTCAAGACCCAGTCGATGCTTATCCAGCCTGTGACCCACGAGATTAATCCCAGAAGAAGAGCGAGGCGACCTTTATTGTTCAATATGCGTCACAACCGCAGCGTGATGTCATTTTATTGTTTTGGCATGATTTGATATAGACGTTATTCCATGGAACGCCACATTACTTTTGCCGAAATGTCCGAAAACCGAATAAGAAACTGCATAATGTTAGATTTCGAGTTTTTTTAAGGTCGCTGCGGTGTTTAGATTCAAACTTGTTTAGTGTTTGTTGAATTGTGGGTGAAAGGGCGTTTTCTGTTTTGTGAGGATGTGCGCGGTCGATTGGTGTTCAGAAATGTTTAAGCTCCTAGAGAATATTGGGCTTGGTTTGGTGTGAGATTTTGATTCCTCGTAGAAATATTGCGTTGGTGGCGCATGATAATAAGAAGGATGATTTGGTGGAGTGGGCTGATTTTAACAAGGGAACTTTGGCTGTTCATAACTTGTATGCGACTGGGGATACTGGGAAGAGGATAATGGAGAAGACTAGTCTGAGGCTTACTTTGCTTAAAGGCGGGTCTTATGGCGGCGACATGGAGCTTGGCGCTTTGATTGCTAATGAGAAATTGGACTATTTGATTTTCTTCTGGGATCCTTTGCAGTCTCTTCCCCACGACGTCGACGTTAAGGCACTTCTTAGAATAGCTGTCTTGTACAATGTGCCCACTGCCTGTAACAGGGCGACGGCGGATCTAATAATTTCCAGCCCATTGTTTCACAGTGCATAGTTACCATTATGACCGTACAATTAGATGTAGAATGCGTACACTGCTAACTATTATTGCTTCTTAGGTTGAAGATCTGCTCCACATTCTGGGCAGAACTTTGAACTTACTGGAATACGAGTTTGGCATTTAGGACAGATGAGCACCACTGGTCTATACGGGGATGTCTGAATTGGAACGAAAACAGCAATGATTCCGAGTGTCATGTTCTGCCTTCAATAGAAACGATGTATGTAACGTGGTATATACTTATGCCTTTTTGAACGCGAGTCGATTGGGGAAATCTGCGCGTGCATGGTAGGTTGGAGGTCTGAGGCGGCAGCATAGATTGTCTTTGCGGTGCTGATGGTTTTTTCTGTGAGGCTTCTTGCATAAACGTGGTATGAGACCTTATGTCAAGATACGCCAAACAGTGTGATAGCGGCTTGGACGATGTAAATGAGCTGTTGCTGAAGCCTGAAGTTAAGGAGGTCGTGATTGTTCCTTGCCAATACTGCGGCGGACTCATTCCTCAAACAACGGCCCCTGGTCACATTGTCGAGTTCCAAGAGAGACATGACCTCTCTCATGAAAGACTAGGAGAGATGTTCTCCGCGAAACCATTCTTGAACTCGTCAAGAAGGGTCATGTGCACTATACGGATATTTGAGAAGAAAGCGGTTGCAACATGCTTACGCTTCGCAACATCAAACACCGTTAGAAAACAGTTTTATCACTATCTGCTTATCAATGGCTATGTTGAACGAGTCAGCCGAGGCGTCTACATAATCACGCAAAAGGGTGAAAAACTCTTAGAAATTCTGATTTAACGCGCACATCACATAAAGTGTAATCCGCTTTAGTAGTCACAGAAAGGCATATTTTGCTTGTCCATGAATGTCTCTGACAGAGGAATGGATAGTGAGCAAATTCAAATTGATTTTTGTAGGGAGCTTTATCCTCATTGTACTGTTGGGCATTTCAAATATTTGGTTTTTTACCACGTTAACGGGTCAAGTAAAGGAGTCACAAACCCAGCTGGACCAGAAGAACGACCAAGTTCAAACTCTCCAAAGCCAAGTTGACAGCCTATCAAATCAGCTGAACCAGAAAAACAGCCAATTAACAACGCTTCAAAACCAAGTTGAAAACTTATCCAGTCAAATCAACGTTTTGAATCAAAATTACCTCGCTCTAAACCAAAGTTACACCGAACTTCAAAGGCAATATGAAGATTTGCTTTTCCATTATAATATCCTGAACAAACCCGCATCGAACTTCACCACAGTCAAAGACCTAAATATCTCACTTGCCATCGACCGTACAATCTACTACTACAAAGATCCAGTTTCTGGCAATGCCACAATAAGATACCTTAACGGAACGGCTTTTGAGGGCGAGTTCATCCTACGCGTTTTTGCTATTCAGACTGAAGGACCTGGATTGGCCGTATATTTTATATTTAGGCTATCGAATGGATTCGCAGACTTTGTGTGTCCACCGCCAGTTTTTCGTAGTGGACCGGGTTCCTACGGTATAGAAATATCACGGATTAACACAGCAGATGGCTATATTGTGGCTGATGAGCCAGGACCAAGGGTTCTCGTAGAGGCAAAATAGAATTGGCATAACACGCACAGGCAAGAATTATTTCAACACAGTTTCTCCCATGATTTTTCCAGAATTCCTTAAATTTGGCACGGAAACGCATATCTTGTCTCTTCCAGAATGTTTCGGTAGGGGAATGAGTATTGAGCAGAGTCAAAATTGCTTTTGCAGGAAGCCTTGCACTCATCGTTTTATTGGGAGTTTCGAATTTTTGGCTGTTTACTACGGTGACGAGTCTGCAAGCGGATAAGACCGCATTAACAAGTCAGGTAAATGACTCACAAACTCAGTTAAATGCGAAAAATAACCAAATTCAGACGCTTCAAAATCAAGTTTATAACTTGTCTGACAGGATAGAAGAACTTGATGCTCAACTCCAGAGCAAACTAACTCAAATCAATGCTTTGAACGAAAGTTACACTGAACTGTTAAGAGAATATGAGGACTTGCTTTTTCATTACAACCTTCTCAACAAACCTGTATCGAACTTCACGACGGTCAATGACTTGAATATCACGTTAGCTCTTCATCGCACAACTTACTATTATAAGGATCCCGTTTCGGGGAATGTTACAATAACCTATCTTAATGGAACAGCGTTTAGAGGTGCATTCATCCTCTATATCAGACATCTAACTAAAGAGGTTATGAGTACTACAGCCTGGATTGCAATTGATGGATTCACTGAACTCCACCTGTCGCCACCTGTCTTTCAATTCGGTTCTGGAAACTACACAATAGGGATAAGCAGTCTGTCCAACGCTGACGGCTACATAATAGAATCCAGATGGCAGGTTTTTCCCAGTGTTCAGGTAGAGGCAAAATAGAATAGGCACAACGCATACACGCGAATCATTTTCGACACAGTTTTTTCGACATGATTTTTCTAGCCAAAATTCCTTAAATTAGGCTTTCTTCTCGTTTCTGTTTGGGGCCAGAGCCAACAGCGGCAAGCGTGCCCGTTGATGATGTACGTGACGTGATTAATGTTAGCTCTGCTGAGGTTCCAGACGCTAAGGTTTTGAAGATGATTGAGCGTGCTTAGATTACTGGCGAGTTGCTAAAGGCGGTCTTTTCTGCACGTATTGGTAGCGTCTTGGTCGTCCCTCTCTGTTCAGGACTCCATCCTTGACCAAATCAATCAGTGCGTGTGCTACTGCTGTCCTGTCATAGTGGAATCCTCGTCTTGCCATTTCACTGTGCACTTCCCCAAGTCCTCGTCCAGAAGAGAACCATCCTTCCTCCCAGAGGCGTTGTATGATTACTTTGCATGTTTCTGCTCTGGGCGCTGCTGCTTCCTGTCCTGATATGAGCGGTGTTTCCTTCAGTTTCTCCGTTACTGTTTGCAGGAATTTGCCCACCGCTTCGTTGGCTTGGTCCACTGTGCCTTCTATCTCGAATTCCACGTTGCCCACTTTCATCTTAACCTTAATCGGCTGAGCACTCTGGGGCTGTTCTGTCATGATGGTTCCTTATTGCATATTGTATTGCGCAACTTGCACATGCGCAATTCTTAAATACTCACCAACATACCACATATTGCCTATTGGTGAATTCAATTGATTCAACAACCACAATATACGCCAACAACCAGCAAATATAACTTTCCACTAATGAGACTCGAAGACACATCAGCCCTACCACAACGCTTCATGGAACTCAGCCTAAGAACAATAAAAAACATCCACAACAACACAGCCCACACCCCGCCTCCTCAGCCCACCGCAGAAGAAGCAGACGAAACTCAACAGGAATTCACGCCAGCCTTCCTTGGACAAACAATACTACAACACAAACCAATCCCACTCCAGCCCAAGCCCGATCAGACACCAGTCATAGCGATAGATGTGTCCAGCATAAGACTAGGCGAAACAGACACAGGCATCCTACTCGCCTTGAGAGCCGCAACCGTGTGGAAACAAAGAGGCACAGCATATCGCTACATGCGCTTCGGACCATTCCCAATACACATAACAGACCAAAACCAACACGACATCCTCAACCTATTCCACGAACCCAGCCCAACTCAACGCACAAACAGCCTACTCAATCAACTAACTAGCATACCAGAACTCAACCAAACACAAACCCGCATAACAGCGCTACTAGAAAAATGGCTCCAAACCCAAACCGCAGCCCAAGCCAGAAACAGCCTCATCCTCTTAGACGGCAGCCTCACCGCAGGAACCAACGACAACCCACCCAGCGCAGTCACACACCTGCTAGAAACAGCACGCAACAACCACAACACAATACTAGCCCTAACCAAAATCACAAGGCTACGCCTAAACGGACACAACATAACCAACCTAATCCAAGCAAACCAGAAACCATGCCTACTCCAACTCGACGGCTACCAAACAGCCCGAGCCTACAACCACATACGCCTAATGGGCGCCATCTACGTAGCCAAACTCAACCACACCCCATACACATTCCGCCTCGACATAGACGCAGACACACCCAGCCAGCAGGCGGTTGAAGCAGTTGAACACCTCATCGCAAACGACCTCATCACAGACGGCTACCCCGAAACCCTCAGGCTAGCCCACATTTACGCCACATTCACAGCCAACGAAGTCATAGGCATCCAACGCTTTCTCAGCCAAGCCTACGGCATCAAAATAGTCCAGAGACCCAACATACGACGCCTGTTATTCGGACCATACGGAACCAGACACGACAGTTGAAGGAGCCACCCAACATGCGGCTGTACAAAAAAGAAGGCAACACGATTCAGATCTTAAGCTTCCCAAACGAAACAGTCGAAAAAAGCGACTACCTACTCATCGAAGACCCTCAGCAGAACCGAGCTCAAATCGTCCAAGTCATAGACATCCAATTCGCCAACATACCCGGCTTAATCGAAGACCTACTACGCGACTCATCAAACGGCGAAAGCGAAGCAACAGGCTCAGACTACGACCCCTTAGAAATAGCCAGCCAAATCACCATCATACAAGACAGCCGCATACTCATATGCAAAATAAGAGCCAGCCTAGAAAAAGCACGCCTAACCACAGGCGGCACATGGCTACCCAGCAGAACACAATCAACCATAAAGCGCCTATCGACAACGACCCTGCTCAACCTCATCAAAATCAACCACGCATTACCCATCAACCT
>Ga0209521_10002668_pt1 | contig 14543 bp, 10 predicted proteins | sample Rifsed19ft4_FD_184016 | JGI IMG/M metagenome (GOLD analysis project Ga0209521, IMG submission 184016) | Soil microbial communities from Rifle, Colorado, USA - sediment 19ft 4 (version 2) | ecosystem: Environmental > Terrestrial > Deep subsurface > Rock core/Sediment | place: Rifle, Colorado... | reverse complement strand
CCATGAACCGCATCGGCGGCAAGTCTAATACCGGCGAAGGCGGCGAAGAGTCCGACCGCTACAAGCCGCTGCCGAACGGCGACTCCATGCGCTCCAAGATCAAGCAGGTGGCGTCGGGCCGCTTCGGCGTGACCACCGAATACCTCATGAACGCCGACATGATGCAGATCAAGATGGCCCAAGGCGCTAAGCCCGGAGAGGGCGGCCAGCTCCCCGGTCATAAGGTCGACGCCATCATCGCCAAGGTGCGCCACTCGATGCCTGGCGTCGGCCTGATCTCGCCGCCGCCGCACCACGACATCTATTCGATCGAGGACCTGAAGCAGCTGATCTTCGACCTCAAGAACGTCAACCCGAAAGGCGACGTGTCGGTGAAGCTCGTCGCCGAAGTGGGCGTCGGCACGGTGGCCGCGGGCGTGGCCAAGGCCATGGCCGACCACGTCACCATCGCCGGCTTCGAGGGCGGCACCGGCGCTTCGCCATTGACCTCGATCAAGCATGCCGGATCACCTTGGGAGATCGGCCTGGCCGAGACCCAGCAAACGCTGGTGCTCAACCGCTTGCGCGGCCGCATCGCCATCCAGGTCGACGGCGGCGTCCGTACCGGGCGCGACGTGGTGGTCGGCGCGCTTCTCGGCGCCGACGAGTTCGGCTTCTCCACCGCGCCTTTGATCGCGGTGGGCTGCATCATGATGCGCAAATGCCACCTGAATACCTGCCCGGTGGGCGTCGCCACTCAAGACCCGGTGCTGCGCGCGAGATTCCAGGGCAAGCCCGAGCACGTCATCAACTTCTTCTTCTTCGTCGCCGAGGAGGTGCGCGAATATATGGCCGCGCTCGGCTTCCGCACCTTCGCCGAGATGATCGGTCAGACCGAAATCCTCGATAAGAGCCAGGCGATCGACCATTGGAAAGCTAAGGGCCTCGATTTCACCCGCATCTTCCATAAGCCTGAGGTGCCGCCCGAGGTTGCCATCTACAATTCGGAGCGGCAGGACCACGGCCTCGACAAGGTCCTCGATGTGAAGCTGATCGCGCTTTGCCGCGAGGCCATCGAGGAGAAGAAGCCGGTCAAGCTCGACCTGCCGATCAAGAACATCGACCGCACCACCGGCGCCATGCTGTCGGGCGAGATCGCCACGCGCTATGGCCATGCGGGACTGCCCGAGGACACCATCTGGGTGAGCCTCACGGGTTCGGCCGGGCAGAGCTTCGGCGCCTGGCTGGCCCATGGCGTCACCCTCGATCTCGTCGGCGAAGGCAACGACTATGTCGGCAAGGGCCTGTCCGGCGGCCGCATCATCGTCCGCCCGCCCGCGGATTCGAGCATCGTCCCGGAGAAGTCGATCATCGTCGGCAACACCGTGCTCTACGGCGCCATCGCCGGCGAATGCTATTTCCGCGGCATCGCCGGCGAGCGCTTCGCCGTGCGCAACTCCGGCGCCATCGCCGTGGTCGAGGGCACCGGCGATCATGGCTGCGAGTACATGACCGGCGGCGTGGTGGTGGTGATCGGGCCCACGGGCCGCAATTTCGCCGCCGGCATGTCGGGCGGCATCGCCTACGTGCTCGACGAGGAAGGCGATTTCGAGCGGCGCTGCAATCTCGCCATGGTCGATCTCGAGCCTGTCCCCAGCGAGAACCACGTGATGGAGCGAAGCCGCCACCAGACCGGCGACCTCGAAAGCCATGGGCTTGTCGACGTGACCGACATGACCCGCTTCGACGAGGAGCGCCTCTATCAGCTCATCGAGAACCACCTCCACTACACGGGTTCGGCGCGCGCGAAGTCGATCCTCGACGATTGGGCGGCTTACCTGCCGAAATTCGTCAAGGTGATGCCGGTCGAATATCGCCGGGCGCTGGAGGAGATGGCGCGCCGGCAAATGGCCGATAAATCCGGTCTTGGCGAGATCGAGATCGGCTTGCGCGGCAACGGCAAGTAATCTTCCTCTAGCCTAGAGGTTCTTTCCACGGCCCCCGTGACGTATGCCTGACATGAAGCACCTCAATCCACTCGTCCTTGATCTGGTAGAAGATCACGTATGGATAGCGTACGAGCGGAACTACCCGCACGTTGCCCTTCTTCCATTGGGCCACAGCGCGAGCGCTTCGTGGCCACTGTTCGACGCGAGCGACCGTAGCGCGAACGCTGTGCTCGACCGCCGCGGCGGCGAGCGGGTTTACCGACTTAAGCCTGGAAAGGATGTCATCGAGGTCAGAGAGTGCGCCTTGAGTGTAGACCGCCTTCATCAACGGCGGTATTTGGCCAGGACAGCCTCGACCTCGGCCTCAGTAGCGAATTGCCCTAGCTCCGCCTCCTTAAGGCCGCGCTCGATCGCGGCCACCTCCTCGGGCGTCGCGGTATAGGTGTCCTGTTGCAGCTCTCTCTCGATCTCAAGGGCGGCTTGCGCCAAGTCTACCTGGGCGCTCTCAGGCCAGGCCTCGGCACGCTGCAGAATCTCTTTGATCATCTTTGCTTTCATGTTTCGATGATAGCACATACTGAGGCTGGCGGTGAGCGCCGGCCCTTGGCTGGGCAGGACTGAACGGACGTGACCGTATTGGGCAAGATCACGGGCTTTCTCGAGATCGAACGCGAGGACCGGGCCTACGAGCCGGCGGCCGACCGCATTCGCCATTATCGCGAGTTCATCATCGCGCCGGACGACGCCGAGATCGTGCGCCAAGCCGCCCGCTGCATGGATTGCGGCATCCCCTATTGCCATACCGGCTGTCCGGTGAACAACCAGATCCCCGACTGGAACGACCTCGTCTACCATTCGGATTGGGCCGTCGCCGCCGCGAACCTGCACTCGACCAACAACTTCCCCGAAGTGACCGGCCGCATCTGCCCGGCGCCCTGCGAAGCCGCCTGCACGCTGAACATCATCGACGTGCCCGTCACCATCAAGTCCATCGAATGCGCCATCGCCGACAAGGCCTTCGACGAGGGTTGGGTGCGGCCTTTGCCGCCGGAGACGAAGACCGGCAAGCGCGTGGCCATCGTGGGCTCCGGTCCCGCCGGGCTGGCCGCGGCGCAGCAACTCGCCCGCGCCGGCCACGACGTGCATGTCTATGAGAAGCACGCTTATCCCGGCGGCCTGCTCCGCTACGGCATTCCCGACTTCAAGATGGAGAAATATATCGTCGAGCGCCGCGTGGCGCAGATGGAGGCGGAGGGCGTCACCTTCCATTGCAACGTCCAGGTCGGTCGCGACCTGCGCGTGGCCAAGCTTGAGCGGGACTATGACGCCGTGCTGCTCGCCGGCGGCGCCGAGCACCCCCGCGACCTCACCGTCCCGGGCCGCGACCTTAAGGGCGTCCATTTCGCCATGAACTATCTGCCGCAGCAGAACCGCCGCGTTTCCGGCGAGCCGCTCGGCGACATCGAGCCGATCCTGGCAGAAGGCAAGCAAGTCGTGGTGATCGGCGGCGGCGACACGGGCTCCGACTGCATCGGCACATCGTTCCGGCAGGGCGCCGTCTCGGTCACGCAGCTCGAGATCCTTCCCCAGCCGCCGGACCAGGAGAACAAGGCGCTCACCTGGCCCAACTGGCCGCTGAAGCTCCGCACCTCGTCGAGCCAGGCCGAAGGCGCGGCGCGCGATTTTGCCGTCGCAACCAGCAGGTTCGTCGGCTCAAACGGCAAGGTGGAGCAGCTCGAATGCATCCGCCTCGACGGCCAGATGAAGCCGGTGCCGGGCACCGAATTTCAGATCCCCGCCGACCTCGTGCTGCTGGCCATGGGCTTCCTCCATCCGGTGCAGGAGGGCATGGTCAAGGATCTGAGGGTCGAGCTGGACGCCCGCGGCAACGTGAAGGCGAACGAACTCGACTACCGCACGTCGCGGGCCAAATTGTTCGCCGCCGGCGACATGCGGCGTGGCCAGTCGCTCGTGGTGTGGGCGATCAGGGAAGGGCGCCAGGCGGCGCACGCCATCGACAAATTTCTGATGGGTAAGACCGACCTGCCGCGCTAACGGGCCTTAACCTGGCGGCCAGGCGAAGTCGTCGGCCCTGCCGGCCTTGGGCTTGAGCTGCTCGCCCTTGATGAGAACCTTGTAGTATGGCCGCTGCGAGAGCGGCAGCCGCGGCCTCGAGGAGGCGAGCGACAGGTCGGTGACCGACGAGATGGTGGCGACCGCGGTCAAGCCGTTGCTGAGCTCGCTCGTGATCATCTCGGCTTCCGGCGTCGCCGCGGCGGGCCCTTGTGGCGTGAGGCCTTGTGCCGCCTGCAGCGTCTGGTCGATCGCCGGCCTGACGACGCTGACGTCTCCGACGCTGCTTTCCTGAAGCTGAGGCGCTTGCTCTGCTTGCGCCTGCTCCGGCGCGGCCGGAGTGTCGCCTGTTTCAGGTGCCGCGCCGTCCTGATCGGGCGTCGGCGTGACAGGTTGCGCGGGCTCCGACGGTCCCGGCACGACGTCGCGGCCCATGACCTTGGCTTGCTCGTCCTCGTTGCCGGCGAGCGGGATATTCCGCTCGATCTTGGCGAGGTTCAAATCGCGGCGAAGCTCCTTCTCCACGAAGTGGGCGAGCTTGAGATAGCCCCGCATGGTGAAGTGGACGCCGTCATCGGCCCTGAGCCGCTTGACCTGTCCTGTCATGTCGGGGCCGTAGGCGCTGTACCGCCCGGCCTCGTCGGTAAAGCCGTTCCACGTTTCGATGAACTTGGCGCCGTTGATGAAGGCCTTCTCGCGAAACACCTCGTTCATCGCCTCGGCGTCGGTACTCTGAGCGGGGCTGCGCATGATGGGGAGACCCACCCAATAGACGGCGACGTTCTCCGCGCGGAGTTTCTTGATAAAGGCCTCGACCCGCTGACCGTAGATCTCGTCCCACCCCTCGCTGCCCACCTTCAGCCAGTCTTTACCGCTCCGGATCGCCTGGGCGTCGTTGCCGCCGAACATGATGACGGCGATCTGATAGGTTTCCTTCTTGAGGAGGTCCGCCAATTCGGCGTTCCAGTCGTAGGCGTCGGTGCGCGCGAACCCGGTCGACGGTTTGGCCCGCTGCATGAACTCGAGCGTGGCGTCTTCCTCGAAGGCGCGGTAGAGGCCTGACCACAGTCCATCGCCGAGCGAATCGCCGAGCACGACGACGCGGTAGCGGTCGCCGTTGGGGAAGGGATTGATGTAGCTGCGCTGCACGGGGGTCGTGCCCTGCTGCGCCATGGCCGGTGCGAGCCAAACGACGATAAAGGCAAGAAGGACCGCGAGCCCGACCGCCATATCGGCAAGCCTGCGCCGTGCGGGGCAGCTTGAGCTAAGGCAAGACGCGCTACGAAACATGGTCGTCCGGACCCTTAGCCGGGTCCGCCCTCAGTTCACCTTTTCAGGACCACTGGTAGTCCCTTCCGGCGGAGGCGCCAAGCCCCCCGCGTCGTCCTGCCCGACACTGGCAGGTTGCCCCTCGGCGTTGGCCGGCTGAGCCTCGCTAGCAGTTGGCTGGGCCTCGACATTTGCCGGCGGCGCCTCGCTCTGCAAGGCCTTAAGAAGAGTGAGGCTTGGGAATCCGTCCACCCCAAGGCTCTTGGAGCGCTGATAGGTCTTGACCGCCTCGAGCGTCGCCGGGCCGATCACCCCGTCAGGCTCTCCGGTCATGAGCCCTTGCGCGATGAGAAGCCGCTGAAATTCCGTGCGCTGTTCGAGCGAAAGATGGTTCTCGTCGGTGGGCCATGGATGCACAAAACGTCCCCCGCCCCTAATCCGATCGGCGAGATGCCCCACGGCGAGCGCGTAGGACGTCGCCACGTTGTAGCGGAGGATCGAGCGGAAATTGTTGAGCAGGAGGAAGGCCGGCCCCCTCGTTCCCTCCGGCGCGAACAGCGAGGCCTTGTCGGAAGAGCGCGGGAAGGGTTGGCCGTCCGCCCGCACGATGCCGAGCTTCTGCCAGTCGCCGAGCGGCTTCAGCGTTTTCTCATTGACCCGTTTGGGATCGAAGCCCTTGGGCAGCGAGACTTCATAGCCCCACGTCTCGCCCGCGCGCCAATTGGAGACCTTGAGATAGCTCGCGGTCGAGGCGAGCGCGTCGGGCACATTGCCCCAGATGTCGCGCTTGCCGTCGCCGTCCTGGTCGACGGCGTAAGCGCTGTAGGTGGTGGGGATGAATTGGGTATGCCCCATGGCGCCCGCCCATGAGCCGTTCATCGCCTCGAAGTTGATATCGCCGCGCTGTAGGATCTTGAGCGCCGAAACGAGCTGGGATCTGGCGAACTTGGCCTTGGTGCCGGTACAAATCAGCGTACCGAGCGAACGGATCACGTTCTTGTCGCCGGGCTGCACGCCGTAATTCGACTCCACCCCCCAGATGGCGACGATGATATGCCGGTCGACTCCATAGCGGGTCTCGAGCGAGCCAAGCAGCGCTTGATTCTCGGCAAGCTTCAGCTTGCCCGTCTCGACGCGCTTATCGGAAACGGCCCGGTCGATATATTCGCCGATCGGCTTCACATATTCGGGCTGGAAGTTGGCGGCCTCGACCACTTCGGGGTCGGGCGTGAACCCGGCGAAGGCGCGATCGAACGTGGCGCGCGTGACGCCGGCGCCCTTGGCGGCAGGCCAGAGGCCTTCGACGCAGGCCTGGGTGTTGCCGGCAGCGGCCGCGGAGGGAAGCGCCAAGGCGAGCAAAAGCGCCGATCCTGCGCCGCGGATCAAGGACTTAGGGTTTGGCATGATTCGCATGCGCGGAACCTAGCAAGCATGCCTGGCAAAACCTAGGCAATAGCCACTCTTAATCTGCGGGCTATTGGGCCGAAGCGGCGCTCGCTTGCTTGAGCACAGCGTCGACGACCGTTTTGTTCGGATAGCAGGTGAGCGGCAGGCCGAGCTTCTGCTCCTCGAGCCCAATGGTCCGCCTTGTCTTGAAGCCGGCAAGTCCGTCGACCTTGCCCACATCATGGCCCTTCGCCACCAGCACCTCTTGGAAACGCTGGATGCGGTCGCGGGGCAAGCGCTCGACCGGCTGCCATGCGCCGGCGAACGCGACCGGTGCATTGGCGCCGATCATGTCGGCCACATGACCCACGAAAATCGCGTAGACGTCGGAGTTGTTGTAGAGCTTCAACACCGACAGATTGTTGGTGGCGAGGAAGGCGGGGCCTTTGAGGCCGGCGGGCAGCACAAGAAAGGCCGGGTCTCCAAGCTTATCGTCCGGGAAGGGACGACCCTTGGCCCGCGCCACGCCGAGCTTCACCCATTCGGCGATTGGGTGCGCTTTATCGGGACCCTGCTCAGTGCAGTCGAAGCCCTTAGGCAAGGTGACCTCATAGCCCCAGGGTTGTCCGCCGTCCCAGCCTTGGCTGTGCAGCGAGTTGCCGGCCGAGGCAAGCGCGTCGGGTACAGAGCTCCAGATGTCGCGCCTGCCGTCGCCGTCGAAATCGATCGCGTATTTATCGAAATCCGAAGGTAGGAACTGGGTATAGCCCATGGCGCCGGCCCACGAGCTGCGCATCTCGGCACGCGTCGCGTGCCCTTCCTCGAGGATTTTCAGCGCCACGATGAGCTCTTGGCGGAACTCATCGGGACGGCGCCCCATGAAGCCTTGCGTGGCGATGGCCGAGAGCGCGTCGTATGGCAAGTCGGCCTTGCCGAACCCCGTCTCGCGTCCCCAGATGGCGACGACGATGCTCGCCGGCACGCCGTATTGCTCTTGGATTGCCGCAAGCGTCGGACCCAGTTGCTTGAACTTGCCGCGTCCCGTGGCGGCGAGCGAACTGAGCGCGCCTTTGCTGAAATAGAGTTCCGGCACGTCGAATTCGGCCTGATGGCGTGGTTTAGGCTTCAAGGCCGGGGGGAGTGCAGGACCATCGGGATAAGCGGGATCCGGGGGCGTAATTTGCGGCAAGGACCAGTCGAGCTTCAGGCCCTTGAGATTGGCCTCGAAAGTTTTGCGCGACACGCCTGACGCTTCGACGTCAGGCCACAAAGCTTGCAGCCAAGCGGCGAAGCCTTTTTCCACTTCACGCTTATAGACCGTCACCTCGTCCTCCGCCGGCTGAGCCTCAAACGGCACCAGCGCGGCAAGCGCGAGCATGACGGCTAGACCGAGCTTCCCGAGCTTGCGTGTCGGCATCCCATCCGCCGTCCCGTGAGCGGCCCGAACGATTCGAGCTCTCGACCCTGATTTTGGGGGAGGCTTAAGGCGCCGCAAAGGCAAAATAGTCAGGAGTTTAGGAGGCGGCGCGGTATTCGATCAGCCGTTTTTCCCAGGCCAGCGCATGGCCGACGATGGTGTCGAGGTCATTCAGCCTGGGCTTCCAGCCGAGAACCTCGCTGATGCGATCAGCCTTGGCGACGATCGCAGCGGGATCGCCTGCCCGGCGCGGCCCCATGCGGACGGCGAAATCGCTTTGCGAGACCTGCTTGACCGAACCGATCACGTCGAGCACGGAGAACCCGCTGCCATAGCCGCAATTCAGCACTTCGCTCTTGCCGCCGGCGCGAAGGTAACGGAGCGCATCGAGATGGGCGCGGACGAGATCGCTCACGTGGATATAGTCGCGGATGCAGGTGCCGTCCGGCGTGGGATAGTCGATGCCGAACACTTCGAGATAGGGCCGCTCCCCCAACGCGGTTTCACAGGCCACCTTGATGAGATGGGTGGCGCGCGCCGTGGATTGCCCGCCGCGGCCACGCGGATCGGCGCCGGCGACGTTGAAATAGCGCAAGGCCATATAGCGCAGATCGTGCGCCCTTGCCGTGTCGCGCAGCATGAGCTCGGTCATGAGCTTCGAGGTGCCGTAAGGCGAGATCGGCTCGAGCAGCACACCCTCGGCAACGGGATTCTCCTTCGGCATGCCGTAGACCGCCGCGGTCGATGAGAAGATGAAATGCGGCACCTTGATCTCGACCGCCGAGGCGATCAGCGAGCGCGACTTGCAGGTGTTGTTCAGGTAATAGCCGAGCGGATTGGCGACCGATTCCGGCACCACGACCGATCCGGCGAAATGAATGATGGCGTCGATGGAATTGCTTAAGAACAGCCGGCTCACGAGGTCATGGTCGCCGACATCGCCTTCGACGAAGTTCGCCTCGCCCGGCACCGCCCAGCGGAACCCGGTCGACAGATTGTCGAGAACGACAACGTCCTCGCCGGCGTCGAGCAGCTCGAGCACCATATGGCTGCCGATGAAGCCGGCTCCACCCGTGACCAGAACACCCATTGAACAACCTTACCATGCGGCCGTTTGCAATTCGCCGCGTGTTATCGGATAGAGATTGAGGGACTTCTAACTTGGGGGTCTGGCCCGCCCGCGCCTGGCTGAGCTTAACCATAAAGAGGACCTGAATGGCTGCTCGCGTCCGCAAGGCCGTGTTCCCCGTGGCAGGGCTTGGCACCCGCTTCCTACCGGCGACCAAGGCGATGCCGAAGGAGATGCTGACGGTGGTCGACCGGCCGCTGATTCAGCACGTGGTGGATGAGGCCATGGAAGCCGGCATCGAGCACTTCATCTTCGTCACCAGCCGCAACAAGAGTGCGATCGAGGCCCATTTCAACCGGCAAGTCGAGCTCGAGCAAGCGTTGGCAGCGCGCGGCAAGACGCACGAGCTTGAAGCTCTCAAAAAGGACCTTCCGGCACCGGGAAGCACGAGCTTCACCCGGCAGCAGGAGCCGCTCGGGCTTGGCCACGCCGTCTGGTGCGCGCGCGAGCTGGTCGGCAACGAGCCGTTCGCGCTGCTCCTTCCCGACGTCCTGGTGCAGACCCAAGGCAAGGGATGTCTCGCCCAGATGCTCGATGCCTATGGCGAGCACGGCGGCAATATCGTCGCGGTCGAGCCCGTGCCCGACGACCAGGTGAAGAATTACGGCGTGGTCAGCATCGGCGGCGAGGGTGACGGCCGCGTCCTTCCCATCGACGGCATGGTGGAGAAGCCTAAGCCGGGAACCGCGCCATCCAACCTCACCATTCTCGGCCGCTATATTCTCCAGCCCGAGATCTTTGGCCTGCTCTCGGCGCAGGAGAAAGGCGCCGGCGGCGAGATCCAACTGACCGACGCGATGCTCGCGCTGCTCAAGCGCCAGCCCTTCTACGCGCTGAGATATGAGGGAAGGACCTTCGACTGCGGCTCCAAGGTGGGCTTCCTCACCGCCAATGTCGCTTACGCGCTCGCCCGGCCCGATCTCCGCGACGCCATCACCGCCGAGATCAAGAAGCTGATTTGACCAAACTCACCGCCTGAGCTTCAGGCCTATCTTTATCTCGTCCTCCACAAAGTCGCTTCCCGAATCCGGAGTGCTGGTGAAGTCGGTATGCTCATAGCGGGCGTAAGCCGACAACACCGGGTTGAAATAGTACTCGCCGGTGGCACCCAATTTGACGCGGCGGTCGATCTCGGGGTCATCGGAAAAGTCGGCGATCTCGTAGGAGGCGGAGACTCCGAGCACGAGATAGCGCCAGAAGGCTTGTTGCAGCGACAGCTCGAAGAAATGGTCGATGGCGCCGGCCGAATCCTCCAACGTCGTCTCGCTGAGGTCCGTGCTCGCCAGGAATTCGAGCTTGGTCGAGGCCGTCGGCATCCAGATCAAATCGCCATTGAGAAGCGGCCCTGAGATCGTGCTGAGACTGCTGTCGATCGGCTGCTGCTCCCCCCAACCCGCGGCGATTTCGCCGAACAGCGTGCCGGCGAGGCGCAAATTGACCCCGGCCAGCGCCGTGAAGCCCGAGGAACCGCGCCTAATCCCGGCCACGTTAATCGGCTCCCGATAGTCCCGGTCGTTGATCGAAGTCTCGATGAACCCTGCCCAGCTCGGCTGGAACTCATAGGTGCTTCGCAAGGTGCCCACCACTTCGCGATAGTCCCTGATGTCGGCGAAGGGAACAGGGCCAACCAGGCCTGGGTCGGTGGTATCGGAGTAATTGTAGTCAGCGACGATGCCGGTGAGCTTCAGGGTGAGCCGGTTGAAGGTGTGCTCGATACCCGCCGTTGCATGCTCCTCGATCAGCTTGGAATCGGCGGCGTTGGAAATATCCGTGATACTGATCGAGCTCGCGCCTTCCTGAACTTGCGATTTTTCGATCTCGCCTAAGAGGCGCGTGCGCGAGGTCACGTCGAGCCGGCCCCGCATCAGCAATTGATAGTTCTTCACATCCGCGATCGGGAACTCGCTGTACCAAATGCGGTCGGCATTGGCCTCGAAGCCGAGCGAATGCCGGCTCCAATCGGAATCGAGGCGGACCTTCGGCGTGACCTCCGGTCCGATGTCGGAACGCGCGTCGAAGCGCGTGGCAAAAACATTGTTGGTCATATCCGCGCCGATTTCCGCCTCCGGAAACAGCAAGAAGCTCCCAATTCTGAAGCCGATCGGCACAAAGGGGTCGAGATCGTGAGGCTCGGGCAAGAGCGCGCTGTGGATCTGGCGCGCCTCGGACACGGCCCTTGCCGGCGGAGCAAGCCCGAGCCCCTGCTCGAGCGTGAGCACTTCCTGCGGGGTGGTTTCGCGCGGCTCGTCGCCGAGCCCGCCAAGAGCCGGCGTGGCGGGCAGAGGCGGCGCCTCGTCGCCCGTGCCGCCGAGGCCTCCGGCCGAATCCTCTCCTCCCATAGACTCCGGAGTGTCGGCTGCTTGGTTCTGTCCGGACCCTGGTGCCGCCGGCACGCGCGGCGCATCGGGCCCGTCTTGCAAGCCGAGACTGCCCCGCAAAAGCTGGCCAGTCGCATCTTGTGCGTCGGCCGGCCCCTGGACGGCAAGAAGCAGGGCTGCAGCGAGAGCGCCCGCTGCGCTTGAAATGTGGCGACGCGGCAAGGACGCACCTCGATCGACACCGGGAGGCGGGAATCCCCTCAAACCGGGGGCCGCTTCCATCGGACCGTTGATCGGCCAAGCCTAGGGGCAATAGAGTTAACGGGGCGTTTAGCCCTGCCCCAAAACGGCGCAAGTCTTGGCCCTGACGGGGCCCTAATCCGTGCTAAAGTCGGGCGGAGAACAACGGGGGAAGCACGCTCATGTCGATCGGCCTGAAGCGGGATCGCTTGCTGCACGACGACCGCGGCGCGGCGATTGCGTCCGCGACGCGCACCCTGCAACTCGAAGCCGAGGGCTTGAGCGCGCTCAAGGCGGCGCTGGCCGGCGATCTCATCGACGGCTTCGCCGAAGCGGTTGAGATCTTACGCGCCTGCCGCGGCCGGATCATCGTCACCGGCATGGGCAAGAGCGGCCATGTCGGGCTGAAGGTGGCGGCCACGCTCTCCTCCACCGGTACCCCCGCTTATTTCGTGCATCCGAGCGAAGCCAGCCACGGCGACCTCGGCATGATCACGCGCGACGACATCATCGTGGCCTTCTCCTGGTCGGGCGAGACCGTCGAGCTCGGCAATATCGTGTCCTATTCGCGCCGCTTCGCCGTGCCGCTGATCGCGGTCACTTCGAATCCCGGCTCGACCTTGGCGGAAGCGGCAGAGCTCGTGCTTGCGCTGCCGCAGGCCAAGGAGGCCTGCCCGCATGGGCTTGCTCCCACCACCTCGACGGTCATGCAGCTTGCGCTCGGCGACTGCCTCGCCATCGCTCTGCTTGAGAGCAAGGGCTTCACCGCGCGCGATTTCAAGGCGCTGCACCCCGGCGGCCAGCTCGGCGCGCGGCTGAAATTCGTGGGCGATCTGATGCACAAGGGCGAGCGCCTGCCGCTCGCCAGCGCCGACGTGGTCATGGCCGAGGCCATCGTGGTCATGACCGAGAAGGCTCTGGGCTGCCTCGGCGTCGTCGACGAGAACGGTTTTCTCAGAGGCATCATCACCGACGGCGATTTGCGCCGTCACATGGGCGACGGTCTGCTCGCCCGGCGCGCCCAGGAGATCATGACGCCGGCGCCCAAGACCGTGTCGCCCGACCTTCTGGCGAGTGCCGCGCTCGAGATGATCAACGCGTCGGCCATCACCACGCTGTTCGTGGTCGAGGACGGCCGCCCGGTCGGCATCATCCACATCCACGATCTGCTGCGCGCCGGCGTCGCCTGACCGCCTCCACTTCTGCCCGATTCCGCATTAGAATGACGCCTATGGACAAGCAGCCCAAAAAACCGGGTCCTCGCCTCACCAGCGAGGACTCCTTCGATCTCAAAGAGGCCAAGGCGAGCTACGTCGCCATGCCGACTTGGGAGCGCCTTGCGATTTGGTTCGCGCTCGGCGTGATCCTGCTCGGCATCATCGGCGACCTAATTTGGTGAGCGCCCTCCCCATTGCGGGAAGGGATAGTTGAGCACCCCTTCCGTCGATCTCTGCATCATTGGGGGCGGCATTCATGGCGCGGCGGTCGCTCGCGACGCGGCGGGACGCGGGCTGAAAGTCGTGCTGGCCGAGAAGGGCGACTATGCCTGCGCCACATCCTCGACCTCCTCCAAGCTAATCCATGGCGGCTTGCGCTATCTGGAGCATTTCGAGCTCGGCCTCGTGCGCGAATCCCTTGTCGAGCGGGCGCAATTGCTCAAGACCGCGCCCCATCTCGTCGCGCCGCTGCGATTTCTTTTGCCGATCTATCGCTGGCAGAAGCGGCAAGCCTTGACGCTCAGGGCAGGTCTTGCCCTGTACGACGCTCTGTCCTTCGGGGATGGATTGCCGGCAAGCGGCAGGCTGGATGACGACGACATCTCGCAACTTCCCAGGCTGCGCCAAGAGGAGCTGACCTCGGTCCTCCACTATTGGGACTGCGTCACCGACGATGCCAGGCTGACGCTTGCCGTCCTGCTCGATGCCCGCGCCCGCGGCGCCGATATTCGCAATCGCCGCGCCGTCACCGCCATTGCGCCGCTCGCCAATGGCTACGGCGTGGAGCTTGACGAGCGTGGGCGAAAGCGCCGCATCGAGGCGCGCTTCATCGTCAATGCGGCGGGCCCGTGGATTGCAAGCATCGATGCCATGACGGAAATGGCGCCGCCCGCGCGATCCTTACAGCTCGTGCGCGGCCGCCACATCGTGCTGAAGATGCCCGCGCCGGCGCAAACCGACGCCTATACGATGCAGGACCAAGAGGAGCGTGTCGTCTTCGTCATCCCCTGGCTCGGCGAACGCTTCCTGATCGTCGGCACCACCGACGTGCCGCATCAGGGCGATCCTGGCGAGGCACGCTGTTCGACCGAAGAGCAGAAATATCTCCTCGCGGCCTATAACCGCTACTTCGCCCATCCGCGCGGACCCGCAAACGAAGCCGATGTGGTGTTCACCTGGTCCGGCGTCCGTGCCCTTGAGGGCGACACCGTCACCAGACCGAGCCGCCTCAGCCGGAGCCCGGCGCTCTCTGCGGTTGCCAACGGCACTGGCGGCTTCGTCACCCTTTACGGCGGCAAGCTCACCACGCACCGGGCTTTGGCCGACGAGGTGCTCGATACGCTGCATAACCTCGGGGCCGAGACGCGCGGGACTTGGACCAGGGATGTCCCCCTTTACGGCGGAAACCTCTCCCGGCCCGAGCTTCTCGCCCGCGCCGAGCAAGGCCCCAACTCCCTTCCGCCGGAACTCCGCCGCCGCTGGGCGCTCACCTATGGCGACAGGATCGAGACGCTGTTCGGCCGCATTGAAGCTGAGCCTGCCTTAGCGGACGAGATCGCTCCCGGC
>Ga0209521_10002666_pt1 | contig 14548 bp, 11 predicted proteins | sample Rifsed19ft4_FD_184016 | JGI IMG/M metagenome (GOLD analysis project Ga0209521, IMG submission 184016) | Soil microbial communities from Rifle, Colorado, USA - sediment 19ft 4 (version 2) | ecosystem: Environmental > Terrestrial > Deep subsurface > Rock core/Sediment | place: Rifle, Colorado... | reverse complement strand
TCCCGCCGCTCAGCTCGTGCGGGTACGAGTCGAGAACTTTTTCGGGGCTCGGAATCCGTACCATGTTGAGAGCGTCGAGGGATTGCGCGCGCATCTCCCGAGCGAGCCATCGGTGGTAGCGGCGGACGACCGGCACGCGTCGGAGGGACTGAAGCAACCGACTTTCGGGGTCGCGTTCCATCCTGCGATAGAGAAACCTGTACCAACGGAGGATAGGGCGCCGCCAGCGAGACTTCCTCGACGTCTCAATGTCCTTGAGGGCCCGGTCAAGCGCCGCCAGCGTCCCATGCACGAGGGCGGCGCGCTGGTGATAGTAGAACGCCTCGCCAACCTGCTCCGCGACCGTGAGCACAGGATTCAGAGCGCTCATCGGTTCCTGCAGGATCATGGAAATGGAACCCCCGCGAATCTCCCGCATCTGCTTCGCCGAGAGCGCCAGCAGATCCAGGTATCGGCTCCCGCTCCCCCCGCATGAGGCGCACAATCCCGAGGCCCCGCACGTGCGGCATGACTTTCCATCCTTGTACCGGCCGAAACCCCTGCATTTGACACATTTCGTCGCGCCCCCGCACGCCTCACAGGTGTCCAGGGTCCCCGACCCGCCGCACTCGGGGCATCCCTTTCCGCGGCACGTTCTGCACGTGACTGGGGCATGTAGGAGGGCGCGACCGCCCTCGATCTTCCCGGGTGGCATCGGGATGAGCTTGATCAGGCTATGAACGGTCACAGACTTCCCGCATCCCGTCTCACCCACGAGGCCGTGAGTCTCGTTCGGACGGAGGTCGATGTCGATCCCATCGAGCGCCTTCACGACGCCCGCGTACGTGTAGAAGTTCACCTTGAGCCCGCCAACGATCAGGACGCGATCGACCACGGATCACCGCCTCCGAACCCGTGGATCCAGGACGTCCCGGAGCGCGTCCCCGAGCAGGTTCCACCCGAGGACGAACAGGAAGATGAACAGTCCCGGGTAGACGTACGTGTACCAGTACGCGAGCGGGTCGCCGCCAGCCTGCCCCACGATCAGGTCGCGGGTGAAGTTCACAAGGCCGCCCCAATCCGCGTAGTTCGAGCCGACCCCGAGACCGAGGAAACTGAGCGCCGCGACGACGAGGACGACCGAGCCAATGTCCATCGACGCGAGGATGAGGATTGGGTAGACGGCGTTCGGTAGGATGTGGCGCACCATGATGCGTGCATCCGAGGCGCCGAGGGCACGGACCGACTGGACGTACCCTTCCTCGCGCGCAGCGAGGACGTCGCCCCTCACGAGGCGCACGTATGAGGGCCACCACACGATGGCGACGGCGATCATGATGTTTCCGAGATTCTGCCCGAACGCCGCGACGATCGCGATGGCGAGGATGAGGCTCGGGAACGTGAGGAACACGTCCACAATCCGCATGATGATCTCGTCCAGGATGCCCCCATAGTAGCCGGCGACAAGCCCTAGGAGGATGCCGATCAGGAGAGCCAAACCGACGACGACGATGCCGACGCGGAAGGCGTTTCGGGTGCCCCAGACTACGCCGTAGTAGATGTCGTACCGGCCGGGCCTCCCGGGCGTCGTCCCGAACGGGTGGTCCGCGCTCGGGGGTAGGGGCTCCGTCTCGTACCCGTAGTTCGGCATGACGAACGGGTCGTTCGGGTTGCACGACACGACCTCGGGCCGCCCGCATGGAGAGGGGGCGAGCAAGGGCGCAGCAAGCGCGATGACGACAAACCCGAGCGTAATCGCGAGGCCCACGATGGAGAGCGGGTTCTGCTTCATCCGATTCAGGCCGAACTTCGCCTCGCGGATGCGGGGCTGCATGGACCTCCGGAATTCCGTCCAGAATGACCTTCCGGCCACAAGATCACTCCAGCCGAATCCGGGGGTCGATGTACGCGTACATGATGTCGACGACGAGGTTCGTAATCACGAGGAGGAACGCGTTCACGAGTGTGAACCCTAGGACGGCAGTGATGTCGAGGTTCACGGCCGCGGACGCGGCGTACTCCCCGAGCCCGGGACGCACGAACACGGTCTCCGTGATCACGACACCGTTCAGGAGCCCAGCGACGACGAACCCGGATACGGTCGCGACGGGGATGAGTGCGTTCCGACGGGCGTGGCGGCGGACCACGACACTCTCGGGCACCCCCTTCGCCCTCGCGAACTTCACGTAGTCCCGGCTGAGCGCCTCGATCATCGAAGATCGCATGATCCGCGTGATGATCGCCCAGCTCACGAACGACAGGGTGAAGACGGGCAGGACCAAGTGCACAATCGCGTCCCAGGTGACGTCGAGCTGCCCGTTCAAGATTCCATCGACAGTGTAGAGCCCTGTGTGTCGCGTGAACGCGCCAGGGTTCACGCGATCGATCGTGACCCAATCGCTCACGATCCCCGGCGGGAACCAGTTCACCCTCCCGTAGAAGAACGCGAGGAGTAGGAGGCCAAGCCAGAACGTGGGAAGGGACCAGCCGGAGATCGCGAGGACGCGCGTCGCGTGATCCGGAGCCCGGTCCTTCCACCGCGCGGCGACGGTCCCCTGCCAGATGCCACCGATGACGATGATGATGCCCGAGTAGACTGCGAGCTCGACCGTCGCGGGAGCCCGCTGCACCAGGACGGTGGCGACGGACCGCTGGTTCCGGTCCAACCCTAGGTTGCCCGTGAAGACCTGCTGGATCCAGATCCCGTACTGCACCCAGACGGGGTCGTTCAGATGGTACCGCTCAATCGTCCGGTCGATGTTCTCGGGTCGCAGGTCCTGCGGGTTCGTGGCGAAGGCGGCGGCGCGCTGGAAGGGCGTCAGGAACTGGAGGACTGCGAAGATCAAAAGCGTGACGCCCAGAATCACTGGGATGAGGAGGAGGAGACGCCGTATGATGTAGACTCGAAGGTTCACGCTCCAACCATCCCTCTAAGACCGGAGAGGCGGCTATAAGGCTTTCCCGTTCGCGCTCGGGTCGGGGAGGAGTTCGGGATGCAGAACGGGAAAGGAAGGGTGGGGGCCCGGGGCCCCCCTTCGAATCCGTCAGCCCTTCGTGTACGCGAAGAAGTAGGTGTCCTCGCCGAGGATCTCGTTGTGGTACCAACCCTGAATCCAGCTCCGGTGGACCTCGAACACGGTCGGCTGGTAGAGGAAGATGCCGGGGAGGTCGTTGTAGGCCGCCTGCTGGATCTCGGCGTAGATCTGCGCGCGGATCGTGGGGTTGGTCTCCGTGACGCCTTGGTCGATCAGACTGTTCACGGTCGCGTTGTTGTAGCCCGTATAGGCAGCGAACGCGCCCGTCCGTCCGTCCATGAAGGGCTGCGCGAAGTTGTGCGCGTCCGCGTAGTCCGCGCCCCAGCCAATCGTCCCGATCGTCCACTGGTTTCCGATGAGCGCGCCGAGGTACGTGGCCCACGGCACCCCTAGCGTCGAAACGTGGACCCGTGCGTTGCCCATGTTGGTGATGCAGTCCGCCATCATCGTGGCGGCGGTCTGGCGCACCGTGTTCCCCTCGTTGTAGAGGATCTGGAACGTGAAACCGACCGTCCACGCGTTACCACCCCAGGCCTGTTGCATCGCCGACAGCGCGTTCGCGGCACTTTGCGTGTAGATCGGACTTGTGCCACTGAAGCCCTGCAGACCTTCCGGAATCGGACCTCGGGCCTGCTGCGCAAGCCCAGCCAAGGTCTGGGTAATCAGCGTGTTGTAGTCCACGCAGTATGCAAGCGCTCTCCGTACGTAGATGTCGGTGAAGAAGTCGACGGGAATCCCGTCTTCCCCGAGCTGCCCGGGCGTTGTCTTCAAGGCACCCCCGTACGGGCTCGTCGGGTCAATTGCGAAGTTGATGCCCGAGTAGACGAGCGAGAGCCGGGGCAGGCCCTCGACCAGGGAGACGTCGCCCGACGCGACGAGCGGCAGGACCTGGGGCTTCTGCGGAGTCTGGACCTCCGCGAAGTCCGCGTCACCGTTCTGGAGCATCAGCAACAGGGTGCCAGGTTCCACGACCTTCTTGATGATGACCGTGGACACCGCATTCGGGTTCGCCGCAGCGTTCCAATAGTTCGCGAACTTCTTGAGCACGACCTGCACGCCGAAGTCCCAAGAGTCGAGCACGTACGGGCCCGTACCGATGGCAACGTCGTCCATCCCGAGCGAGAGGTCGTCGTTGTAGGTCGTCAGGGTCACCTGGTCGTACGCCTGTGGCCAGCCGCCCGCAGCCCTCGTTGTCTGCTCGTCGACGATCCACGCGCCCCACGACGCGACAAGGGACAGGAACGGTGGGAAGGCGAACGTCAGGTTGAAGATGACATCGTTCCCGCTGACCCGAACGAAGTCCTGAACGCGCTGGCGGTGCGTGGCGTTCGCGGGGTCGAACGCCCCGATGCCTGGACCGATCCCGACCTCCATCAGGAGCCACATGGGCCCGCCGGTGAAGTCCGAGATGATGTTCCGCTCGATGCTGTACTCTACGTCCGTGGCCTCGAGGTCGGCGCCGTTGTGGAACTTCACGCCCTGGCGGATGTGGAACGTGTACTCGCGGCCGCTCGCATCGATCGTCGCGTCCGTCGTCGAGGGAACGTTCGTCGACAGGACGGGGCGGAACGCGGTGAGGCTGTCCCGATCATAGAAGACGAGCTTCTCGAGAACTTGGTCGAGCACCTCCCCGCTCGAGCTGTCGTATGCTCGTGCCGGGTCGAGGTGGGCGACTTCACCGAACGTCGCCCGGACGATCGTGCCCGGGTTCTTGACGGTCTGTGCAGGCTGGATCGCCAGCACGCGGATCGTTCGGAAGACCGTCATCTGCATCCCATTATACGCGGTCACCGTAAGGCGGACGCCGTACGTGCCAGCGTTGTCGAACTTGTGCGTGACGTTCACGCTTGTGCTCGCCGCCCCGTCCGCGAAGTTCCACCCGTAGGTCAGCGCGTCGGCCTCCTGGACGAACCCATAGCAGTGGGTACATACCTCGCGAAGCCCGAAGATGGTGTCGTTCCAGCGCCAGATCCAAGAGCTCGACCCGTCGAACGCGACTGAGTCTCCCGCCCGGATGACATCTCGGTCCACCCGGAGGAGCGCGAGCGGCACGGTGTCGTTGGACTCGGACGTCACAGGTTCGAGGATGCGGACGCGGATCAGATTCTCGTCGTTTGCGTCCGAGTTCCCGAGGGCGTCGGACGCGGTTAGGGAGACGATGTAACTGCCCCCGTTCCAATATGCCTTCGTATAGGTCTCGCCGACGCCGTGGGAGCCGTCGCCGAAGTTCCACACCCATCCGGTGACCGCGACGTTGTCCGTGGAGCCCCCGCCGTCGAACGTCAGGTCCTGCCCGACTTCCACAAACACGAGTTCACCCTCCCCGTTCGCGGTGCCGACCGCGGTGGGCTTGATCGTGTCCGTGCTTTCGCAGGTCGAGGTCGCCGCGTTGAAGGCGTATCCCGCCGGGCAGTTCACCGTAATCCCTCCAGGAGCCGGCCGGCTTGCGGCGTAGTACGCGCCAACCGCGGCCACCAGGATCAGGATGACCAACAGGACCGACGCGATCTTCGCCCAGGGGGTACCACCCGCTGCCGGGGCTTCCGAGGGGGCCATTTCACTTTCGGGTTCACTTGTGTCCGCCACCGTATCATCCTCCTCCGTCGCAGAGAGAAGCGACTCGGCCCGCGGACGCCGGGGAGGCTATAAATAATCTCTGGTGTGCCGTCCGGGTCCAATGAGGGGCCGGTGGAGGACCATCTACCATCTCCTACAGTTTATAGCCCAACTTCCTCAGTAGCGTCCGGCGTTCCGCGACATCCGCTTCCGACTCAATGCCGGTCGGTCGTTCCCCGTCGACTACGCCGAGGATGCCCCGTCCTCGCGGGGTCTCCGCGATGACGACCGTGAGGGGGTTCGCCGTGGCCGCGAACAGGGTCACGACCTCGGGCACCTCTCGGATCGACTGAATCAGGTTGATCGGGTACGCATTCCGGACGAAGACGACGAAGCTGTGACCCGCGCCAATCGCCAGCGCGTTCTTTGCGGCGAGCGCCTTGAGGTCGGCGTCCGTGCCCTCCGCACGAACAAGACAAGGGCCGGACGCCTCGCAGAACGCGAGTCCGAACTGAATCCCCGGCACGCTGTTCATGAGCGCCTCATACAGGTCCTCCGCGGTCTTGATGAAGTGCGTCTGACCGATGATCACGCTCATTTGTTCTGGGTTTTCGACCTCAACCTCCCGGATGTCCATACGTCTCCCTCGCCGGGCGATGCCCCGTGCGGGCTAAAGGATTCTGCGATTGAGCGACGCAAAGGGCAGGGCAGGGTCGGCTGAGGGAAAGGTTATTATAAGCCCCTCCGGATTCCGCCGCCAATCGAGGAGTTGCTGGCATGGTGGACGAGGAGGAGATGAAAACGGATGCCCCCGAGACCCCGGCGGCCGCGCCCGCCAAGGGCAAGGGCATGTGGATTGGCATCGTGGTCGTCGTCATCGTGATCGTGATCCTGCTGGCGGCAGTCTTCGGCGGGCTCTTCGGCGCACCCGCGCCGGACCTCCCACAGGCGGTCTATCATGTGGGGTATCCGGGCGACGCGGGAAAGTACCTTCCCACGTTGTGGGCGAATCGAGCCCAATGGACTGCGACGTGGTTCTTCTCCGAAGGCCTGAAGGACCAGGCGTTCATCAACCAGCTCAACACCAGCGGCATCGACGTGTCCCGGATCGTCGGGACGGCGCCGACCACCTCGACCGACCCCGCGATCCTTGCATCCGGAACCGCCTTCAATCAGAACTACACCGCCCGCTTCGTCGGCGACACCGAGCCCGGACTCTTCGCCCCGCACGCGTATGACGGCCTCTTCCTAATCGCACTCGCGATGGCGGATGCGAACACCACGGACGTGACGTCCGCCGCCTTCAAGGCAGCGATGCGGGCCGTGTCGGCCCCTCCCGGAACGGTCATTCGGCCCGGGGAATGGGCGAAGGCCCTCGTCGAAATCGGCGCGAATCGCGACATCGACTACGTCGGCGCGTCCGGTGCGGTGAACTTCGACAGCTTCGGCGAGGTCCAATCCGATTACGAGGTGTGGGGCGTCAACGCGGTCTCCAAGCAGATCGAGCGGAGACTGTTCATCCCCGAGGGCAGCTGGTCTGGTGCGCCGTCTCCCGCGCCATCCCCCGGCACGAGGGATAGCAACCCGCCAGAGCCTCTGCTTGGCAACGTGGACATCGGGGTCCTCGTTTCCTTCACGGGCTCTCTTGCCGTGTTCGGCCCGGACATCTACAACGCGACGATCCTCGGGATGGAGCAGATCAACGCCGCCGGCGGCCTGTGGGGAGGAAACATCGTATTGCACCAGCAGGATGACCAGACGAACCCGACGGCTGGAGCGACCGCGGCAGGGATCTTGATCAACACGAACGGTGTCAAGGCGATCATCGGCTCCCTCGCATCGAGCGTCTCCGTGGCGGCCTTCGATGTCGCGAGGCCCGCCAACGTGCTCATGATGTCGCCCGCGTCCACCTCCCCGGTGTTCACCACGTCGGACACCGTGGACCTGTTCTGGCGGACCGCCCCCTCGGACGCCCTTCAGGGCAAGGCAGCGGCGCTCTATGCCTATCGAGACGCGGGCTGGAGGAAGGTGTCGGTCTTCCACATCAGCAACCCCTACGGCGACGGCCTCGGCAACGTCTTTGCGACCGACTTCGAGGTGCGCGGCGGGAACATCATGCGGAACGTGGGATACGTGGCAGACCAGGCGTCCTACGACTCGGAACTCAACGCGCTCTTCACCCCGGGCTCTGCGCCGGCGCCGCCGTTGCGGGTGCGGCGCGAAGACCTACGGTAGGCGAATCGGGGGGCCTAGGCCCCCCTCCTTTCCATTTGTCCCCTGCTAATCCCTTCGTTCCCTAGCCGCCCAGGTACATTTGCCGCACTTGGGGATCCTTAAGGAGGTCTTGAGCGGCGCCCTCATGGCGGTTTCGTCCCATCTCGAGCACGTAAGCTCTGTCGGCCATATCGAGCGCTTTCCTTGCGTTCTGCTCGACGAGAAGAATGCCTGTACCGGCTTTGTGAATCTCGTCAATCCGTCGAAAGACTGAGTCCACAAGCTTGGGCGCAAGCCCCGCGGATGGCTCGTCAATGAGGAGAATCTTTGGTTCGAGGATCAGAGCCCGCGCGAGCGCGACCATCTGCTGCTGTCCCCCGCTCAACTTCCCGGCACGCACTTTCATGAACCGGCGGAGGTCGGGAAAGAGTCCGAGAACAGCACCAATCCGAGACTCCACGTACTCCTTCGACACGAGTCGCGCGTAGCGGCTCGCAGGCCTTGGGGCCGAGACCAGGGCGCGCGGGTCGCTGCCACGGGAAAGGATCTGGGTGACCCATTCCTGCCGGAGCACGTACAGCAGGGCAAGGTAGACGAGCAGTGCCAGGAGCAATGCCACCTGGAACATCCCGTCCCCGGAGTACACCGCAACAACGGCGGCAAGCACAGCGTCAGCAGCGAGGAGCCCCCGAGAGAGTCCGAGAATCCTTGGGCGAAGCCACGCGAGGTTCAGGGCCGCCACGGAAGATACCCCAGCGAGGAAGAGCCCAAGCCCCGCCGTCGACCGTGGAAACGAAATGCCAAACACCCCGTATCCGAAGAACGACCACGAATGGATGTGGACCGCGAACAGCGACAGCAGAGCCCCTGAGACCATGAACCACGCGAGGGCCAACGTCAAGAGCACGAGGGGTGGGCGGAAGACCGCGCGAAAGAGACCGCCAACTCGCCCGGAGGCAAGGCTCAACCGTCCGGGCAGGCCGTAATTGAGGAGGTACGCGCCCATCTCCAGGTTCTCGCGCACGGTCAGGGTGGGGAACGTGTTCGCGACCTGGGGGACGTAGTTCACGCCCATCGCGACGACCTCCTCGGGCGTCTTCCCCGTGATGTCCTGACCGTCGAACACGACGCGACCCTCGGAGACCCGGAGGAGTCCGAAAATCGCCTTAATCAGCGTCGACTTACCCGCGCCGTTCGGACCGATGACCGCGACGAGCTCCCCGGGGCTCACGCGTACGGAAACGCCGCGGAGGATCGGCACGTCTCCATATCCGGCCACGACGTCCTGGGCCTCGAGGAGCGTCCCCACGTCATCAGGCCCCCAAGTAGGCCTCCAAGACCTTCTCATCGCGGCGAACCTCCACGGGGCTCCCTTCCGCGATCGGGCGGCCCTGATGCATCGCGATGACCCGGTCGCACTGTGTCATGACGACGTCCATGTCGTGCTCGATCATGAAGAACGTCTTGCCGTTGGCGCGAAGGTCGCTGAGCAGGCTCAAGAGCTTCTTCGTGAGGGTCGGGTTGACGCCGGCAACAGGTTCGTCGAGGAGGACGAGCTTCGGCTCCGTCATGAGCGCCCGTGCGAGTTCGAGCAACTTCTTCTGCCCACCCGAGAGGTCGCTCGCGTAGGCGTCCGAGAGGGGGTCAAGTTCCACGAGAGCGAGCATGTCGAGGCCCTTTTTTCGAATCATCTCTTCATGGTCCCACACCCTGCGACGGCCAAAGAGGGCGGCAATGGGGTTCTCGCCCGGGTGGCGGGGGTGGGCGACGAGGAGGTTCTCAAGGACGGTCAGGCGCCGGAACTCCCGCGGAATCTGGAAACTCTTGACGACGCCCCGATCCACGATTTCGTAAGCGGGGAGGCCGTCGATTCGCTCGACGCCGAATGTGATTGACCCTTCCTCCGGCGCGTACAGACCGATGATCATGTTGAACAGGGTCGTCTTGCCCGCGCCGTTCGGGCCGATTAGACCCGTAATCGTCCCGGACTGAACCGCAAGCGTGCACCGGTCGACCGCTCGGACGCCGCCAAACGTCTTCGTCACTGCATGCGTCGCCAAGAGGGGTCTAGCTTTCGTCACCAGTTCAGCACCCACCTCGGGCGTTTCGCGACGTGCTTCTTCTCGGGCAGCAGTCCCTGCGGTCGGAAGAGGATGATGAGGATGAGGATCACCCCGATCGCGATGAGGCGGAAGTAGAAAATCTTGATTGCGAACGCCTGCGGGATGTCGATCCACGAGGGCAAGCGGACAGTGACGTACTCCAAGAAAAGGAAAACCCAGGCGCCAAGGAGGACCCCGCGGTTGTTCCCCATGCCTCCGATGATTACCATGACCCAGACCGTGAACGTGTCCTGGGGCGTGAACTGGTTTTCGGGCGGGAAGACCCCTCGCAGCCAGAACGCGAAAAGCGCCCCGGAGACGCCCATGAGAAAGGCCCCAAATACGAAGGACTGAAGCTTCAGGAAGAACGTGTCCTTCCCGAAGGCCTGCGCGGCATCCTCGTCCTCCCTGACCGTGCGCAGCGCGCGACCCCAAGGGGACCGAGACATGCGCTCCACGGCAAGGAAAATCACAAGGAGGGCCACCGCGACGAGACCGAAGTAGGACAACTCGGTCTTGTACGTCTCGAATCCGAACTCGAACGGGCGCGGGATACCCCCGAACCCGTAGACGCCCCCAGTCACCCCTTGGAGATTCTTCACGAACACTCGCATCGTAATCTCCCCAAGGCCCAGGGTGGCAATCGCGAAGTAATCCGCGCGGAGGCGGAGCGTGGGAATCGCGATGAAAAAGGCGAGGACTGCCGCTGCGATGCCCGCCACGACGACGCCGAATGCGAAAGAGGTCGACACGCCCGCGATCCGGGGGAAAACGCTCTGGTCGATGCCCCAGTGGCCGGGGGTTGCAATCCCGGCCGCGACTGGGTCTGTGACGACCATTGCCGCGGCATAAGCGCCAATCCCCCAGAACCCGACGATTCCCGCGTTGTACAGGCCAGCCTGCCCCAACTGCATGTTCAGGGCTATCGCGAGGATGCCCCAGATTGCGAAATAAGCGAGGAACCTGGAGACGTCGGCGACGACTCCAGTGAGCTCAGCCACGAACCCTCCGTCTCCAAGCGCGGGCAAGGCTGTGGAGGAGTTTCTTGAATTCCGCACGAATCGGGGGGACGTCAAAGCCCACGGGTCGTCCCACGATCCCTTGTGGACGGACCAGGAGGACGATGACCAAGATGCCGAAAGGAATTAGGAGGGAGAATTCCTCCGGAATCCCCGTGCGCACGGCGACCGGGAAGAACAGGTTGCGCGCAAGGCCCATCACGAGGGCCCCGAGCATCGCGCCGTAGGCGGAGCCGATACCGCCGAGAATGACCGCGGAGAAGACAATGAGGAGGATGCTCGCCCCGAGACCGGGAACGAGGGTCGTCAAGCGAACGCCGATGATGATGCCGCCCGCCCCCGCAAGGAGCCCCGCGAGCACCCAAGTCACGTAGCGCACCTGCTTCACGTTGATCCCGGTGATCCTCGCCAGATCTGGGTTGTCGGCGGTCGCCCGCATCGCCTTTCCCAGCTTGGTGAATTGAAGAAGGAACGTCAGGAAGAGAACGGAGACGAGCGCGGTCACCATCGGAGCGAACCCCTGAAGAGGATTCAAGGTTACGAAAAGGCCCGTCAACGGGTCGCGCACGGGGAACGCCCAGTTCTCCGGCAGGACGATGCCGAACGTAATGATGTCCGTCCCCCAGACGCTTCGGATCGAGTTCTGTAGGATGAGCGCAAGGCCCACAGATGCGACGAGGGGCGCCACCGGACCGCGACCCTCCAGCCGCGAAAAGATTAGGAACTCGAACAGAATCGCCAGTAGCGCAACGAAGAGCAGCGCACCGAGAATCCCGGCGACGTAATTCCGGCCGGTGACGCCCATGATGAACAGTGCGAAGTACGCCCCGACCGTCATCATGTCCCCGTGGGCGAAGTTCGCGAACTTCTTCACTCCGTAAATCAGGGATAGACCCATCGCCGCCATGACGATGACAGAGGCCTCCACGAGTCCGTTGAGAAGGTTCTGAAGGACCATTCTATGCCGCCGGAACGGAGCCCATCCTATAAAACGGAGACGACCGTCAGCCGCATATCCTGCTCCAACCTCCCCGGGCCGTGCTCGCACACCTCCGCACTCCGCGCTGGCGGCGCTTCGGCATCTGGTCACGGGGGCTCGGCGCAGCCGTCCTCGGCATCGCCGCTTTCGCCCCACTGCCCGCGCTCGCGGTGGCGTCTCTGGGGATTCCCGGCCTTGCGCTCTTCGCGATCGGGGCCCTCGTGTGGCTCGCCCGAGACCCTGAATCGTGGCGGCGCTGAGTTCGCGCCGAAGACGAGACCCATCCTCTCGGACCGCGTAATTCGGCTGTAATCACAGTGCAGGCCCCGCCCCCCGGCCGAGGAGATGCTCTCGCGCAAGTCCCAGCGGCGGCGCGCCGAGGCCGAGGAGCCGGTCGTGGAACTCGCGGAGTGTCGCCTTCCGGTTCCGCGCGAGGAAGTCGCGGCGCAGCTTCTTGATCATCAGCTTTCCCAGGGTGTAGTTCAGGTAGCCGGGGTCCCACGTCCCCCGCTTCGCCTCGCGCTCCGCCGGCAGGCGGTCGAGGAAGGCGTTCTCCATGAAGAAGCGCGTCGCGTCCTCCCACGACCAGCCCGCTGTGTGCATCTTGATCGACGACAGATACCGGCAGTTCCGCAGCAGGGCGTCCTGGAGGGCCGCGAGGCGCAGCCGCGGATCGCCCCCGCCGAGGCCCTGGTCCACCGCCATCTCCTCGCAGTAGTGGGCCCAGCCCTCCGTGAACGCATACGAGTAGTAGGACCGCAGGACCGTTGACTTCACGTTCTTGCGGTGGAGGAAGTGGACGTAGTGGCCCGGATAGCACTCGTGCACGCTGATGTTCCGGAGGCTCGTGTAGTTCAGGTGGCGGAGCCACTCCTCCTGCTTCTCCGGCGTCCACGAGTCCTCGACCGGGGTGACGTAGTAGTACGCCTCCTTCGCGACCTTCTCGAACGCGCCCGGGGAGTTCATCGCCGCCGTGGCGAAGCGGTAGAACCGCGGGGTCTCGACGACCTGGGCGCGCTCCTCGGACGGGACGCTCACGAGGTCGTGGTCGATGACGAACTGGCGGAGGTCCTCGAGCATCGCGCGCGTGTCCTCGATCAGGGACTCCGCGCTCGGATGGTCTCCCTCCATGTCCTCCACGACTTCGCGGGGCGCCTTGCCGGGGCCGATCTTCCGCGCGGTGTCGAGGAACGCCTGCTTGTTCTGCTCGAGGTCCTTCGTGCCGACGTCGAGGAGGCGGCCGAGGGGGATCTTCGTGAGATGGTCGGCGAAGATCATGCGCTCGTACTTCCTGGCACCGAGCGCGAACTCCGTCTTCACGCGCGGCTTGTACTTCGACGCCAGCTCGCTCACGAGCATGTTAATCTCGTTCACCGCCGCCGCGTTCGTCCTCTGCACGAGCTTCTGGACCGCCGGGGAGACCTTCGAGAGGTACTGGGTCACCTCCCGGTCGTACTGGTCCGCGATCCCCCGCGCCGCCATCTCCGCCATCTCGTACTTCGTCTCCGCCAGGCGACGGTCCATGCTCGCGCGGAGCTGCCGCAGGTACCGCGGGACCTGCGACTGGAGCTTCGCAATCGCCCGCAGGCGGCGATCGAGCGGCGCGTAGTTTCGCATCAGGTAGTTCAACACGGACATGCGGAACAGGGTGGAGGACGGGAGCTCCCTCGCGTCCTTCGCGTCCGCGAAATCCCAACGCTCCGTGAGGAGCATGCCCTTAAGGGTGCCGAGTTCGAGGCGCAGGGAGGAAGAGAGCTTCGCCGTTTCCCCGAACGACTCCAGCGCCTTCAGCTGCTTCTCGATCTGCACGACGCGGCGCGCCACGCTGGCGGTGGAGTAGTCGGGCAGGCGACCGTCGTACTCGTGGAGGCCCGAGCCGGCGGCGGCCGTCGGGTGGAAGCCCCTCCGTCCCTGGATGATTGCCTTCGCGATTGCGTTGAACGCTGCCCCCGGTCCGCGCTTCGCCATCCTCTCGCCCCGTCCCGGAATCGGCGGCGGACGGTTAAGGGTGCGCCCTCTCGCGGGGACGCCCCTCCTCCCTCGCGTCGCGCGCAGGCGTAACTACATATGTCCGGCGGCTCTGCCGCGCCACCGCGACTCGCTCGGGAGGATTCAGGATGGCAACCGCGAAGAGGAACCGGCCCACGGAAACCGTACGCCCGGAGAAGTATGTGCTCACCTTCAAGCCCGACCTCCGCACGTTCACCTTCGAGGGGGAGGAAGAGGTCACGGTCCGCGTCTCGAAACCAGTGAGGACGCTCGTCCTCGACGCGACGGAGCTGAGGGTTTCCGCCGCCACCGCGAGGCTACCCGATGGCACCGTCGTATCCGCCGCCAAAGTCGACCACGACGAGGCGTCGCAACAGCTCCGCCTGACGTTCCGGACGGCGATCCCGAAAGGCGCTGCGAGCCTGACCCTGAAGTTCGAGGGGACCCTCAACGACCGGCTCGCGGGCTTCTACCGGAGCAAGTACACGACCGCGGAGGGGACCGAAGGATGGATGGCGGCGACGCAGTTCGAGGCCACGGACGCACGCCGGGCCTTCCCGTGCTGGGATGCCCCTGAGGCGAAGGCGGTGTTCGAGGTCTCCCTCGTCGTTCCGAACGGGATGGCGGCGGTGTCGAACACCCCGATCGTCCTGGAGAAGGACCTCGGCGACGGGA
>Ga0209521_10002665_pt1 | contig 14549 bp, 10 predicted proteins | sample Rifsed19ft4_FD_184016 | JGI IMG/M metagenome (GOLD analysis project Ga0209521, IMG submission 184016) | Soil microbial communities from Rifle, Colorado, USA - sediment 19ft 4 (version 2) | ecosystem: Environmental > Terrestrial > Deep subsurface > Rock core/Sediment | place: Rifle, Colorado... | reverse complement strand
ATAGGGCATATATGAGTTCTCTTATAGTTGCCGCTGTACCCTGATTGGCAGGAAATGGCATAGCCACCACATGAACAAGCTTTAACTTCATCTCTAGTTTATATCCTTTCCTATAGACTGAATAATATTTAATGCATTTTTAAATGACTTTTTAGCCTCACGGCGATTACCAGATTCTATAAGTCTAATTGTCTCATCTAACGAAGCCATTGCTTCAGAAATCTTTCCACTTTGCTCAGGATTCTCTGCCCGTATCTTAGAAAGTGTATTTTTAATCCCTAGTATTTCACTCTTAATCTCACCTATATCTCTAGCCTTGACGCTCTCTTTTACACTTGTAACCTGTTCCCTGAGTTTCTGCCAAAGTTCTTGATTTGTTTCGGTACCTTTTGGTTCTAATGTCGTTTGAGGTGTCCCTGATGTTGAGGGTGATGGCGTAGTTGGAGACGAGCTACCCGTTTTTAATACCTCTTGAGTCGTTCCTGATATTTTACGTAGGTGACTAGAAGCGTACTCAACTGCTTTTCCCCATTCCTGATTGTAAGAAGAACTATTAGGATTGGAAGCTGTTATATCAGGTACATAAAGGTTTAAATAGCTTATACAGCTTGGTGGTCCGGCTGCGCCCTCTCCCAAAGCATTTTTCACAGCGGTCATAATATCACCCATTAGTTTCCTATTTCCCTTCCCCGTTCCATATATGGGGTTGACAAGCTCTGCTCCTAGGACAGTTTGTCCACAATACTTATTGAAGAGCTTATTAATTGAAGAAACTTTTTCTATCTTATTTGTAACAGCTTGGTGGAATAAGTGAATCTTCTGGGATACAGCCCAAGCAGCAAGATCTTCAAGAAAAGATAAGGTCTCTTCGTTTTCTTTACCCTTTTCAAAAAAAGCGCTCAAGGTTAAACGAACTGGAGTTTTGTTAAAATTAGCATCATACATACTAGCTATCTTTTTTATGGTTCCTGCCCACTTATCAAACGAGAATCCATTTTGCATGTAAAAATCCTTTAGTTTTTCCCGCTCTCCTTCTTCTACCTTCTCGTCAATTACAGTTAGTGCTCCAAGCTTGGCTATTCCAATACCAATTACATCAATTGCTGGATGACCATCATACCTTTTAGCAACTTCCTTTATAAATTTCTCGTATTCACGAAGGTAAACCTCATCCCAAAATAGCGGGTAGTCAGCCGTTCCATCCATTGTTTTCCTTTCTTTAATAGTAATCTTTTTAGCCCCTTTCTTAAAAACCCAGCTAGGGATAGAATGCCCAGCGTAAGGACTTTGTCCCCTGGGATTAAGGGTAATAATAGTAAACACGACTTTCTTTCCAGCTTTCTGCCATGGTTCTATAATCTTATCAATAACCCCCCAGTTAAATTTCCCTTCTTCGGGTTCGACAAGCACCCAAGGAATATTAAAATCAATTCCAGATAGAAGAGGATAATCAATATTAATGGTTAGCCGTTGATTTAAATCTTCGTAACCCATTCTTTGATAAATACCGCCATGCCCTGCCCAAGCTATAGGGGAAAGAATAAAACTGAAAAATATAAAGTTAAATATAAACATCATAATTATCCACCTCCTATTAAATAAACTCTTGTCTTATATGTTTCAAAAATAACCTTCTTATTATTATCAAGAAATTCGTGACTATCTCGATCTAAAAAAGCAGGGTTCTCTGGAGATCCAACAAGCCACACTCTTTTCCTACCAGCACCGATAATTCTTTTTAACTCGTTTAGCGATAGGATAGCTGGGGTTCCGCTTACTCTGTGGACAGTAATAAAATTTGAGTCCTGCGGGATAATAACTACTGAAAGTAAGAGCCTGCTTTCAAAAAAATAATCCACTTTATCCAGATAATACCCAAGTAGATGAGGCTGATATGATACAATTACATCCCCAGGTCCCATATTTGCCTTAATAAACTTTACTGCTTCATATGTCTCAGAGAAATACCTAAGACTTTGATTAGTTTTTATAGCCTCTGTAGCTGTCGGCAAATTTTTGAGAGTAATAAAGAGCTGATCCGAGGTAGATATAGGAGTGTCCTCTGCAACTTCTGGAAGACCTTTGAGATTAAGAAAGAAACCAGATGAGATCACTATTAATATAAGAGAAGCAAAGACAGAGTTAATAAAGCTTAGAGATCTATTTTTTTTATCATACCCTAAATAACCGAGGAAAACAAAAAGAACTCTACAAGCACAGAGAATAAGATAAGGAAGAACATAATACGCATACCTATAATTAGAAATTTCTAATGTATTAGACATCAAAAAAGGAATTATAAGTGGAACCATGTATAGAAATAACAATTCTCTATAGGTTCTAAATTTTATAAATACTAAAGGAATACCAGCAAAAAATAAAATTGATATGAATTGATGGCCCTCTATAAAGAAAAAATTTTGTATGTAATAGAAAGGATCATAGAATGGAGATAAAAACATTGGGGTTGGAGTAATAGAAGAAACACCACGTCCATACATAAAGCTAACATAAGCAATAAATTGAGAGGTCCTGATTAAAAGATGAATGACAACCGGAGGAACTATAATAAAAAGAAAAACGATTATGTCTTTTAAAATCCTTTCTTTCTTCCCCATTATAATACGCATCAAGAATAAAGGTAGAAGTATTAAACCCGACCCTTGCCAGGTAAAATAGGTTAGCAAAAAGGATAAGGCACAAAGACACAGGTATCTAAACTTATCTGTTTTTAAATAGAGAAAAGCTAAAAAACCGGTCAAAAAACCAAAGAAAGCCAGTTGTGATGGGTACCTAGCAAAATGGGTCATGCCTATAGCCGAAGATAGCAGAGAGTAAGTGGCTGAAGCCAACAAACCAACCCTTGCTCCGCCAATCATTTTACCAAAGTAGTAAAGTAAAGGTATAGTTAAGATACCAAATAGAACCCCCGGGAGTCTTAAAGAAAATTCACTTTTCCCAAATACTATAAAGGACAATGCTTGCATATATGAGAGAAGCTCACTTGTTGCGACATACCAAGCCGGGGATTCCAGAGCAAGTCTAATGCTAGGATAACCACGGTCTAGAACTCCTTGAGCTTTTACTACTAAAGAAGCCTCATCTGGATGTAAGGACTCCTGGGTTATTCCTTTAAATCTTAAAAAGACACCTACTAAGAATATCAGAATAAATATCACACCAGGTACCCATTTTGGTAAATCTTTGATCCTAATCAGTGGCTTAAGCGACCAAAATAACATAAGAATAAATAAACAAAGAGAAAGAATTAAAAACTTGGTCTGAAATGGAAAAGATTCATAAAACCTTTTATCATAACCGAGAATGTATATAAACATCAGAAATAAAGAAGGAATAAAGTATATCCTGGATATGGAATAAAAAGGTAAACGACTTATACCGCTAAAAACAAAAGTGAGTCCTATAAATACCACCGAGCTAATGCAGAAAATAAATAATAATATAGAATAGGATGAAATACTTAATTGTAAAGGTATGTATATATCTTGTTTTATCTCTTTATTTTTAATGCTGGTCCAACCAGGATTTCCCTTATAGGTTAGCAAGGGGGCTGATTCCCCTGAATAAAAACACTTAAAATCAGTTTCATCTATTTTCTTGCTCCAACCATCTCCTTCAATTATTCCATCTATGTATAACCCACGACTTGAGCCTTCGGCATAAGCCGGAATCAAAATATTATTACTACCAAGTTTTAAAAAGGGACCTATTTCATAAATTCTTAAAGTTTTCTCTGTCAGTGGTGCACCAGCTTCTGGTGCACTTGTCGTTGGTACACTTTCATTCTCTGTTCCTATTATATCTTCCTGAACGTCTATTTGCTCTTTATTTATAAGAAGCCTAAATCCCCCCATTGAAGCTAATCTTATCCATGCCGTAGTAGGTTTTTTAGGAATATGCACCTCCAACTGACAGGAAATTTCCCTTTGTTTACCAGCCCAAAACCATAGCCCACTAGCAGAAGTGGTATAAATCCTAGGGTCGAGGTTTAACCAAAGTCCTTTAGGTCTTCCTAATACCTTAGCATTTACCCAGCTAGCATCGTTAAAACCTTTATCGTACCAGTAAAGGCCAGAAGTAGAACTCCTCTCCTCTTTATTTGAAACTCTCCATGTTTCATCTGAAAAGACAAAATGTTTATTTCCATTTATATCTTCATAGCCAACCTCAAGAACTGCTTTAACAGAACCATCAAAGCTTCTCTTTTGTACTCTTATACCCAGTGCATTAATGCCTGAATGAATTGCCTCAGTAACGTCATAAATACCTATTGGAAACCAACCGCCCAGCTCTGCCGTTCCCAAACTTTTTCCATTTAAATACAACTCAAATTCATCCGATGCTGACGCTAAAAGCCAAGCATTCTTTATATTGTCAGATAAATTAAACTCTTTTCTAAAATAGAATACATCCCCTTTTAATTTGGTGGATGTTATCCACCACCCATGCCAATCAACACTATATCCAGGCTTATTATATACAAAATAAATCTGCCATAAAAAGAATCCAAATAATCCAGAGAAGAGTAAAATCGGCAGTACTGTTAAAACCTTTTTCAATCGTATTTACCTACCAACCAGCAATTCCTTTCCAAGCATGGTAGTTCCCGTTCTTAACCTTGTCAAAGGTTTTTATAGACTTTCTATACATAGTTCTAGAACCCGGAAAATTTTCTGACAAGTGATAAACATCACCTAGAATATTATATACATCAGAAAGGAGAATAATTTCTTTGCATCTATCAAATAGCAAACTAGAATAATACGAAGTTAATTGCTGATTTTTTAAAACAAAAGAAACATAAGTCATATAAAAAAGTGCTTCAAATTGATTTCTATCCAGTTTAAATGCCTCTTCAAGTCTCTCCATAGCTGATCCAAACCTTTTTTCCTCAAAATCATTAAAGGCTTCCTTTACTGTAACCCTAGCTAAAACCTTTCTCGCTGGTGGTAGGCTCATTGATTCTTGGTACATCTCCTTAGACTTTATAAAAGAATTTATTCCTTCCAGGTTGTTTCCTAGAAAGAAATAAACTTCAGGTGCATCCTCAACTCCCGTATGAAATAGACTTTCCCCAACCCAAATGTAATAGGATTCGAGCTCCTTTAAAGTTCTGTTTCCAAAAGATTGATTTATTCTCATAGCAAGCCTGTACATATCTAACGATCTTAAGTAATTGCCCTTAAGAAAAGCATCTCTCCCCAGTGTCAGAAAGAAATCAGTTATAATTCCCGGAAGGGATAAAATAATAGAAAAAAGCAAAGCGATGACCAACTTCTTTCTTCCGAGTTTTCTTGAAACGATTATAGTTCCTATAAAAGCTATCCAAAAACCAATCCCTAAAGATTCTACAGTAAGAAGGACTCTTGACCCCAGGTCATTCCAAAGATAACTAATATCAGAAACGACTATACCTGGTGAACCTACAATATTGGGTTCGTATATATAACTCGCAGCAAATCCTTTTATAATCTCCTTTTGCATACTTTCTGAAATAACATTCTGGAGAAGTGCATAATCCCAATAAATTTGTAAAGGAAAAGAAAGAACCATAATTAAGAGAAAAAATAAAAACCATCTAGTCCGTATAATAGTCAATATCGCTATTGGCAAGAGTAATAAACCCCAGGATAAAAGAATCGGAGAACGAAGATTAAAAGAGTTTATCCCACCGGATAATGGTAATTTAACCCAAGGCAGAAGCAACCCTAAAGAAACTAATAGTAAAACCCATCTATCCAGGGATGTTTTAGAGAAGAGTTTTTTCAGACTGGCTTTTTTTCTAAATTTACCAGAGATGGATTTTATAAAAGGGATTGTCCTCATATTAATATAGGCTTATAATATTAACAAAAAAAAATAGAATTTGAAAATTAGTTAACTGCTTCTTAGCGGATATTCTTCATGCCAACTTCTATTGGCCATGCCTTAGTTGGATTAAATCTGTGGGTTTATCATAGTAGAAAAGATAAAAGAGACTGCCTCTTTTTTGTGTTTCTATCATGCCTTCCTGATATAGACCTTGTTCCGGGGATACTAATTGGAGACACATTTATATATCATCATTTACTTACTCATAGCTTATTCTTTGCTTTTATTGTTGCTCTAATCTGGTCTTTTTTATTCCGCAAACGGGGCTATATTTATCCCTTCTTAATAGCCTTGGGGTTAATCTGTAGCCATATTTTCTTAGATATGATGAATACCGATACCATTGGAGTCCCAGGTAAGGGTATAATGATTTTTTATCCGTTTTCTGACCTCAGAGTTGCTTTACCCTTGGGATTCTTTACAGGTATTGGTCTAAAAAATATGTTGGATTTAATCTCATACAGAGCTTTTAATGAGTACGTAAAGGAAGGAATTATCGTTTCTATTCCTCTTGTATATTACGGCTTAAAAGAGTTCATAAGAGGAAATGAGTTATATAAAAATTGATAAATATCAGCTCGGCTTATAATATGAAAATAAATAAACACATTCCTGTAAAACTAATAAAACAACGTCATCCATTGGCTTATGGCTCTTTCATAAACTGGATAAAATTACTGTTAGAAAATGGTGGAATTGAAAAAAATATAACAAAAGCGCTTTATATTTCACTTTCAACTCTCTTTGGTATCCCGTTCAGAATCTTCGAGAATGCTAGATTTGGAAAAAAGATTAAAAATCTGGAAATTAAGGAATCTCCGATCCTTATTATTGGACATTGGAGGTCTGGAACAACATATCTTCATAATTTAATAAGCCAAGATAAAAGTCTGGGGTATATATCCGGATTTCAAGCATTCGCACCAGAAGTTTTTCTCGGAATTGAGAAAGTATTTAAACCCATTTTATCTCCCCAAGAGGAAGAACATGCTATAGCGAACATGTGTTCTTACAGTTTTTATCACGGTTTATTTTTTCCGAAAAATATCAAGAAATACTTCCGAAAATTTGTAGTATTCGATGAGGATTCTGAAGAAATCAGAACTAAATGGAAAGAAATATATATAGAAATTTTAAAAAAAGCGTCATTCAGCATGAGAGGTAAAAGACTAGTTTTAAAAAACCCTACTAATACAGGGAGGATAAAAATTTTATTGGAAATTTTTCCAGATGCGAAATTTATTCATATTTATAGAAATCCCTATGCAGTATATGCTTCAACAAAGCATCTCTTCTGCACAAGAATTCTACGGGAGTGGGCGTTTCAGGATATAAGTGAAGAAGAACTCGAGGAAAATATCCTTTTATTGTATAAGGAAATAATGCAAAGATTTTTTGAAGAAAAAAACCTTATTCCACCAAGAAATTTTGTTGAGATTAAATATGAAGATCTTGAGGTTAATCCACTTGAAGAACTAAAGAGAATTTATAATGAATTAGAACTCCCTGGATTTGAAAAATCGAAAGAGGATTTTAAAGCATATATTACGGCATCTCAAGCAAATTACAAGAAAAATAAATACATGCTGAATGACGAAACAATAAAAAAAGTATATCAGCACTGGAAATTTACAATCGAAAGGTGGAAATACGATGTACCCGAGGATTTGCGGTAGGAGCTTTATTATATCTAGTGTGTCTCGTGCCCCCCTTTCATATCTACTCGTCTATTCCAGGCACTAGCCTTATCACAGGAATCCCGTTTCTAAACTCTTCCACCTCTATACGCGTCCAGTATCTCCAATGGTCAGGATGCTGGGAAATATAGTACTCCAAATGCTTAATATATTCCTGGATAACTCTTTTCAGCGTCTCCTCGTCTTCGCTTTCAACTTTAATCGGTTCCTTAAAGACAAAGTGATGAGCGTTATCTTTTCGTCGAATTGCAAAACACGGAACTATAGCCGCACCGCTTTTTGCGGAAATATGGGCGGGTCCTATGGGGGCTTTCAATTTTATGTTAAAAAAATCGACCACGGTAAATTTTCCTCCCAAGGCTCCATCTCCAGCCGCGCTGATAATTTGATTCTGGCTCAAGCATCTGTACTGGTTCCTAACCACAGAGACCAAGGAGTTGGAGGAAGTGATAATTTGAAAATTCCCCCGCTCTTTCCAGATGGAAGACTTAATATTCATAACCTGCTCTGAGACCCAAGGGCTAACCCCTTTGATGTGAGCCAACACCAAAAGGGGAGTTACTTTATAGCCGTGGTAAAGCGAATACACTGCAGACAGATTGATAGAGCTAAAATGGAAATTCACTCCTACTACACCCTTCTCACGAGATAAAACTTTATCGAAATTGGTTATGTCGTCATCGGTACAGGCCTGGATATACTTTTCATAATCTTTTCTTCCCATGATGAAAAGATCCACAAACCATTTCTGTTGGTTGATGTAGAAGCGCCGGATAATGTTTTTTTTCTCCCGGGGATTAAGTCTATTACCAAAAACCAGATCGAGATTGGCAACAAATTGACGTTTTTGCCTGGGGGAAATAAGGAGGTACCGAATATTTCCTAGCAAAGCGGCTATTTGATAACTTATCTGGAAAGGTAAGACCTGAATCAGCCAACGGTAGGAGAAATAAAATAGCAAGAAGAAAAGGTCCTTAAAATATCTCTTCATTTCAACTCAAGCCTTAGGTCCCGACTAATCTGGGATCCGTTCCAACAGAAGGCAATAAACAACAGGCGGCAAGTATATAACGTTTCTTCCATCTTCTACTTTCAACAATAGAAATTTTTTAATATTTAGAACAGTACTTACAAGCTAACATAGTGTCAAGAATCCAAAGAAAAGAATGCAAAGAAAAGGTATAAAAGATCTTAAGAGCAACTTGGGTAAAATTTTATGGCACTAAGAACCTCTCAATCACCCCAGCGCTCTTTAAAAGAGTTAACAGTATGATATACTCTTCTTTTTTCTTCTCCTCAAATTCATTATATGCTTCTTCGTAGGAATTTAGATATGCCATGTATTCACCTATAGTTACTAAACTATTCCTAAAGCGGTTCTCACCCTCTTTCACCCTTGCCTCTGTTACTTTAACTTTATTCCAAGCACTTATAGCTGATTCCCTTGCTTTTTTCCAATCCGTATAAGCCTGCATAAGCTCCAGTTCCACAGAGTTATGAACAGCCTGAAGGTTTATTTTACTTTTTTCAACTGTAAGTTTCATCTTAAGAATCTCCGGACTTTTGATTAATCTTCTAAATAGCTCGTCGAGTGGAAATTGAACTGACATCCCGATAAAATGAGAATTAAAAAGTTCTAGATTCACCGCGGAAATTGCAGTAGAGGAAAGTGTAGGATATATTTGGCTACCAGTTAGCTTTAAGTTCAACTTTGATTCTTCAACATCTAAGCTTGCCATAGATAGGTCTGGATTTTGCTCAAGTGCCCAAGACCGCAGGGTATCTAAGTCAGGAATAAGAGAATTTATATTTTCAAATACGGAAACGTTTTCTTCTATCTCCGGAGGCTCCTGGTTCAAAGGCATTCCTATTGAATTGCTCAGTTGCTTTTTAAGTATATCTGAATCCATTTCAGCCAGCTTTATATTGGTTTGTGCGTCAGTTAATTGAAGCTCTGATTCTAAAAAATCAGCTTCGGTAATCAATTTATTCTTAAAACGTTCCCGGTTTTCTTCCACAATAGTCTTTAACCTAGCCATATTTAGATTCATATATTTTAATTCTTTTTTCTTCAATACTATCTGTAAAAACAGGTCCGCAATAGAAAAAATCAATTCCTGTTTCTGTGCCAGATACGATTTTCCACTTTGCTCGTAGTTAATCCGAGCAATACCTTCAGATATTGATCTTTGAAAAATAAATTTTCCTTCTCTAAAAAGTGGATAGTCAAATTGTAATGAAAAAAATGGTTGGATAAAGTTGGCTGCACCTAAGTCTTGTGCAATAACGATTCCTTGTGAAACTATATTTCTGCTTCCAAATGCAAAACCGCTGGAAACCGCTAGCGTTGATGTAAAGCCATATCTGTGATTTTGTGTGGCTATATCCTCATCTAGGGTAGCTATTTCAACATCCATTCCCGCTTGAATAAGAGATGGAGAATTCTTAATAGCGTAGTTGATTAAATCTTGAAGAGTCCAGGCTTCCTGTGCTTTAGAGTTAGCAGAAAGAAATAAAAAAAGAAGTAGAAAGAGATAGCGCATGCCTAGTTTATTACCTGCTTTATAACCGCTCCGTCTATGTCTTGAGGAACAGAAAGGTTTAATATGGATAATACAGTTGGAAATACATCTACTATCCTTATATCTTCTTTTAGTGTCTTTCCGCCTATTATCCTTTCGCCACATGCTAGAAAGAAACCCTCCATCTTATGGGTTCCACTCCACTCTGAACCACTTATTAGAGGTCCTTCTTCCATTCCTAAACAAAAGGCATCTTTAGATACACTAGGATGAACCTTCTTTAAATTAAATCCCTGGTCTGACCAAGAAGCTGGTATCAAATCAGGGGCCTTCGATATATAGGGTCCGCTAAATATCTCCTCTTTGGAGAAGACCTCAACGCCTATCTTTGAATCATTTTCGGGGTCCTTAAGATTATTAAAAGCGTCCCTGATAGAGTTCAGTATCTGAACTCTTTCTTTTTCAGACCAAACAGAACCCTCTGGAAAGTCCCTTGCCGTATTAACCCAAATAAAGGGAGCAATACCGGTTAGTTCAACAGCAAAAGCCTTAGTGTATTTCCAATCTATTGCCCCAAGCATACCATAGTTCTCGATTTTCTCTCTGAAACTAGGCAAAAGCTTTGACATAAATTTCTTCTGACTATCGGATAAATGTGACTTTAAAAGTTTCTCAAATTGCTCCGTAATATTTACAAGAAAGTTCTTCTTTTTAAACCTAAGAAGGTCAATTTCTTCTAATAAAAAATTAGTATGGAGGTAGTATTTACTCGTGGGACCAGCTCCATGATCCGACATTAATATTACCGCATCCCGAGGAGGAATTTCTTCTAGCAATCTGCCTATTAACTCATCAATTTTATTGTATACCTTTAATATAGCACCTCCAAACCTCTTAGCTCCATTTGGATCATGCTTTGGATGAGATGGGTCCATATAATGCCAGAAGTGATGCTGAACTTGATCGGTGGCATTAAATACTATCATAAGAACGTCGCAGGCATACTTCTTTTGCAGATAAATAAGAACTCTCACCCTTTGTTCCTCCACCTCCTGAACCTCATTTAGAAAAAGTTCTCTCTGATCATCGGTTTTCATGTGGCCCAGGTGTCGGATATCCAGTTGAAAGCCACCGACTTCTCTAAATAATTCCTCATATAAATCATAGGGATACACCGCTCTTTTCTCATCAGGTGCATCTAAGCCTGATATCATAAATCCATTCACTTCCTCGGGCGGAAAGGTCATAGGAACATTTAAAACGCCGACGCTTAAACCAAGGCCAGAGAGATATTGCCAAATGGAAGGGACTTTTCTCATTCTAGCATTTATGTACCTGAAGTTGTAGCTTCCGGGAGCCCTATCTATAAAGTCAAAGATCCCGTGTTTACCCGGATTAACTCCAGTCATAAAAGAGGTCCAGGCTGGTGGGGTGATCGGAGGAATAGTAGAGAGGAGTTCTCCATAGCTCCCTTTTAACATCAAGCGAGCTATGTTAGGAAGCTTACCTTCACGAGCCCAAGGAATAATTAGGGTTGGGGTCGCCCCATCCATACCGATGATTAGTACACGTGGAGATCTAATTTTATTCATTTTTACGGTGGCTTTTATTATACACAAAAATAAAGTGCACCATTATAGGGAATTAAGAATATTTCCCTACGCTGCTCAAGTTGCCGTGCTAAAGTTTGAAATAACGATACCTTACTCTTTTTTCCTGTTGCTAATAATATTTGAGTAAAAACCTAAAATATCTTTCCTATTCATTATTCCAAGTACCATTGCGAGAATTCCGTATGAAAGCACTCCTAAAATCAATCTAATTACTATATTTACATCTACTGTTTTAATTACCACTCCCATAAATGCACATACTATACAAACTTTTAAAAAGTAAATGTCAAAGGGATTAGACTTATAAACACGTTTAGAGAAAGCTATAGCCATTATAAATAAAATCGTAATCTCCCCAAACGTCATTCCTAGGGCAGCACCGTAAATACCATAAATTGGTATTAAGAGGAGATAAAGTATAAAGGTTATTAAAATTCCCATTCCTGTTGCAAGCGCATGAAACCTTTGAAGTCCGAGTACCAAAAGAGACTGACCGTAGGTCATTCTTATAAAAGTTATGGAGACTGCCCAAATTATAATCTTAAGAACATCTGCTCCCTCAAGGTAAGAGTTTCCATAAAGAAGACCTATTATATCCTTTGCTAATACAGTACCACCTACTCCCAAAGGAAGCCCGATAGCTATCATGATTTTTTGAAAATTATATTGAGCCTTTTTAAATGCTTCTATATCTTGATGAAGGCTTGCAAGCACAGGATAAAAAGCCCGTGGAAGTGCAAAATTAACAGTAATCAGCAAGTAAAACCGATGGGATGCAGAGAAAATACCTACCTCCTTAGGTGTAACTAAGAAACCAAGCAAGAGTACTGGAAGGTATATGTAAGCCCTTGTTAGTAAACCAATTAGAGTAAAATAAATCAACTCTTTAAAGTGTTCCTTCCACTTGGAGAGAGAGAAAGTAAAAAAAAACTTTATACCAAGCTTCTTCCAGAGTAAATAAATCATTGCGACACTCCCAAAGAAGGAAGAAAGCGACCAGAGAAAAGCCGCCCAAGTGGTATCTCCTGGATCCTTTACAAGAAAAAAGATGCTAGGAAGAAAGGTAAAAGCCATCATCAGATTTCCAATAGATAAGTATTTCATTGTCTCAGTTCCGCGAAGAAGCCAATCCGGGCTAAGCGCATAAGCGATTATATAGAGCCCTGCAGCAAGAAGAACACTCTTTTTATGTGGAGGGACATGGGCTAAAGTAAGTACGAGAAAAAGGGCACTAAATGTCAGAATCGAGGCCAAAAACCTTAAGGAATTTAAAACACTAAGAAGCTCCTTTGTCTTATCCAGGCTTCTAGCAACCTCTCTTGTACCGTAGAGGCTAACTCCTAAGTCAACTACTATCGATATAGAGTAACTAACCGCCATAGCAAAGGAGAAGAGACCAAATTCAGCGGTCCCTAGAACACGGGCAATATATAGAGTGCCGAAAAAAACTGCACTTCTAAAAATAATATCTCTTGTGAAAAGCCAGAAAAAATTAGAACTAACTCGACGGGCTACGTTATCCATGTATTCGGGGCCCCCTAAACCGATGTTCAACATAACAAGTATTCAGATAGTGCTCTATAAAAGCCAGATATAGATATTTCTCTTTTCTCTTATCCATAGAAATCTTTAGTCCCTTTAATACTCTCCAAAGGAGACACCTACTGAAAAGAGGTAGATATCGAGTCCTGTTCTTTAGAATTTCCTCCGAACATTTGCACCTTGCAACTTTATGGTGCCTCTCAATCATGAACTTAATCGTATCAATATCTCCCAGCTCGATTCCTCTCTCAATACTAACAAGTTGGGGTATATAATATAACCCAAGTTGCTATTAATTGAATAATGCTTAGACCAAGAGAAGAGGAAAGCCTAGCCCACAAAGAGCCGTCTTTCAACTTTCTTAAGTACTCTAAGAAGGTCACTACATTTATCTTTTGTATAAGCATAGAGTTAATACACTTTGCGCACACACTCTCAATAATTCTCAGTCCTAGCTTCTTCTATTAGTCTATGAACCATTGATTCTTCCTCTTTGAGTTCTTTTTCCTTAGTTAGTAATTAGTAAAAAATACATTAGAACTTTGACGATGATTTCTGAGTTTATCATGTTGGCTTTCCGTCATCATGGATATTGTGCGTTTTGTTATGTTGTCAATAGTACAAGATGAAGAAAGATTTTTATCTTTAATATTACGTCATCAACATGAGTCTTATTTTTGTCTGGAATATTTTCTTAAAATTTATAACTGGATATTTGAGTTGTTTTTAAGTTCAGTGTACTATGTTAAATATTAGGTATTAAGGGAGCGAGGAAAAGTTGTATCATGAAGCCCTTTGGATTTCCCCCTAAACAAGGTCTATATGACCCTCAATTCGAACACGACTCCTGTGGAATTGGATTCGTTGTTAATACTCAAGGCAAAAAGTCAAATGATATTGTGCGTCATGCACTTAACGTGCTTAAGAACCTTTATCACCGCGGTGCTTGTGGTTGCGAAGCCAACACGGGTGATGGCGCAGGTATCCTCATGCAGATTCCACATGCATTTTTCAGGAAAGTCTGTTCTGAAATAGGTATTAATCTGCCTTCATCAGGAGAATATGGTATCGGCACGGTCTTTCTCCCTCCCGATCCATACGACAGACGTGAATGCGAAAAGCGTTTAGAAGATATTATAATAGAGGAAGGTCAATACCTTCTCGGATGGCGTACTGTCCCCACAAATAATGCATCTATAGGAAATACTGCCAGGTCGTGTGAACCATGCGTGAGACAGGTTTTCATCGGACGTAATTCAAAGATCCAGGACGACATGGCTTTC
>Ga0209521_10002664_pt1 | contig 14551 bp, 15 predicted proteins | sample Rifsed19ft4_FD_184016 | JGI IMG/M metagenome (GOLD analysis project Ga0209521, IMG submission 184016) | Soil microbial communities from Rifle, Colorado, USA - sediment 19ft 4 (version 2) | ecosystem: Environmental > Terrestrial > Deep subsurface > Rock core/Sediment | place: Rifle, Colorado... | reverse complement strand
CCCCTCGGTGATCGTCTCCTCGGGGTCATGAACGTGCCCGCTTTGAAGCAAGTGATCCAATAAATCCACCTCGCTGACGATACCGATCAGCCGTCCGGCAGCATCCACCACCGGCAGTTGTGAAATATCATAGGACTTCATCTTTTCCACCACCATGGTGATGCGATCTTCGCTGCGGGCGGTGACCAGGGGTATTTTCTTGCGAAATTGGAGCAGACGGGCCACATTATCCGCCGAGCGCGCTGCCGGCAGGTAGCCATTCTCCCGCATCCAGTTGTCGTCATAGAACTTGGAGAGGTAGCGGCTGCCCGAATCGGGCAGGATGACCACCGCGATTTGATCCGTTTTCAAGCCGCGCACGATCTCAGACTTTAGCGCACCTGCCACAGCAGACCCAGATGAGCCGCCGGCGAAAAGCCCTTCCTCACGCACCAGCCGGCGCGCCATCAGGAAGGATTCGCGGTCGTCCACCTGAACCACCTCGTCCATCAGGCTAAGCTCCAATGTAGACGGCAGGAAATCCTCGCCAATCCCCTCGATTTTGTACGTCTTCGGGTGCGGGTCATCCGGCATGCGGCCCATCTTCCAGGTTTCATACAGCAGCGATCCCTGGATATCGACGCCAACCACCTTGACTTCGGGATTTTGCTCTTTGAGGAAGCGTGCGGCACCGCTGATCGTCCCGCCGGTTCCTATGCCGGCGACCAGAACGTCAATTTTTCCGCTGGTTTGCTGCCACAGTTCCGGCCCTGTGGTGCGATAATGCGCTTCCGGGTTCGCCGGGTTGTGATATTGATTGGCCAGGATGCTGTTGGGCGTTTCCTGAACGATGCGGGCTGCCACGCTGTAGTAGCTGCGCGGATCGTCCGGTGCTACCGCCGTCGGCGTGATCACCACCCGCGCCCCATATGCCCGCAAAAATCGGACTTTTTCTTCACTCATTTTGTCGGGCATGACGAACACCGTTTTATAGCCTTTGACGGCTGCCGCCAACGCCAGCCCTGCGCCGGTGTTGCCCGAGGTGGCTTCCACGATTGTGCCGCCGGATTTTAATCGGCCTTCTCTCTCTGCATCTTCGATAATAGCTATCCCGATTCGATCCTTAATGGACCCTGCTGGATTGAGAAATTCAGCTTTTACCAGCACAGTTCCAGCCACCGAACCGAACACCACCCGATTGAGCTGAATCAGCGGCGTATTGCCAATGGATTCGAGTACGTCGCGGTGGTAGGCTGGATGAACCTGCGCCATAATTGATTTTTGTTTGGTCTGATGCGTGAGCATTCCAGTTTTATCCTTCATTTGCAAATCCATTCAATCTATAAATGAAACGGTAATTCACGAAAAAAAACGGCGGACAGTGTTGCCCAAAACCAATTCCAGGTTTGCGGGGTGACTGTCTGCCGCCTGAGGCAGTTGACCATTCTGGCATATTCGCTTGTCAACCAGGCGGTAAGATCAGTCCCCGCCATGGACAGATGCAAGCGTATTGAAAGGCTCTTCCCAAATTTGCTTTACTGATGTTTATCATTTCGTTTTTGCTCAGACATTCAAATCCAAGTTAATTATAGATATATTATATCCTAATTATACGGAATGATCTATCAATTTTTACATAAGGTTTACATCCTCGCCAAACCAGATAGAAATTAAAGTCTCCTTCTCAAACTTCGATTTGTAAACCGGACCGGTCTATTTCAGCGGATAGGTATTCAGGGTAGAATCCAGGAAATGAGTAAACACAACCGGAAATTAAATCCGCCGGAACAATTGAATTTGATGTCATTCCCATGCGCCGCCAACTGACCAACCCATCCCTGGGCGTAATTGGGCTGGCAGGCGTTATTCTGGGCCTGTTGACCTGGTTGTTTTTGGGTACAGGCAGTCCACTGCAGCCTGAGCCGAGCCTTGCGCCGACAACCTTCAGCACCCCGCAGCCGGTTACGTCTGAAGAAATCTGGCCTTTGCCTACGCGACCGGTGTTCAACTGGTCGCAATCACCGTTGGCCGATTCGCAGGCAATCGTCGGGGAGGCAGCGCCGGATTTTGAGCTGCTGGATCGCGAAGGCAACCCTATTCGCCTGTCGGATCTGCAGGGAAAAGTGGTGGTCGTAAACTTTTGGGCCAGTTGGTGCCCGCCCTGCCGTGAAGAAATGCCGGCATTACAAGCCATTTCACAGGACTATGCCGACCAGGGGCTGGTTGTACTGGGTGTTAATACCATCTACTCTGATTCCCGCGCGGATGCCCTACAATTCATCAATGAACTTGGATTGACATTCCCCATCGTATTCGACGAAACCGGCGAAGTCACCGAAAAATCTTACGGTGTTTTCGGACTGCCAGTCACTTTTTGGATCAATTCGGATGGCACCATCCATTCGATCAAGGTTGGCCCGTCGACCCAGGCGGAATTGGCCAATCTGGCGGATCAGCTGCTGGAGCCGTAACCCCCAACCCTGCACGCTGACAGCCAAAATTTAACCCGAAGGAAACCAGTGCTAGGCGCGGCACAATCATCGCTTATTCGGAGCTGGGAGTACTCCCGCTATTACTACAAAGCCGTAGTCAGGCGGAACTGGTGGCTTTTATGCACAGTTCCCTGGATCCGCTGCTGGCTTACGATGCTCAAAAAGATTCAGACCTGGTGCCCACCTTGCGTGCTTACCTGGCAAGCAGTGGTCACTTGCAGCGTACCGCGTCGGATTGCCACATTCACATCAATACCTTAAAATACCGAATCCAGCGGATTGAAGTAATATTGAATATTAACCTCAGTGACGGGGAAACCCGTTTTAACCTTCAACTTGCCCTGACCATTCAGGCTATGCAAGAGCTGTTGGAAAACCGGGCTGATTAAGAATAAGCAATATCGCCTATCGCCTGACGTGCTAATAACCCTTGCCTGGCGGATCAAGATTTTTTATACTCTAATTAGGATCAGGAAGTATGTCTTCTGTACTGATCCACCGATATTCGCAACAACTTAATAATTGATTGCCAGATATTATCAATGGTCATAATTTTGGAGAGAAGGTTTGCATCATGATTCCAACGCCGACCGCCGAATTGATTATTCCCATCCAGGGCATGAATTGCTCAGGTTGTGCAGCCAGTGTCGAACGCGCCATCCGCAAAATCACGGGCGTTTCTCGCGTGAGGGTTGACCTGGCGAATAATCAGGCTGAAATTGAATATGATCCCAGCCAGGTGGGTATGCCCGATTTTGAAAGCGCTGTGGAACGAGCGGGTTATTCCGTCCCCGCCAGTCAGCCGTCAACTTTTTCAACTGCCAGGTTTAAAACTTTCAAGAAACCCAACGAAAGCAAATAACCATTGGTCAGCGTGCCGCAGTCCGAAACCATTTCGCCGCAGCGGATATGGGCGCGGCGAGCCAATCGTTGGGCATTTTGGGTGGCAAGGAACTGGATCGTAGGATTCAGTGTCCTTTTTGGTGTATTTGTCGGATTGCCATTCCTGGCGCCAGCATTCATGTCGCTGGGATTCGTTTTACCGGCAAAAATAATATACGGGATGTATTCATTCTTGTGCCACCAGCTGCCCCAGCGCTCATATTTTCTTTTTGGGGGTCAGTTTACCCATTCCCTGGCTGAGATAAATTCAGTTTGGCCAAACACCACTGACTTTCAAGTTTTACGTCAATTCATCGGAACGACGGAAATGGGTTGGAAAGTAGCCTGGTCGGACCGAATGGTTTCCATGTATACCAGCATCTTGATCTTCAGCTGGCTATGGTATGCCTTGCGCAAATGGATTCGACCACTACCCTGGCAAGGCCTGCTACTCTTCCTATTGCCAATGGCTCTGGATGGTTTTACGCATATGGCCAGCGACCTGTCTGGTATTGGAACTGGATTTCGCGATACCAACCTCTGGCTTCAAACATTAACCAACTCTGCCTTCCCCGTGAACTTCTACACCGGCGACGCCTGGGGTTCAATTAATTCCATCTTGCGCATCGTAAGTGGGGTGTTTTTTGGGATAGGCGCGGTGTGGTTCGGGTTCCCCTACCTGGATAATTATTTCGAGGATTACCTGGTGCGCATACGAAAGAAGTTCGAAGCAGCTGGAATTTCCTTACGCGCGTAGACATTCAACCAGGTTCGAATGGCAATGAGCAATATTGCCTGTTTCCAGCGGGTAGTATGGCTGTTTGGAAAATGCGTAGGTTGAGTAACAATAAGGTGGTAAGTCATTAACTGCATTCAACTCACCTATTCACGGAGCCTTCATTAATGGACGATCCTTGCCGCGATATTCTTCCCCTGATCAAATTACCGGATCAGTCTGAACAGAAACAATCGGAATCAATTTTCATTAGAATCGACGGCATGAATTGCGGGAACTGCGTCAACCGCGTTCGCAATGCTTTACTCGGCACCTACGGTGTTACTTCAGTGGTTATCGATCAACCTCAAGGGTTGGGAGAAGTACGTTATAACCCCAGCCTTACTACCTCTGCAGTATTGATCGCAGCCGTGGCTGCTGCCGGCAACGACGGCTTTCACAACTATGAAGCCCAGATCTTTTCTTAAGATTAAAACAGTCTTGTCCCCTTCCATGCATTATGGTTTTAGGAAATTACAATCTTTTTTAAGTGGAGTAATCCTTGGGACGGCATAAAACCAAACTCCCTCAGCGTAAACGCCCGAAGAACAACCTGCCAATCTGGTTAATCATTGGGGGCATCGGAATAATATTGATTTTTTCCGCGGTGTTATTGAGCGGACTTGGCCGGGAAAAAGCCGGCATCGAAGTTACCGGCGCCCCAAAAATCAAGGTCGACCAGGAATTTTATGATTACGGCGTCGTCAAATTAGGCGGCGTGCCAATCCGTACGGTAGTCCAGGTCACCAATGTTGGCGACCAGACCCTGCGGTTCTCCGAAGCGCCTTACATTGAAGTTTTGGAAGGGTGTTGACCGCCTACTCCAGCCGTCGGTTCGATGGCCATCAAACCAGGTGAAAGCACAACCATCAGTATGGAATTCTTTATGCATGGCGACATGGGTGGTTTGCATAACTTCAGTTTGCACCTGCCGACCAACGACCCAGCCCAACCCGATACGATCATCACGATTCTCTCGGATTGGGAGTAATGCCAGTTATCAAGGCGACTGACCAGCCCAAATTGCCGTGCGCCGTTACAATTTCTCTCTTTGGATTTCTAAAGGTTGATTCAACAAGGATCTAACTGGCATGACTGATCTTGAAATATCCATGAATCCATCCCGGCCGACAGACCGGTTAACCACTTTTGTTCATGCCTGTCTATTCGTGTTTGGATTCTCGCTGATATTTGTCATCGGCTGGGGCGGCGCGGCGACGCTGCTCGGCCAGGTGTTTATTACCTATAAAACCCTGTTGGCTCAAATCGGCGGGGCGGTCATTATCCTGTTCGGGTTGTCGACCCTTAGATTGTTTCGCATGCCAGGCATGTATTATTCCGACACTCGACCCCAATTTTCATCTTCCGGCAAATCCTCTGGCTGGCTGGCTTCGATCGGGATGGGTGTTTTCTTTGCCGCGGGTTGGACCCCATGTATCGGCACGACGCTCGGAGCAATATTGACCCTCGGTTTTAGCCAGCCAAATGCGACTCAGGCAATGGTTCTAACCAGTGGATACGCACTTGGTCTGGGCATTCCTTTTCTGCTGTTAGGCATCGGGCTAGATCGCGCATTTCGATTTCTGTCGCGATTTCGCCGCCACATGCGCACAATTCAGTTGATTAATGGACTGTTCCTCATCGCTTTAGGCGCGATTCTGGTTTTGGGGAAAATGACCGTTATCGCCATTTGGGCGCAGAAAAATGGCTGGTATTTCGATCTGCCATTAGCCGCAGCGGCTTCACCGACCTACCTGATTGCCATGGTTGCCGGTCTGATCTCGTTTGCGTCGCCCTGCGTGTTGCCCCTGGTTCCAGCCTATCTGGGTTACCTGAGCGGCAAGGCAAACTATTCAAAATCAGCCTGATCCATAGCAAAATGCCGGTCTGCCAGGGTTCGAAAGCAGATACCGGCATTCACTTCGCCAGTCGGCATTTTATTGGCGAGCCTGGCTTTGTGCCCTAGATCAACGGCATAATCCACTGCTCAACATCGGCTTCACTGTTGGGTAACGGGACGTTTTTGTGCAGCTCCCAGGTTTCCTGATGGGCAACCGTTGCTTCTGGCATAAGCGTACAGGTTGCACCCAATGTTTCGACCTCAAGAAATTTTTTGTTCGTGAAGATCTCGAAGTTACAGGAATAGTCTGGGGTGATGACGCCATCATTCCAGGTATACTTTTTTACGAACAACTGCCCGTCCACAGCATAGGCTGCCCAGCCATATTCATTTTGCACACCAACTTTTTGCGGAGTACCCGCCGTGGGATCCTGACGCAACAGAATGAACCGGTCGCCCCAGGTCCAACGCGGATCAGCCATGCGCGAATAACTCCACAGTGCCAGCATATGGGTCGGCGGGAACTGCTCGAGCCGGTCGAGGGAGTGTGGCAGGATCGCGGTTCCGCCTGGCTTCATCATGGTCAGTCCCCAGGGAGCCAGCGTTAACGTCTGGTTGCCGCGGTTCATCAGATTGTGATTGACAATTGCTTGCGCTGCTGAAGAGTGCAGGGAAATTTCGATGGTTTTTTCGATCCCAGACTTTTCAACCGGGGCAATAAATCGCACCACTTCGCCACTGACTTCAGTCTTGACTGGAAAATTATCCGGAACGTAGGTGGTTTCCAAAATTTCCGGCGCACACCAGAAACGGTGCCCACCGTACAAATGAAAATCGTCCCCGCCAGTGGATCCCAGGGTTTCAGAGTCTTGATACAGCAGGTTGTCGCCATCAATAAAGGACAAATGAATAATTCGCGGTCCCACCTGGGTGGTCACCACCATGCGGACAATTCCATTCGTGAGTTCGATGCAATTCTTCCAGCCAAGGAAGTCAATTTCTTTGATGTTCATAGCACCACTAGATTTCAGGTCGATGGGCAGGCACCCCCTGTTGCAAACAAAGGGTGCCTGCATTGCGTTGATCTGTAATTAATGAAGGCAGACTTGGATAACGAACAAAATCCGACCAACCTTCTAGGTGTGGTCCTTCACCAGGCGGCCTTTTTCCTTGCGTGTCTGTACCAACACATTGGTGTAATACTTATTATATGTGGCGCAGCCAATAGGGCTTTGTTGAATGAGCAGCTCAAGGCAGTTATCGCAGGTTGTGCAATAATTGATATCTTTTTCGCGGCCTTCGCGGAATTTCAACGGCAGCAGCGGATCTGCCAGGGATTGCCGTCCCAGTGCCACCATGTCCACATAGCCATGAGTGATGTTGTGCGCGCCGTAAGCCAGCAGCGCGCTATCCTTCTCTTCGACCGCTTCCAGCTTGTTTTTGCCCTTGCCGAACACCGAGTAATTCGACCCCACCACCACCGTCTCAGGTTTGAGATTGTCCTTCAACACTTTGGCGAAATACTGGTGTAGATAAGCAAAGTATGGACGTTCCTTATCCGCCTGGGTCAGGCTGATGGTGATGGATGGGCTGCCAGCCGATTGAACAAAATAGGCGGCGCCGCGTTCCTCCAATCCCTTGACCAGGTCGATCGGTTCAGACAGGTCTATGATCGGCGATTCCGGGCTGATCGTCCCCATTCCGCCCGGGAAACCCTCCCACACCGAAATCTTGGAGCCAATCAAGAAATTTTTATCAGGCACAGCCTGGCGAATTCGCTCGTACAGGTCAAAGGCAAATTGCCGCCGGTTTTCCCACGGACCGCCGTACTTCCATTTGCGGGTATTGTACGGACGCAGGATTTGCGAACCCAAATATCCGTGGCAGAATTTCATATCGATGCCATCAGCGCCGGCGTCATAGGCGATTTTGGCCGCCAGCACAAAATCCTGCATAATCTTCTCGAATTCGTCCTCGGTGAAAACATCCGCCTGGAATCCCGGCAGCGGCTTGACCGATAGTCGTTTGGAGAATTCCGGGTTGCTCAATTCGCCAGAGTGGGTCAACTGGAACAGGAACAACGTTTTGGGGTTGATCTCTTTCATCCGGCTGACGAATTTGGTCAACGGGTCTTTATTCACCGGCATGATGAACAGCTGGTTCAGTCGTCCGCGGTTTTTATCGGTGATGGTGATGGCTTCCAGACACACGATCCCTGCCTCGCCCTTGAACAGGTTCTCGTAGCGCTGGTATGTTAAGTCGGAAGGGTTGCCTTCAACATCCGCATCCGTGCATTCCATCGGCTGGATAAAAAAGCGGTTTTGACTGGTGCGGTCGCCGACCTTGATCGGTGTGAGTAAAACCTGTCGCTCGTCCATTAATCTACCTCCTGCTTTGGCACTCGAATAAGGAAATTTCACAACAATAGAAGTTAAGGCTGAGTCACCCAACCTCAAAGGGGCTCACAAAATTCCAACGTGACGCCGTTCGGGTCCAGGAACAACAGGACCCGGGCTTCCAGGTTGGGCAAATCCGTTGTTGGCAGCGTGATTTCGACGCCTTCTGTGCGCAGTAACGCTTCCTGCGCCGCTACATCCTCCACCTGGAATGCCAGGTGGCGCAAGCCAATCTCATTTTCAGCGCGCGGCTGGGCGGGAGATTTTCCATGATAGTCGAACATTTCCAGCCGCGATCCGTCTGGCAGACTGAAATAGGTGATATCGAAATCTCCGCAATCCACCGTTTGCTGGCGCTGGAATCCCAGGATCCGACCGTAAAAATCTACGGACTTTTCAAAATCCACAATATTGATTGAGACGTGTTCGATTCGCTTGACGATCAACGGCTGCTCCGATTAATCACCGGCAGGCTGCATATCAACCTGCCATTTCTATCTTTACATATATTCGCGTTGGTTGATATCCGGCGACACAAAGATTTTGAACAGGCTCGGATCTTTACGCAGTTCGTGCAGCGCCCAGTCCAGATCTTCCAGAGGCACCTTCATGGAGAACAAAGGTTTCGGGTCGATCCGCCCGCTGGCGATTTCGGTCATGGCATCCGGCCAATCTTGACCCACTCCGGCGCACGAGCCGGTGACTTTTTTCTCGCCCAGCACAAAATCGAACGGCCGAATTTTCATTTCATCTTCGCCGCCGGTGATGCCAAAGGCAGACAACTTCCCGCCCCGGCGCAGCATGGCAAATGCCATTTCGTAGGTCTTCACCGTGCCCACCGCTTCGATCGCGTAATCCACCCCGCGCCCGCCAGTGAGTTTCTTGACCTCAGCCACCGGGTCAGCCACATCATCGATATGGAAGGCATAATCGGCGCCCATATCCTTGGCAATTTGCAGGCGCTTGCGGTTTTTACCGAAAATAATGACCGGAGCGCAGGCGCGCAGCACCGCCATGCGGGCATGCAGCACACCAAGACCATCGCCAATAATAGCAATACTGCTGCCAAGCCGCGCATCCAGAGCTTTGGCGGCATGAATCACGCACGACACCGGCTCGATGAACGCCCCTTGTTCAAAGCTCATATTGGCGGGCAGAATATGCACCTGGTTGGCGGGGGCTTTGACATATTCAGCGAAGGTGCCGTTGGTATGAATCCCCAACTGGGTGAAGCTGTCGCATAATAACTTGTCGCCGTGCATACAGTAGTAGCAGGTGCCGCAGCTCATATTGATATCCGCGGTTACCCGATCCCCCACCATTAGCCCTTTAACCTTGCTGCCTACCTCGGCAATCTCGCCGGAAAATTCATGCCCCGGGATCATCGGCAGTTTATCGGCTGAGTACCACCCGTTATAAATGCTCCAATCGGTACCGCAAATTCCAGTAAATTTCACCCGAATTAATACTTCATTCTCGGCGATTTCCGGTACGGGAACTTCTTTAACCTGGATCTGGCCGATCTTTTCAAAGACAGCTGCTTTCATTGTATTCGCCATCGGTTGAACTCCTTCCCTGAACAATAATTAATTGAACAATACGTCGTTTCGACCTTCATAGGGCTTCTCGATCATCAGTGGTTTCAAGTAAGCGATCGTCTTGGTGAGGCCATCGTGCCGGCTCATGGTGACGTCTTCATGCTCATAACTCATAACATAGTCGTAACCGATGAGCGACAGCTCGGTGATTACTTTCTTCCACGGCACCGATCCCCACCCTGGAATACGGAAGCGGAAGCCGCGCCCGAGCCGCTGCCAATCCCCTTGCGGAATGACCCCGGAGCGGCGCACATTGTGCGCCACGATCTCGCCGTCCTTGGCATGCACGTGATAAATCCGGCTGGCCAATTGATCGATGAAGTTTTCCACATCAATGCCGAGATAGATCAGGTTAGCCGGGTCGAAGTTAAAGCCAAACTCTTTTCGGCCGCCCATCAGCTCAACCGCGCGCTGAGCAGTTTCAATGTTGTAAACCAATTCGTTAGGATGCGGCTCATGGGCAAATTTGACGCCGTACTCGGCGAACTTATCCAAAATCTTTCCCCAGCGTTCCACAAACTCCTCTTCCATATCCGACCACCCTTTGGAATAAGGCCAGGGGAAGAAGCGTCCAAAATTTTCACAGCCGATAAAACCGGTGACCACCGGCACTTCCAACGCATTCGCCGCCTGGGCGGTCTTGATCATGCGTTCGGTGCCAAATTTGATTTTCTCATCCATGGTCCCCTTGAAAATGGCATCCGTGTCTTTGCCATACGGGCCGAGCACGATCTGCCCCTCTGGGTGATTGGCCAATGCCGAGATAATCAAACCATAGGAGTTGACCAATTTTTTCAGCTCAGCTGCCTTGCTACCCTTTACAACTTCTTCGATATCCACGTGCGGATTTCCGGCAAAGGCCGGCACTTCAACCGCCTGATAGCCAAGGTCGGCGGCCATTTTGCAGACTTCTTCCAAAGGTAAATCCAGATATGTTGCTGTAAACAGACCGATTTTCATGGGAAACAATTCCTTTCAAGAAACAGGATCAGGATTTTGGTCCAACGGGGATATTTGATTGTAGATTTGGAAACTGGGAAACGGACGAATGCAACATGATCATTTTTTCTGGCTGAGAAGATCATTCAGCCAAATCTTGTAATCATGTCATTACAAGGTATTATAGAAAAGTCCTGGGTACATGTCAATCCAATGCTGGGCTTTTTCCGGCATTTCGGGAAAAATTCTTCGCCCCGTCCGTTAAAGTCCAGTTTTGAGCAGCGAATCGCAGATGGCAGATTGCATTTCAGTTGCCTTCGCGAAAATCGGAATCAGCTTTTCGTATTTCAGGTTATTATCCGCACTTGCTTCAACCACCTCCTCGATCGTATGGATTTCATCGATTTTGCTAAAGTCTTGCCACAGCCCGCAGCCAACCGCCGCGACGGCGGCAGCGCCCAACGCACCCGCATCCTGATCGATATTGGATTTGATAATACGTGCGTTGAAAACATTGGCAAAAATTCCCAAGTAGAAATGGCTTTTAGCGCCGCCGCCCACAAACAAAATCTCGTCTTCCAGCCAGGTATACCTGCGCAGCAGGTCAAGCCGCAGGCGCAAATTCATGGCGATGCCCTCCATGACAGCGCGAATCAATTCCGGCTTGCCATGTTTGAGGTCCAGTCCAATATAGCCGCCGCGCAGATCGACGCTGGGGTCCTGCGACGTGCCGCCTGCCAGACTTGGATTAAACAACAGCCGATTCGAACCCACCGGGGCTTTTTCTGCTTCCTGATTCATTAAGGCATATACGTCCGCGCCGCTGGCCTGTGCTTCCGTCACCAGCTCGTGGCATAGGTTGTCCTTTACCCAGGCATAGGTCGTGCCCGCTGAAAAGATGCTTACCGCTGAAGTGAACATCTCTGGCACGACATGGGCAAAGACGTACGGTCGGGCGACCGGGTCGATCACTGGTTTTTTGGACGATACCGCGATCCAGGCAGACGAGCCAAGGGAGGTGTAAACCCGCCCGTCGCGGGTATTTTTGGCGCCCAGTGCCATGCAGGAGTTATCCACCCCGCCGCAGACTACCTGAACGCTTGAATTTAATCCCAGCAGTTCAGCTATTTCTGGGCGCAATCTGCCCAGAATTTGCGTCGACGGCACGATTTCCGGCCAAATGTCAGCTGGCAGCCCGCTGGCCTGAATAAATTTCTCAGCGTATTTCCAGCCCAATAAATCATAGACGCCGGTGCCGGATGCGTAAGAAAAATCAGTTTTCATGACGCCAGCCAGCTGGAAATTGATGTAATCCTTGGTTCCCAGGATTTTGGCGACTCTGGAAAACATCTCCGCTTCATGCCGGCGGTACCACATCACCTTGAACACGGTGTAACAGGCTGCCGGGAAGCCGTTGCCGGTGGTTGTATACCACTCCACTGGGTCAACTTTCGCGAAGAACTCTTTTACCTCATCCTGCGCGCGAATGTCGGACCAAATGGGCGTGAACTCGCGCAGCAGGTTGCCTTCGCCATCCACCGGCACCGCCCCCAGGCTGTGACCGGATATCCCGATGACGGCGATGCTGTCGCGATCCACCTGACTCTTCGACAGAAGTTGACGGGTGCTTTCGACCACCGCCGTCCACCAATCTTGTGGGCGCTGTTCGTGCCACCCCACCTGTGGATAATGCGTGGCATAGGGAACAAAGGCGCTCGCCAGGGACTGCCCGGCAGCATTATACAGAATTGCCTTGTTGCCCCCGGTACCCAGATCGAACGCGATGATTTTTTTATCCATTTACCCCACCCGCAGGCCTATATTGAATAACGCCTAAAATTCGACCGCCCCGCCCCTGGCAAGGCATTCTTCCACGATCGCGATACCGCTATTGAGGTTGACGCCAAAGCGCCGTGCCCCTGCCTGGTAGAGTTCCAATAAAGTATCCAGGTTGCGGATACCACCGGAAGCTTTGATCCTGGCGCCATCGCCCACGATAGCCTTGACCGTGCGAACATCCTCGACAGTCGTCCCGCGCTGCGCCCACCCGGTACCCGTCTTTACAAAAGCTGCCCCAACCCGCAGGCATATCCCGCAAGCCTGTTCGATCTGCTGCGCTGTCAGCACCATGATTTCAATGATGACCTTCACTGGCAGCGGATGGGCTGCTTCGACCACCGCCTTTAGGTCGGCTTCAACCTCGCTGAGTTCTCCCGAGCGCAGCTTGCCGACATTGATGACCACATCGATTTCGTCGCAGCCTGCCGCCACCATCTCTTTGGCCTGGGCAACCTTGATCGAGGTTGAATCAGAGCCACTGGGAAAACTGACATTGCCAACCACATGGATATTGCCCGCCCCCTGCAGCAGTTGCCGGGTGTAGGGGATGAAGCATTGTAAAACTGAAACCTGCCCAAATTGATACTGACGGGCTGCCGCAGCCATTTCCTCGATATCGCTTTTGCTGGAAGTGGCGCGCACGCACGACAGGTCGATCATTTGGGCGATTTCTTGTGCGGTGAGTCTCATATCCATCCGATTATTTACTTGCGCGTCGAAGCTGCCGCTTCATTCAATTGATCGAACAGCTCCGGGGTGAGATCAAAATGCAGCACCTGAGCCACCACCTGGGTCCAGCCGTGTACGAAATACAACCAGCCGTCTTCCACGAACACCTTGCGGCTCTCGACCTGGGCCAGCGCTTGATGCATGAAATCCAGCTCGCCGCGGTAGTTGAACTCCCAGGCGATGCTGTTGAGCGGGAATTTTCCCTGCCAGGTGATGGGCGACCCTGGCGTGTCTTTTCCCATGCCCGTCGCGTTGATGATTATGCTGTGCGGTGGGAATTTTTCCATAATCTGGTCGTTCACCACCGGGTCCGTGTTTTGGATGTATTCGATTTCGATATCCGTTTGAAGACTGCCTACCATTTCTTTGGCGTGATCCAGCCGCCCCTGCGAGCGGTTGACAAAGGTGAACCTTTTTGGCCGGTCGCCTTTGTCTATTTTGTTGATTAAGTGCAGCAGCGTGGCAATCGCAGACCCGCCGGCGCCAAAACTGAGCACCTCGCCGCCGGTCCGGCCAAAATAGTCCTTGTCGATAATGGCATCCAGGCTGGCCCCGGAGGTAAGTGGATCCTTGGCATGACCCTCCAGCCGTCCCTCAAGCTTCGAGATGCTGGAAATCTCGCCGGTGATCTGGGCATACGGATCCAAATATTCGAACATATCGCGCGCCGCGTTGAGTAGATCAATCTTGTGAGTCGTCACCAAAGCCCCCAGTGACAGCGGGTCATACTTGATCTGCGCGACCGCCTGCCGGTAAGCCTCCGGTTCGTCATGAATTTTGCAATCCACCCCTTCCATCACGACTTCTTCCCGCCCAAGCACCTTCATCCATAAGGGGAACACTTTCATGATGGATGATTTACCAGTGGTCACCCCGATAAAGTAGAAGGTGGGCACTGTTTTCGTGGTAATTGGGTACGTACTTAACTGATTGGCTTCCATTTTTCCCTCCGCGAGATATTAATGGATCAAACCCGGGCCGATTGAATTATTTTTACGAATTCGGCCGCATTCTGGCTGATTTCAGCAAATTTTCCCTCTTTAGCCAACGCCGGCGGGCATAATTCACTGCCTGCTCCGACC
>Ga0209521_10002663_pt1 | contig 14552 bp, 12 predicted proteins | sample Rifsed19ft4_FD_184016 | JGI IMG/M metagenome (GOLD analysis project Ga0209521, IMG submission 184016) | Soil microbial communities from Rifle, Colorado, USA - sediment 19ft 4 (version 2) | ecosystem: Environmental > Terrestrial > Deep subsurface > Rock core/Sediment | place: Rifle, Colorado... | reverse complement strand
GCTTTCTCGCGGCCCTATGTAAAAGACGATGCGGTCAACCGCGAAGAAATTCTCCGAATGGTCTCCGGACTAAAAGAGCCCTATAGCCACGTCCAGGACATCGGCAGCAAATGGATACGTCCCGGCATTGATATTACCTGGCCCCTGGTTCAGCCGACGCCGGATCACGTGGAAAAAGGCGTTTACGAGTGGGCTGTTGTTGACAATCTCTATGGCCGCGTGCCTCCGGGAGTGAACGCATTGGCCAACATCTGCGTCGGACAGGGCACAAAACCCGGAACATGGAAATTTGTCAACAAGTATGTTGAAGAACGTTACCTGCAATATGTGAAAGCAATAGTCGAACGGTATGACGGCGATGGTTTGAATGACATGCCCGGCTTAAAAAATCCGATTAAATACTGGCAGATTGAGAACGAACCGGCTTTCCCCAACCTCGATAGCAGCACGTTCAATCTTGACTGGATAGGTTTCAGCCATATCGTAGAAATCACCTATACGGCCATCAAGGAAAGTGACAGGGAAGCAAAAATTTCCCTGGGCGGGGTGGCGGGCGGGCATGCGGTGAAAAAGAATGATCCTTTTTTTCAAAAAGAGATTGAAGGGTTTTATTTTCCCCTTTTACAGCATCTGAGAGGAAGATATATCGATATTTTTGATATTCACTATTATGAAGAACCGCGAGAAGGACCTGAACAGTGGAAGAGGGCCTGGAAGGACATGAAAACCGCCTATCAACTCTTCCGCCGTCAGCTTGATCAGAATGGGTATCAAAAGACGAAGATCTGGTTTACCGAAACGGCGATACCCAGCAAACCGGTTGGAGAGAGGGCGCAGGCATCGGATCTTGTCAAACGGTTTATCCACCCACTGACAATCGGCGTGAAGAAGATATTCTGGTCGAAGATGATCGAAGGCGAATATCCATTAAACGTGGATCAGATTTCCAGCCACTTCGGACTTGTATATGACGGCATAGGTCAGGGTGATCCCGGCTACGGTGTCAAGAAACTCGCCTACTATACATACAAAAAGATGGTTGAGGTTCTGGAAGGTAGCGACTGGAAGAATATCAAAACAATAAAAGAAGAGCAAAACGACGCATACGGCCTTTTCCTCTATAAAGTCACCAGGAACGGCAAGCCCGTCTATGTTGGCTGGTTTGATTGTTTTGATGAACAGAAGTGCAGCGTGATGAGAATAGACCTGAGAGCAGATCTCGCTTTTGACAGGGTTGTTAAAACTGTCAAAATCACCGAAGCTGTGCCAAGATACGAATCAGGCAAAGAAGTAAAAGACTACAAAATTGCTTTCAATACAGAAACCAAACCTGTCCAAGACGGCAAAATAACTATTATTTTGAAAGAAATCCCGGTATTTGTGGAGGAACAATAATATGAACAAGCTCGCCATACCGCTTTTTGCAATAATGATCTTTGCCGCAGGCGGCGTTGTCTTCATTTTTCAAAAATCAGCCTTTTCACAATCATCCGACTGGAAAACGTATCGGAATGAAAAGCATGGCTTTGAAATAAAATATCCAGGTGATTGGAAATTACAAGAATATATAATGAGAGGCGGTAAGGCAGTTGTTTATGCCGCAGTAGATCCGGAAAAGACCGTTTCACAGGAGACTTCAGAGACTATGGACGTTGCCCGGGGATTGATTGAAATAAGCGTTTGTGAAGATGACTGTCATAATTCAATAAATGCCGGGATTGCCGCACAATTGCCGGATGTAAAGATCGGCCATGGCAATAGTGTGCATGCGAAGAAACGGGAAAGGACAACCGGTGAGAAGGAGCCCAATCCCTGGTACAGTAATAAAAAAATCATTGCCTATTATATAGGGCCTGTTGAAAAATTCGGGGATTCTATAATTTACGATATCGTTATTGCCTACATATCGGGTCTCGATGATAAGTATCTTAAGGATTTTAACAAAATCGTTTCGACTGTTAAATATGCTGGAAAGTTGCAATTCACCGATAAAGATTTGCCTAAAAATTTACCGAGGCCATTTTCCAGTGGAAGTCAGGTTGTAGATAAATGCGGCGACGGGATTTGCGATGAATTTGAAAAGGCAAATCCGAACCCGTGCCCGAAAGACTGCGAGCAGGATGTCAGCAATTTCCGGCAGGAGATGGAGCGAGGTTGGTATTATGGCAGCCTGAACCAAAAGAAATACGGCACACCGGATGATTGGGCACATGATTTTGAAGGCGCCCGAAGCGCATGCTGGCATAAGCCTGGGGTGATGTGCGGACAGGAAAAACCGGGGAAGAAAGCTCAAAAAGCCAACAGGACATGCGCTCATAATGGCGAGATGTGCGGGGGCATTGCGGGAATTATCTGCTGTTCCGGGTTGGCCTGCAAATACGATGGCAGTTATCCTGATGCAAGCGGGGTTTGCACAACCTTTCCTGAGACACAGGAAGAAATATTTTTGAAATTCGCTCCTCCCCTCACGAATGAACAGCGACTCATAGTCCCCAATACTGTTTATGTCGAGACTCCTCATAAGGCTGTGAAAGTGGAACTCTATACAGGTCCGACCGGAACCGGGGTTGCCGGTTTTGAGAGTTTCATCGGAGTAAATTCAAGCCCCGTTAAATTAGAGACGGCAGGCCTGTACAGGTTTGTTTTTCATTTACAGAGTTGCAATCAGGTGTCTTCCCGCTTTATTGCGCGGATCTATTGGGATGATGGTAACGTAAGCGACCGGATCAGTGATCCATTATATTGTAAATAGCCCAGGGACTTTTCTTGTTGCGATTGTGAGGTTGAGCCGCTTGGCAACAATAACACTGGAGAAGTGCCGGTGTTCGCAGAAATAAAATGAGGCGGAGGAAGGCTGTATGAAAAGGACATGCCTTTTTACAGGGGTTGTTGTAGTATCTATGGTTTTGACCGCAGGGAACAGCGGTGCAGGAAAGGCTGAAGAGCCGGGTATCATGCTTCAACACGACCGGGGAAAATTAGTGTTTGTTGATGAAAGCGGAAAGACAATCAAAGAGATAGAGCTCATTAAGCCCGGCTCTGAAAAAGGTATGCGTGTGGTTAAGAAAAAGCACGCCCGCCTCAAGGCGTCCCCCTCCATCAAAGAAGGCCGCAGCGGAGATGCTGTTGTGTCAAAAAATAAGGATTTTGCCTTAATGATTGAAACCCTCACGGAATGGATTGTACCGGAAACTGAAGAAGAAGTGGCAGCAATGAAGGATACCGACAAAGACTACTTCAGTACGCAGGTGACGATAAAGTACTTCGATAAACAGGGAAATGTCCTGTGGGAAAAACAGCCGCCGCTCAACATGGTCGTAGAGCGTGGCGCCCTGATTTCCTATGATGGGAATGTTGTCGCCTACATTCAAACTTATGAAATGGGCGGCTTGCGGGAATCCGAGCCCTTTGAACGACTCATGGTATTCGATAAGTCGGGAAAGGAACTGCTTGTCTTCCCGGAAAGAAGGGGAGAATTCAATTCCATTCGAGAAATGACTCTCTCGTCGCCCTCCGGACGTTATGTGAGCTTCGTTGGAATGTTAGCGCAGACGCGTCCGCAATTTGTCGCGGCATTTTTCGATTTGCAGAACAAAACATCATGGATCACGGATGAAGCTTACTACGTAAAACGACTCAGCGACGATGGCTCGTGCACAGTAGGTTATACTGACGCTCCGAAAGGCACAAAAGAAATCAATCTGAAAGAATATTTGGAAAAGTGAGATAGAGAAATAGGAAAGGAAATAACCTGGACAAACGAATCATTTCAATCAGTTCAGCCATGGTTATTCTTAGAGAGGAGGTCTTTTCATATGAATCTCTTTTTTAATAAAAAAACAAAAGGTTTCCGTGCAGTTTGTTATGAAAGCCGTCCGTATATTTAAAACAATCAAGGGAGAAAAAATGTCGATAAAACTGAATAAAGGAACAGCTCATCATATTTCGCTCGTCACTATCTTGACCGTAGCCGGAGTTCTATTTGTTGCTTCTCAGGGGGGAATAACAGCAGGCTCTCGCGTTTTTGCACAAGAATCTGCTGGAACAAGCATCAAATCCGCGATTGAAGAAATTAAAGGAGCAAAAAACCAGGCTGAGCGGTTGAACGGCTTACAAAAATTACATAGGCTAAAGCCGCATACCGCAGAGGATGTACAGGCCCTGCTGGGGGCCTTGAGGGAGAAGGTCATCGATTTTAATACTACCGAAATACTTTGGAAAAACGACAGTCCTCAGCTCGCACCTTTCCTGCCATTATTTATACGTGCGCTTGACGATCCTGACCTGGATGTTCAGGGTGCGGCTGCGTTAACGTTGGGGAAGATGAAGGCGAAAGAGGCCGTGCCGAGCCTTATCAAAAGATTTGAGATGATACCGCGGATCGATGAAAAGTCCCCGCCCGACCAGAGGAAAGAAGCGGAAAGGTACGGCCGGCTGGGAATGTTTATTGCGACAGCACTGGGGCTGATAGGAGACCCGAGGGCGGTTCCCGCCCTTCTTGAACGGCGGGAATTCTACTACCTTGAGTTCGGCGAAACGCCCATCGCCTGGATCGGAGCGCCGGTGCTTCCTGCATTGCTCAAAGTTGCCAAAGACAAAAATGACCCGAGACGGGAACATATATATTTTATCATCAGCAAGATAAAAGACCCTGCCGCCATTCCTTCTCTGAAAGAGGTAACAAACGATCCTGCCGCTGATCCTGATCTCAAAAAAAGCGCGCTTACGGCTCTTAAACGGATGAACGCCTCTTAAGGTGAATTTTGATTGACAACCCCCCTTCCAGGCCGCTATAATACTTTTCTAAAAAAGCGGGCGTAGCTCAGCTGGTAGAGTGCAAGCTTCCCAAGCTTGATGTCGCGGGTTCGAGCCCCGTCGCCCGCTCCATAAAAAACCAGATGACAGCCGGCAGAGGACAAAAAACGGAAAAAGAAGAACGTGAAGGTTTTTGTCTGTTTTCTGACTTCTGACTTCTGCATTCTGAACGATGCCCCTGCCTGATAAAAAGGTGGGGTTTTTTGTGTAGAGAGGCGTTTTGTGTCAATGTCGATGACGCTCAAAGGGTGCCTGGTCTCTGTCCTGCTCTTTTCCGGTATTGCGCGGGCGGGGGACTCTGTTGTGATCGCGGATTTTTCCTCCGGCGTCGACGCCAGGGGAGTGCCCCAAGGCTGGCAGATCAAAGAGAAGTCCGGCAAGGCCGATTTTGCGGTTGTGAAAGAAGGGGCCAGCTTCGTCTTTAAAATGAGGAGCGCGAACACTTCGTTCTCGCTCCAAAAAGAAGTGAACATTGATCTTAGACAGTATCCGGTCCTTACGTGGAAATGGAAGGCGACGAAACTCCCAGCGGGAGGAGACTTCAGGAAATCAGGGACCGATGACCAGGCCGCCCAGCTCTTTCTCGCTTTTTCAAAGACGCAGGCGCTTGTTTATATCTGGGACACGTCCGCGCCGCAGGGAGTGATGGGCGAAGCTGCCGCGCCGTTCTTTATGACCATCAAAGCGGTGGTTTTAAGATCAGGGAGCGCCGAACTGGGAACCTGGATTACTGAAAGCCGGAACGTTTATGAAGACTACAAAAAACTCTTTGGCAAGGAGCCGCCGCCGGTTACGGGCGTCCGGTTGCAGATAAACTCCCAGCACACGGGCACCTCGGCGGAAAGCTTCTTCGCTGATGTGGCGTTCGAAAAAACAAGCACCAAATCACAAGCACCAAATCCCAAATAAGCTCCAATTTCTAAATGATCAATGTCCAAAACGTTTGGAATTTGACGATTGGCGCTTATTTGGGATTTGTGATTTGAGATTTGGAATTTCAACATGTTCGCTCTGCAGGGAATAACCCTGGCTGATCGAGGAACTTTATACGGCAAGAGATGGGCAAAAAAATCTATTTCATCACCGGCGGGGCGCGATCGGGAAAATCCGCCTTTGCCGAGCAGCTGGCGGACGGGCTGACCGGGAAGCGCGCATACATCGCCACGGCCCAGGCGCTTGATCCCGAGATGGTCAGGAGAATCGAGCATCACCGGAAACGGCGCGGAACGTCATGGGATACATTTGAAGAGCCGCTTGCAGTGGCCGACCTGTTGAAGAAGCTGAGCGGACAATATCAGACGGTGCTTCTGGATTGCCTCACGCTCTGGCTGAGCAACATCATTGCCCGTTCAGAGGGAGACGGCGATATAACCGCCCGATCTGAAGACCTGGTCTCGGCGATCACAGGCTTCGGCGATGCGTGTATTGTGGTGTCGAACGAGGTGGGACTCGGGATTGTCCCGGACAATCCGCTTGCTCGTCAATTCAGGGATTGCGCGGGGGTCCTGAATCAGAAGATGGCGAAGATCGCGGACGAGGCTTACTTCATGGCATCGGGGATTCCGATGAGGATAAAATAAGGGGTCATGGGGCAAGGGTCAGGGGTCAATAAACACAATTTTCAGAACTAAGGAGAAAACGGTGAGCAAACTCAAGGAAGTCATTAAGAGCATTAGGCCTGTCGACGAGTCGCGCACAACGATGATCCAGGAGCGGCTCGACAACCTTACCAAGCCGCAGGGGAGCCTCGGCAGGCTGGAGGAGCTTGCAAGGCGCTATTGTCTCATCACGGGAAAAGACAGGCCGCGAATCACGAACAAGATCATCTTCACCTTTGCCGGAGACCACGGCGTGGCGGACGAGGGCGTGAGCGCCTTTCCGAAAGACGTGACGGCCCAGATGGTCTATAATTTTCTCCGGGGCGGGGCGGGAGTGAACGTGCTTGCCAAGCATGTCGGCGCCAAGGTCATCGTGGTTGATATCGGCGTTGACCATGATTTTGAACCCAGGGCAGGCCTGGAGATCAGGAAGGTCGGCCGCGGGACGCGGAACATGGTGAAGGGACCGGCCATGACGCGTGAAGAGGCGGAGCGGGCCGTGCTCGCGGGCATTGAGGTCGTGGAAAAATACCGGGAGGGCCTCGACATCATCGGCACCGGCGATATGGGCATCGGGAACACCACGCCGTCCTCCGCGATCGTGTCGGTCATCACGGGCGCGGAGCCGGAGACGGTGACCGGACGCGGTACGGGGATCGACGATCAGTCCCTCAAGCACAAGGCAGCGGTCATTAAAAAAGCGATCGAGGTCAATCAACCGGACCCCGCGGACCCGCTCGATGTGCTTGCCAAGGTCGGAGGGTTCGAGATCGCGGGTATTGCCGGGCTTGTGCTCGGCGCCGCGCTGCACAGGATACCGGTTGTGATAGACGGGTTCATCTCCACCGCGGGCGCGCTCATTGCCGCAGAGATGAATCCTCTGGTCAGGGGCTATATTATTGCCGCGCACCAGTCGGTCGAGATCGGCCATCGGAAGATGCTCGGGCACCTGGAACAGATACCGCTCCTCGACCTGAACCTCAGGCTGGGAGAGGGCACGGGCGCGGCCCTCGGCATCTCGCTTGTTGACGCAGGGGTGAAGATACTCATGGAAATGGCGACGTTCGCTGACGCGGGAGTGGCGGAAAAGGCGGGAGAAGCGGTGAGAGGTTGAAGAGTAAGGAGTAAGGGGAAGAGCGCGCAGGGAAGCCGGCGCGGTTGCCCGCGTCGTCAGGAGAAAAGGGACAAGAGGCCGATATGATTAAAAACTTTATTCATGCAGTCCAGTTTCTTACCATATTCACGGTGAGCAAAAAGGAGAAAGTTACGGAAGGGGACCTGGCCCGGTCCATGGTCTATTTCCCGTTCGTCGGTTTTCTTCTTGGTGTCACCCTCGTGTATGCGGACAAGGCGCTTTCGTACGCGCTGCCGCACACCGTGGGGAATGCCCTGCTCGTTCTCCTCTCCATTCTTCTCACGCGCGCCCTGCATATCGATGGACTGGCCGATACGCTCGACGGACTCATGGGCGGCTCGGACAAGGAATCACGGCTTCGGATCATGAAGGACAGCAGGCTCGGGACCGCGGGCGCGCTCGGCATCGTCTTCGTCCTGCTGGTGAAATATCTTTGCCTCAACAATCTGTTTAATGATGATAAGACGGAACTGCTCCTCATCGCGCCGGTGCTCAGCCGCTGGTCGCAGGCGATTATGGTCTTCCGGGCGAATTATGTTCGGGAGCAGGGCATGGGTCGGGCCTTTGTCGGTCATCTGAGGGCGACGGGGCTGGCGGTCTCATCCGCAGTTGCATTGGGGATAACCGGATACCTGCTGTGGGTCCCTGCGCTGTATCTTGTCGCGGGAGCGGTCGCGCTTACGTTGATCGGAAGGTGGTACCTGGTCCGCAGGCTCGGAGGTGTGACAGGAGACGCTATCGGGGCCATGAGCGAACTGAACGAAGTTTTAACCTATGTACTCTTTGTCATTTTATCGAGTGGATGGTAAGGCATGACCACGAAGGTCTATCTCATGCGACATGGTGAGGTGCAGAACGGCGGGGAGAAGCGTTATAACGGCCATATTGATATTGACATCACACCGCATGGCGTCGAACAGATGCATCAGCTTGCCCGGAAATTGACGGGAAGCTCCATTGCCGCGCTCTATTCCAGCGATCTCAAGCGGACCGTCAAGGGCGCGGAGATCATATCGAAAAATCTGGGCGTGGCCTTCACCGCGCTCCGGGAGCTCAGGGAGCGGAGCGTGGGCAAGTGGGAAGGGCTCACGGCCGAGGAGATCAAGGAGAGATTTCCCGCGGAGTATACCGCATGGAGGGCCGACCTTCTCAACTATCGCCCTCCGGACGGCGAGTGCCTGCTCGACGTCAAGGCGCGGATACTGCCGGCGTATCGCAAACTGGTTACCGCGCACGCCGGTCAGGAGATCGCGATGCTCCTGCATGGCGGGGTGAACAGGGTCATTCTTGCCGACGCCCTCGGCCTCGACCCTTCCCGTTTGTTCAGGATCGATCAGTCCTTCGGCGCGCTCAATATCATCGACTACCACGACGACGGCGTGGCCGTGGTCAAGCTCATGAACGGATGAGAATAAACCAGCGTCGATGAGCGTCCCGCCCCGGTCTGCCTCGGTATCACCCCGGGCCCTTGAAAATTTTGCTTCTCTCGTGTTTGAGTTGAGCGCGACGCAGGCCGGCCCGCTTCGCTCGGTCGCTTAGCGTGCCAGGCGCTTCGGCAGTTGCGACTGCCCCTCGCTTCATCCTTTAGCCGGGTTATTTACCGAGACTTACTCGGCACGCTCACAGCGACTCTCGCAACGGGCCCGGCCCGCGTTATTGACAGACCGCGGCTTCACCAGCACTCACCCTTTAGTATCCTCAGAATTTACCATAGCACAAAAGTATCATTAACGAACCATTTCCGCGCCATGCCTTGACGGGCAGTAAAAAGTGTGATTGAATTTAAATGTGAAGAGAAAGAAAACGCGCAAAGTTTTCCCGCGCTTGTTAGATGAATCAATCGTCAGGGGGAGGCGCAGTATGGGAGTACCTGCCGAAAAAATACAGTCCGGAAAACCAGAGTTCATAAAGATCTCGGACGTTACCTGGGATGTCCCTGCAAGCTTCAAGCATGGCATGAGAGTGCCCGCGAGAATTGTTGCGACGAAAAAACTTCTCGATGCCATGGACATGCAGGTCTATGATCAGATAACGAACGTTGCCACGCTTCCAGGGATCCAGAAATACGCCTTTTGCATGCCCGACGGCCACAGCGGCTACGGGTTTCCCATCGGGGGCGTGGCGGCATTCGACGTGAAGCAGGGCGGCGTGATATCGCCGGGCGGGATCGGTTTCGACATCAACTGCGGCATGCGGCTCGCGCTTACGAATCTCACCGTGGAGGAAGTCAGGCCGCACTTGAGAACCCTGGTCGAAAAACTGTACCGGAGTGTCCCGTCGGGTGTCGGCAGCAGGGGGTATGTCGATATTTCGAAAGAAGAGTTCAGGGACAGGGTCGTCGTTGAAGGATCGGAGTGGGCCGTGGCAAAGGGCTACGGCTGGGAAGAAGATCTCGAGCGGACCGAGTTGCACGGAAGGGCGGGGTGGGCCGACAGCTCAACCGTTTCTCCCCGGGCCGTGGAGCGAGGGTTCAACCAGATCGGGTCCCTCGGCTCCGGCAACCATTACCTCGAGATCCAGGTGGTCAAGCCCGAGAATATTTTCAACGAAAAACTGGCCCGGAAATGGGGGATCTTTCCCAACCAGGTTGTCGTCATGTTTCACTGCGGCTCCCGCGGATTCGGCCACCAGGTTGCCACGGATTACCTTGTGTTATTCCTGTCCGTCATGGAAAAAAAGTACGGGATCAATATCCTCGACCGGGAGCTTGCGTGCGCGCCGTTCAACTCTCCCGAAGGTCAGGCTTACTACAAGGCAATGGGCTGCGCGGTGAATATGAGCTTTGCCAACAGGCAGGTGATCATGCACAGGGTGCGCGAGGTCTTTGCCGGCGTTTTCAACAGGAGCGCGGAAGACCTCGGCATGCACATGGTCTTCGATATTTCCCACAACCGCGGGACCTTTGAAAAGCATGAAGTGGACGGGAAGGTGAAGGAACTGATCGTCCACCGGAAAGGGGCGACGGGTTGCTACTATCCGGGGAGAGAGGAAATTCCCGGGCTCTATCGGGAAGACGGTTCGCCGGTCATCATAGGCGGCTCAATGGAAACGGGGAGCTACCTGCTGGTCGGCGGCCCCCGGGCAGGGGACACCTTCTGCTCAACCGCGCATGGCAGCGGGCGGACCATGAGCAGGGCCAGGGCAAAAAAAATGGTCAGCGGAAGAGAGCTGCTGCGAGGGCTCGAAGAGAAAGGGATATTCGTCAAGACCGCGAGTTACTCCGGTGTCGCTGAAGAGGCGGGGTTTGCCTATAAGGACATCGACGACGTGGTCGAAGCCGCCTCGCTCGCCGGGATTTCCCTTCCGGTGGTAAAGCTCGTTCCGTTGGGAAACGTCAAAGGATAAGCTTCTTTTGTTTTTGAGTTGAGTGCCGACGCAGATCGGCCCGCTTCGCTCGGTCGCTTAGCGCTCCAGCATGCTTTGACCGTTGAGAATGTCCCGCGCTTTATGCTTCAGTCGGAATATTCTACTGAGACTTACACGGCGCGCTCACAGCGACTCTCGCTCCGGGGCTGACCCGCGTTGGTCGCGGTTCTCAGGTTTTAATTTTATAACGAAAGAGCTGGATGCTATGCCCTACAAATTTCTTGAAGACACATCGATGGCTGATGTGGCGTTCGAGGCTCAGGGAAAGACCCTCGATGAATTATTTAAAGAGGCGGCCCTGGCCGTGACCAACACCATGGTAGAGGACGTTCGAACAATAGAGCAGAAGATCTCAAAGAGCATCGAACTCACAGCCGCGAATGTTGAGATGCTTTTGTTCCACTTTCTCCAGGAGCTGATCTTTTATAAAGACGCCGAGCTGCTGCTGTTTAATAAATTTGATATCGCTCTTGAAGAGAAAGAACAGGCATGGCACCTTCGCGGAAAGGCCTATGGAGAAAAAATCTCTCCGGACAGGCATGAGCTCCTTGCCGATGTAAAGGCGGTGTCGCTGTATAAGTACAGGGTCGAAAAAGCGGCGCAGGGATGGCGGGCGACGGTGATTGTCGATGTCTGAGCAACGCCGTCGTTGACGTCGCTTCTTGGCGCGGTTTTAAAAGATTCACCTCATGAGATCCTGCCGAAAAATAAGACATTGAGGCTCTCAGGCAGCCTCTCTCTTCGTCACGCAGCGTGCCGAGGTAAGCGCCACGCTTTCTCCTGCGCAGTTTCGGTCACCCGGCGGCGCTTTTCGCTTCGCTCGTGCCGCTTTTTGCAGAAAAGGTATTTCACCTAACTGGTGCAGCACGCTCGTGCGTGTCGAGCGCTCAAGGCTGCCTGTTCGCAACGATCAAACGATCAGATGGACAATGTCTATTTTAAGGTCCTAAATACTATTTGACATTCGTTGCATGGGTAACATATAATTTAAAAAATACAACGTACTGTTTTTGGCGGACTGACGCGCCTGGAGGCGATCCCGTAAAATGGGGCCTTCGGGAAAGTAGGCTGGCGGACGGCATGATGAGTGCTTTTTGTCGGCCTTTTTTATTTTCTCCAACCGGAGGGCGGCGTTAAGGAGAGGGATGAACGGATGCAAATCGTGATTTTTACCGATCTCGACGGCACGTTGCTCCATCCGAGGACATATTCCTTTGAGGAGGCGAAGCCGGCCCTGGATATAATTCGGTCGCGGGGCATTCCTCTTGTCCTCTGCTCCAGCAAGACGCGGGCGGAGATAGAGGCGTACCGGAAGCGCCTGAACAACGGTCATCCCTTCATTTCCGAGAACGGCGGAGCGATATTCGTGCCGACAGGGTACTTTCCGTTTGCCGTGGAGGGCGAGGCCCGGGGGGCGTACATCGCGAGTATTCTCGGCGCCCCCTATGATACGATCAGAAAAGAGTTCATCCATCTGCGCGAGAACCTGAAGACGGCCGTGAAGGGGTTCGGAGATATGACCGTCAGAGAGGTTGCCGAACTGACAGGGCTTGCGGTCGAGGAAGCGGTTCTGGCAAAGGAGCGGGAGTTCGATGAGCCGTTCGTATTCGAGAGTAAGCCTGACAGCGGGTTTCTCAAGGCGATCGAAGAGGAGGGCCTTCGCTGGACAAGGGGCAGGCTCTATCATATCATGGGCGAGAGCGACAAGGGAAATGCCGTCAGGATGCTCAAGACCTGGTACGAGAGAGAACATGGAAAAATCGTCAGTATCGGCCTCGGAGACGGATTGAACGATCTTCCGCTCCTGAATGCGGTTGACCATCCCGTGCTGGTCCGGAAAGAGGATGCGTCCTATGAGGAAGGGATCAGCATGACGAATCTGATCAAGGCGGACGGCATCGGTCCGGAGGGGTGGAACCGTGCGGTCATGAGGCTTCTTGCGGGATGAAGAGAGCGGAAATCGACGATATATTCACGCAAGCGCTCGAAGCGGCGGATCCCTATCGAGCGGTCATGAAGCAGGTCTCGCTGTCAGACGATACCCTTTCCGCCGGAGGCGCCGCGTATGATCTGGACCGTTTTACCCGGATCATCGTCATCGGCGCGGGGAAGGGGACCGCGCTGATGGCGAAGGCCATGGAGGATATTCTCGGCGATCGGATCGAGCAGGGGATCATTATCGTCAAGTACGGCCATGGAAGGCCGTTGAAGAAAATCGTACAACGGGAAGCAGCACATCCGCTGCCCGATGAATCCGGGATGCGGGCCACAGCGGAGATCCGGGCGCTGCTCAAGACGGCGGGGGAAGAGAGCCTCATTATCTGTCTTCTTTCCGGCGGCGCTTCTTCGCTTCTTGTTGCGCCGGCAGAAGGTATCAGTCTGAACGATAAAAGAGTGACGACGGAGCTGCTTCTTTCCGCAGGCGCGGACATTCACGAACTGAACACTGTAAGAAAACACCTCTCTGCCGTAAAAGGCGGTCGACTTGCGGAAATTGCATACCCTGCTACAATTATTACAGTGATATTGTCAGACGTGATCAACGACAGGCCCGATGTCATCGCCTCAGGTCCCATGGTCCCCGACCTCACGACCTTCCGGGATGCGCTGAATGTGGTCCATAAGTATTCCCTTGAAGAGAAACTTCCGGGCGGGGTTTTCAGCCTGTTGAACAGGGGTGTTGCGGGCGAGATACCGGATTCGCCGAAAAGCGGAGCGGCATTTTTTCACAAAACAAAAAATATTATTGCCGGAGGCATCCGCCGGTCTCTTGACGCGGCGCGGAAAAGGGCGGAAGGGCTGGGGCTCAGAACCGAGCTAATTTCACCGGAACTTCAGGGAGAGGCGAAGAATGCCGCGCGGGTTCTCGCGGCAAGGGCGATCGGGGCCCGGTCAGCCATGGGGCGTGGCGACAAGCCCAGATGCCTCCTTTCCGGCGGAGAGACAACCGTTACGGTCCGTGGAACCGGAACGGGCGGAAGGAACCAGGAGCTTGCACTCGCTTTTGCGATGGAGATAGCGGGAATAAAAGGGATCACGATGCTCTCTGCCGGCACGGATGGAACGGACGGCCCCACGGATGCGGCGGGGGCCATTGTTGACGGAGAGACGGTCCCGAAGGCGCGGGCGCTCGGCATGGATCCTTTTGCCTATCTGGAAAACAACGACTCCTATACGTTTTTCAGCAGGCTCGATACTTTGAGCGGCGAAGCATATCATGTCATAACAGGCCCGACCGGGACGAACGTCATGGATATTCAAATTATCCGTATCGAGGGGAAAGCTCAATGAACATCATGGGTCCGCAATTTGCGGATATCTGTTTCTAAGATAAAAATTGGGGCATTGCATGGGAAGCATAACATTACGAAAAGAGGTACAGGAACAGCTCGAACGCATAAAGACCGCCGATATCCTCGTCGGTATTCCGAGCTACAATAGCGCGCGCACCATAGGCCACGTGGTCCGCGCGGTCCATGCGGGAATTGTCAAGTATTTCCCCGACAAAAAGGCGGTGCTCGTAAATTCCGACGGCGGCTCGATCGATGGAACAATAGAGGTGGTAAACGGGACCGCGATCGAGGATTTCCAATCCATCCTTCTCCATCACCGGATCGAGCCGTTCTTCAAGATCACGA
>Ga0209521_10002660_pt1 | contig 14560 bp, 12 predicted proteins | sample Rifsed19ft4_FD_184016 | JGI IMG/M metagenome (GOLD analysis project Ga0209521, IMG submission 184016) | Soil microbial communities from Rifle, Colorado, USA - sediment 19ft 4 (version 2) | ecosystem: Environmental > Terrestrial > Deep subsurface > Rock core/Sediment | place: Rifle, Colorado... | reverse complement strand
GGCTTCCCTTACCTGCATGCCGATATGGGGGCAGCTTTCGCTGCGGCTGACCTGGCTTTGTGCCGGGCTGGCGCTTCAACGCTGGGCGAGCTGCCGCATTTCAACCTGCCCGCGGTGTTGGTGCCCATTCCACTAAAGGGGCATTTGCAACACGTGAACTCAGCCTATTTGCAACAGCGCGGCGCAGCTCTGATTCTGCCGGACGAGCAGATGCAAGCTTCTCTGGCCGATACCCTGATTGGCTTGATGCGAAATAAACCGCGTTTGCAGCAGATGAGCACTGCCATGGCCGCGTTGGCGCGGCCCCATGCGTCGGCGCGCATCGCCGAATTACTGCTCGGGCTGGCTGCCCGCGCTGGAGCCGCGCGCCAAAGGAGTGATCGGGCATGATCGCACTAAACACGCTGTTTTGGGTTTTAGTTATTGTTTTCGCTTTCATCGGCTTCCTGCGCGGGTGGTCCAAAGAAGTGTTGGTGACCTTCAGCTTGATCCTGGCGATTTTCGTGATCACCGTCTTCCTGGAATTCATTCCTTTCATGAAGCCCTATCTTGAAGCCGGCGGCGATAGCCGCCAGTTCATCGCCCGCGCCGTGATCCTGATGGCTTTCGCCTTTTTTGGCTATCAGAGCCCCAAGCTGCGCCGCATTTCCGAAGCAGTGATGCGCGAACGCTTCCAGGACGCAGTGCTGGGTGGGGTGGTAGGCGCTTTAAATGGTTATTTCCTCTTCGGTTCCTTGCTGTTCTATTTGAACCTCTACAACTACCCGTTCGATTGGGTATCCGCGCCCGGTGGGGACCTGTTGAGCTTGCTGGCATATATGCCCCCGGCCTGGTTGGGGGTACCCGCGATTTATTTTGCGGTGGCGGTAGCCTTCACCTTCGTGATGGTGGTCGTGTTATGAAAGGGTATACCCACTTTATCGGCATCGGGGGCACCGGCCTTTCGGCCATTGCCCGCGTGCTGCTGGAGCGCGGCGAGCAGGTGAGCGGTTCCGATCGCCAGGACTCCGCGTTGGCCCAGGGGCTACGCCAGGCTGGCGCGCTGGTGCACATCGGCCATGCCGCCGGCCACGTGAACGGCGCAGCGCGGGTCATCCGCTCCTCAGCCGTGGGGGAGGACAACGTGGAAGTGCAGGCCGCCCGAACTAAAGGCATCCCGGTGCTAAAGCGCTCTGATTTCCTGGGAGAACTCCTCGCGGACCAGCAGGTTATTGCCGTTGCAGGTTCCCATGGAAAAACGACTACGACGGCTATGATCGCTTGGATGTTGACCGCGCTAAACCAGAAACCCGGCTTCATCCTCGGCAGCATCGCGCAAAATCTAAAGGCCAATGCTTCGGCCGGGGCTGGGCGACTTTTCGTCATTGAGGCGGACGAATACGACTACATGTTCCTCGGCCTGGCGCCTCACCTTGCCTTGGTGACAAACGTGGAGCATGACCATCCAGACCTCTTCCGCACTCCTGAGGATTTTCAACAAGCTTTCCGTTCATTTGCAGATCGCATTCAACCGGACGGGGTCTTGCTGGCCTGCAGCGATGATCAGGGCGCTCGTGACCTCATGGCTTATGCACAAGGAAAAGTCCGAGAAACTTACGGCTATGCGTATAGCCATAAGGATGCAGATTATTTTGCTGACAAGATTCAGCCAGAGGACGTGCAGGGTTTCTCGTTTCAGGCTTTGCGCGGTGGCAAGCCGCTTGCAGAAGTCAGCTTGCAGGTCCCAGGTCTCCACAACGTGGCCAATGCGTTGGGTGCGCTGGCCGTAGCTGATCAACTCGGTTTAGACGTAGAGGAAGCCGCCATGGCCTTGGGTGATTTCCGCGGCACGCAGCGGCGCTTTGAGTTGCGCGGCGAAGCGGGCGGGGTGGCTATTGTGGATGATTACGCCCACCATCCCACCGAGATTCGCAGCACCCTGGCGGCGGCGCGCGCCCGCTACCCACAACGCCGCCTGTGGGCGGTATGGCAGCCGCACACCTACAGCCGCACGCTGGCCTTTTGGGACGATTACGCCGCTGCATTTAGTGAGGTGGATCGCGTGGTGGTGACCGGCGTTTATGCCGCCCGAGAACAACAGCCAGACAACTTTGATTTGGGCGAGCTGGTGAACTCCATCAAGCACGAGGACAAGCATTTTTCCCATAACTTGGAAGAGGCTGGAGACTTTTTGTTGAATGAAATAAAAAAGGGTGATGTGATGATTGTGATGTCGGCAGGAGACGCCACCGACCTCAGCCAGCGCTTACTAACCGAATTGGAAAAGCAGGTGCGCCATGCTTAAGCCAAACGAGAAATCCTTTACGCTCACCCCGTTCGTGGCTGCCCAGCAAAAGCCCTCGATGACCGCAGGTTCCACCGTGGCTACCAGGACCAAAAAACGCGGCAGCCACATCAGCAAAGAGGATGCCACCCGCGAAGTGTTGATCCGCATCGTACAGCGAGTGAAAAAGATTTGACGACCGTGACTGCATCCGTGCTTCCCATCGACGCGCTGCTTGCGGCCTTCGGCCAACGCCTGCGCCAACAACAGCCCTTAGCGCGCTACACCTCGGCGCGCATTGGCGGCAAGGCGGACGCGCTGTTGGAGGTCACCACGCAATCCGAACTGGCCGAGGCCGCTCGAACCCTATGGGATCTAAACCAACCGTTCTTCGTGCTGGGGGGCGGTTCCAACGTCCTAATAAGCGATGCCGGCGTTCGCCAGGTGGTGATCCTCAACCAGGCTGGGGAAGTGCGCTTTGCCGAAGGCGAACACCCCTCCGTTTGGGCGGAATCCGGCGCCGGCTTGGGTGCCATTGCCCGGCAGGCAGCCGCCAAGGGGCTGGGTGGCCTGGAATGGGCAACTGGCATCCCCGGCACGCTGGGCGGCGCAGTGGTGGGCAATGCCGGGGCGCACGGCAGCGACCTCGCCACGTTACTGGACTTGGCAGAAATCTTGCATCGTACCCAGGGTATGAAGGAATGGTCCGCTGAGGACTTGGATTTTGGGTACCGCCAGAGCTGGCTGAAAGGGCAAGCTGGCGAAGCGGTAGTGCTTGGCGCTCGGCTCAAACTCGAGAATAAACCCGCCAGCCAGATTCGCTCCCAGATGGACGCCTTCCTGGCCTATCGGCGCCTCACCCAGCCGCCTGGTGCCAGCATGGGCTCTATGTTCAAGAACCCCCCCGGAGATAGCGCGGGGCGCTTGATCGAGGCGGCTGGAATGAAAGGCAAACGAATTGGCACTGCTCAGATCAGCTCCTTGCATGCCAACTTTTTCCTCAACCTGGGAGGGGCGCGTGCGGCCGATGTGCATGCCCTTATTCAAGAGGCGCGTCTGGCCGTGCACAAGCTCTTCGGCATTGAATTGGAGCTGGAAATTGGGCTGGTCGGTGAGTGGTAAACATGGCCAGGAAACTGCGCGTGGCGGTGATCTTCGGCGGTCGCTCGGGCGAGCATGCCGTCTCGCTGATGTCAGCCCGGTTCGTGCTCAGCATGCTGAAACCGGACAAGTACGCATTGATCCAGATCGGTATCAGCAAGCAAGGCGCCTGGTGGGTGGGGCGGGATGTGCTGGCCGCGCTGGAAAACGAGCAATTTGGATCAGTGCAGCCTGTAACTTTATTGCCGGACCCTACACGCCCCGGTTTGAAACGAATTGAGATGAAAAACGACATGGAAATGCTGGCTACATTGAGCGATGTGGATGTGGTTTTCCCTGTGCTGCATGGCACTTTTGGGGAAGATGGCACCTTACAGGGCTTGCTGGACCTATCTTCAGTGGCCTACGTCGGCGCCGGTGTGCTGGGTTCAGCGGCAGGCATGGATAAAGCCCTGTTCGCCGATGTGATGCGCGCCCATGGCATTCCAATCGTGGAACAGGCGTTGATCCTGAGCAGCAGTTTGCAAACCGACATGGAAGCTGCCCTGCGCTTAGCCGAAAGCGTAGGAACTTATCCCTTGTTCGTGAAACCTGCCAACCTGGGCTCCTCGGTCGGAGTTAGCAAGGTCCACAGCCGCGCTGATCTGGTTGAAGGCTTGATGTATGCCGCCCAATATGATCGTCGCATCGTTGTGCAGAAAGCGCACAACGTGCGCGAGATCGAAGTGGCGGTCTTGGGCAACGACCAACCCCAGGCTTCGGTGTGCGGTGAAGTGGTGCCGGAAGCTGAATTCTACAGTTACGAGGCCAAATACCACGATGACCGTTCCAAGACTCACATTCCCGCCGACCTGCCAGCAGCTACCGCGGACTACATCCGCGGCCTGGCTGTGGCTGCCTATAAAGCCGTGGATATTTGCGGCATGGCGCGGGTGGATTTCTTTTTGGATCAGGATAGCGGCGAGGTGTATTTGAACGAACTGAACACCATCCCGGGCTTCACCCAGATCAGTATGTACCCGCAATTGTGGCAGGCCAGCGGCATCCCCGGCGAACAACTGGTGGATCGCTTGATTGAATTAGCCCTGGAACGCCATGCCCAACGCGGGGCGCAGCGCTTTGATTACTCGAGGGGAGGCTAACCATGTCGACTGGCGAAGAGTTCCTGCGACGCGCAGAGTTGGTACGTGCCCGGCGCGTGCAGCGCCGGGAAGGCAAGCCCCTGCTCGGTCGCACACCGGCCGGCGAGGCCAGCGTGCCGCGCATGGTGGCGCGCAATCCGGAAATTGAACGCCGCCTGGAAGCGCAGCAAGGCCAGCGCTTGCGCCGCCGCCGCTATTTGAAACTGGCGGATGTCGGCGCCGAGTTGCGCCTGCCGGTTTTGCCCTCGGTGCGCATAGGTTGGCGCATCGTGTCTGGCACGGTGACAGGCGCCTGCGCCGTCGGGCTCTACCTCATGTTGAGTGCGGGCACCTTCACCGTGTCTGCCGCCGAATTACGCGGCGCACAACGGCTGGATGCCGCGGCCATCAATACCGCGCTGCAGGTGGCCGGGTCCTCCATTTTCAGCGTGCAGCCCGATCAATTGCGAAGTATTCTGCGCGACCAATTCCCCGAGTTGGAAAAGGTCAGCGTAGGTGTAGGTTTCCCTGCCTCCGTCGTAGTGCAGGTGAAAGAGCGCCAGCCAGTGCTGGCCTGGGAACAGGCTGGGCTCACCGTTTGGGTGGACGCGGCCGGTGTGGCTTTTATGCCCTTGGAGACGGATGCCGCCTTGATCCAGGTAACGGCTTTAGAGGCGCCTCCGGCATTGGAAGCCGATGTTTATGGGCGCCACCAACTCATCCGACCCGAAATGGTCAGCACTATCCAGACTCTGAGCCAGATCGCCCCGCAAGGCGCGGCGTTGATCTACGACCCCACCTTGGGCTTTGGTTGGAGCGACCCGGGTGGCTGGAAGGCCTTTTTCGGCGTGGATGACTCCGATATCGTGCAACGCATGGCCGTGTATCGCTCCATCCTCACTGAATTGTCAACCCGAAGATTGACACCAACTTTGATTAGCGTAGCGCAATTACATGCGCCATACTACCGGATGGATTATTAAGCCATGACCGCTCCTATCGTCGTCGGTATTGATATCGGCACCACCAAGGTTTGCACCGTCGTCGCCCGCGTGGAGAACGACGGCCGGGTGCGCGTGCTGGGCGTGGGCATCGAGCCCTCCGCTGGAGTGCGCAAAGGCACCGTGGTGGATATCAATGCCGCCACTCGCGCCATTGGCCATTCGATCGACAAGGCGGAGCGCAGCTCCGGCCTGGAGATCACCTCGGCCTTGGTTAGCCTGGCAGGTTCGCACATCAACTCGATGAACAATCGCGGGGCGGTGGGCATTGCCGGCCGGGTTATCAACCACCAGGACGTGACCCGCGCCATAGAAGTGGCCCGCGCCATACCCATCCCGCACAACCGTGAAGTCATCCATGTTATCCAGCGCAATTTCACCGTGGACGGGCAGGAAGGTATTGCCATCCCCGTGGGGATGCACGGCTATCGGCTGGAGGTAGAAGCGCACATCATCACGGCTGCCGCCTCCACTGTGGATAACTTGCGGCAATGCGTGGCTGAATCCGGCGTGGGAGTGAGCCAGTTCGTGCTCAATCCGCTGGCTTCTGCAGAGGCGGTCCTGACCCCCACGGAACGCGAGATGGGTGTGGTGGTCTGTGATATCGGTGGCGGCACCACCGATATGGCTTTGCTCATCGAAGGCGAAGTCTGGCACACCATGGTCCTTTCGGTGGGCGGCAACCACATCACCTCTGATATTGCCCATGGATTGCGCATACCCTTCTCCCAGGCCGAAGATATCAAGATCCGCTACGGCACTTGTCTCCCCTCCGAAGTGGAGCCGGGAGAGACCTTCGCGGTGAAGTCCTTCGGTGATGAGAAACAGATCGAGATCAACCGCCACGAAATGGCCGAGATCATCGAAGCCCGCGTGGAGGAAATATTTAGTCTGCTGCACCAGGAGATCAGACGCTCCGGCTACGACGGGCTGTTGCCCGCCGGCCTGGTACTCACCGGTGGGTCCAGCGCGTTACGCGGCATGCCGGAACTGGCCAGCCGCGCCCTGAGCATGCCCGTGCGCCTGGGCAAACCTGAGAAATTGACTGGCATGGTGGACAAATTGCAGTCCCCGGCTTATGCCACCAGCGTGGGATTGCTGCGTTGGGCCGTCCTGATGAGCGAGGTTCTGCCTCAAAAGGAAAGCGAGAATGGCCATGCGCGCACGGGCTTGGATTGGCAAAAACTCAAAGAGCTGGCAGGCAGGTTCTTGCCCTAGGAGTTACGGTTGAAGGTTCAAAATTTAACCCTCAACTTTTAACTAAAAAAATGCAAAACTTGGAGGATGAAATGAAATCGAGGAACCAACTGGAATCGTTTGCCCGCATCAAAGTGGTGGGCGTGGGCGGCGGTGGCTGCAACGCTATCAACCGCATGATGGAGCAAAGCATGCCCGGCATCGAGTTCATCGCAGTGAACACCGATGGCCAGGCTCTATTGCTCTCCAACGCGCCCGTCAAGGTGCGCATAGGCGATAAGCTGACCCGCGGCATGGGCTCGGGTGGTGATCCGGAGATCGGACGCAAGGCTGCCGAAGAATCCGCTGAGGAACTCTACGAGGTGATGCGCGGCGCTGATATGGTATTTGTCACCGCCGGCATCGGCGGCGGCACCGGCACCGGCTCTGCCCCGGTGATCTCGCAGATCGCCCGCGAAGTAAAGGCGTTGACCATTGGCGTGGTCACGCGGCCCTTCTCCTTCGAAGGCGCCCGCCGCAGCCAGAATGCCGAAGCCGGCATTGTCAAACTGAAGGACCATGTCGACACGCTGATCGTCATCCCCAATGATCGCTTGCTGCAAGTAGTTGAGAAGCGCTCCAGCCTGACGGATGCCTTCCGTGTGGCCGATGACGTGCTGCGCCAGGGCATCCAGGGCATATCGGAATTGATCACCGTGCCCGGCCTGATCAACCTGGACTTTGCCGATGTGCGCACCATTATGTCCGAGGGTGGGGCGGCTCTGATGGCAGTCGGGGAAGCCTCCGGCGAGAACCGTGCCCAGGTAGCGGCTGAGGCGGCCATCACCAGCAACCTGCTTGATATCACCATCGACGGCGCCCGCGGCATCCTGTTCAACGTGACCGGCGGCTCCGACCTCTCGCTGTACGAGGTCAACACCGCTGCGGCCATCATCAAGGAGACCGCCCACCCTGATGTCAATCTCATCTTCGGCGCGGTGATTGACCCGGAGATGGACGACAAAGTGCGCATTACCGTGATCGCCACCGGCTTCGACCGCAAAGGCATGCCGCGGCGCATGCTGCGCACTGCCCCACGGCAGCAGGCCCAAGGCCAGGAACAGGGTGCCACACAGGTCAGCAGCCAGGTGAACGAAGACGAGCTGCAGCCCGCGGTGTTCAACACCCAAGACTTAGATATCCCCACGTTTCTTCGAAAACGGGTTGGGAAGTAGTTTGCGAATGCGTACCCTGTAATCGCTACGCATTCGCCGAGGGCCGATAGCAGGCGCTAGCCGCTAGGTCCTCCAAAAATGCAGGCCCGCTCCTCCCGGGCCTGCTGGGAAGAAAGACCCGCTGGAACACCAGCGGGTCTTTCTTTTCCCAGATTCTATACGACTACGAATTGTCGGTTGTACCTGGACCCTTATCTGAAAAGAGCCATGGTTTGTTGGACTGTATTCCAGAGTCCATAGATCAACGGGATGCCTACGGCTACCCAAGCGGCGGTAACGCTCAACAGGCTCGATTTGTAAACGCCTACAGGTTTGGGGCTTGCCATAGAAATTTTTGGCGTCACTTTTTCGCCGCTATGCTCTTCCTTCATGTAATGTTTTTCGCTAACTGGTCTCACCAGCAGGTTGCAGATCAGCCCCACAGCTAACAGCCCGGCGAGGATGTACATGGTCACATTGTAGGCTTGTGCCGGTGGCAAACCAGCCGCCAACTGGTATTCGCGGATGTAATTGACCAGCACGGGGCCTAGCACGCCTGCGGTGGACCAGGCGGTCAGCAAACGCCCATGAATGGCGCTCACCATCCTGGTTCCAAACATGTCCGCCAGATACGCCGGGATGGTGGCAAAGCCGCCGCCATACATCGAAACGATGATGCAGAAGAAGGCGACGAACAAGATCAAGCTGCCTGCGTATGCCACTGTGGGCAGTGACGCATAAAGGGCGATCCCAAGTACAAAAAACACTGTGTAGGTTGCCTTCCGTCCAATATAGTCAGACAGTGAAGCCCAGAGGAAACGTCCTCCGATATTGAACAGCGACAGGAGTCCCGTGAACCCGGCGGCAATCGCAGCGATTTGCGCCTTTTGCCCTATATCCAATTCGTTGAAGGTTGCCATGATCCCGAGCAATCGGCCACCGAACACCTCCTGAAGCAGGGGTGAAGCCATGCCGATCAGGCCGATCCCCGCTGACACGTTCAGACAAAGCACGCCCCACATCAGCCAAAACTGCGGTGTGCGGATGGCTTGGTTAACGTGAACATGTCGGGTGGTAATCATGCTATTCGTTTTATTGACCGCAGGCGTCCAATTGGCTGGCTTCCAGTCTGAAGCGGGTACGCGGTAACCAAAAGCGCCGCCGAGCATGAAGGTCAAATAGATCAGAGCCAGGGCCAGGAAGGTTTGCCAAACACCGACATCGGTCGGTGTGGCAAAGAAGCTCATTAAGCTGTTCGCCAGCGGCGCGCCGATCATGGCGCCTCCCCCAAAGCCCATAATGGCCATGCCAGTGGCCATGCCGCGCCGGTCGGGGAACCATTTGATCAGCGTAGAAACCGGGGAGATATAGCCCAGGCCCAGGCCAATCCCACCGATCACTCCCGAACCCAGCCAAAGCAACCAGATCTGATGGGTGATAACGCCGATCGCCGAGATGACCAAGCCGCCGCTCCAACACAACGCCGCGGCAAACCCGGCCTTGCGCGGCCCGGATCGTTCGACCCAGCTGCCGAATACCGCCGCCGAGCTGCCCAGGAAGACAAAGAACAATGTATACATCCATCCAAGCATGGAAATAGGCCAATCGCAGCTGGTGGTAAACACCTTGGCCAGGAAGCTCATATCCGCCGGGCAGCTCAGCGGCGCATCCAGGCCGATGGCTCGCGACAAAGGCAACCAAAATACCGAGAATCCGTAAGCCATCCCAATAGATAAGTGGATGGCCAACGCGGCTGGAGGGACTAACCAACGGTTGAAGCCAGGTCGTGCAATGGTGCGTTCTTTATCGAGCAAAGCTTTTAATGGCATGCGTATTTCTCCAATCTTTTCTGAATTTCTCACCAGTTGAAGCATAGTCAGGCGCTTGCTGCGAACAAGGGTCAAATGACCGCAACATGGGGGATCTGAGTCGAGTTCGCGGTCCAAAATCCGGCGCTGTGCCTTTTGTAAGATTTCTAGACAAGTCGTTCGCTCCCGTGGCCTACACGGAGAATTGAGATTTAAAAAAACGTGGATTAGAATCGTGCTATACTCAATGATCACGCGCGCACACTGATTCATCAGTGGTTCAACTGTCGCACGGGGATGCTCCTTCCAGGCAGTTAAATAGGCAGCATCTGACCCTTAGCAGAACCAATATAAATTTCGCAACGGAAATGCATCCGGGCTACCAAGCCGAGTCGAGCTACCCATGCTCGATCTAAAGCTGCCTAAAAACCGGGATATTTATGAAAATCGCCATCATCCACTATTCTGCTCCTCCCGTAGTTGGGGGGGTCGAGGGCGTGTTGGCTAACCATGCCAAACTCATGGCCTCCGCAGGCCATGAAGTCCGTGTCATTGCGGGCACTGGTGATCCGTTTGATCGTCGTGTGCGCTTTATCAACATACCCCTGCTAGCTTCTCGGCATACGGCTGTTCTCGATGCCAAAAGCGATCTCGATAAAGGGGTTGTTCCTAAAGAGTTCTCTAATCTAGTGAGGGAGATCAAAGCTAGGCTAATTCCAGTCTTGGAGTCAGTAGACTGGCTGATCGCTCATAACGTTTGCTCGCTGCATAAGAACCTCGCGTTGACAGCAGCTTTGTACGAGCTATCGCGGCAGCAAGCCCTGCCTAAATTAATTCTCTGGCATCACGACCTGGCATGGATCAGCGCCCGCTACCAGGGCGAGCTGCACCCGGGTTACCCGTGGGATCTTTTGCGAACAGCCTGGCCTGGTGTGCAGCAGGTAACCATTTCGGAGCAGCGGCGGCAGGAACTGGCGGCCCTTCAAAACATCCCGCCGCAGCACATCGAGGTGATCCCTATTGGCTTGAATGTAGCCGCGATGCTCAAGCTGGGCTCGGTTGCCAAGGACCTGGTCGAGCGCATGGATTTGTTGTCGGCCGCCCCCTTGCTTCTGCTGCCCGTGCGCATCACCAAGCGCAAGAATATCGAGCTCGCCCTCCGAACCTTGTCCGAACTAAACAAGAAAATGCCGGAGGCAAAGCTTGTAATCACCGGCCCCCTGGGAGCTCACAACCCTGCAAACCAATCCTACTTTGAGGAGTTGAAGCAACTCCGAACCAAGTTTGCCCTCGACAATTTTGCCTATTTCCTGGCGGAGCAAGTCGAGGGAGTTTTGTCCGACGAGGTTATTTTCGACTTGTATCGCATAGCCGACGCCCTATTCCTGCCAAGCCAAGAGGAGGGATTCGGCATTCCTATCATTGAGGCGGGCTTGGCAGGCATCCCGATCTTCTGTGCCGATATCCTGACGTTAAAAGCGCTGGGGCAAGAAGAAGGTGTTTACTTCTCTCCCGATGCTGAGCCTGTGCAGGTCGCCACCTTGGTTGCAGAAACGTTGCAAGCCAATCCGGCTTACCGCCATCGGGTGCGGGTACGGCAAAATTACACTTGGCAGGCGATCTATGCAAAACAGATCGCGCCTTTGCTCGAGGGGGATTAATGGGCCCCCAACGTAAGTTCGAGCTTTTGCATAAAATTTTGGTGCCGATTGTGGACGGATATGACCCCACCGCAGCTTTGACCATGGGCCGCTTGATTGCGGGAGAGGAGAATTTGCTTCTTTTCGGCTTGGTGCCTGTAGCCGAAGACGAATCCCTAAGCGTTGGCGCCACGCGCGCTCAGGAATTACGCAAGTTATTGCGCCGCTTTCCCAACGCAACCCGGCCGCGACCGCGTGTTTCTCATCGCCCTTGGCGCGAATTGGTTGACCTCGTGACTGAAGAAAACCCCGATCTCCTGATTTTAGAGTGGCCTTCAACCAGCCAGGCTTTTGGCGTAGACCTCGAAGAGATATTCAGCAGGCCACCTTGTGATATTTGCCTGGTTCGCCAACCAGTCATGGAAAACCCTGAGGATATCCTTTTGCCGATACGTGGAGGGCCTTTCTCCGAACTTGCCTTGCGTATCGCGTTGGAGATCTCCACTGGTTCAGGCGCCAAGTTGCGATCTTTGCATATACGCCCCGCACAATTAGCGCTCACCTCCACCCAGCAGCGCGACGCAAAAAAACAAGATGCGGCATTCAAGGGCATCGCAGCTGTACTGGCCAATCTCCCCGAGATTGACCAGCATCATCTGAATACGGACGATGCCGCGGGCACCATTCTGCAATTTGCGAGGGAGGCGGACCTTGTGATTATGGGGGCGTCTGCGGGTTACTCACGTTCAACACTTCCTTTCGGGGAAACAGCAGGCAAAGTACTGCGTGAAAGCTCCAGCGGCGTGATCATTGTAAAGACCAAGCGGTCCATGCCGGCCGGTGTGCCCCTGGAAGCTGCAGGGCAGAAGGCTATATCCGTATTGGTGGACAAGTGGTTTGCAGAGAACACCTATCATGCGGGGGAATTCGAAGATCTAGAGCATTTACGAAAGTTGAAAGAACAACAAGGCCTAACCATCAGTGTGGCGCTGCCCGCCTTGAACGAGCAGCAGACCGTGGGCAGGGTGCTCCGCACGATCAAAAATAGTCTGGTGGAAAAAGCCAAACTGGTAGACGAGATTGTGCTCATTGATTCTGGATCCGAAGATCAGACCAGGCAGATTGCCTCTCGGCTGGGGATCCCGGTCTATGTGCACCAGGAGATCCTCTCCAAATATGGAGCGCGGGATGGCAAAGGGGAAGCATTATGGAAAAGCTTGTTTGTCACCAGTGGCGATCTCGTCCTATGGATCGATACGGATATTGTTAATATCAATCCCCGTTTCATTTATGGGCTAATTGGGCCGCTGCTTACCCAACCTGAGCTTCAATTTGTCAAGGGGTTTTACCGGCGCCCAATACGAGTTGGAAATAGAACCCAGGCAGGAGGGGGCGGTCGGGTCACCGAATTGACTGCTCGGCCATTGCTGAACCTTTTTTTTCCGGAACTTTCCGGTGTAGTACAGCCCCTTTCCGGTGAATATGGTGGACGCAGAAGCGCGCTGGAGACCTTAGCCTTCTTTTCTGGCTATGGGGTGGAGACCGGTCTGCTGATCGACATGTTCGAAAAATATGGATTATCGGCCATAGGCCAGGTAAACCTGTTAGAACGCATCCATCACAATCAGCCGCTAGAAGCGTTAAGCCTGATGTCTTTCGCTATTATCCAGGTTGTGATCCGCAAGCTGGAAAAACGTTATGGCAGGGAGATCCTCGAAGATGTGAATAAGACCATGAAACTCATCCGTTATGGCAACGAACGCTATTCACTGGATGTCGAGGAGATCAGCGAATTGGAGCGACCCCCAATGGCAACCCTGCCCGAGTATAAGAACAAACGCCTAGGCAAGTTGGAGCCTAAGTGAACAAGAACACTTATGGCATAGTGCTTTCCTTTGCGCGCAATTCAGAGCCAGGTTCATAGGTGTTCCTGTATCCTCTTGTCGCCTTGGTTGATAGCGATTGACATAAGCGCGCAGTTTTGCCGCGCCCGTAGGCCGGCTCGCAAATGCCGAAACTTCGTAAGCAAAGAGCGCAAAGATCTTCTCTAGATGACGATTCCCACACGCCAACCTTAAAGTTTTAAAAATTGGACTGATTTCCTAGGTAAAGTGCTTGCGCGCGAAAACCCTGCGTGCTACAATGGCGAACTTTTCACCCTGAATGTAGTGCCTTAAAGGAGCGCTCCCCCATATATGGGGTAATTTTAGCCAGATGCAATGCCCGCATTGTAAGGACCACGATCAGGAAGGCAGCAAGGTGATCGACACCACCCACGATGCGCGCGGGGGCATCCGGCGGCGCAGGGAATGCAAGAACTGCGGCAAGCGTTACAGCACCTACGAACGCGCCGTGCTGGCTGCGCCCATGCTCGTCAAAAAGGACGGCAGCCGCGAGGAGTTCGACCACGATAAATTGGCGCGCAGCGTTCAAATAGCCTGTGTCAAGCTGCCTGTTTCGGCGGCAGACGTGGACCACCTGGTGGGGCAAATCGAAGCTAAACTGATGCAAATGGAGAAACCCGAAGTTTCTTCCCGCGTGGTCGGCGACATGGTGATTGCCGGCCTTAAGGACCTCAACGAAATTGCCTATATCCGTTTTGCCCTGGTCTATCTGGGGATCAATGACCTGCAAACCATTCGCAAGGAAGTAGATAATTTAATCGCCGCAAGCTAAGCCAACCCACCGCGGCCTTTCCCGCAAAAGGCCGCGGTGTTTTCGTCTAAAAACAAGTTGTTTAGATAACCGGAGGACCGGATGTTAAAGCAAGCAAAGCCTAAGAAAATAAAAGAGACCAGTCCTAGCGAAGATTCTCCGGGCAATGGATTATTGTCAACGCCAGCCCTGCCCAAAGCGCTGGGCCGCATCGAGTTAGGCGAGAACGCTTTACAGGTATTCCAGCGCCGTTACATGCGCCGCGGCCGGGAAGGCCAGCCCGTGGAGACCGTGGAGCAGACCTATTGGCGGGTGGCCTACCACGTGGGCAAGGTGGAAGCGAAGTGGGGCGCTGATCCCATGCAAGTAGCTGCTGCTTTCTACGACCTCTTGGGCAGCCAGCGTTTTACGCCCAATTCACCAACCTTCACCGGTGCGGGCACTCCGATTGGACAGCTGGCAGCCTGCTTTGTGTTGCCCATCAGCGACGACATGGGTCGCGCCTCCTCCGGTATTTTTCAAACCCTGCGGGATGCGGCGCTGATCCAGCAGACGGGCGGTGGCAATGGGTTTTCCTTCTC
>Ga0209521_10002657_pt1 | contig 14566 bp, 17 predicted proteins | sample Rifsed19ft4_FD_184016 | JGI IMG/M metagenome (GOLD analysis project Ga0209521, IMG submission 184016) | Soil microbial communities from Rifle, Colorado, USA - sediment 19ft 4 (version 2) | ecosystem: Environmental > Terrestrial > Deep subsurface > Rock core/Sediment | place: Rifle, Colorado... | reverse complement strand
GGGATTCTGAAGCGGGAGGAGGAGGAGAAGCTCCTCGACCCGCGGGCGCTCACGGAACCGAGCAAGGACCTCCTCGGCAGTGGCGGCAACTAAACATTAGGCCAGGAGAGCGACGCCCAAGGTGACACTCGGCAGGCCGTCTGTCGCCTGGCGCTAGGCGGGTGCAGACCCCGCTGGACTGGCGCTGCGGTTCCATCGTCAGCCTCGTGCGCGATCGCCAGAGGTTTGGGCGGCGTGACCCTTAGCTCCAGTAGCCCATACACCCGCGGCAACATCACACCCAATCGTCATCATTGTAAGACCGAACGTGAGGATAGCAAACGGCTCCTCGACAGAGTTGGAGAGAAACGACAGCGCTATTGCGCCCGCAAATCCAAAGATACTCAGCAAGGCTGCCCACCGAAGCGTACGACGCCAAGTCGTCGATGCATACAAGAGAACTGCGTGGGCAGCCACCACGATCGCACCCGGAAGGAACACGATGTAGACTACGTACCAGTAGAGGCTGCTTGCCTGACCCCAGACCCATACATAGACTGCTGCCAGCACGATGGGTAGCACGATGGCGAGGAGCAGGACACTCGCCGCAACCAAGGCGCGCCGCTCGCGAGACGCCCGAAAGATAGCAGCGAACACCTTTGCGGCGGAAACGCCACCGAAAATGGCGCCTCCCACGAGACCGAGGCCTATAAGCACGAAGGCGCCGAACTTGTCTAGGACAATCGGTGAGTAGCCGATCATGGCCGGCGCCATGAGCAAGGACACGGAGACGGCAGATAGGATCCATCCAATCCGCAGACTGGCTGCTATGGGGTTCCACGACGCCGGCAGACCAGTAGCTCCCTTATCGGCCGACAAGTTTCTCCGTGTCAATCTGCGCCTTCTGTAACCGCCCGCTGTAGTCCACGTACACGGTCTTCACGTACGTGAATTCCTCGAGGGCGGTCGTGCCGGCCTCTCGCGTGTCCGTAGGTCCGGTTTCCTTGATCCCGCCAAACGGGAGCTGGACCTCCGCGCCGATCGTCGGTGCGTTCACGTACGTGATACCCGCCTCGAGGTCCTGCATTGCGTGGAACGCACGGCTTACGTCGCGAGTGTAGATGCTCGAGCTCAGGCCGTATGGAACGTCGTTCGCAATCGCAACTGCGTCGTCATAGTCCCGCGCTTTCAGGACGCTCAGGACCGGGCCGAAGATCTCCTCTCGCGCGAGGCGCCTTTCGCGGTCAACCTCAAAGATCGTTGGCGCGATGAAGAAGCCTTTGTCGTATGCACCGCCGCGAAGCTTCTCGCCGCCGAGCCGGAGCGTGTCTTTCTCCTTCCTCCCGGTCTCAATGTACTCGAGAATCTTCGCCTCCTGATCCGCGCTCGCGACCGGGCCCATGTCGGTGGACTCATCGAGCGGGTTACCGACACGGAGCTTCTTCGCCCGCGACACGAGCCTATCGACCACGTCGTCGTAGATGGCCTTGTGCGCGATGAGCCGAGAAGTCGCGGTGCATCGTTGACCCGCCGTGCCGAACGCGCCGAACATCACGCCCTCCATCAGGAGGTCGAGATCCGCGTCCTCCATCGCGAGGACCGCATTCTTCCCCCCGAGCTCGAGGCCGACCTTGATCATCTTCTTCGCAGCCGCCTCGTAGACGTGCCGGCCCGTGTCGACGCCGCCAGTGAACGAAACGGCACGGATGTCAGGGTGGTTGACGATCCCGTCGCCCACGACGCCCCCGCTCCCGGTCACGAAATTCATCACGCCCGGCGGTAGGCCCGCCTCGTGGAGGACCTCGACGAACTTCGCCGCGCACAGCGGCGTGAGACTCGACGGCTTGAACACGACGGTGCAGCCCGCGATCAACGCCGCCCCGGTCTTCCAGCTCGGAATCGCGATCGGGAAGTTCCATGGCGTGATGAGCCCGACGGGGCCCACGGGCAGCCGAAGGGTCATGCAGATCTTGTCGACAAGCTCGGACGGAACGGTCTCGCCGAAGAACCGGCGGCCCTCGCCGCTCGCGTACTCAAAGAAGTCGATCGCCTCCTGGACGTCCCCACGTCCTTCGGAGATGACCTTACCCATCTCCCTCGTGACGATTCGGGCAAGCTCCTCCTTCTTCTGCCGAAAAATCCGAGAGGCCTCGAGCAGGATCTCGCCGCGCCGCGGGGGCGGCGTGCGGCGCCACTTCGGCCACGCGTCCTTCGCGGCCTTTGCGGCCGCCGCAACGTCCTGGACCGTTCCCTGCGGGAAGCTCGAGAGGACCTCTCCCGTGGCGGGGTTGATCGTCTCGAATGTCTTCCGCCCCTTCGGGGTCGTCCACTTCCCTGCGATGAAGAACCCGAATTCCTCTCCCATGCCGTCGACCCGAAATCGGAAGCGGTTGCGGGGATAAGGCTTTGGCGGGCGTGAGGCCTTGGGAAGAATCCTCGGTTGGCATGAGCGCCGCTACGTGAGCTTGGGACCGCCTTTCGCGACGATGACCTCTGCAGCCTCTCTTAGGTCACCGACAACCTCGGAGGGCTTCACGACCCGGAGTTCCGTGGCGAACCGCTCGCGTCGCTTGGCGTCGCCGACAAAAATCGTGCGTGTGCCGATCGCGCGGCCCGCCTCGACATCGCTCACTTTGTCGCCGATCATCCACGACTCTCGTGGGTTCACGTTCAGGTCCCGTGCGGCTGCGAGCAACAGGCCCGGTCGGGGCTTCCGACACGGGCAGTCCGACAGGACGTGATGCGGACACACATAGATCTCCTCGATCTGAACTCCTCCCGCCGCCAGATCGTCGACCATCTTCTCGTGAATTCGCCGGAGCTGCCGCTCGGGCACCAGCTTCCACCCCACGGCGTCCTGGTTCGACACGATCGCGAGCCGATACCCCACTTTTCGCAGGTTTCCCATCGCCTCGACCGCTCCCGGGAGGAACTCGAAGTGGTCCGGCGTGCGGACGTACCCGGGTCTCCCGCGGTTGATCACGCCGTCGCGGTCGAGGAACACCACCGGCCCATGGCGGTGCTCCTTTCGCCGAGCAAGAAGGCCGTGGCGCATCACGTCGAACGGGAGAGTCTCGAACTGCTTGAACAGATCCACGAGGCCCCATCGGACGAACGGATTCTTCGTGAGCATGAGCGCCTTGTGGACGGGATACCAATCGACGCCCTCGATCTCGTCCGCCTTCAATGTGAACGTCGTCTCGTCCGTGTGTCCGCGGTACACGAACCCGAGCGTGAACGTCGGCTTCCCGGGGAAGGACGCATGGTACACGCCGAGGAGCCCATCGAGGACGACGTCCGCACCGATCTCCTCCTCGACCTCCCGCTCGACCGCGACGTCCGGCGGCTCCCCGAAATCGAGGAACCCGCCGGGCAGATTCCAGAAGCCCTGGGAGAACCCGCGCTTCGCTTTTACCATCAACACATCGTGGCCGCGCACGAGGGCGACCTCCGCGACGAGGCGGGGCATGGTCATGTATACGGCCTTCTTCACGAGGTCGTCGACGTCCGCGCGCGAGAACAGGTCGTCCCGGTTGAACCACTCTTCCGGATGGTGGGCGAGGACCGGTTTCATGCGGCGCACGATGTCCGTACCGAAGTCCATCCGGATCGTGTCGACCGCCTCGAACGGTAGCCGCTCGCCTGCCCCCGGGAACCGCCATCCGTCTCGGCCCTTGACGAGATACACCTGCCCGTCTGTTTCAACGAACACGTGCTCCGTCGGCCGCGCACTCTCGCTCCGCTTCGGCATGGACACCGGCGGACCCACAGAGAGGGTACGAGCGCCTATATCCTTTCCCGCCCGCTAGTCCCGGACCTTCAAGGCGATCGATACGCCGTCCCGCAGCGGGACAATCACGGGGAGCATCCTCGGGTCCTTGGCGAGCGACTCGTTGTACTCGTGAATCACCTGCGCTTCCTTCGTCCGCCGTGCGGCCGCGACGGTCCCGGACCACAGGACATTGTCCGTGACCAAGAGTCCGCCGACGCGAAGCTTCTCCAAGCACAGGGGAAGCACGTCCCCATAGTGCACCTTGTCGATGTCATTGAAGATGAGGTCGAACCGTCCACGGAGACGGGGGACGACGTCGAGCGCCGACCCGATCTCGATTCGCACCCGTTTCGCGACGCCCGTCCGTTCGAAGTTCTTTCGTGCGATGGCCGCAGTTTCTGGATTCCACTCGACCGTGACGAGTTCGCCGTCCGACGGGAGGGCCCGGGCGAGCCACGTGCCGGAGTAGCCGATTGCCGCCCCAAGCTCAAGGATCCGCTTCGCTCGAATCGAGCGCGCGAGGATGTGAAGGAGCGAGCCCTCCGCCGGGCCCACAATCGGCCATCGCTCCTCCCGCCCCTGTCGCTCGACAATCCGCAGCGCCTCATCGCCCCGGGCCGCCAGCTGATCGATGTACGCGTCAATCGCTTCGTCGACGATCTCCGCCATGGGCAACCTGCGGGGAAACCGGGGGACTGTTAGAAAGATTGTGGTCTCGAAACGGAGCTCACAAGTCGTCAGCGGCGGGCTGATCCCCGTAGGCCGATGGGGCGCGTTCGAGGCGGGCTGCCTGCTCCTCAAGCTGCATCGCGGTCAGCTTCAACCTCGACGCCTTCTGCTCCAACCGGGAGGCCCGGAGCTTCATGGTCGCCGCCCGCGCCCGCAGCTTCGCGGCCTTCGCGCGTTCCTTCAGCTCTTTGTCGGACGTGGGAGGGGGCGTTGCCACCGCCATCCGCACGGCATTACGTCCCGTCGTCTTAACGTTTCCCGGGAGCTGAAGCCGGGCATCGCGGGGACCGTCGGAAGAATTTTCCCTTGTCGCTGTTTCCCTCGTGGTGTGAAAGTCTACGTTGAGGCGTACGGCTGCACGCAGAACTATGGCGAGGCACGACTCATGCAGGAGGCGATCCGTGCCCGCGGGCACGCCATCGTGACTAACTGGTGACTTCTACGACGTTCACATCGTCGCGGGGCGCGAGGCAGATTTCCTCGGAACGCTTGCGTGACGTTCCCCTCGAATCCTTTAAGCCGGTTCATCGATTGCATCGGCGCAGCCCCGTGGGGTAGCGGTCAAGCCTGCGAGCCTTTGGACCCGCGCGCCGCGCGGGGAGGAGAGCTCGCGACGCCAGTTCGAATCTGGCCGGGGCTATTCCTTCTCTTGCTCCCGTGATCGCCGTGTGAGCCTCGCGGCGACCCAGACGAAAATGAGGATCCACAGAAGCAGGGAGAACGGCGCCAGGGCAAGGATCTCAAAGGAACCCGTCAGGAGTGCCGCGAACGTCGCCGTGCCGAGGAGCGCGAGCGCGCCGAAGACTAGGACAAGGACGACCGCGCGGCGGTGAAACCGAAGGGGCACGGAGCAGCGATGGGGTGCGAACCTCTTAATCGCGCCGACGGATGGCGATTCGATGCGTCTCCGGTGTCGCCTGGAGCTCGGTTACCGGTCCGCGCGTGACGCTGAGGTCGTCGCAGAATCGCTACGGGTCGATGATGAAACGTATATCCGAACGACCGTAAGAGGCCGGACTCTCATCTCGGAAGCCGAAGCGGACTCCTTCGGGAGTCTCCTTCACACCCTCGAGGACTATCTCGCGTGCGTATCCGTGGCGGAGAAGGTTCTACGGGGGTAGCCCTTCCCGGACGTGCACGGCGAGACCCCGTCGGAACGCGATCATCTCCTCTGGGTTGAGGAAGGCCTGGCCCACGGCGACGAGCCCGTCCTGCTGGTCCACGATGAGCACCTCATCCCCGGGCCTCAAGTCCGGATCCGCGCTAACGACGAACTTAGCGAACACGTTCCGGCCCGCCCGATTGAACTCAGCGGTCTCCGTTTCGACAACGACGCGAAGCGCGGGCGCCGGGAAGGACCGGTGCAGAATCTTCGCGCCCTCCGTGCGGAGGGTGAACAGGCCGTCGTGGGCCCGCATCGACAGGATGTGACGTCCGTCGACGATCACGTTCCGAATCCGACCCGTCTTCCTTGACCGCACGAGCTTCACTTTCCCCGCGAGGAGCACATCCCCGGCCCCGCGACGAAACTGCATGTCTGCGACGGCCCGCACTCTCTGGAGATTCCAGTCGATTCGCTCCCTCGGCTCTCGCCAGGCTTCGAGCTCCTTCAACGTCCCCTCACCCTCCCAAAGAATTCCGAACTCGTATCCGGCGCCCGCGATGAACTGGCGGGCGAACACCTCGGACGCTTCGACCACCTCCAGGTCGAGCTCCTCGGGGACGAGCGACTGTGCGATCGGATACATCTCATCGAGCTCAATCGGCACGGGGCCGAACGCGGACTTCACGAGGAAATGGGCATTGCACACGGACTCGACCTTCTTCATCACTTGCGTATTGCGGACGCCGTACGGTTTTGGACCCTCGGGGAACATCACGAGGACTCGCCGCCGTGCCGGGACGTACCGCTCCACGAGACGCTTCCGATACCGATCGAGAAGGGGCCGATGAATCGTCTCCGGTCCCGTGTAGAACAAGGCGGTGCGGCGGCTCACGGGCTCGAACCGCTCGAGCCACTCATTGTGCCTTCGCAGCTCCTTGAGGGCCTCAAGCATCGCCGGATGAGCCCGGCATCGACGCTCCGCAAGCTCCCACAGCTCCCCCGCCTTGATCGCCTGGCGTACTTTGGCGATTTCCGCGAACGAGGTGTACAAGTTGTGAAGCGCCATCGCGCGCTCGTCCGTGCGCAATTGGTCGGGGGATTTTCCTGTGCACGCGGGACACACACACTCGAGGTGTGCGAGATCCTCAATGTGGCGGGTGCCATCCGGGAACATCAACCGCCCCGCCCGCGCGTACTTGTGGTACGATGCGGAATCGAACAGGTCGCACCCAAGGAGCACCGCGAGGGAGAAGACGAGCGGGTGGCCCGCTCCGAAGAGATGGACGGGCCGGTCCGGGCGCAGCCCCTGCTTCGATGCGATAACGACCCGGACGAGATCGCGGAAGCGGTAGGACTCCATCAGCGGGACGACGCCGCCTATCGCGGCGATCGCGACATCGATGTCCGACAGCCCCCGCGCGCAGGATTGGCGAAGCTCGACGTCGAGAGCCCCTTGGACGGTGCCCGCGAGGAGCATGGAGCCCTTGATTTCCGCGGCCCTCCGGGTCCTGGCGAGGGTTTCCTCGACGTCCGCCCTCGCCCGCTCCGCCTCGTGCTCGGGTTCGGAGAAGAGGTCGAGGGACGTTCCGATGTCCGCCCGGATGTCCCGCTGGAACGAGACAATCTCCTCGTTCGACACTTCGACCCCGCCGTACACATGTTGCTGGAACGCACCACTGTCCGTCATCACGGCGCCGTCGAAGTCCAGGACCCCATGGACGCCGTCTGCAAGCGCCCGATCCCGCATCGTGCGGTGGAGGATGTACGCGTTCGTGATCACGATTTGAGCGCGAAATCGCTCGCGCATCTCCTTCGGGGGAATGATCACCTGATTCGGATTCACGACGGGAAGAAGGGCCGGCGTCTCGACAATTCCATGGCCCGTCTCGAGGCGCCCGAGGCGGCCGAGCCCATCGCGGTCGCGGACCTCGAACATGGTGCGGACAGCGGCCTCGCGGGCATCAGTCTTGGGGTGCCCGCAGAGACCGGCCACGTTCACGGGCCCTCGGGAAAGCAATTTGAACTCCGTCCACCTGGCGGGCTTGGTGTTGCGGAGCACGTTCGTCCATGCACCCGGAATCGGATACACGACCGAGAGTCGGCTGTGGCACGACGGCATCCGGACATGGGAGGAATTCCTTGAGCGGCGGCCGCGAATCCGACTCGGGGAACCGCGGCTCCGCGCGGTCCGGAGTGAGATCGAGCGCTCGCGTGATCGCCTGCGGGAGGGAAACCATCGTTACTTTTCACACCGCCTTGCGCCGCGGGACGCGTGGCGGGCGTTCGGCGAGTTCGGGGATCGCGCGGCGTTCCTTGACATCGAGACGACGGGCCTCCGACGAGAGCGGCATCATGTAACGATCATCGGCCTTCACGACGGTCGACGGATGCGCTCGTTCATCGAGGGAGTCGATTTGGAGGAGTTTCCCACGGCAATCGCGAAAGTGCCGCTCCTCGTCTCGTTCAATGGCGCCTCCTTCGACGTGCCGTTCCTCCGGGCGCTGTGGCCGCAGCTCCGGTTCGAACAGATCCACATCGACCTCCGTTACGCATTCCAGCAGCTCGGCGTCACCGGGGGATTGAAGCGGATCGAACGACAGTTCGGCCTCGAGAGACCCGAGGAAATTTCGGGACTTACGGGAGCTGACGCCGTCCGATTCTGGCGGCGGTTCGAACGCGGCGATGACGATGCCCTCGACGCTCTCCTTGAATACAACCGCATGGACGTCGAAAACCTCCGACCTCTCGCCGCCTACGCCTACAAGGCCCTGCGCGCGAAGTGCTTGGGCGAAGGAGCCGGGTCGCGGGCGACCATCCATCCTTAAGTCAGACCACGCCGTCCGCCGCCGCATGTTGAAACTCAACACGATTGCCATCGTCGTTAGAGATGAGAAGAAGTCTGCAAAGTGGTACAAGGAGAAGCTCGGGTTCCGGGTCGTCGACAAGTACCCGCACTGGCACACCGTGTTGCCACGGGGTTCATCGACAAAGATTCACCTGTGCATCGACGCCCCTCCGGAATCCGGGAATACGGGCATCGCGTTTGCGACAACGAGCTGCAAGCGTGATGAGGCGGCCCTTCGAAAAAAGGGCGTGAAGATCACGACGCCCACGACGAAGGAGGACTGGGGAACGTACTTCATGTTCGCGGACCCGGACGGGAACGAATTCTGGGTCGTCGAGTAGGTGTCACGCGCCCTCGCTGGACCGGCCCCGATATCTCTCGACCGGGTACTTCTTCGCGTTCTCCGCGATCTTTCGCAGCATGACCTCGGAGAGGTCGCACTCGATCGAGTTTGCCATGTGGAGCGCGTAGATGAACACGTCTGCGAGCTCCTCCTCAATCGCGGACCGCCGTGGGTCCGTCAGATCAATCTCTTCCGGCCGTGTCCACTGAAAGAGATCGAGGAGCTCCGACGCCTCCACGCTCAGGGCGATCGCGAGATCCTTCGGGTTGTGGTACATCTTCCATTCCCGCTCGGTCACGAAGTCCGCGACCCGCTCCCGAAGGCTCGCCACGGTTGTCGATCCGTCGGCCATGCGAGGCCATCGAGTGCAGGCTACTTCTCCCTTCGGGTTGCATCGGGAGTGTTGGAATCCTTCCGCGCATGCGCGGAGAGCCAGGAAGCAAGATTTAAGCCCCGCCCATCGCTCGAAGGCCGCCGTGTTCCATCTCCTCTTCGCCCTTATCCTCCTGTTCTTCCTGCCGGGCTGGGCCTTGGTGAACGCGCTCTTTCCGCGGCCCGGAGAGCTCGATCGAACCTATGATGGCCTGTACCGCGTGACCCTCGGGATTGTGATGAGCGTTGTCGTCGTCATCCTCTACGGCTTCGGTCTGAACAGCCTCGGCGTGAACACGGACACAGGTCTCGGATACTTCACCGCCACGAACCTCTGGATCGGACTCAGCGGGACAACGGTTGCGCTCTTCATTCTCGGCTGGTGGCGGGGCGCCTATCCGTGGCTCGGCAAACTCCATCCCAGACTTGTCCGGGCCCCGCCGCCCGCGAAGGACAGCATGGCCGCGGAACTTGAGAAGGATCGAGTGACCCTTGCAAAGCTCCGCGGACTGTCCGAGGAGCGGGAGAAGCTCCGGCGGCAGATCAAAGACTACGAGCGGCGGATCTCGCTCCACACGGGCGACGCGAAGTCGCACTACGTCGCAAAGCGGGATGAGGCCGCGGACCGCCTACGGAAAGTCGATGCGGAGCTCCGAGCGCTCGAAAAGGCGCGCGCGGAAGAACTGTATGGCGCGTGACATGATGACCCGGCGGACAGCGCGACGGGACTCGCAGACTCCGCTGGAGCACAAGCTCGTCGTTGTCGTCCGCGAGGACCTCGATCTTGCGAAGGGCAAGTTGGCGGTTCAGGTCGCGCACGCATCCGTCACCGCTGCGCTCGAAGCAAAGGTCCGCGCGCCGAAATGGTTCTCCGCATGGCTCCGAGAGGGCCAGAAAAAGGTCGTCGTCCGCGCCTCCGGGCTCGACGAACTGATCGTCCTCCGGAAGCACGCGATCGAACTCAAACTTCCGAATGCCCTCATCGAAGACGCTGGCCTGACGGTGCTACCGCCGGGAACCACGACCTGCCTCGCCGTGGGCCCCGCGCCCGCGTCACTCGTGGACCACGTGACGGGAAAGCTGAAACTCGTGTGACCCGGCCGTGGAAGTCGATATACGTCCGCCAGCAATTGCCAGTCCGGTGAAACCACAGGCCCGCATCCTTGGAGTCGATGACGCGCCCTTCCGGTTCGGGGAAGAGTTCGTTCCCGTCGTCGGCGTCGTCGTCCGCGCGCCGAACTATGTGGAGGCGGTAATCACGACACGCGTTCATGTCGATGGGGACGACGCGACGGCCGTCCTTGCGGACACGATCGGACGGTCCCGGTACCGGGAGGGGCTCGCCCTCGTCCTCCTCGACGGCGCTGCACTCGGCGGGTTCAACGTGATCGACGTCGAGGAGTTGCACCGTGATATCCGTGTCCCCGTCGCGACGGTCACACGCGACCGACCCGACATCACCGCGATTGAGAAGGCCCTGCGCGCGCGATTCAAGGATTGGGAGGCCCGCCTCGATCTCCTCCGACGGCAGGAACTCATTCGGATAGAGACCGAACATAAGCCGCTGTACGCGACCGCCGCAGGGATAGCGCCCGACGAGCTACGCTCGGCGATCCGCCTCTGCACCGTGCGAGGGGCCCTCCCGGAGCCGCTCCGGATCGCGCATCTCATCGCGACGGCACTCGTGCGGGGTGAGTCGAAGGGCAAGGCCTAACGGATTGGAAACCGGAGGATTGCTCCAAGGCCGCCCAGCGCTTCGAGCTTCTTCCCCGCTTCATGGCGCGAGCTCACGATCACGACGTGCCCGCGGGCCGACTCCACGCTCCGCATGAGGTCTTCGACCGCGAGGTCGCGGACCTTTCCCTCCGAGACGAGCAACGTCTCCACGGCTCCCGAGTGAACGGCAATCTCCACCTCCGCGGGACCGTACGCATGTAGACCGCCCTTCGCGATCTCTTCAAGAAGTCGCTCGACGAGGCGCGTCTCCTGGGCCACCCGGGTCTCCTCGAGGATCTTCGCGCCGAGCCCCGCCTTCATCGCCTCCTGGATCCCCGCCATCCCACTTTGGCTTGTCCCGTGGAGCCGGATCTTCGCGGCAAACTCTGGCGAGCGGTCCCGCACATAGCGGGCGAAATCCTCCCTCTCGAATCCAGGACCGATCACGAGAAGCGAGGACCCTGGATTCAACGCGGACGCCTTCTCGAGCACCTCTTGGAAGTACATCGCACGGCGATCCGCTCCGGGGAACATCTTCCCCTGCCGCTCGCCGCGAATCACGGCGACCTCTCGAATCCCCATCTGGCGAATTTCCGCGAGGAGCGCCTCCTCGTCGTCAATCGCAAGGACGGTCACGAGGGGAGCCTCCGTTGCCGCGACCGCCTCCGCTATCCTGCGGAGATGATGGTCTCGCCATGTCTTCACGATGGTGAGGTCGTCGTCGAGGCTAATCGAGAGGGTGTGGTGGCGCCCGAGATCCTGCGGCGCCTCCTCGATTACGCCGGAGATCCGAAGCCGATCCGAAAAGTCCTGGTACTCGACCTTGTCCACGCGGATCCCGACCTTCATCCGAACTTTCTCCATCCGCTCCGGGCGAATCTTGTCCGAGATCGTCTCCTCCCGGCGGTATGTGTACGCGCGGACGAGGTCACCGGGCTCAACGAGGTTGACGAGGTGCCACGAATCATCCGCGGTCTGGACCTTGAGGCGGATCTCGCCCGCCTCCAGGTCGCGATGGAGGACCCGCATCGGTTGTCGAACGAGGCTTCGTTATTTCTCAGTATCGCGTCCCGTGGGAGGTGGGAAAAGAAAACATAACGGAAAGCGAGCAGGCAATCCCCGCAGGGGCAGCGGGGAAAGTCCTGGCGAGCGCCGCCTCTTGTTTCCGATTTCGGAGCCGACCCTGTGTGTGGTCCCGGCGAGAGCGGACTTATCTCTACCCGCTTTCCGAGTACGTGTTGGACTGCGAACCTCATAAAGGGAGCGACGTGAGAATCCATACTAAGAATCGGACCGGTCAGCATCGGCAACGAATTGTCTGTGCCTACCGAATCACGCCGTAGCCGATGAGGCGCCACTTCCCGCCAATCCGACGGCTCACGGCCACGCGTTGTCCAGGGTCCGCGGCGACGGGGATCTTGAGCGTCATGTCGGCGAGGTCCTCCCGTGCACTCGTGACGACGCCGACGGTCGTCGCAGTGCCGACGCTCACCATGAGCGGCTCCGTCGTCTTGATGTCCTCGACCTTCAAGTCCTCCGCAGTCCCGACCACCCGCTCGAGGAGGTGGACCTCAACGCTGAGCTTGTTCAGGACCGGCGGCAGTGAGCCTGGGGGACCGACGATTCGCCCGAGGAGGGAGTCGGACTTCGTGAAGTAGGGGTCCAGATTGGTGCCGATCGCGATTAGCCCGCCGGGGCGAACCTCTTTGCGGGATTGCCCGCCCGTGTGAAGGGAGCGGACGGACGTCGTGATGTTCACCCACTCCGTCCGCGTGCCGGAGCCGACCTGCCTCCCTGGTGTGATCTCGATCTCGTCCCCCACCTTGAGCTTCCCCTGCATGAGAGAGCCACCCATCACGCCGCCGACAATCTTGTCCGGCGTGATTCCCGGTTGGTTCACATCGAACGACCGCGCGACATACATCTTCGCGGGTTTCTTCTCATCCAGCTTCGGCGACGGAATCACCTTCTCGATCGTCTCGATGAGCGTGTCGACGTTCACGTCGTGATGAGCGGAAATTGGAATGATCGGAGCGTTCTCCGCGATCGTCCCCTTTACGAATTCCTTGATCTGCCGCAGGTTTTCGACCGCCTGCTCCTCGCTCACGATGTCGATCTTGTTCTGAACGAGGATGATCCGGGTCACGCCGATGATCGTGAGCGCCATGAGGTGCTCCTTCGTCTGCGGCTGCGGCACCTTCTCGTTCGCAGCGATCACGAGGAGCGCACCGTCCATGATGGCCGCACCGCTGAGCATCGTGGCCATCAGCGTCTCGTGCCCGGGCGAGTCGACGAAGCTCACCACCCGTAGGACCTCCGCCTTTGACCCGCAGTTCTTGCAGGTCTCGCTCGTCCCATACGCCTGCGGTGGTTCGCACTTCGGGCACTTGTAGAACACGGCGTCCGCGTATCCGAGACGAATCGAGATCCCGCGCTTGACCTCCTCGGAATGTCGATCCGTCGATTCCCCCGTCAGGAGTTTTACGAGCGCGGTCTTGCCATGGTCGACCTGGCCGACGGTACCGATGTTCACGGAGGGTTGTAGGGGCGCCTTCACGAAGGTGTCACCAACGCGGGACCGCTCGAAACAGGACGTCCAATAAGAAGGTTTGTGGCGCGAACGCGAGGATTCACTTCTTCTGTTCCTGGAAGGCGTCCTCGATCGACTTCGGCCCGCGCTGGGTGATCTTCAGGTTCAGCTGCAAGATGTCCGGCGAAATCGTGTTCCCGCGGATCGTCTTCTTCTTCCGCATCCCAGGGCGGTCCGGGTGGAATCCGACCCCGCCGGAGAGCAAGATTCTCCGCCGACGTGGGCTCGGCACGTCCGGCCGCATTGGAAACCCATCCTTGTCGCTCCCCCCGGTGATCTGAAGCTTGTACCCAGGCAGGCCGACAAAGAGTCCGTCGATCTCCTCGCCGATCTTGCGACCGACGAGTGCGTTCGCGTACTGGCCCGTGACGTCGCGCTTGTACGTCCGCCCCGACTTGGCGTCTGCAATCACGGCCTTGAACTCGACCATCGCTCGAACCTACCAGTGCAAGCGGCTCCGATGCGCGACTTCAATAAAAGGTTTGGGGAGTCCACGCGCTGACCACGGTTCAGGTGGAACGGAACACCGCACGAAACGTTGCGTTCAGTGCCGCAGGGGCTCGTCGAGAACCCCGAGAATTCGCGACACCCCTTCGAAGAGGGACAGGAGCTGGCGGGCGTCGTCCTTGGACACGCGATCAACCTCTCCGACCGCTTCCGTGAGCTCGAGCAGTGCGTACACCGCATTGGCCGTATCGAAATCGTCGTCCATGGCGGTGAAGAACTTTTCCCGCGCGCGGCCGATGATTGGCGCAAGCGTCCCGCCGTCGACCGATGCTGCCCTTGCCTTCGCGATTGCACCGTAAATCGCGTCGAGCTGCTCCTTCGCGATCCGGAAGCAGTCCGCGTCGTACTCGACATCCTTTCGGTAGTGTTCCTTCAGGAGGCAAAACCGCACGGTCTCGCCGCTCCACTTCGCGAGCACGTCGCGGATCGTCACGAAGTTGCCGAGGGACTTCGACATCTTCTCTTGCTGGATCTCCAGGAACCCGTTGTGCATCCAGCAGCGGGACCACTCGGTTCCGTGGATAGCTTCGCAGATCATCGCCTCGCTCTCATGATGCGGGAACTTCAGGTCTTTCCCGCCGCCGTGGACATCGACCTGAGGCCCCAAG
>Ga0209521_10002654_pt1 | contig 14576 bp, 11 predicted proteins | sample Rifsed19ft4_FD_184016 | JGI IMG/M metagenome (GOLD analysis project Ga0209521, IMG submission 184016) | Soil microbial communities from Rifle, Colorado, USA - sediment 19ft 4 (version 2) | ecosystem: Environmental > Terrestrial > Deep subsurface > Rock core/Sediment | place: Rifle, Colorado... | reverse complement strand
CGGCCTCTACGAAGGCACGAATGAGATTCAGAAGCTCATTATCGCGGAGAGACTCTTAGGTCCCAGCCGACGGAAGGAGTGAGTCACCCGCTCATGTGCAGGCCGAACGATTTCAACTCGTCCGGGCTGAGCACCTCGCGGGCGGTCACGAAGAGGCTGGTCTTCTCCTTCCGGAAGTGATCCCAGAGGAACTGAATCGTGAAGATCCCGTGGCGGTTCAGCTCCTCGATTTCCGCCCTATGAGGTGCGGGTCGCCTCGCTTCAAGGGCCGCAAGGCTCTCCTTGATCTTCTGCACTTCCCGCCGAATTTCATCATGCTCGTACGCGATGACGTTCACGAGCGATCCGTACCGCCCGATCTTGCTCTCGAGGGCGGGCAGGAGGTGCTTCTCCTCCCGCTCGAAATGTGGGAAGAGCTCCTCCTCGAAGAACCGAACCGCCTCCTCAAGGAGCTCGATGTCCTCGTCCGATGCGACATGGGTTTCCATCATTTCGTCGAGCGCCGCCTCGAGTTCGCTCAGTTTCTCGACGAAGTCGGCGTGCTCCTCGGCGAGCTCGGATAAGGGATCCATCTTTGCCTCTGTATTGTAACTGGCGAGACAATAAAAGCAAGCGGTTCCAAGCACGAGGAAAGCCGTATACGCTCGGACCGACTAGGTGGAGGAGATGCAACGGGGGACCAAGACCGTCATCGTGCTGATCGTCGCGGCCGCCGTCTTCGCAGCGGGGACGCTCTACGTCGCCCTCCTCCTGCGGGAGTCCCCCAGCCGGCGACTCGTTCTTGTCCGGGTGACGGTCGACGTCACCACGGAAGCTCCACCGACCACCGCCATCCCCGCAGACTTCGGCCCTCACTGTGCCCCGGCCCGATTCGCTCCGTCGGGCGCCCTCGTCATTAACAGTGACGCAGTTCCAACGGACGCGACGGGAGTCGTGTACCTCGAATACCGACCGGTTGGGGCCTTCGCAACAAGCGGTAGCGGAATCGCCCTCCTCTTCTTCCGGCCGAGCACTCCCACAGCGAACGTCGTCTCTTCCGTGGACCCTGCACGGGATCTGTTCACAATTGGAAGGCTCGGCTCGGTCGGGATCGTAATCGATGATTTCCTGTACGACATCGGACAGTCCTTTGTGGAGACCTTCACCACCCTCGTCACGGTCGAACAGAGCACATGGAGTGTCCAGGAGACGTTCACCGGACGGAATGTTGGGCCCGTCGGCGTCACGGTCGAGGCCCCGGGGCTTTGCGTGTGATTACGGAGCGAATCGCGCGGGCGTCCGCGGAAACGGGATCGCGTCGCGGATGTGCTCGAGCTTGCAAATCCACTGAATTACCCGCTCGACCCCCATCCCAAAGCCCGCGTGCTGCACGTTGCCGTACCGCCGCAGATCGAGGTACCATGCATATGCCTTCGGGTCCTCACCCTGTTCGTCTAAGCTCCTCTTGAGAACCTCGATGTCCGTCTCCCGCTCCGACCCACCGACGAGTTCGCCCACATCGTCCCCCGCGATGACGTCGAAACCGAGGACGTACTTCGAGTTGTCCGGGTCCCGCCGCTTGTAGAATCCCTGCGAGATCGTCGGGTAATGGCTGACGACAATCGGCTTCTTCTTGCCTTCCGTGAGGGCTCTCTCCTCGAGGGTCCGGAGATCCTTCCCCCACTCGATGTCCATCCCCTTTCCTTTGAGAACCTGCAACGCATCGTCGTACCGGAGGTGCTCGAAGGGAGGCGTTACACGCTTCAGGAACTCCGGTGTCCTTCCAAGGGCCTCGACTTCCTCGGGGGCTTCCTCCGCGACGCGCTTGCACGCGTGGGAAATCACACCCTCCGCGTGCTTGATGATGTCCTCCATCCCGACCCACGCCTGCTCCATCTCCGCGTGCCAATACTCCGTGAGATGGCGGGTCGTCCGCGACTTCTCCGAGCGGAACGAGGGCCCAATGTAGTAGACCTTCTCCATCGCGGCGACCAGGGCCTCCGCGTACAGCTGCCAGGATTGCGTGAGGTACGCCTTTTCACCGAAGTAGTCGACGGTGAACAGTGTCGCTCCGCCCTCGGAGCCGACGGGAGTGATCATCGGCGGGTGGACCTCCCAGAACCCCTCGTTCCGAAAGTATTCGTGGACCGCGGCGAACACGACATGCCGGACCCGGAAGACCTGCGTCATCTTCTGCGAGCGCACCCACAGATGGCGGACGTCGAGGAGGAACTCCTCGCTCTGGTCCTCCGTGATCGGAAACTTTTCCGCGAAGTGCAACACGTGGAAGTCCATCGCCCGAAGCTCGTACCCACCCGGCGCGCGCTTGTCCTGGACGATCTGGCCAAACACGCGGACCGTGGACTCGATGAGGGCCTTCTCCGCAGCCTGAAACGCGTCGGGACGAACCTCTCCCTTCGTCATCGCGACCTGTAGGATGCCGGTTGCATCGCGGACAACGACGAACACCTTCCCGCCAATTGAGCGGGTGCGGTAAATCCAGCCCTTGAGCTCGACCTCGCGACCCGTGGCCTTGCCCGCAAGGATGTCGCGAATCTGGACCATGAGGCGTGGGAGAACAAGGACGCGCTAGATTAACCCTTGCGACATCGAGAAATATCGTGGCCATCATGGGCACTTCGTGCTCCGAATCGCGGGCGCGGGCGACCTCGATGCGATCGATCGGATTGAGAAAATCTGCTTTCGGGAACGCCGGTTCCGACGCGAGTTCATCGTGTGGATCCTGAACAACCCGCTGTCGCGGACGATCGTGTGGGAGGACGAAGGACATCCCGTGGGCTCCGTGATAATCCTTTTCGAGGCGGAACGCGCGCGGGTTCTGTCAATCGCCGTTCTCCCCGGCTACCGCCGCCGAGGCATCGGTGACGCCCTCCTCGACGCGGCGGAGCGGGCGGCCCGGCAACACGGCGCGCGGGTCGCACGCCTCGAGGTGAGCACGAAGAACCGCTCTGCGATTGCGCTGTACCGGAGGCGCGGCTACCGGACGGAAGGAGTTCTGCCCAAGTACTACTCCTGGGGCGACGACGCGTTGTCGATGGAGAAGCCGCTCGACGCAAACGCTTAAGTCGGAATTTCAGTTAGCGGCGCGCGGCAGCGAATGCTACCAATCCCCACGAAGTTCTTCGTGACATCTGGGAAGGCGGTCTCGAAGGTCTCCGACCTGAATGCGTTTGATGCCGCCCTGTTGGACGCGGGGCTCTCCGAACAGAACTTGGTGTATGTGTCCTCCGTTCTCCCAGTAAAAATCCGCCTGGTGAAACGACGGGATATCCCGATGGGAGCAATCACGCATTGCGTCCTCGCACAACAGCGAGGGGGCGAAGGCGAAATGATTAGTGCGGGAATCGCGCACGGTTTCCGTGACGACGGGCTCGGCGGATACGTCGCGGAAGGTCATATGCATGGCACGGGTCGGGCGCTTCGGGAGGTCCTCGAGTGGAAGATGGGTGAGATGGCGAAGCTTCGTGGAGTGAAGTTCAAGAAACTCGAGTACAAGATCGAGGAACTCAGCATCCCGATGGATCACTACGGCGCCTGCCTCGCCGCCCTCGTCTTTCGTGTATGATAGGGTTCGAGTCGATGGGGAACGACCCAGCGCGGAGCAAGACCCAGAATCGCCGGGCGGATGGTTTCAGGCAGTTTGCCAATGAACGGAAGGGGGTCCTTTCGCGACCGCCCCGCGCACGCCTCGAGTCGTCTTCGAGGTAGCTGGATGTTCGGCGTCATCGTGTGTCCTCGGTGTGGGCGCGCGAAGGGTGTCAAAATGACGAAGAAGACGACGACCTGCTCGTGCGACTTCGAAATCCGCGTAATCCCCGCGAAGATTCGCGTTCGTGTCAGCACCGAGCGGGAACTCATTGAGGCGGTACGGAGGGTGAAAGCACAACTTGGCGGCGGAGTCGCCGCGTACGAGAAGGCGATGAAGCCCCGCACGAGGCGTCGAACTGTGGATATCCACGCTCGTGTCGCGGCGGCTGCACGGACGGCAGGTGACAAAGCGCACCGGATTCGTGCGGCGGCGGTAGAACTGTCGAAGGAACTCGAGGTATTTTCGTACGACGATCTTCGGCAGGTCCTGCTTGCCCTCGGGATTCATGACATCGACGAGTCTCTGGACGAGCTCCTTCGGTCGAACGTTGTGTACGAGCCCAGAGAAGGGTTCTACCGCGCAGTCACTCCGACTCTTTGATGGGCCGCTGCGACTTCTGCGGCCAGCGCCGAAGGCTCCGCCGCACGTCCCGAGGCAACGTCTCCGGAAGGATTTCGGTGTACACGAACCCATACACAATCGCTGCAAATACTAGGGCCGCGGCGAGCGAACCCGCGCTGAGGATGATGTCCGCACCCGTGAAGAAGAAAAAGAGAATCAGCAGGTGGGCGAGCCGGACAAGGTATGCCCGCACGAAATATCGAATCGACTGTTGCTGCGCCGCGCCGAATCCGATGAGCGAACCGGTCGATGCGAGGATGAGCGCCATCGAAACGGAGAAAGCGATGAGCAACGCAATCGTTTCTGGCGCGCCCGTAAGGCTTGGGTTCAACCCGAACCCAGACGCCGAGACGAGGGTCGATGCCGATCCCAGCGCGAGGGACACACCGTAAAACGTCGTGTCGAAACGACCCCTGTAGCCAGAGCGGTTCAAGTACACGAGCTTGAAGCTCTCCTCGAAGAGCGCGATCGCGATGAGCGCGAGGATTGGACCGAATCCCGCGGATGTCGCCGTCAGCGAGAGGTAGATGTTCAGCAGGCTCGCGAAGACGCCGAAGCCCATGCCGACCGCGAATGCCAGAAACAACCGCCGGTCGTCGAACAGCGCCTTTGGGGCGATGGGGTAGTCGAACCTCCGGAGGGAAAGCCACATCAGGGCGAGCGCGGGCGCGATGCCGATCGCGAACGATATCGCGAGACGAATCTCGTGGCCCGACACCTGCGAAGGATGTCCCGTTCGCATCATCAAGATTGGGGCGGATACGTTTAAGCCGGCCCGCCTGGATGGTTCGCATGATGGCGGGCGCTCCACGCATCGTGTGCCCGATCTGCGGTGCACCTCTCCCCGGAGCAGTCGACTCGTGCCCGACCTGTGGCGCCGCTCTCCCCGAGCGTGCGCTCAAGGTGTACCTGAGGGCCCTGGGCGTTGACTTGGACGCGATGAGCCGGACCCCTTCCAATGAGGGGATCGGCACCTCCGGGGCAGCGACGTCTTGCCAGATTTGCGGTGCGCAGGTTCCCGCAAACGTCGTCGCGTGTCCCATCTGCGGGACCGAGACCGCATCCCAGGGGACAGGCCCTGGGCCGACGACGGTCCTCTGCGTCTACTGCGGCGCGACCGCCGTGCAGGGACAGGACGAATGCGAAACGTGCGGAGCTCGTCTGCAAATGCGGGAGGAACCCCTCCCCACGGGGCTCGGGCTTCCGACGCAACTGGAGACCTCTCTGGAGGATGACCTCGACCAATACCTCGACGACTTCATCGCTAGAATCCGAGAAAAAGAAGCGGCTGCGCCTCGAACGCCCACCGGGGAGAATCGGACGATCCGCACACCCGCACGAGTGCCTGTTACGCGGGCGGGGCTGACCGAGGACCTGCGCCAATGGGGCGTCGACCGGATTCGCATGCTCGCCTTTTTCGCGACGATTGGTTCGCTCATGCCCGCCATGTACGTGTCGCAAAGTCCGTCGGAGGTCGGCCGGTGGGCGATTGTCGCGGTCATGGGGTCCCTGTTTGCGACGGCGCTCGCCCTCACATTCCTCGAGACACAGCACCTCCGGACCGGCTTGGTCCGGTTCACCGCAATCCTGGCGGGCGGGGCTCTGCTTTTGTCTGTTCCCCTACGCTCGGCACTCGACCCATCGTTTCCGCCGATCGCGGACGTGGCCTCCCTCGCCGCAGGTCTCGGATTGATTGCCTTGGGGTCGTACCGGATTCGAAACCCGCCAGCGACGTACTTGCCGTGGCTCGCTGCACTTCCGGCTGCCTTCGCACTCGCGGTCGTCGGAACCGCCCAGGCCGTCGCTCGCCCGTCCGCAACACTGAACGCCACGTGGATCACGATTGGACTCGCGATGGGGTTGACCGGGATCCTCGAACTCCGCCGAAGATGGGTCGACTACCGCGTTGCGGGTGCGCTGCAACGCGCGCAGGAAGGGGTGGCGAAGCAGGACTTTCAAGGTTCGCTCGCGGATCTTGATCGCGCCGTTCAAATCTCGGCCCATGGGGCCGACGTCCCGCGGACCGCGAAAGGAGCGACCCTCGTTCTCCTCGGAAGGTACGGTGAGGCGATCAAGTCCATTGATGCAGCCTTACGGATCAATCCGAAGAACGAGGTCGCCTGGGTGAACAAGGGAAACGCGCTTGCACGGATGGGACGTCATGTGGACGCGCTGCAGTGCTACAACTCCGCGATTCGCGTGAGGCCCGGATACGAGGTCGCTTGGAACAACAAGGGGAACGCGCTCGCGCGGCTGGGACGGCTCAGGGACGCCCTCAACTGCTACGACCGCGCGCTCGAAATCGACCCTGACTACCGAAGCGCATGGTGGAACCGAGGATACGTCTACACGAGGCTCGGGGACGACGAGAATGCGGTACGGTGCGCGGATGCGGTCCTTCGCCTCGATCGGCGGGTCCCGGCAGCCGCGCCGTAGGTTCGACAACTGTACCAGGATGCATTTATCAATTCCGAGACCATAATGTATCCCCGCGAGGGCAGCCCTTGAGGTCTCGCACGCAGACGCGCGTCCTTCCTCCACTTGTCGCAGCTCTGGCGTTCGTCCTCGCGCTCGCGGCGCTTCTCGCCACGTCCGGCCCCGCGGCGGGATTTCCGAGTCACAGGATCCACGACCGAACCCTCGCCGCCGCGGGATCCGGCGCAATCACCGTCGGAAACGCGAACGACGATTCACGAATCGATGTCGCCGTCGCCGACGAGGGAACCGGATCGATACTCGTATTCCTGCAAGGGTCCGGTGGCCTCGAAGCATCCCCTTCCGCAACGTTCGCGAGCCCCGACGTACGGAAACTCGCGTTCGCGGACGTCGACCTGGATGGCGGGGACGATCTCGTCGCCCTGCGCACGGACTCGATCGCTGTCCACTTCAACGATCAGGGCCGATTCGGTGCGCGGGCGGCATCGCTCGCCGTGGAAGGGGCGACCGATTTCGTTGTCGCAAAACTCAACGGCGATTCGTTCCTCGACATCGCGGTCCTGGGCCCCGATGCCGCAACTGTGCGGTTCCACAAGGGATTCGGAGCCGCGGCTCCATGGGCGACCGAGCCGGACCTTACGCTCAGCAAGGTCTCGGGATTCCAGGGCATTGCGGTCGCCGACCTCCTTAATGACGGTCGCCCGGACTTGGTTCTCGTGCGGCCCGATCAGCTGCAGGTCTACTGGTACGATCCGGGTGCGCTGGGGCTCCGATTGCAGCCACAGCTCGTTCCGCTGGCAGGGCTGGGCGGGGTCGTGTCCGCCGCATTCGCGGATATCGATGGTGATGGGTTCCTCGATGTCACGGTTGCCGAACGCCATCCATCGGAACCGCTCGGTCAGGTAGTCGTGTACTTGCATCGATACGGCACGTTCACGGTCTCGACCACGCTCACGGGGCGCCTTACCTCGCGGGTCGAGCTCGGAGACGTGAACGACGACGGAAGCATCGACATCGTCGTTCCCGAGTTCGATGCGTCGATTGCGGTGTACCTGCAGCGGCTCGTCGGCGGTTACGGACCGGACCCGGCGTTCCGCCTCGCACTCGATGTGGTCGGCACACGGGCGGGGATTGCGATTGGACCGTTCACGGGTCGGCCGTTCTCCGATGTCATCGCGCGGGTGCCGGGCTCCCTCCTGGTGTATGAGCAGGACGATCTTGCGCCTACACTCCTCCGGGCGATCCCCTCTGACATCGTGTTCAACGTGGGCGCTTCCGGGACAGGACTCCTCGACCTTCGAAACTACTTCGGCGACGATCACGGACGACTCGCGTTCTCTATCGCGTACCAGGAACGGCCGACCGCGCTGCGAGCCTCCATCGCAGCAGACGGGTACCATGTCGAGTTCACCGCCGCATCGGGCTGGTACGGGGTTGCGTTGTTCCGGGTCGCCGCGACGGATTCGGCGACGGACCGGACGCCGGTCCTCAGCAACACGTTCGCAGTCGCGGTCAACGCGCGACCGACATTCACGAGCGCGCCGCCGACAGAGATCCGTTCCGATCAGGTGTTCCACTACCAAGCGACCGTTCAGGACCCATTCCCCTTGGCGGAGGCGCGCACATTCTCGTTGATCGATGGTCCGGTGGGAATGGGGATCGATACGGCTACGGGACTCGTTGAATGGCGTCCCGGGGCCACGGATGCAGGCATGCATCCTGTGCGACTGCGCGTCGTGGACGCCCATGGTGGGGCTGCGGAACAGGCGTTCTCGATCCGCGTGGTCGCGGTCCCGCCATCTCCGCCGATCGGGACGTATGCCGCCGCGATCGTGGGCGCGGTGCTCACCGCACTCGGATTCGGAGCCCTCGCAAGCGAGAACATCAAGTACGGGCTCCTCGCCCTATTCCTGCCGCTCTATTCGAAGATCAAGCGGGAGCACGTGCTCGACCACTTCGTTCGGGGCCAGATCTACGGGTATGTCCTCGCGAACCCTGGCGAGCATTACAACGCGATCAAGATGGCGCTCGGGCTCACGAACGGCTCCCTCGCGCACCACCTGAAAACCCTTGAGCGAGAGGAGTTCCTCAAGTCAAAGCGGTTCGGCCTGTACCGTCGGTTCTATCCGATCAACATGAGGGTCCCCGAGGATGGCTACTTCCAGCCCAACTCGATTCAGAGGACGGTCATCGACCTAATTCGCCATCGCCCTGGGATCACGCAGAAGGAGATTGCGGGCGCGCTCGGGCTTACGCCGCCCACGGTCAACTACCACGTCACCATTCTGAGCGAACGGCGGTTGATCCGAGTCGAGCGTGCAGGCCGAAAGACACACTGCTTCTCTTCCGATTCCGGATAGACGGGCCGGAGGGGGAGACGTACAAACGGCGGTCCTACGCGAGCATCAGCGCCGCGTAGACCTTTGCGTCCGCGACGAGGTTCGCAATCGGGATGTACTCGTCGACCGCGTGACCGGTCTGATCGGTCGTCTGCCAGACAGCGGCAGGGATGCCGGCCTTGCGGAAGTGCGCCGCCACCGTGCCGCCGCCGATCCCCACGGCCCGCGCCTTCGTCCCGCGGACGGTCATAATCGCTTTCTTGAGGAGCCCGACAATCGGAGCGTCCTCCGGCGTCGGCGGACTCGACTCGTCCTGGATCACCTCGACTTTCGCCTTCACGCTGAACTGGTTCTCCGTCTCCTCAATCGCTGTCTGTACTTCCTGCAGGATGACCTTGTTCTTGTATGTCGGCAGGACGCGGCAATCGAAACAGAATGTGTCCTCGCCCGGAATTGTGTTCACGTTCGGGACGTTCGCCTCCCGTTTCGTGGGTTCAAAGGTCGACTCCGGCGGGCGAAACATCGGGTCCGACGCCCGGAACTTCTTATGGAGCCGCGCATCGATCAGGGTGACGAGATAGGCGCCTGCGCGATGGGCGTTCACGGCGACCTCGGGCCGGCTCGCATGGCCTTGCTTGCCGTGAACCGTGACGCGGAACCAGAGGAGGTTCTTCTCCTTGATCTCGATCTCAGACCCATCGGAGACGCCCCGGTCTGGTGCAAGGACGAGATCTTTCTTTGAGAAGAGACCCTTCCCAATGAGATGCCCCACTCCCTTCTCGCTCCCGGTCTCCTCGTCGGACACGTACGACAACGCGACGGGGCGTGAGGGTTCGCCCGCGACCTCGAGCACGGCCTTCAATGCGAACATCGTTGCGACGAGCGCTTGGCCGTTGTCCTCGACTCCGCGGCCATACAGGCGACCGTCGAACACCTGCGGGTCGAACGGATCGCAGCGCCATCCCTCACGATCGCCCGGCGGCACGATGTCCAGATGGGTGAGAAGCCATAGCCGCGGGGAGCCCTTGCCGACCTTCGCGATGAGGTTCGGGCGGATCCCCGATGGCACGCGGTCGTCCGGCGCATCGTGGCGCTCGACCTTGAGGCCGAAGCCTTTGAGGATCCCTTGGAGCCGCTCCGCCTTCTTCGCTTCGCCTTCGCCGCCCGACGCGGGGCCCATCGCGGGAATCCGGCACAGGTCTGCGAGGAGGCGGACCATGTTCTCCCGGGACTCGTCAATGACTGAGAAGACTTCGGAGGCTTTCATCGGGCGCGAATCTGGAGGGGTCTGAATAAACGTTCCGCCCACGGCGTGAATCCGAAAGAGATGTGGCCACGTCCCGGCCGGATATCGACCTTCGCGTTCCCAAGGACGAAGGGTCGAAGCTCCGGTGAAATCGGACGACGCGGGTCACTTCGAGGACCCTCGACCATACATCTTCGCGTACCAATCCATCACCTCCGCGTCGCTGATCCGGTCGACGTGCTCGCCGACATCGAGCTCGTTTTCCGCTTCGAACTCCTCAAGGATTTTGCGCGCCGCGGGGTCCCCCTCGTACTCCGTGACCGCGAGAGAGGACTTCCTTCGCTTCGCCTTGAACGCGGCAACCATCTCCGTGCCATCGAAGATCACGTAGCACATTCCCATGTGCCATCGGTCGACGATCGCCTCCCGCAGAAAGAGGATGAGGTTGTCCTGGGGCGTGAGGACGAACGGACGGTCGAACGAGAGGCCCTCGATTTCACTGAGACCTTCCTTCAGCATCCAGTACACGGTTCGCTCGCCTCGGGCGAAGAATCCCTTCACGAGCCACCCTTCCCGCTCGAACCCCCGTAACAATCGGCGGACCTCCGCCATGTTGTACTCGAATCGCGTGTAGGAGGCAAGCCCCTCCGCGGAGAACACACCAAGGCTCTCCACAATCCGCCGGAGCACGGCCTGACGCGCTTCCTCGACCGGTATCCGGAGGTCTCGAACGGCGCGGTACCGGTTGCTCGCGTCGCGGGTGATGTGCCCACCGTCGTACAGTTTCTTCAGGGCGCGGGACGCGGTCGTGGAACCGAAGGGTGCCATCGCGAGAAGGCGACTTCGGGAGATGGCCGCCTCGCCGCTCACGATGTCAAGGACCGCACGCATCTCCTTCGTCACGCGGACGTTCTTCGCCCGCTTGAAGAGCATAAGGTCCGCCTCCGTGCAGTACGTCCACGTGTTCGGGATTCCCAGGCCACGGACAAGGATGCCCTTCCGGTGGAGCTGTTCGAGTGGCACGAAGTCACGTACCCGAAGCCGGGCCGCGAGGTCGGACCGCAATCCGAGGAGAGCGGCCGCAGCCTCGACCGGGCCCTTGAACCTGGAGTCCGTGCCGAGCCCTTGGCGGCGGAACACGTACGCGAGAAGCTGGGATCTCTCGAACTCCCGCGGGACGATATGCCCCTTCGCGAGGAAGTCGCCGAGGCGGGCGTAGCCGGCATCGAGGAACGGTTTCACGTTATCGAGTTCCGGGACCTCCTTGCCCAGCGCGCGCGTGATCCGCACAATGTCGTATCCACGCGCCCCGAAGAACGCCATCATCCGGTCGATTGCGACGAGGATCTCCGGAAGGATCTCGGGGGTGATCAGGTCAAGTTCGCGGATTTCGATGCAACCGCTCATCTCCCAGATCTCCGCGATGCCGACGAGGTCCCCGTCCTTCACGATGGGATAGAGCCAACCCTCTCCCCATCGCGCGGCAATCTGCGCCCACAGCGGCTGTGTCCAAGGATCGAGGAGGGAGAGGATCCTCACGCGGTCGTTCCCCTCCTCTGGCCGGGTTCCCCGGAGCGCGTCGAGTTCGGCCGGGAGGATGTACATCTCCCCTTCGCCCTTGCCGGAGACGAGAATCCGGTTGACGGTTCCCTCCTCCTCGAGGTGATCCATCAGCGCTCCGATCTCATCCCAGCGAAACCGCGCATGCTCTCGAATGCCAGACAGGGGCACGGGACCGCACGCCCGCAGAAACTGGAGAACCACCTTCGCCTCCGCGTCTTCGACAAGGTCGTCCCGGACGTCGAACGGGATGAACACGTTCCGCGCCGTCCAGCCGTCGCCCTGGAACTTCCGAATCATGTAGCAGTCGTAGTCAAGGGAGTCGATCGCCTCGCTGACCCGCTCTCGCTCCTCCCCGGTCGCGCGATAGATGCCGTTCCGGTCGATCCCTTCGGAGTTCCCCTTCACGACATCAAGGACCTTCGCCTCGAGCGGCTCCAGCTCGGAGCGCGGGAATGCGGACAGGAACAGCGGAGCGTCGTTCGCGCGGATGTACCGCACGCGTCCGTTCAGGAACCGACCTTCGAGGATCTCCCCGCTCTCCCGGCGGCGAAGCCAATCTTCGTAGTCGAACGACGTGACGTGGTTCGCGATATCGAAGGCCCAACCCGCCTCACCGAAGAGACTGAGGTAGTCGTCGATTGTGTCGAGGCGGGAGAACTGCTTCTTCAGGAGGAATGCCTTCACCTGCCCTTCCTCGAACACCTCGCGGGAGTCGCCCTTCCGACGGAGGTTCCGGAGGTCCCGAACGAGCATGTACTCGTATTCGCCCCCGACGACGAAGCTCCCGGAGGCGACGACACCCTCCTGCTCGAGATCGCGGAGCGCCTCCTTCACGAGGTCCTCCTCCAGGTCGAGCACGTGCGCGAGCTCGTGGGCCGTCGTCGGGCCATGGACATCGAGGTGTCGGGTCAGGAGGCGATCGAGGGCGGCCTCGAAGCTCTCCTTCTTCAGCGGTCGAAGCGCGAACACGGTCTCCTCAATCCCGCGGCGGTGGACGAGATACCCTCGCTCGAGCTTCCGGAGAGTCTCGTTCACTTCCTTCTTGTCGCGGCCAACCATCTTCGCGAGGGTCTTTAGGGTCCCCGGTCCGGCTTCGAGGGCGGACGCCAAGGTTTCGTCCTCGGGCTTCCGGCGTGCCGCTTGGGCGTACATGGCTGCGTACAGCGGGACCTCCGTCGTGAGGGCCCACAGAATTCCCCGCGGTGTCCAAACGCTCTGAACCGCACCTGCCTCCATGAGTTCCGAGGACCACGCACGAACCTCTGCAAACGGGACGTCGGAATATGCGAAGATCGATTGACCCTTCTGCTGGAGCAGGTTCAACGCGCCGACGCGGGCGAGATCCTGGAGGATATCCTCCTTTCGCTCGACCCGCGGCACCTTGAGCTTGAAGTACGACTGGACCTCCTCCTCCGTGAACTGGGCGGCCTCGAGTTCGGCGATTGGGACGACCCGCTTCAGGATCTGTTTGTGGAGCTCTCGGAGGAGTGCGGAGCGGTCTTCCATCAACACGAGGTCGCTAATCCCCGAGAGAATCGCATTATGCGCGAACGGCGACGGCAGGTTCGAGAAGTCCGTGACCTTGACGGCGATCTCGCCCGCCTCAAGTCGCTCCATGACTTCCTTCGCATGGCGGAGGTCCATCACCTCGTTCATGATCTCATGGTACGTTTCCCTGACAACGGGGAAGTCCTCGATCTCGTGGAGCCAGTCGAGCACGCGTTGGGACCGGAGCTGCTGACGCCCGATCGAGACCTCGCGCCCCTTGTAATTTCGGAGTACCATGAAGGCCCGGGTCGCGCAGTGTCGGAACCGCTGCTTGAACAGCTCCGTGGTCCGCACGGCGCGGCGCAAGCGGTCCTCGAGGTCCTTCGAGGTGATGAGCTTGTCGACCCCTTCGAGCTCGATCCGCTTCGGGATCGTGAGCATGAAGTTGTCGTCCGTCACGCTCACGCGGACGTTCGTCCGGTACTTCTCCGTAATCGCATGTGCGTAAGCGCGGGAGAGGGCGTCGTTCACCCGCCGCCCGAAGCAGAAATGGAAGATCAGGTTCCGATTCCCCTTCTCGTCGACGTAGCCCTCGATGACGACTTGGCGATCCATCGGGAGGTCCGGTAGGACCGCGCGCTGTTCCTGCATGTAGCTCACGAGGCTCCGTGCGGACCCCGCATCGAGCCGGAAGCTATCGAGGAGCCATTGCTCGGCCGCCTCCTCTCCGACATCGTCGATTTTTTCCGCGAGCAGCCTCCGGAATTCGCCGACGGCCATCGAGAGGTCGAACGACCGCGGGAGCATCTCTCCCGTCCAGGATGGAACCGTGGGGCGGCGGCCCGCGGCATCCTTTACGTACACGGCCATCCCGCGGGCGCGGACGAACTGGTGCGTGCGGCCACCGAGCACGAAGATGTCTCCGGGCTTGAGGTACTCCACGAACCTCTCGCTTAGATCGCCGAGGGGCGAGCCCCGCTCCGAGAAGACGCGGTATGTGCCTTCCTCGGGAATCGTCCCGACGTTCGTGAAGTAGATGAGCCGCGTTCCGCGTCTCCGGCCGAACCGCTTCTCGTCCTCGTCGTACCAGATTTTGGCGAACACCTTCACGTCTGGGTTCCGGCTCGAGAGGTACTCGAGGACACTGAGGAAGTCCTTCTTCGGGAGGTCGTGGTACGTGTGGGTCCGACGGACGAGCTCGAAAGCATCGTCGACGTCCCACCGCTTCTCGAGGGACATCCCGATGATCGCCTGCGCGAGGACATCGAGCGGGTTCCGAAGGATGTCGACGCGG
>Ga0209521_10002653_pt1 | contig 14578 bp, 11 predicted proteins | sample Rifsed19ft4_FD_184016 | JGI IMG/M metagenome (GOLD analysis project Ga0209521, IMG submission 184016) | Soil microbial communities from Rifle, Colorado, USA - sediment 19ft 4 (version 2) | ecosystem: Environmental > Terrestrial > Deep subsurface > Rock core/Sediment | place: Rifle, Colorado... | reverse complement strand
CCCCCGCCGACGATCTTGTCGACGAACTGGTAGCCGCTCCCCTTCTCGCCGGGTGCGGCGGTGATGATGGCGTGACCGTACTGGCCGCGGCCACCCGTCTGGCGCACGAAACGGCCCTCACCCTGGGCCGCGTTGCGGATCGTCTCGCGGTAGGCGACCTGCGGACGGCCCACGTTGGCGCCCACACGGAACTCCCGGGTCATCCGGTCGACGAGCACCTCGAGGTGGAGCTCGCCCATGCCGGAGATGAGGGTCTGCCCGGTCTCGCTGTCTGTGCGCACCTGGAAGGTCGGGTCCTCCTCGGCGAGCCGGCCGAGGGCGGCTGCCAACTTGTCCTGGTCGGCCTTCGTCTTGGGTTCGATGGCGATCTGGATGACCGGCGTGGGAAAGGTCATCGACTCGAGGATGACCGGGTGCTCCGGATCCGCCAGCGTGTCGCCGGTGAAGGTCTCCTTGAGGCCGACGGCGGCGGCGATGTCGCCGGCGAAGACCTGCTCGATCTCCTCGCGGTGGTTGGCGTGCATCTGGAGGATCCGTCCGACGCGTTCACGCTTGCCCTTCGTCGTGTTCATCACGTAGGAGCCGGCCTTGAGGGTCCCGGAGTACACGCGGAAGAAGGCAAGGCGGCCGACGAACGGGTCCGCGGCGATCTTGAACGCGAGGGCGCTGAAGGGCTCGGCGTCGTCGACCGTGCGCAACGTTTCGGCATGGGTGCGCGGGTGCTCGCCGATGACCGGCGGGACGTCCAGCGGCGACGGCAGGAACTCCACGATGGCGTCGAGCATTGGCTGGATGCCCTTGTTGCGCAGGGCGGATCCGCCGAGGAGCGGGACGAGCTTGTACTGGAGCGTGCCCAGGCGCAGGCCACGACGGAGGTCTTCGTCGCTGAGGGCGTGGCCCTCGAGGTACTTATGGGTCAGCTCGTCGTTGACCTCGGCGACGGCTTCGACGAGGGCCTCGCGCCGGGCGGTCGCTTCGGCGCGATGCTCGGCCGGGATGTCGACGACATCGAAGTCGGCGCCCAGGTCGTCGCGGTACACGACGGCCTTCATGGTGATCAGGTCGATCATGCCGCGGAACTTGTCCTCGAGGCCCATGGGCACCTGGATCGCCACGGGGTTCGCTCCGAGGCGCGTGCGGATCGAGTCGACCGAGCGCCAGTAGTCGGCACCCACGCGGTCGAGCTTGTTGATGAAGCAGATACGCGGCACGCGGTATCGGTCGGCCTGCCGCCAGACCGTTTCGGACTGCGGCTCGACACCGGCCACGCCGTCGAAGATGACCACCGCACCATCGAGCACGCGCAGGCTGCGCTCCACCTCGACGGTGAAATCCACGTGCCCGGGCGTATCGATGATGTTGATGCGATGGTCGTTCCAGAAGCAGGTCGTCGCCGCGGCCGTGATGGTGATCCCCCGCTCCTGCTCCTGGGGCATCCAGTCCATCGTCGCCGCGCCCTCGTGGACCTCGCCGAGCTTGTAGATCTTCTTGGTGTAGAAGAGGATCCGCTCGGTCACCGTCGTCTTGCCCGCGTCGATGTGGGCGATGATCCCGATGTTCCGGGTGCGGGCAAGCGGAACGCTGCGAGGCGTCATCTTCAGGGCCAGCCCCTGTGCTCTCGCCGGAGCGGTAGCCACTGCTACCACTTGAAGTGACTGAAGGCCTTGTTGGCCTCCGCCATCTTGTGCGTGTCCTCGCGTCGCTTCACCGCGGCGCCGAGTCCGTTCATCGCGTCGACCAGTTCGGCGGCGAGCTTCTCGCCCATGCTCTTGCCGGCCCGCTTGCGGGCAGCCTGGACGAGCCAGCGGACGCCGAGGGACATGCGCCGGTCTCCACGGATCTCGACGGGCACCTGGTAGGTCGCCCCGCCGACACGCCGAGGCTTGACCTCGATGATGGGGGTCGCGTTGCGCAGGGCAGCCTCGAGGATCTCGAGCCCGGGCCGGCGGGCGGTGGCCTCGGCGCGGGCGAGCGCCTCGCGCAGGATCGCCTCGGCCAGGTTGCGCTTGCCGCTGTACATGATCTTGGAGGTGAAGCGGTATGTCACGCGACTGGCCACGGCCGGATCGACATACTTGTCCTTGCGGGCGGTCTTGGCACGGCGGGGCATGTCAGGACGCCTTTTCCGAGACCTTCGCGCCGTACTTCGAGCGGCCCTGGCGGCGGTCACGCACGCCGGCCGCGTCGAGCGTGCCGCGGATGATGTGGTACTTGACCGAGGGCAGGTCGCGGACCTTGCCGCCGCGCACGAGAACGACCGAGTGCTCCTGCAGGTTGTGGCCGATGCCCGGGATGTAGGCGGTCACCTCCACGCCGTTGGTGAGCCGGACCCGCGCGATCTTGCGCAGCGCCGAGTTCGGCTTCTTCGGCGTCATCGTACGCACCTGGAGGCAGACCCCCCGCTTTTGCGGGGCGCCTGCGGTCGGCACCTGGCGCTGCCGGAGGCTGTTCCAGTTCTTCCGCAGGGCCGGCGCCTTGACCTTCTTCTCGGCCGGCTTCCGGCCCTTGCGGATGAGCTGACTGATGGTCGGCACGAAGCGGCCGCTCCTCTCTCACGTGCGGGTCATCCTGGGTGGCCGGTCGTCCCGATCCGTCATCGGGCGACCCGGGGGGTCGCCCACGGCGGTGGTGCCGGCCTCGATCGCCGGGCGGCCCGAGGGCCGGGTCCGGACGATCGTGCTGATCTCGCGACGCCGGAGCGCCGAACGCCTTGCGGCGCGGGCCCGGACGGGCGCGGATCGCGGTTCAGGCGAGCTTCCGAACGGCCTCCCGTCGAGAAGATCCACCTGCGCTCCTTGCCGGCGCCCCGCAGGGCGATCCGGCTTGGACCGCGACCGTGAAGTGTACCACCTGGACCGGTGGCGGTGTCAATGAGCTTGCGGTCCGGCGAGGCCCGATTCCCGGGCCGGTCAGGCTGGTTCCGCTCCCTCCGCGGCGGCCTCGACAGGCTCGGCCCCGGACTCGTCTCCCGCAGCGGCGGCCTCCGCGGCATCCTCGCCGACGAAGGGGTTCTCCCGCTCGACCGCCGGGGCCGCGGCGGCGATCGCCTCGAGGAACGGGTTGTACTCTTCCTCGCGCTCCGGCAGGGCGCCGCCGGCGAGCGCCTCCTCGGCTTCGCGACGGGCCCGCTCCCGAGCCGCAGCCACGTTCTGGGGCGCTCCGCTGCCGGCGGGGATGAGCTTGCCGATGATGACGTTCTCCTTGAGCCCGATGAGGCGATCCTTGGCCCCGTTGATGGCCGCCTCGGTGAGCACCCGGGTCGTCTCCTGGAAGGACGCGGCCGCGAGGAAGCTCGAGGTGTTGAGCGAGGCCTTGGTGATCCCCAGGAGGACCGTCTGGGCCGTCGCCGGTTCGCCGCCCTGGGCGAGCACGCGGTTGTTCTGCTCCTCGAACTCGAAGCGGTCGATCAGCTCCGAGGGCAGCAGCTCGGTGTCGCCCGGCTGGTCGACCCGGACCTTGCGCAACATCTGGCGGACGATGATCTCGATGTGCTTGTCGTTGATGGTCACGCCCTGCGAGCGGTAGACCTTCTGGACCTCCTTGACGAGATAGCGCTGGACGGCCTCCCGGCCGCGGGTCTCGAGATACTCCTGCGGGTTGATGGGCCCCTCGCTGATCTGGTCCCCGGAGCGGATCTCCTGCCCGTTCTCGACGAGCAGTTTGGCGCTGTGCGGGATCGGGTACTCGCGCTCGACGACGTCCTCGGCGCGGACGACGAACGATTTCCCGTCGCGCACCACGAAGCCGCGGACAGGGGCATGGATCTCCTCGACCGAGCCGTCCTCTTCGAACCGCGCGAGCGGTTGGCCGACCTCCACCGCATCGCCCCCCGCGACGAGCAGCTCATGGCGGTCGGTCACGCGAAAGGGCGTGTCGTAGACGTCGCGACTGGTGACCCTGACGTGCGTGCCCGCGTCGCCGCGGATGATCTCGACCACACCGTCGATGTGGCTGATCTCGGCCTTGCCCTTCGGGACGCGCGCCTCGAAGAGCTCCTCGACGCGGGGCAGGCCCGCCGTGATGTCAAGGCCGGCCACGCCGCCGGTGTGGAACGTCCGCATGGTCAGCTGAGTACCAGGCTCGCCGATCGACTGGGCGGCGATGATGCCGACCGCCTCGCCGATGCCGACGAGGTGGCCGGTCGCGAGGTTGCGGCCGTAGCACACGCGGCACACGCCGTAGCGCGAGTTGCAGGTCAGCGGTGAGCGGACGAGGACTTCGTCGATCTCGAGCTCGTCGATGAGCCGGGCGAGCGACTCGGTGATCTCCTCATTGCGCTCGACGAGGATCTTCTTCTTCTTGCGCGGGTCGGGCAGGTCGGCAGCGGCGAGGCGCCCGACGAGGCGCCGCTGGAAGGCCCCCTCCTCGTGGCCCATCTCGGCGGTGTCGGACCGCGTGATCCAGGTGCCCTCCAGGGTCCCGCAGTCGCTGTCACGCGTGATGACGTCCTGGGCGACGTCAACGAGGCGCCGGGTGAGATAGCCGGAGTCGGCCGTCCGGAGGGCCGTGTCGGCGAGGCCTTTGCGAGCGCCGTGGGTCGAGATGAAGTACTCGAGCACGGACATCCCCTCGCGGAAGTTGCTGCGCACGGGGACGTCGATGATGCGGCCCTGCGGGTCCGCCATGAGGCCGCGCATGGCCCCGAGCTGGCTGATCTGGCCCTTGTTCCCGCGCGCCCCGGAGTTCGACATCATGAACAGCGGGCCGTGCTGGTCGAGCGACTTCATCATCGCGTCGCTCAGCTTCTCGGTCGTCCGCTTCCAGACGTCGACGACGCGTTCATAGCGCTCGTCGTCGGTGATGAGGCCGCGCTGGAACTCGGCGTCGATGAGGTCGACCTCGCGATCGGCGTCCCCGAGCAGCTTCTGCTTCTGCTCGGGGATGGTGATGTGGCTGATGGCGATGGTCATGCCGCCCCGGGTGGCGTACTCGAAGCCGACGGTCTTGATCCCATCCACGAGATGGGCCGTCTCCTCCGGGCCGAGGTCCCGGTAGCATTCGGCGACGAGCCGGCGAAGGGCCGACCGATCGGCAACCTCGTTCCGGAAGCGCAGGCGGTCGGGCAGGATCTGGTTGAAGATCACCCGCCCCGGGGTGGTCGCGATGAGGCGCTCCACGAGGGCTCCCGCGCCGCCGTCGGCCCCGGCGTCCCAGGTCTTCACCACGGACTGGATGGGGGCGTGCAGCCCGACCGTGCCCGTCTGGTGGGCGAGCATCGCCTCGTCCTCGTCGCTGAAGATGCGCTGCCTGCCGTCGCTGGGATCGGGGCGCTCGATCGTCAAGTAGTAGCAGCCGAGGACCATGTCCATGGTCGGCGCGACCACCGGAGAGCCGTCGGCGGGCGACAGGAGATTCGCCGTCGAGAGCATCATCCGGCGCGCCTCTTCCTGAGCCGCCCGCGAGAGCGGCACGTGGACGGCCATCTGGTCGCCGTCGAAGTCCGCGTTGAAGGCGGTGCACACGAGCGGGTGGATCTGGATGGCCGATCCCTCCACGAGCACCGGCATGAACGCCTGGATGCCGAGGCGGTGGAGGGTCGGGGCGCGGTTGAGGAGGACCGGATGGTCCTTGATGACCTGCTCGAGGACGTCCCACACCTCGGGTCGCACGCGCTCCACGATGCGCTTCGCGCTCTTGATGTTGTGGGCGATGTTCTGCTCCACGAGCTGGCGCATGACGAAGGGCTTGAACAGCTCGAGGGCCATCTTCTTGGGCAGGCCGCACTGGTGCAGCTTGAGCTCCGGGCCGACCACGATGACCGAGCGGCCCGAGTAGTCGACCCGCTTGCCGAGGAGGTTCTGGCGGAAGCGCCCCTGCTTCCCCTTGAGCATGTCGCTCAGGCTCTTGAGCCGGTGGTTGCCGGTGCCGGCGATGGCGCGCCCGCGGCGCCCGTTGTCGATCAGGGCGTCACACGCTTCCTGGAGCATCCGCTTCTCGTTGCGGATGATGATCTCCGGTGCGCCGAGCTCGAGGAGGCGCTTCAGGCGGTTGTTGCGGTTGATCACGCGGCGGTACAGGTCGTTGAGGTCCGACGTGGCGAAACGGCCTCCGTCGAGCTGGACCATCGGGCGCAGATCCGGCGGGATGACCGGGATCGTGGAGAGGATCATCCACTCCGGACGCTGCCCGCTCTTGCGGAACGCCTCGATGAGGCGGAGCCGCTTGATGGCCTTCTTGCGGCGCTGCCCGCTCGTCGTGCGGACCTCGCTGTGGAGCACGCGCGAAAGCTCGTCGAGGTCCATGCGGGTGATGATCTCGCGGACCGCCTCGGCGCCCATGCCCGCCCAGAAGATGCGCCCGCCGCGGGCGCCCGAGCCGTACCTCGCGTCGAGGTCGCGGAAGTTCCAGCCGTCCATGGTGGCCTCGTAGAGGGTCATCTGGGGCTGGATCTTCTCGATCTCCTCGCGCGCCCGGCGGATCTCGTCGCGGAGACCCTCGGCCTCTCCCCGGAGACGCTCGCGCTCCTCCTCGAGTCGCCCGTCGATGACGAGCTCGAGGTCGGCGATCTTCTGCCCGGTCGCCTCCTCCTCGAGCTTCTCGCGATCCTGGAGCTCGGTATTCACCCGCTCGACCTCGGCCTGGACCATGGTGCGCAGGCGGGCGATGGCGTCCTTGCCACCCTTCTCGCCGGCCGGGACCACGATCTCGCCTGTCTTCTCGAAGACGATAGGCTCCTCGGGCACACCGGTGCCAAGCGCCTTGATGGCCGCCTCCGTCGCCTGGCCGGCCTCGACGAGCTCCTCGGTACGCGAGGTGCGCTGGTCTTCGAGTTCGCTCTTCAGGACCTCGAGCTGCGCGGTCAGCTCGTCCTTCCGGCGGTGGAACTCGGCGCGCAGCTGGTCCTCGAGCTCGGCCAGTTGCTGGGCCGCCTTGCCCCCCCGGCCCTCGGACTCGGCGTCGAGCTGGGCGAGGGCGCGCTGGCGCGCGTCCTCGTCGACCCGGGTGACGATGTAGAGGGCGAAGTAGAGGATCCGCTCGAGGTAGCGCGGGCTGATGTCGAGGAGGATCCCGAGCCGGCTCGGGGTGCCCTTGAAGTACCAGATGTGGCTCACCGGGGAGGCGAGCTGGATGTGGCCCATGCGCTCGCGGCGGACCTTGGCGCGGGTCACCTCGACGCCGCACTTGTCGCAGATGATGCCCTTGTAGCGGATGCGCTTGTACTTCCCGCAGTAGCACTCCCAGTCCTTGGTGGGACCGAAGATGCGCTCGTCGAAGAGGCCGTCCTTCTCGGGCTTCAGCGTCCGGTAGTTGATGGTCTCGGGCTTGGTGACCTCGCCCGAGGACCACTCGCGGATCTGGTCCGGAGAGGCCAGCGAGATGCGGATCGCGTTGAAGTTGTTTACCTCGAGCATGTCTCTCCCGACTAGTCCTCGAAGCCGGCCAGGTTGATGCCGCCCAGATCGGGCAGCGGGTAGGCGGAAACGTCCTCCCGGAAGGTGATCTCCTCCTCGTTCTCGTTGAGGATCTCGACGTTGAGTCCGAGCGCCTGGAGCTCCTTGATGAGCACCTTGAACGACTCGGGCACGCCGGGCGCCTGGATGTCCTCGCCCTTGACGATGGCCTCGTAGGTCTGGACGCGACCCATGACGTCGTCGCTCTTCACGGTAAGCAGCTCCTGGAGGATGTTCGCGGCCCCGTAGGCCTCGAGGGCCCACACCTCCATCTCCCCGAAGCGCTGGCCGCCGAACTGGGCCTTCCCGCCGAGCGGTTGCTGGGTGATGAGCGAGTAGGGTCCCGTCGAGCGCGCGTGGATCTTGTCCTCGACGAGGTGGTGGAGCTTCATCATGTAGATGTAGCCGACGGTGATCTCGCGATCGAAGGGCTCGCCGGTGCGCCCGTCGCGCAGGACGGCCGTGCCGATGACGGGCAGGCCGGCGCGCTCGAGCTCGCCCCGGATCTGCGCTTCGGTCGCCCCGTCGAAGACGGCGCTCGAGGCCTTCTCGCCCAGGGCATGGAGGGCCCAGCCGAGGTGCGTCTCGAGGATCTGCCCGATGTTCATGCGCGACGGCACCCCGAGCGGGTTGAGGATGATGTCGACCGGCGTGCCGTCCTCGAGGAAGGGCATGTCCTCGAGGGGCAGGATCTTCGCGATGACGCCCTTGTTGCCGTGCCGCCCGGCCATCTTGTCGCCGACGCTGATCTTGCGCTTCTGGGCGACCGAGACACGCACCAGGCGGTTGACCCCGGGCATCAGCTCGTCGCCCTGCTCGCGCGTGAACTCCCGGACGTCGACGACCTTGCCGCGCTCGCCATGTGGCAGGCGCAGGCTCGAGTCCTTCACCTCGCGCGCCTTCTCGCCAAAGATCGCGCGCAGGAGGCGCTCCTCGGCGGTCAGCTCGGTCTCGCCCTTGGGCGTGATCTTGCCGACGAGGATGTCGCCCGGCTTCACCTCGGCACCGATCCAGACGATCCCCTCCTCGTTGAGGTCCTTGAGCGATTCCTCTCCAACGTTGGGGATGTCGCGGGTGATCTCCTCGGGTCCGAGCTTGGTGTCGCGTGCCTCGATCTCGTGCTTCTCGATGTGGATGCTTGTGAACAGGTCGTCGCGCACCAGCCGTTCGCTGATGACGATGGCGTCCTCGTAGTTGGCGCCCTCCCAACTCATGAAGGCGACCAGGATGTTGCGGCCGAGAGCCAGCTCGCCGCGATCCGTGGACGAGGAGTCGGCGATGGGCTCGCCCTCCTCGACGACGTGGCCGACGTCGACGATGGGGCGCTGGTTGATGCAGGTGCCCTGGTTCGAGCGGACGAACTTGAGGATGCTGTACTCGTCCAGGTCGGCGCCCTTGTAGCGCCGCGGATCGGGCTCGATCTGGATGCGGTCAGCCGTCACCGAGAGGACTGCCCCTGCCCGCCGGGCGAGGACGACCTGGCCGGAGTCATGTGCCGCTCGCGCCTCCATGCCGGTGCCCACGATGGGCGCCTCGGGCTCGAGGAGCGGGACCGCCTGGCGCTGCATGTTGGAGCCCATGAGGGCGCGGTTGGCATCGTCGTGCTCGAGGAACGGGATGAGGGCCGTGGCCACCGAGACGACCTGCTTGGGGCTGACGTCCATGTACTCGAGCTGGTCGACCCGGGCGACGATGAACTGGTCGCGCGCACGGGCAGGCACCCGTTCCTCGACGAAGTGGTTCTCCTCGTCGAGCACCGCGTTCGCCTGGGCGATGACGTGCTCCTCCTCTTCGTCGGCGGCGAGATAGACGATCTCGTCGGTGACGACCGGGCGGATCGGAAAGGCCCGCGCCTTCTGCTTCCTGAGCTCGGCCGCGGCAGGGGCACCGATACGCGACCCGGCCTTCGCCACGACGGTGCCGTCCTTGGCCACGAGATCGTGGGCGAGCTCATAGCGCTCGAGCCCCTTCTCCTCGTACGCGACCGTGCGCTTGACCCGCCTGTAGGGCGTCTCGATGAAGCCGTACTCGTTGATCCGGCCGTACGTGGCGAGCGAGCCGATGAGGCCGATGTTCGGACCCTCCGGGGTCTCGATCGGGCAGATCCGGCCGTAGTGGCTGAAGTGCACGTCGCGCACGTCGAAGCCGGCACGCTCACGGGACAGGCCGCCCGGCCCGAGGGCCGAGAGGCGACGCTTGCTCGTCAGCTCGGCCAGCGGGTTGGTCTGGTCCATGAACTGGCTGAGTTGGCTCCCGCCGAAGAACTCCTTCATGGCGGCCACGACGGGACGGATGTTGATGAGCGCGTTGGGCGTCGCCTTGTCGATCTCCTGGATCGTCATGCGCTCCTTGACGACGCGCTCCATGCGCAGAAGGCCGATGCGGAAGGCGTTCTGGATGAGCTCGCCGTTGGCCCGGATGCGGCGATTCCCGAGATGGTCGATGTCGTCCGCCTGGCCGCCGCCGTTGTCGAGGGCGATGAGCTGGGCCACGATCGCGGCGATGTCCTCGCGCGTGATCGTCCGCTCGGTGCGCGGCAGCTCGACGCCGATCCGTGCGGCCACGAGGTCGAGCTTCTTGTTGAACTTGTAGCGGCCGACGCGCCCGAGGTCGTAGCGCCGGAAGTTGAAGAACAGGCTCTCCACCAGCTGGCGGGCGTTGTCGGCCGTGGGCGGGTCGCCGGGGCGGAGCTTCTTGTAGACCTCGATGAGCGCCTCGTTGCGCGTGCGGGTCGGGTCCTTCTCGAGCGTCGTCGCGACGTAGGCGTGCTCGGGATCGTCGTCGACAGCTGGGAAGAGAGCGCTGATCTCGTCGTTCGTCTCGTAGCCGACGGCGCGGAGGAGGGTCGTCGCGGCGATCTTCCGCTTGCGGTCGACCTTCACCGAGAGAAGATCCTTGCTGGAAGTCTCGAACTCCAGCCACGCGCCCCGGTTAGGGATGACCTTCGCGCTGAACAGGGTGCGTCCCGAGGCGGGATCCTCGGTGGCCGAGTAGTAGACACCCGGCGAGCGCACCAGCTGACTGACCACCACCCGCTCGGCGCCGTTGATGATGAACGTGCCGAGATCCGTCATCCACGGGTAGTCACCCATGTACACGCGCTGGTGCTGGATCTCGCCCGTCTCCTTGATGTGCAGCTCGACGTTGACGTAGAGCGGCTTGGAGAAGGTGAGGTCCTTGGTGCGGCATTCCGCCTCGGAATACTTGGGGTCCCCGAACTCGTAGTCCTGGAAGTGGAGCTCCATGACCCGCCCGGTGAAGTCGCGGATGGGACTGATCTCGTCGAGCAGCTCGCGCAGGCCATGCTCGATGAACCAGCGGGACGAGTCGAGCTGGAGCTGGATCAGGTTGGGGATGGGCAGGACTTCGGGGATGCGCGCATAGCGCTTCCGCTGGGTGGCGCGCGCAGGGCGCGCGGTCTCAGCGACAGACAGCATGAACCGCTCCTTCGGACAGGAGGAAAGGCAGGGGGGCCGCGCTCACGGACAGTGGATTGTACCACCGACCGCGACCCTGTCAACGGGTCGAGCGGGCCCTGGATGTTCACCGATACGCGGACGTGGCTCGCCCGAGGAGGCGGGCACGTGCGAACCGGCCGGGAGCCTCCCGCCGGGAAGCCCTCGGACTTCAGGGCCGCGACGACGCCCCGGCCTAGCGGATCTCGACGGTCGCGCCGACCTCGGAGAGGGCGGCCTTGATCTTGTCGGCTTCCTCGCGGTTGACGCCTTCCTTCACCGCCTTGGGGGCGCTGTCCACGAGGTCCTTCGCCTCCTTCAGTCCCAGTCCGGTGAGCTCGCGGACGACCTTGATGACCGGGATCTTCTGCTGGCCGATCTCGGTGAGGACGGCGCTGAACTCGGTCTGCTCCTCGGCCGGGGCGGCTGCCTCGGCGGCCGCGCCGCCGGAAGCCGGCGCTGCCGCGACGGCCATCGGGGCGGCTGCCGTGACGCCGTAGCGTTCCTCGAACTTCTTGATGAACTCGGAGAGCTCGAGGACGGTCATCTTGTCGATCGCCTCGAGGATCTGGTCCTGGGTCGCGGTCGCCATGTGGTGGTCTCCTTTCCTGTCGGGGCGTCAGGTCGTGGTGCTCGTGGTCGCTGCGGAGTCGGTTGCGGTACGAGGCCTGCTCAGCTGGCGCCCTCCGCGCGGCGCGCCTCGAGCTGTCGGAGGACCGAGCCGAGGTTACGCAGATTGGCGGCGAGGAGGCCAGCCGTCGCGGCCAGCGGCGACTGGAGCGCGCCGGCGAGCTGGGCGAGCAGGACCTCGCGGCTGGGCAGGGCGGCCAGGCGCCGAAGGCCCGCCTCGTCGATCCGCTGGGCGCCGAGGAGGGCGCCGCGAATGGCGACGTGACGGTAGCGTCGGGCCGCGTCGACGAAGGCTCTGGCGGTCGCCGTCTCGTCGCCGCCGCCGAACGCGATGGCGCTTGGGCCGTCGAGCAGATCAACCAGTTCGGGACGGCCGGCCTGCTGTGCCGCGATCTTCATGAGCCGGTTCTTGACGACGCGATACGCGATCCCCTGCTCGCGCAACACGCGGCGGAGGGCGCTGATCTCGGCGACCGTGAGACCGCGGTAATCGCTCACGATCGCGGCACGGCTGGCGCCCAGCTGCTCGCTCAGCTCCGCAACCGTCTCGCGCTTCGCCTCGGTCGGCATGCTCTTCTCCTCGTCTCTCACAGGGGCCCTACGAATCGGAACGCCCCTGGTGCAGTGGTCCGCACGCAGGGGCGGGACCGCGATCGCGGTCTGCCAGGCTGGGTGCCTCGGCGTGCTCGCCGTCGTCCCCCGGCATCACCGGGTCCGGTGCGGCGGATTGAGCCCCGGCCGCTCTCACGGCCGGCGGGCGCAACGCTGTCTGCGGCGGTCGGTCTTCGGTTGTCGCGGGCCGCCTTGCGGCCCCCTTTCACGCCGCCGCGGCGAGGGTGGCCGGGACGTCCACGGGGACGCCGGGCCCCATCGTCGAGGTGACCACGAGCTTCTTGAAGTACTGGCCCTTCACGCCCGACGGCCTGGCACGGTTCACCGCGTCCACCAGGACGGCCAGGTTCTCGACCAGTTCGGACGTGGCGAACGACGCCTTGCCGATCGGGACGTGGATGATACCCGTCTTGTCGACCTTGTACTCCACGCGCCCGGCCTTGACCTCCTTGATCGCGCGCTCGAGGTCGAACGTGATGGTCCCGGACTTCGGGTTCGGCATGAGGCCGCGCCGACCGAGGATCCGCCCGAGCTTGCCGACCATGCCCATCATGTCGGGCGTGGCGAGCGCGACCTCGAAGTCGAGGAAGCCTGCCTCGACCTTCTTCACGAGGTCTTCGCTACCGACCTCATCGGCCCCCGCGGCAAGGGCCTCGCGCGCCTTCTCGCCCTGGGCGAAGACGACGACCCGCACGCGCCGCCCGGTGCCGTGCGGGAGGACGACGGTACCGCGCACCATTTGCTCAGCGTGGCGCGGATCGACGCCGAGGCGGATGTGGGCCTCGACCGTCGAGTCGAAGCCAACGGTACTCGTCTGGCGGACCAGCTCGAGGGCCTCGTCGGGCGCGTATGTCCGCTCGGGCTCGACGAGCTTGGCGGCTTCCAGGTAGCGCTTGCCGTGGCGAGTCATCTCAGCCGGCCACCTCGATGCCCATCGAGCGGGCCGTCCCCTCGACGATCCGGGTGGCGGCGTCGATGTCGTTGGCGGTCAGGTCAGCCATCTTGATCCGCGCGATCTCCCGGACCTGCTCGCGCGTGACCGTCCCGACTGGCTGGCGCGACGGCTCGGACGACCCCTGCTCCACGCCGGCCGCCTTGCGCAGGAGGTCGGCGGCGGGCGGCGTCTTGGTGATGAAGGTGAACGAGCGGTCTTCGTAGATCGTGATCTGGGCGGGGATGATCTGGCCCGCCTGGCCGGCCGTCTTCTCGTTGTAGGTCTTGCAGAACTCGACGATGTTGATGCCATGCGGGCCGAGCGCCGTGCCGACCGGCGGCGCGGGCGTCGCCTTCCCGGCCGGGAGCTGGATGGTCAGGACGGTACGGATCTTCTTCGCCACAGCGCGCCTACAGCTTCTCGACCTGGAGGTAATCGAGCTCGACCGGGGTCTCGCGGCCGAAGATGCTCACGAGGACCTTCACCTTGTTGCGCTCGGGGTTGACCTCCTCGACCGTGCCGATGAACTCGGCGAAGGGGCCATCGGTGACGCGCACGCTCTGGCCCTTCGTGAAGGCGACCCGGAAGCGCGGCGTCTCGACGCCCATCTGGCGGAGGATCTGCTTGACCTCGTGCTCCTCGAGGGGGACCGGCTCGGATCGGGTGCCCGGGATGTTGCCGCCGCCGACGAAGCTCGTGACGCCGGGCGTGTTGCGCACGACGAACCACGAATCGGGGTCGAGGACCATCTCCACGAGGACATAGCCCGGGTAGACCTTCTTCTGGACGGCGTGGCGCTGGCCCTGGCGGATCTCGATCTCATCCTCCATCGGAACGAGGACCTGGAAGATCTTGTCCTCCATGCCCATCGACTCGATGCGGTGCTCGAGGTTCGTCTTGACCTTGTTCTCGTAGCCCGAGTAGGTGTGGATGACGTACCAGCGCTTCTCGCCGCGGGCCGGTGCGCCCGGTGCGGCGGCGGCGCCGATCTCTTCGCGCGTCATGCGGAGACGCCCGCCAGCCCGGTGACCAGGCCCGCGATCTCGGCGAACACGATGTCGAAGAGGAAGATGTAGACGCCCACGGCCGCCCCGACGGCGAAGACGATGATCGTCAGGTTGGCCGTCTGGCGCGGCGTGGGCCAGGTCACCTTCTGGAGCTCCGAGCGCGTCTCCTCGAGGAACTTCCGGATGCGATCCACGGTATGGCCTTGGGCTGGCAGGCGCGGCCGGACTCGAACCGACAACCGCTGGTTTTGGAGACCAGTGCTCTACCAATTGAGCTACGCGCCTGTGTCGTCCCGCTCAGCCGCCTCCTACTTCACTTCCCGATGCACGGTGTGACGCCGGCAGCGCGGGCAGTACTTGCGAAGCTCGATCCGGTTGGGATCGTTCTTCTTGTTCTTCTCGGTCGTGTACGTCCGCTCGCGGCACTCGTTGCAGGCGAGTTGGATGACCGGCCGATTCTCGACCTTCGCCACCAGAGTATCCCTGGTTACTCCACGATGCCGGTGATGGCCCCGGCGCCGACGGTGTGGCCGCCCTCGCGGATGGCGA
>Ga0209521_10002652_pt1 | contig 14579 bp, 13 predicted proteins | sample Rifsed19ft4_FD_184016 | JGI IMG/M metagenome (GOLD analysis project Ga0209521, IMG submission 184016) | Soil microbial communities from Rifle, Colorado, USA - sediment 19ft 4 (version 2) | ecosystem: Environmental > Terrestrial > Deep subsurface > Rock core/Sediment | place: Rifle, Colorado... | reverse complement strand
AGAACTTCTGGTCGACCATCTCGGCCATCTTCTGGGTGTCCGTGAGGCCGTTGGGGTTGTACTCGCACCCGCCGCAGGCGGTCGGGACCCTGACCCTCGGGCCGCAGGAGGCGACCTTCTGCCCTATCTTCTCGAGCTCGGCCACAAGGTCGTTGAACTCCTTGTAATCGACGTAGAGTATCTCGAGCGACTGGCGGTACGATAGATGTATCACGCCCTTCTTGCTGTACTTGTGGGCCAGCTTCGATATCTCGACGAGCTTTTCGGTCGTGAGCCTGCCGCCGGGGCACCTGAGCCTCACGGTAAAGAGGTCCTTCTGCCTCTGCTTTATAAAGCCGCCCGACTTGAGGTCGGTAAAATCCATCTTCTGGGCAGGGCTGTGGCCGTCGATGCCGACCGTAATCTTATTGGTCTTATCCTCAATAAAACGGTCTGTCATAACTCTTGAGATGTCCTTTCCAAGCCTGTATGAAGGGCCTCCCGGCCCGGAGCTGCGTCAAGCCAATATGATATCAGAAAAAAGATGGAAAATAGAAGCGAAAAATCCGGACGGATTTCCGGAGACTTCTTTTTGGGGGACACTTTCTGTAGAAAGTTTCCCCCAGACCCCCTTCAAAGACTTTTAGTTCCCGTCCGGCCCCCCATAAGTTCTCCGGGGGGCCGGACGGGAAGACTTGAAAGTTTTTGGAGAGAGTTTGAGAGAACCTTTTTACAAAAAGGTTCTCTCAAGAAGGTCTTCAGCAATCCGTCACGCGCGGACAGCGTACTCCTTGCCGTTGGCCTTTACGATGTCATCGAACTCCTGGAGCCTTGCGTTTATTATGGTCGGCTCGTTCAATTTGCCGTCGAGGGCCTCCTGGGTCTTGAGGCCGTTGCCGGTGATGCAGATGACGAGGGACTCGTCCCTCGATATCCTGCCTTCCTCGATGAGCTTTTTGGCGGAGCCTAAGGTGACGCCTCCGGCGGTCTCGGCGAATATGCCCTCTGTCTCGGCGAGGAGCTTCATTGCCGCGATTATCTCATCGTCGGTGACGGACTCGCCCCAGCCGCCGCTCTCCCTCATGACCTTTGCCGAGTAGTAGCCGTCTGCCGGGTTGCCTATGGCAAGGGACTTGGCTATGGTGTTGGGGCGCACCGGACGTATGAGCTCGCTGCCCTCTTTTACGGCGTTTATGATGGGCGAGCAGCCCGTGGCCTGCGCGCCGTAAACCTTTGTCCTGTTCTCAGAGACAAGGCCCAGGGTATGGAGCTCCTTGAAGGCCTTGTGTATCTTGGTTATGAGCGAGCCGCCGGCCATGGGCACGACGATGTTGTCCGGGAGCCGCCAGCCGAGCTGCTCCGCTATCTCGTAGCCGAAGGTCTTGGAGCCCTCGGCGTAGTACGGCCTGATGTTGATGTTGACGAAGGCCCAGCCGTACTTTCCGGCTATCTCTGAGCAGAGCCTGTTGACCTCGTCATAGGTGCCCCGTATGCCTATGACCGTGGCGCCGTATACGAGCGTGCCGAGTATCTTGGTCTTCTCAAGGTCGTAGGGGATGAAGACGAAGCTCTCCATGCCGCAGGCGGCGGCGTTGGCGGCCACCGAGTTGGCGAGGTTGCCCGTGGAGGCGCAGGCCGCTATCTTGAAGCCTAATTCCCTCGCCCTGGAGAGGGCGACGGATACGACCCTGTCCTTGAAGGAGAGCGTCGGGTAGTTCACGGCGTCGTTCTTTATGTAGAGCTCCCTTAAGCCCAATGCCTTCGCGAGGTTATCGGCCCTCACAAGGGGCGTGTAGCCGACCTGGGCGCCGACCGATGGCTCGCCGTCTATTGGGAGGAGCTCCTTGTACCTCCACATGTTCGGGGGACGCTTCTCTATCATCTCCCTCGTGAGAACGCCTTTTATCCTGTCGTATTCGTAAACGACCTCGAGAGGCCCGAAGCACAGCTCGCATACGTGGAGCGCCTCTTTCGGGTACTCCTTGCCGCACTCCCTGCATTTCAACGCCTTCATGTAGCTCATCTTCCGTTTCCTCCTCTTTTATCCGCTCAGCACGGTTGGCGCGCGAGAGGCAAAAAAAAACCCCTTCTTAAGATAAGAAGAGGCTCCGCTGCAAACCCTTTCTTATCTTCCAAGACCCCTAAGGGTCTTGCTGGAATTAGCACCTGCCGTTACGCCTAAGCGTAACCGGTTGCTGTGGCTTCATAGGGCCAGTCCCTCAGCCACTCGCGATAAGAGCGTCAATATTAAATTGTTGTCCTGATTTATAATACAATAAAGCCGGACTGTCAAGGGGTTTTTACCCTTTGCCCAGGCCTACTTGTTATGGCAGGCCGCGCAAAGCGCGCTCGCCGTGTTGTCCATGGAGAGCATCGGGTCGGGCTGAGAGCCGTCGCGCAGCGCCGCTGCCGCCTCGTGCTCGTCCTTTACATACCGGGCATGGCACGAGGCGCAGGTTATGCGCCCGCCAGGGAGGAGTATCGCCGGGTTTATCGAGCCCGGGCTCACGAGGCCCGCGTTCTTCAGCGCGGCAACGGCATAATCGACGCCTATGGGGTGGTCGCAGACATCCCCGTGGCAGATGCGGAATTCGCGTACCGCCACCTCCTCCTCATGGCAGTTCACGCACTCCCGGGACTCCTCGTCGAGGAGGAGATCCAGGGCAAGAGCGGATTGAGGGAGAAGAAGCAGGAAAAGGAAGAGCATCAGGGTTGACCGCGCCATATCCCATCTCCTTACGTTGTTAGAACCTGTAGTTTATCCCCACCATTACGGCCTGCGATTCCCAGTTGACCTCGTTAAGCGGGGTATCCGCCTCGCTCCCGTCCGAGAAAAAAGTCCTGTCAGTGCCGCCGGTCGCGTGGAAGTCCTGCATGTCGTAGGTGCCGCCAAGAGACCAGTTCCGCCCAAGATTGTACTCCGCGCCGAGCGAAATGACAACCCCCGTGCCCCTCGCCCATTGCTCGAAGCTCACGGGATGCGCGAAATTGGTCCTCAGGTTCCAGTCCGCCTCTGCCCTGAAGTAGGCAAGGTGGTACTCGAAGGAGCCGAGGAGCGTAAGGTCCCTGAAGACGTATGAAAGGTCGGCGCCTGCCCAGGGGCCTGCCCAGCGGCTGGAATACGTGCTGTTCAAGCCGGAGAAGGGCCCGAGCGCCGGACCTCCAGGGTATGTTATCGTCTGATAGCCGTCGGTCATCTTCAAATTCTGCTTGTGATATGAGAGGCCCGCCATGGGCATGAGGCTCAACCTGTTGCCAGGAGAGCCCGCGCCGAAGACGTACCCGAGGCCGCCTTCGATATCCCAGACAGAGCCGTCGTTCGAGGCGTTGTTAGACCGGGAGTACTCAAGGGTCCTGTCATTGCCCCTGTAGTCTGAGTCCTGGTTGGTCCCGCTCGTGATAAAGCCGTACCCGGCAGAGCCCCTTATGTAGAAGCTGTCGAGGAATATCCTGGTACTGGCCTTCAGGAAGCTGCTCTCGAGGTCCCTCCACGCGAGCTCCGAGAGGACGTTCACGAAGTTGCCGTAGGGCGAAATGCCCGCGATGTTCCAGTTAAGCTGGTCGATCCTCTTTCCGGCAGAGAGGTTCACCTCTGAGATTTCATCCGATGCCTCGGCTATGTTCGGGATGATCGCCAGCGCCGCGGCTATGAGAAGGGAGCCTTTCCTCATCTGTTGACCTCTGGTTTACTGTGCGGTTGGGCCTTTTACCTTGACGCCGAACCTGGTCTCGGTTATCTCCTCGGAGCGGCAGGCAGGGCATTTGGAGGGGGTCTTGAGCCGGGTCCTTTTCCTGAAGACGAAGCCGCATTCGAGGCACCTTGAGGGCTCGGTGACAAAGGCCTCGTCCCCCTGGTTTGCGATGGAACGCGAGATATGGGACAGGTGCTCCGATACATCCTTCTCGCTTATGCCGACGGCCCTGGAGATATCCTTTGCCGTGAGCATGTTGCCCTTTAATGCCTCGGTGATCCTCTGGCGGATTGTAAGGTCAGCGCGGTCCACGGGGATGAGTTATGAGCTTAACGGGGTTAAACGACAGAGGTTAAAGTCCAACGGGAGTATATCACAGTTTTGGAAGGCGGCAAAGGAATTCTGGATTTTATTTCAGTTTTGGGATATAGAAAAGCAAAGAAAATCCAATGAGTTGGGTGGAAAAATGAAGAGCGGGCATCATGGTTTGGGCCGCGATGCCACGCTCCAGCTCAATAGATCTCGTTAAAGAGGCCGAGTATGTGCGGTACTACCTGCTTTTTCCTCGAGATGACACCCTTGAGCTCGTAGACCCCCTCCCCGAGCCTCGGATAGTCGAGCTTGTAGAGCACCTCCCTGTCGCCCACGGCCAGGAGTAGCGAGGTGCCCTGGGTTATGTCCGTGACAAGAAGGGCGGAGAGCTTGAGCTCCTTCTTGTCCCTTGCCTTTACAAGCTCCTCAGAGAGCTTCATGGCCTCCTCCCTGAACTCGTCAAAGCCTATGGTCTCGACCTGGCCTATGCCGAACTTTTTCCCCTTTGTCTCGAAGACCTTGAAGTCGCCTCCGACGACCGCCTCCGGCCCCCTGCTCTTCAGGCTCGCGGTCGAGCCGAAGATCTCCTTGCCAAGCGCCATATGGTCGAGGCCCGAGCGCTCCTCGAGCCAGCCGACCATTTCCCTGTCCCTTGCCGTCGTTGTCGGGGACTTCAATATCACGGTATCAGAGAGGACGCCCGAGAGCAGAAGCCCGGCTATCTCCTTTTTAAGTGGCGCGCCGGTCCTCCTGAAGAGCTCTGCCACAAGGGTGGATGTCGAGCCCACAGGCTCGCAGATGAATGGTATTGGCAATGGGCAGGTGAAGTTGCCTATCCTGTGGTGGTCCACGACCTCGACTATGTTCACCTTCTCCGCGCCGTCGACCGCCTGAGAGAGCTCGTTATGGTCTACGAGCACGAGGTTCAGCCCGGAGGGCTTCAATATGTCGGTCTTGGTGATGACGCCCTGCATGACGCCGCTGCCGTCGAGGACTATGAGCCCTGCCGATACGGCTGCCTTGTACTTTATGCTCTCCACCAGGTCGTCCGGGGAGACCGTCTCGAAGCTCCGCTCGCATATATTTAATGCCGGTGTGGAGACCCTCACGAGAATCGAGGTCGTGGCCGAATCAAATGGGGAGACGATGATGCTCACGCCCTTCTCCCTCGCGGCGTCGAGCACGCACTTCTCCACGTCGAAGCCGCCGGATATGATGAGTAGCCCCACCCCCTTTTCAACGGCCCTCTTCTGGATATCGACCCTGTCGCCAACGATTATGGCGCATTTGCGAGGGTCTTCCTGCCCGAGGATGTAGAGGAACGCCTCCTCCGACATGGCGCCTATGTAGACGGTAAGCGTAAGCTCCTTTCCTCCGAGCGTGTCGTGCTTCATCTTCGCGCCGAGTGTCTCGACGATATTTTTAAGGGAAGTCGTCACCTCGATCGAATGCTCTGCCTCGAGGTAGCGCTTCGCGATCTCCATCAGGGTGAGGACGCCTTTGGGCCTTCCCTCAGGGTCGAGGACAGGCATGAACCTTACCTCCTCCTTCCTCATGAGCTCGAGGACCTTGTGAAACGGGGTCTCTTCATTGACGGTAACGACGCCCGGCGACATGATGTCCTTTGCCCTCGGGTGGACGTCGGCTATGTACCTGGGCGGCTGTATATTGAATCGGTTCAATATGAACTCGGTCTGGGGATTCAAGTCGCCTGCCCTGGCAGGGACAAAATGGCCGCCTCCGAACGCGCTTTTGAGCTCTGAGAGGGCTATGGCCGAAGCTATCGAGTCAGTGTCAGGATTCTTGTGTCCGATTACGAAGGTAGTATCTTTGCCCATTTGAGACTCCCGCTTCCTCCACGTTCTAAAATATCAGATTATATAGGGATTTTACCCCTTTGTACCCCTGCTATCAACAGAAAACGTCCGGCCTGCAGCATCCCCCTCGCCTCGATCCCCGCAAAACGGGAAAGGAAGCTCATTGATCATGCGTAAGCTGTCGCGGATTTTTTCAGACAGACCTCAGGAGCTGTGCTCTTTGGTCCTGTGGAAGGCTATGTCAGGCCATTGCTCTATCGTGTAGTTGAGCTGCCATTCGCTCGGCGAGAGGAAGGTAAGGTTGCCTTCGGTGTCCCGCGCGAGGCGCTGCGCGTTCTTCTTCTCGAACTCCTCGATATTCTTTCTCTCACCGTCTATCCAGCGCGCCCTCTGGGCGTCATAGGGCTCGTAGGCGGCCTCCACCCCGTACTCGTCCCTGAGCCTCGCCATGGTGACGTCGAACTGCAGGGCGCCCACTGCGCCGAGGACGTAGTCGTTGCTCGTAACCGGCCTGAAGACCTGTACTGCGCCTTCTTCGGTAAGCTGCTCGAGCCCCTTCTGGAGCTGTTTGACCCTCAAGGGGTTCTTAAGTATCACCCTTCTGAAGTGCTCAGGCGCGAAGCTCGGTATGCCGGTGAACTTCAAAGGCTCCTTTTCGGTAAAGGTATCGCCTATCTTTATCGTGCCGTGGTTGTGTATGCCGATTATGTCGCCTGAGAAGGCCTCTTCCACGTTGGTCCTGTCCTGGGCCATGAATATCGTGGCGTTGGAGAGGATCATCTCCTTGCCTATCCTGTGGTGCATGACCCTCATGCCCCTTGTGAACCTGCCCGAGCATATGCGGATGAAGGCAATCCTGTCCCTGTGCGCCGGGTCCATGTTGGCCTGTATCTTGAAGGCGAAGCCGGTGAAGGGCTGCTCGTACGGAGATACTATCCTCTCGACCGCGGCCCTCGGGCCGGGGGCGGGCGCGAGCTCGACAAAGGCGTCGAGCAATTCCTTCACGCCGAAGTTATTTATGGCGCTCCCGAAGAATACCGGGCTCTGGCTGCCCTTCAGGTAATGTCCTATGTCAAATGGGTTTGCCGCGCCTTCGAGAAGCTCTATGTCGTGCCTCAATTCCGCCGCCTGTCTGCCCAAGAGCGTGTCGAGCCTCTCATCTGACAGGTCGGTTATGACCATGCCCTCGGTGTCCCTCGTCTCCTGCCCCGGGGTGAAGAGGTGGAGCTCTTTTTTATAGAGGTTATATACGCCCCTGAAGGCCTTTCCCGAGCCTATGGGCCATGAAAGGGGCGAGCATTCTATCTGTAATTTATCCTCTATCTGGGCGAGTATGTCGAGGGGGTACATGCCCTCCCTGTCCATCTTGTTTATAAATGTGATGACAGGGGTGTTCCTCATGCGGCACACACCCATGAGCTTCTCTGTCTGAGGCTCGACGCCTTTGGCCGAGTCTATGACCATGAGGGCGCTGTCTACCGCGGTCAATACCCTGTAAGTGTCCTCGGAGAAGTCCTGGTGGCCCGGCGTATCGAGGAGGTTTACCTCGAAGTCCCTGTAGTTGAACTTCATGACGGAGGTCGTCACGGAGATGCCCCTCTCCCGCTCAATGGACATCCAGTCGCTCGTGGCGTGGCGGGAGGCCTTCCTGGCCTTTACCGCGCCCGCGAGCTGTATGGCGCCGCCGTAGAGGAGGAGCTTCTCGGTCAGAGTGGTCTTTCCGGCGTCAGGGTGGCTTATTATGCCGAAGGTGCGCCGCCTGTCGACCTCTTTTTGAAAGTGCTTGGACATTTTTCTTTCTTCTTCGAAAAATAAAAAATGGGCCTGGGACGGCCCATTCAATTAAAGATTATACAATATTCCGGGTTACTGGGTCAACAGATTAGGCGGCATCACTTCATCAGCAGCAGGCTAAGCGCCATCACGGCCATTCCAGTGACCAGCCCCAAAATGCTGTCGTGGCCCTTTCCGTAGGCGCGGCTTGTCGGCAGTAGGCCGTCGAGGCTTATATAGACCATGACGCCCGCTATGCCGCCGAAGAGAACGCCCATGACCTGGGGCGGCACTGCCCCGCCGTCTCCGAGAAAGAACAGTATCAGCAGGTACGCTATCATCGCGCCGACGGGCTCCGCGAGGCCGCTCAATACGGAATAGACAAATGCCTTTGTGCGGTTGCCTGTCGCGTAGTAGATGGGCACCGAGACGCTTATGCCCTCCGGGATGTTGTGGAGGGCAACGGCGACGGCGATGGCAATGCCCAGGCTCGGGCTCTGAAGGGCCGCGAGAAAGGTGGCGAGTCCCTCGGGGAAGTTGTGTATCGCTATCGCGAGCGCGGTAAACAGGCCCATGCGAAGGAGCTTGGTATCGTGCCTGGCGTGGTCGTGGAACTCCGAGCCGTCCGTCTTTGCGGAGATGGCCGCGAAGTCGGGCACAGGGGCATGCTCGTTGTGCAGGGGCGCTGTCTCAGCCCCGGGATGGGTCTCGTGCGGGTTCCTGGCGGCAGGGATGAGGTTGTCGATGACGCCGATAAGGACTATGCCCCCGAAGAAGGAGGCCGCGTTGACCCAGTGTCCCCAGTACGGGCCGTATGCCTCTACGAGGGCGTTGGTCCCCTTCAATAATATCTCGACGAAAGAGACATAGAGCATGACGCCCGCCGAAAAGCCGGTCGAGACCGAAAGGAAACGGTAATTGGTCCGTTTGGCGAAGAACGCGATGGCGCTGCCTATGCCTGTCGCCATGCCTGCTATGATCGTGAGCCCGAGGGCTATCCAGAGATTGTCCATATTATTGCCCTACTCCTCCCCGCCCTTTCTTCTCATCTTCTTAACGCCAGCCCTCTTTGACTTCTCCTTCAGACGCCTCTCCTTCGAGGACACCGAGGGCCTGGTCTTTCTCCTTGCCTTCGGAACGATTGAGGCCTGCCTTATGAGCTCAATGAGCCTGTCGAGGGCCTCATGCCTGTTATCTTCCTGGCTCCGGGATGCGCGGGCGACAATGACTATCTCGCCTTCCGCGGTCATCTTCTGCCCGGCAATCGCCCTGAGCCGCGTCTTTACATAGGAGGGCAGGGCTGACGATATCACATCATATCTCAATTGCACGGCTGTCGCGGCCTTGTTCACATGCTGGCCGCCGGGCCCTCCGGCGCGGATGAAGTCACACTTGAGGTGGGCCTCGTCGAGCCATATGGTGTCCGTCACCCTTATCATGAACTCGAGTTTACACCAGCCGGGAAGGTCGCTCAAGCCGGAAATACAAAAAGACCGCAGGTATTAACCTGCGGCCTGGCCTGTTTAAGACGAGAAGCAACACAGGTATGCGCGGTTATGACGCCGTGATTAAGCCCCTATGGTCCATACCCTCCCATAATTGGGCGGAACCGGGAGCTGTATCTCTCTGCCCTCGTGGATGTTCCAGAGGTTTATGTCAGCGCCTTCCCTTCCGTGGAGCTCCTCCATGTAGTCGCCGCTCATGGGGAACGTGAACGGGACGGTCTGCCCGGTATCGCTGAAGTTAAGGGCAGTGAGGCTGAACCTGTCCTGCTCTTTCCTTGAGAAGAGGAGCACGCCCCTGGAGATGTAGTTGTCGTCGTTGTAGAAGTAATGCTCCCCTGCCCTGAACTGCTCTCCCCTCTGGCGGAGCCTAACGAGCTTACGGACGAGAGCGACCATGTTCCTTCCGACCTCGTCATAGAAGTACTCCCACCTCATCGGGCGGAACATCGCCACCCTGCCCCAGCCCTGGTCCGGCACATTGTAGTTCTCACCGAACTCCTGCCCCTGCCAGAGCATGGGTATGCCCTTTGCCGTGAAGAGCCCTATGAGGTAGGGCTGCACCTTGTACCACAGGCTCCTGTCGCCCTCGGCAAGGAGCTCGTTGCCGTTGAAGAAGGTCTTGAAGTGGCAGAGAAAGCGCGCGTGGTCGTGGTTCTCGAGGTACTGCACCGCGCTCTTCTTTATCCTGTCGCCGTTGTACTGTACCGCGTCCGGGTAACCGATAAGGCCGAACTGGAGCCCCAGCCTCCTCAATGCCTCCGTGCTGCCCTTCGCCACGTCCGCGGCCGCGCCCAGCGTCTCGTTCTGCCAGGTGCAGTTCGAGTACGTGCGCTCGACGACCTCTCTGGGCCCTTCGAGCTGCTCGGCGCACTGTATTATGGTTAGCTCGCCGGTCGGCGATGAGAACCTCTGCCAGTGGCCCTGGCCCGACCTCGACTGTACCGTCTTGTACGTCTCGTAGGTGAGCGCGGCGTAGCCTGTGCCGAGCGGGCCGTCCCACCACTCCGGCACGCAGTCGTACCTGAAGCCGTCCACGTGGTAGCACTCCAGCCAGTGAAAGTTGACGGTGTAGAAGAAGTCCTGGGTGAAGGTCCTTCTGAAGTCAGTGCTCTCGCCGTAATAGTCCTTGGCGAAGTGTCCTATGAAGGGGTTCTCGTGGTAGCCGAGCCTCTTGTAGACGTAAGAGTACGGGAAGTGGTCGCTGGTGTGTCCGTAGACCGAGTCCATCAATACGGCTATGCCCTTCCTGTGCGCGGCCTCGATGAACCTCTGCATGTCCCTTCTCTTGCCGAACCTCTCGTCGACCCCGAAGTAGCCTATCGGCAGATAGCCCCAGTCGACCTGGTTCGCCACGTTGGATACCGGCATGAGCTGGATGCAGTTAACGCCGAGGTCGTTGAGATAGTCGAGGTGGGCTATGGTCTTCTCGAGGTCTCCGCCGAACTCGCTTATGATGAGCTCATAGAGGACTATGTCGTCCACTCTGGGCGTCTTCCAGTTATGCTCGACGCTCAAATCCCACGCGTGCTGCCTGTAGCCGAGGGTGAAGGCCGAGAGCTTGCCGACCCCGAACTCCCTTGCGAAGGGGTCGATTATCCAGTCGATCATGCGTTCCGCCTCGCTCGCGGCGTTCGGGTCCTCGAGCATGTACCTGTAGATGTACCTTCCCTGCGTGCCCCATGCCGACTTCTGATGCGGCTTCGTGTTCGCGTCTATCCTGACCCGCGCGGACCAGTAGTCCCCGTAGTCAGGGTCCGGAGAATGGCTCATCTCGAACTCAAGGGGCTGTATCTCCTGAAGGAACTGGTCGTTCTCGTGTATTATCTTCACGCGCATCCTGTGGCCGTTCGCCGGATTCACCCACGGCAGAAATATCCCGAACTGGACCGTATTGCCCTCCAGTTCCCTGGTCCCGAGTCTCTCAAGCGGCAGTAACCTCATAGGGGCCTCCTTTGGCAGGTTACGATCAGCGTGATTTACAGGAGCTGTTCGAGGCAGCTCGCCTTTTCCCGAAAAGAAAACAGCCCTTGATGGTCGACGGTCGACGGGCGACGGGCGATGGGCTGATACTTCCCTCCCGCCCGGGGCCGAGCGTGTGTTTGCATATAAAATTATAGCAGAGGTTTTCAGGCGGGCGGCGGTCTACCTGAATCAATTATTAACTTTAAGGCTGCTCAGCAGCCGTCGTCAATCGCACCTCTCCATCATGGTCAGCTCCCACTCGTCCGTATCCCTGTCGTACCGTATAATATAGGTGCAGTCGTCGTCGGCCCTCAATTTGAAATATTCGTCATCCTCGCCCCGCCACATGTCGAGTATCTCCTCCACGTTCAGGGTCTTCCCTGCTATGGTGAAGGAAACCGGCCTTTCGTCGGCCTCGTATCCGGAGTACGTGTTAACGATGAGCTTTATCCCGGGCATATTTTCAGTCTACACCATTTCCTTCTACAATGCGGTCGCCCGGCCACTTGCCAGTATCCTGAGGCGCGATTGAACGTACTCTGGAGCGGGGTTATACTCAGTACGGGGTTATACTTAATGTACGCCGCTGTCAATCCAAAAAGGAGGGCATATGGACAACAAGGAAATAGCACGGGAGTTGAAGTCTCTTTGCAAGATCGATATCGACGCCTTTTTCGCATACACCGAGACCTTTCGCCACATCGACGCCCCGGACGTGAAAAAAAACGTCGAGCGCTTCAGGGACGACCACGAGAGGCACATCAAGGACCTCTCCGACGAGATCCGCTCTCTGGGCGAGGAGCCTCCGAAGTTCTCAAGGGACTTCAAGGGCTATGTCCTTGACGTCTTCACAAAGGTGCGGAGCCTCACGGGCACCGAAGGCAGCATGAAGGCATTGAGGAGCGGCGAAGAGACAACCAACAAGAAGTACGGCGAAGCCGTAAAGCTGGGCTTCCCGGACAGGATACTCACCCTCATCAACAGGAACTTCAAGGACGAGCAGGGGCACTTAAGTTACATAGAGCAGGCCATAAAGAACCAGGTCTGGAAGAAGGCCGCCTGACGAGACCTAAGGGGATTTTACAGGGGCCGCAGCCCCAAAGGGGCCGCGGCCCCTGTTATTGTCTCCCGGCAACGCCTGTGAAAACAATTGAAAAGACAGCTGGTTTGGTGGTAAAAATGGCCTGTTGGTCTTGGCAAAATCCACCTTCCGGCAGAGTCATTTGACAGGTCCTTCTTTAAAAAATCAGGCGCTGAATGATTGCCTCAGGCTCGCCATCCTCTTCGCGCTCGTCTTTGCCGCCTACTACCCGGCGCTCGGAGCCGGGTTCATCTGGGACGACGACCATTATGTATTGAGGAACGCCAACCTGCTCTCGCTCGAAGGGCTCGGCGATATCTGGTTCTCCACCGAGAGCCCCCAGTACTACCCCCTCGTCTTCACGACCTTCTGGATAGAGCAGCATATCTGGGGCCTTAACCCCGCGGGTTTTCACGGCGTCAACATATTCCTGCACGCCGCAAACGCCGGACTCATCTGGCTGGTATGCCGCTCGCTCGGCCTGAGGTACGGTTACTTCGCGGCGATTATCTTCGCGATACACCCGGTGAACGTGGAGTCGGTAGCGTGGATAACCGAAAGGAAGAACGTCCTCTCAGGCTTCTTCTATCTCCTCTCTCTCGCCGCTTTCCTGAGTTATGAGAAAAAGGGGCGGGCCTCGTCGTACATGGCCTCTCTCGCCTTGTTCCTGGCCGCGCTCATGAGTAAGACAGTCGCGTGCACCTTGCCGGTCGCCATCATCATCATACGCTGGTTTGAGGAAGGCAGGATAGACAGGGGTTTTATCCTGAGGCTCGCGCCTTTCTTCGCGGCAGGCCTCGTGATGGGCCTGGTGACGGTCTGGTGGGAAGCGAACATCGTCGGCGCAAAGGGGGACGAATGGGCGCTGCCGCTCTCAGAGCGATTGCTGCTGCCGGGGAGGATTGCCTTCTTTTACGCGTTCAAACTGCTTTTGCCGATCAAATTGTCATTCATCTACGAGCGGTGGACGCTCGACCTCGCGGACCTCTGGCAATGGATATACCCGGTAGCGCTGATCGTGCTGCTCTCTGCGCTCTATATCCTTCGCGAAAAGACCGGCAAGGGCCCTCTCGCCGCCATATCCTTCTTTCTCGTGACGCTCTTCCCTGCCCTCGGCTTCTTCAACGTCTACCCCTTCCGCTACTCGTTCGTCGCGGACCACTTCCAGTACCTCGCGAGCGCCGGGCTCATCATATTGTTCGCAGAGGTAACGGGGAGATTCACGGAGACCGCCGGGGCCTTGAGGAACTTGAGGTTCGCGGCAATCCCGGCCGTCGTTGTATTCGGGGCGCTGGCATGGAACCAGACGCATATCTACAAGGACCTCGAGACGCTCTGGCGGGATACGCTGAGAAAAAACCCGGACGCATTTATTGCGCACACCAACCTGGGCGCGCTGCTCTATGAAAGGGGCGTTTTAGACGAAGCCGTCGGCCACTATCAGGCCGCGCTCAGGATAAGGCCGGATTCGTCGATAGAGCACTTCAACCTGAGCCTCATCTACTTCAATACCGGAAGGACGGCTGACGCCATAGACGAGCTCAGGCTCTCGGTGAAGTCAGACCCCGGCAATCTGCCCGCGCTGGTGAACCTCGGCTCTATCCTTACGGGCGAGGGCCGATACGACGAAGCCCTCGTTCACCTGAGCAGGGCCGTCGAGATAGCGCCGGGATACCCGAACGCGAGGAAGAACATCGCCGTACTCTACGACAGGATGGGCGAGCCGGGCAAAGCCGCCGGCCACCTTTACGCCCTCGTGGGCATAGACCCTGCAAACCCGGTCGCGAGAAAAGACCTCGCCATCATGCTCGTAAAGGCGGGGCGGACCCGTGACGCGATAGCGCAACTCAATTATCTCGTCGAGCGGGGCATATTCACCGCGGAGGCGAGCAACAAGATAGGCGAGATATTGGTTCAAGAGGGACGCAGAGACGAGGCTGTCCTTTATTTCAGGAAGTCGCTCTCCGCAAACCCGGGGTATGAGGCGGCGGCTGAGAATCTGAAGCGATACGGGCGCTGAATTGATGGATAAGAAGATATGTCAGTGTATTGAACTGAAGTGGGAATGCTGGGTCAAGGAGTACGATAGCGTTAACCCGGACTTTACCCCTGGCCTCTGGTTTTCGACCGAGTGCGCCTCGTGCGGCGAGGTGAAGTTCACGCCACACGCCGAGATAGACGAGAGCAGGATACCGGAGGAGATACTGGCAAGGGGGCTCGCGTGGCTAAAGAGGCAGGGCGAGTCCAGTTGACGGATAGTCATTGGACTCTGATATAATACCCTTACGGAGGGCTCGCATGACCAAACTTTTTTCGATATGCCTTTTTCTCCTGCTCCTGCCAGCTCTGGCCTATGCGGAAGACAAGGCGGAGGTCTTTGTCGCTAAGCCCGACGTACATGGCTTGCAGAGGGTCGAGATGTCGGGGGGCAGCTACTACTTCAAGCCAAACCATATCG
>Ga0209521_10002649_pt1 | contig 14590 bp, 15 predicted proteins | sample Rifsed19ft4_FD_184016 | JGI IMG/M metagenome (GOLD analysis project Ga0209521, IMG submission 184016) | Soil microbial communities from Rifle, Colorado, USA - sediment 19ft 4 (version 2) | ecosystem: Environmental > Terrestrial > Deep subsurface > Rock core/Sediment | place: Rifle, Colorado... | reverse complement strand
GGCGGACGAGTGGCGACGCATCAGGGCTGGCCACGTGGACGTGGTCGTGGGCACGCGCATCGCGATCCTGGCCCCGCTGGGCGACCCGCGTCTCATCATCGTGGACGAGGAGCACGAGTCGACCTACAAGCAGGAACGCCTGCCGCGCTACCAGGCGCGCGACCTGGCCGTTCGGCTGGGCGTGCTGGCGGGTGCCGCGGTGGTGCTGGGGAGCGCCACGCCCTCGGTCGAGAGCTACGGGAATGCTCTCCTCGGTCGGTACCGTCACGTGCCCCTGCCCGATCGGGCGCGCGGGGACCGGCCGCGCGTGGAGGTCGTCGACCTGCGGGCCGAGCTGGCAGCCGGCAACCGCGGCCTCCTCTCCGCGCGGCTCACGCAGGCCCTCACCGCCCTCGATATCGGCGGCGGAGCGCGGGCCATCCTGGTGCTCAACCGACGGGGCTCGGCGAGCGTCGTGCTGTGCCGTGACTGTGGGCACGTGGAGGCGTGCGCGGAGTGCGGCCGCCCGCTCGTGTTCCACGCGGCGGCGATGGCCCTGCGCTGCCATCACTGCGGCAGCGCGTGGCCGGCGCCCTCGCGTTGTCCCGCCTGCCGCTCGCCGCGCATCCGCTACCTGGGCGGAGGTACGGAACGGGTCGAGCGCGAGGTGCGCATCCGCTTCCCCGGGCTCCGGGTCGGGCGGCTCGACCGTGACGTCGTGGCCCGTCGCGGGGCCGCGCAGCGGGTCGTCGACGAGTTCATCGAGGGCCGCCTCGACGTCCTCGTCGGGACAAGCCTCGTGGCCAAGGGGCTTGACGTCCCGGAGGTGACGCTCGTGGGCGTCGTGTCGGCTGACGTGGCCCTCAACCTGCCCGACGAGCGCGCCGCCGAGCGGACTTACCAGCTCCTCGTCCAGGCGATCGGCCGGGCCGGTCGGGGGGAGCGGCCGGGGCTCGCGATCATCCAGACGTACCTGCCCGACCATCCGGTCATCGTGGCCGCCGCGACGGGCGTGTCGTCCGCCTTCTACGACGCGGAGCTGGAGTCCCGCCGGCGCTTCTCCTCGCCGCCCTACGGTGAGCTCGTGAAGCTGATCGTCGCACTTCCCGACGCGCGGGCGGCGGAGGCCGAGGCCCGACGATACGCCGGCGAGCTGCGCGAGCGGGCCGCCCACTCGGGTGCCTCGGTCGAGGTCGTCGGTCCCGCCCCCGCCTACGTTGCCCGGCGGGCCGGCCGGTGGCGCTGGAACGTCATCCTTCGCGGCGCGCGTCCGGGCGAGCTGCTGGAGGGCGGGGTATCGCCACCCTGGTCGGTGGACGTCGACCCGGAGTCGCTTCTCTGAGCGTGGTGGGGCCTGTGCGATACTCCCCGCCGTGACCGTCCGCCCGATCATCACCCTCGGCGACCCCCGGCTGCGCCTCAAGGGCGGGCCGGTCGACAGCTTCGGCAAGCCCCTCCACGAACTCCTCGACGACCTGACCAACACCATGCGCGATGCGCCCGGGGTGGGCCTCGCGGCGCCCCAGCTGGGAGAGCCACTCGCGGTGTGCGTGGTCGAGGTCGAGGGGCATCTCCATGAGCTCGTCAACCCCCGTATCGTGCGCGCGTCGGGCGAGGATCGGGACCTCGAGGGCTGCCTGTCGATCCCCGGCTTCGTGGCCTACGTGACTCGCCGTGAGCGTGTCTGGGTCCAGGCACAGAACCGCTTCGGGCGGCGCATCCGCGTGGCCGGTGCTGAGCTACTCGCGCGGGCGCTCCAGCACGAGATCGACCATCTCCACGGCAAGCTGTACATCGACTATCTCGAGACCCTCGATGAGCTGATCCCGCTGGTGGCGCGCAGCGAGACCGGCGACGCCGTCGAGGCTGGAGTGCTCACCGCTCCGCTCGCCTAGTGCCGGCCGCCGGGTCGGCGGAAGCGGCGCAGCCGGGATGAACCTCGAACGTCCCGTCCGAACGGTGTTCCTCGGCTCGGGCACCTTCGCGGTCCCGGTCCTCGAGGCCGTTGCCACGCATCGGGCCGTCGAGCTCGTGGCCGCGGTGAGCGCCCCCGATCGACGGGCCGGGCGGGGGCATCGTCCACGTGGCGTGCCGGTCGCGACGCTGGCCCGCCAGCGCGGGTGGCCACTCCACCAGCCCGCCCGCCTGCGCGACGTCGATGCCCAGGCGCGGCTGCTCGCCCTGCGACCTGAGCTGCTCGTCCTGGCGGACTACGGCCAGATCGTCCCTGCGGCGCTCGTCGATTCGCCGGCCCACGGTGCCCTGAACGTCCATCCCTCGCTCCTGCCCCGCCACCGGGGCGCCTCGCCGGTGGCGGCCACGATCCTGGCCGGCGACCGTGAAGGCGGGGTCACCGTCATCCGCATGGACGCCGGCGTGGACACCGGCCCGATCGTCGCCCAGGCGCGTGTGCCGGTCGCCGGATCCGAGACCGCGCCCCGGCTCGAGGAACGCCTGGCCGCCCTCGGTGCCCGGCTGCTCGCCGACCTGCTCGAGCCGTGGCTCGGCGGCGCGATCGTCCCGCTGCCCCAGCCGGCCGAGGGCGCGAGCGTGACACGGCTGCTGCGCCGCGAGGACGGACGGCTCGACTGGACCCGGGATGCCGAGGTGCTCGAGCGGCAGGTCCGCGCCTACCAGCCGTGGCCCGGGAGCTTCGCCCCTTCGCCGTTCGGGACCATCACGCTGTGGGGTGCCGCCGTGCTCCGGCGGGACGCCGCCGGGGGAGCCATCTCCGGACCGCCGGGCACGGTGCTTCCCTGGGAGAGGGGCCTGGCCGTCGTGTGCGCAGGAGGCGCATTGGAGCTCTCGGAGGTCCAGCTCGCCGGTCGTGGCCGGATGAGCGGTCGCGACCTGCGTAACGGCTACCCCCGCATCGTCGGGGAGCGTCTTCCCTAGCCCTATACTCGGCCGGCGATGGGGACCCAGGGCGGGAGGGCGGCCGGTCATGCCCGCGTCGCCGCCTCGATCCTGGACGCCGACGCGGCCAATCTGGGCCGCGAGATCCGGCGCGGGGAACGGGGCGGCGCCGACCGCCTCCACCTCGACGTGATGGATGGCCACTTCGTGCCCAACATCAGCTTCGGGCCGTCCACCGTGGCGGCCATCCGGCGGGTCACCCGGCTGCCGCTCGACGTCCACCTGATGATCAGCGAGCCGTCGCGCTTCGTGGAGCAGTTCCTCAGCGGCGGGGCCGACTCGGTGACCGTGCATGTCGAGGTGGACGAACCCAAGGAGCCGACCCTCCGAGCCATCCGGGCCGCCGACCGGGCGGCCGGGCTGGCGGTCAGCCCGCAGACCCCCATCGAGGCGCTCGACCCGTATCGCGGGCTCGTCGACATCGTCATGGTCATGGGTGTCAACCCTGGCTTCGGCGGGCAGGCCCTCATCACCGAGTGCGTAGCCAAGATCCCGCGCGCCCGGGAGTTCCTCGTCGACCGCCCGCTCGGCGAGGTCCACATCGACGGCGGCGTGAACCGCGACAACGCGGAGCTCCTCGGCGCCGCCGGTGTCGACATCCTCGTGGCGGGCAGCGCCCTCTATCGCCGCGGCCGTGACCTCGGCCGGGAGGTGCGCCTCATCCGCAGCCTGGCGGACGAGGGGTGGGCCATCAGCCACGGTGCGCCGCGCGTGCCACGCGACCGCTGGGTGCCGGTGGTCGTCGTGGAGCGGGAGCGCGCCGAGCCGATCCGCGCGGAACTCGGGGCCATCGGCATCCCTGCCATCGTGGTGGCCAGCGAGGAGCGACCCGCGACGGGGCGGCGCGAGGTGCTCGTGCCCGCTCCAGCGGAGAGCTACGTGCGGGCGCGCCTGCCCGACCTGATGCGCCCTCCCGTCAAGGCGGCCCTCGCCAGCGGCGCGCGCGGGCAGAGCGGCATCCGCTCACGGTGAGGGCGCTCCTGCAGCGCGCGACCCGGGCCGCCGTCCGGGTCCGCGGTGAGGAGATGGCCGCCATCGGACCGGGCCTCGTGGTGCTCCTGGGGGTGGCCCCGGGCGACGACGAGGTCGTGGCGCGCGGCCTCGCGGCCAAGGTCGCGAACCTGCGCATCTTCCGGGACGAGGAGGGCCTCACCAACCGGTCGCTCCTGGACGTCGGCGGAATGGCCCTGGTGGTGAGCCAGTTCACGCTCTTCGCGGACACCCGCAAGGGACGGCGCCCCTCGTTCCTCGGTGCGGCGGCGCCCGAGGTCGCGGAGGCGCGCTACGAAACGTTCGCGCGGGCGCTCGAGGAGAACGGGGTGTCGGTTGCCCGAGGCAGGTTCCGGGAGGAGATGGAGGTCGAGCTCGTCAACGACGGGCCGATGACGGTGTGGCTGGATACCGCCGAGTGACGGTCAGGCGGTCTTCTGCAGGCTCCGCCGGCAGCGCGTGCACACGAGTTGGTAGCGCACCGCGCCGTCCTCTTCGAAGCGCAGGCGCTGCAGGTTCGGTTCGTAGCGACGATGGACGCGGACGCGGTTCATCCCCGACGACTGGGGGTTGAAGCCGCCCATCGATCCCTTGCCGCAGATCGCACAGCTGCGGGCCATCTCATTCCCCGATAGCGGTCCCGGTGACACGAAACGCCGCCCGGGTGCCCGGAGGCGCCCGAACGGGCGGCTATCATAGCACGGCCCTTGGCCGTCCCGACCGTGTGAGCGAGGTGGCGCATCCTTCGATGACCGACGCGACCGCGCCGCGCCAGGCGGGCCCGAGGGGGCGGCCCCGGAGGTCCGGGACGCGACGCGTACGGCGGCGATCGCTCGAGGGGGACCGGACGGTCCGCTACTGCCTCGGGCCGGGGCTCCTGCGGGCGGTGCGCGGGGCGACCGTGAACGTCGAACGCCACGTTCCCGAGTTGAACGCCCTGAACGTCTACCCGGTGCCCGATGGCGACACGGGGGTCAACATGATCGCCACGATGCGCGCTGCGCTCGCCGAGGTGGAGACGATCCCACGGGGACGGGCCTCGCTGAGCGAGCTGGCGGCGGCGATCGCCTTCGGGTCGCTGATGGGCGCGCGGGGCAATTCCGGGGTCATCCTCTCGCAGGTCTTCCGGGGCATGGCCGAAAGCATCGCCGGCAAGCGCCGGGCCGACGCGCGCGATCTCGCCGAGGCTCTCATGGCCGGCACGCGGTCCGCCTACAGCGCGGTGGCGCGACCGGTCGAGGGCACGATCCTCACCGTAGCTCGCGAAGCGGCCCACGCGGCGGCCGAAGCGGCCGACCGCGGAGAGCCTCTCGGGACGGTCCTCGCGATCGCGACCGACGCGGCCCGGCGGGCGGTCGCGCGAACGCCCGAGCAGCTCGACGTGCTTCGTGACGCCGGCGTCGTGGACGCGGGCGGGCAGGGTCTCTACCGCGCCCTCGAGGGTGCCCTCGCCACGATCGCGATCGCGGGAGCGCAGCGCCCTGAGCCGGGCGGGGCGGAGCCGGCGGATGAACGGGGCCCGGAACTGTCTTTCCCCGAGGCGCCCGACGGCGCGTGGGGCTACGAGACCGTCTTCCTCGTGCGGGGCCGGCAGCCGCTCGAGCTGGAGACGATCCGTCGTCGGCTCGAGGAGATCGGCGGATCGGTCCTCGTCGCGGGAGACCAGTCGATGATCAAGGTGCACGTCCACAACGACCGTCCCGACGAGGTCATCGCCTTCGGGCTGTCCCTCGGGTCGCTGAGCCAGGTTTCGATCCAGGACCTCGACGAGCAGACCCGGGAGGTCCGGGATGCCCGCCAGGCCCGCGACTCGGGCAAAGCCCACGAGACCCGCACTGCGGCGGAGCCGGCGCCCCTGGCCGTGGTCGCGATCGCGGCCGGGGAGGGACTTGCCGAGGTGTTCGCTTCGTTCGGGATCGCGGAAGTGTTGCGCACCCCCCGGACGGGCAATCCGAGCACCGGCGAGATCCTCGAAGCGCTCCGGCGGATCGAGGCGCCCGCGGTCATCATCCTGCCCAATGACGCCAACGTCGTGCTTGCGGCGGAGCAGGCCGCGCTGGCCTGTCCGGACAAGGAGGTCGTGGTCGTGCCGACGCGGAGCGCACCGGAGGGGTTCGCTGCCCTCCTGGCGATGGACAGGGCGGTCGGCGCGCGCGCCAACCTGGGGCCCATGCTCGCGGCCGCCCGCGACGTCCAGACCCTCCTCGTCGGGATGGCCGAGCGGACATCGCGCTTCGCCGGGCGGACCGCGCGCCGCGGGCAGTTCGTCGTCCTGCACGCCGACGAGGGCCTCATCGAGGCGGCCGACGACCCCGTGAGCGCGATCGCGGAGGCGCTCGCCCGGCTGGGCCCGGGTTTCGAGCTGCTGACCCTCTACCTTGGGGAGGGGGCGACGGCCGAGGAGGCGCAGGAGATCGCCCGCGCGGTCGCGGAGCGCCGCCCGGGCACCGAGGTGGAGATCCTCCCCGGCGGGCAGCCGCACTACCGCTACCTCGTCTCCGCCGAGTAGGGGACCGGACCGTCGCCACACGGTCGCGCGCCACGCCCGGGACAGGCGACCCTCTCGACCTGCCGCTCGCGCGGCTCGCGCTCGGGGCACCCCGTCAGGTCCGGCTCCTCGAACGCCGGGGCATCCGCACGGCGCGGGACCTCCTGTTCGACTTCCCCTACCGCTACGAGGACTTCCGCGAGATCGTCCGGCTCGGCGAGCTCGGCCGGATCGGGGAAGGGGAGCCTGCGACGTCGGTCGCCGAGGTCGTCGACGTGCGCGTCGAGCAGACCTGGCGGCGACGTGTGCAGCGCACCACGGCCTACCTGCGCGACGAGTCCGGGGAGGCCGAGGCGATCTGGTTCGGCCGTCGCTTCATCGAGCGCCGCGTGCGCTCCGGCGACCGTGTCATCGTCAGCGGGAGGGTTCGGCACCGCGGCTTCCTGGCCCAGTTCGATGACCCCTCGTTCGAGCGCCTCGACGGCCACGAGCTGGTCCACACGGGCCGGATCGTGCCCGTCTATCACCTGACCGCCGGGCTGACGATCACGTGGCTGCGCGGAGCGATCAAGAAGGCCCTCGACCGGTTCGCGCCTGGGTACCGCGAGTACCTGCCCGAGGCGGTGCGTTCGGGGCACGGCCTGCCGGGGATCGGCCGAGCGCTCTTCGAGGTCCACTTCCCCGAGTCGTTCGCCACGCGGGACGCGGCGCTCAGGCGCTTCGCCTTCGACGAGCTCCTGGCGCTCCAGGTCGGGATGGTCTCGCGCGCTCGGCAGCGGCGGGCGGAGCGGGCCGAGCCCGTGCCGGTCGATCCGGCGCGGCTCGAGGAGATCGGCAGATCGCTCGAGGCGACGATCGGCGCGACGATCCGCCTCCGGCTATCGAAGAGCGACGTCCCGGAACGCCGCGCGCAGGCGACCGCGTACGAGACCCGCCTGACCCCGGACCAGGCAGCGGCCATCGAGACGATCGCGTCCGAGCTGGGCGGCCGGCGGCCGATGCTCCGCCTGCTCCAGGGAGACGTCGGGTCGGGCAAGACGGCCGTGGCAGGCGCCGCCCTGGCCCTGGTGGCCGACGCCGGCCGGCAGGGCGCCGTCCTGGCCCCGACCGACCTGCTTGCCCGCCAGCACGCCGCCACGCTGGGGGCACTGCTCGCGCCGCTCGGGCACTCGGCTACGCTCCTGGCGGGTGCGCTCCCGGCAGCCCGGCGGCGCACGGCCCTTGAACTGATCGCTTCCCCGCCCGCGCTGCCGGGTCCCGACGGGCTCACCTCCGGACGGGTGATCGTTGGCACCCACGCCCTCGTGCAGGGGACGGTCCGTTTCGCCGACCTGGCCCTCGCCGTCGTGGACGAGCAGCATCGCTTCGGGGTGGCCGAGCGCGAGGCGCTCGTGGCCAAGGGACGCTACCCCCACGTCCTGCTCATGACCGCCACGCCGATCCCGCGCACGCTCGGCCAGGTCTTCCACGCCGATCTCGACGTCAGCGACCTGCGCACGCCGCCGGCGGGACGCCTGCCGATCGCCACGGGGATCCGGGCCGCCGACGCGCTGCTCGGCCGCCCCGGTGACCCGCCCCACGTCGGTCCGATGCAGCGGATCGTGCAGGAGCTCGCGCGCGGCCATCGGGCCTTCGTGGTCGTGCCGCTCGTGGAGGATGACCCGGAGACTGGCGGCACTGCCACCGCGGCCGGGGCCGCCCTCGTGCGCGACCACCTGCCGCGTGCGGCCGAGCGACTGGGCGTGACGATGCCCCGTTTCGAGGTCGGCATCGTGCACGGGCAGATGAAGTCGGCCGAGCGAGACGCCGTGATGGAGCGCTTCCGCAACGGTGAGGTGAACGTGCTGGTGGGCACGACGGTCGTGGAGGTCGGGGTCGACGTGCCCGAGGCGACGGTCATGCTCATCCTCGACGCCGATCGCTTCGGCGTCGCGCAGCTCCATCAGCTGCGCGGACGGGTGGGGCGCGGCGAGTCGCCGTCCTTCTGCGTCCTCGTCACTTCAAGCGACGACCCGACCGCGCGCGCGCGCCTCGAGGCGATCGTGCGCACCCAGGATGGCTTCGAGCTGGCGGAGCAGGATCTCGAGCTGCGCCGGGAAGGCGACGTCCTCGGCCTCTACCAGAGCGGCCTGCCGCCGCTGCGCGTCGCGACGCTCGGCCGGCCCGACCACCGCGAGCTGTCCGTGGCCGCACGGGCCGTTGCCGAACGGATCGTCACGGAGGACGGCCGGCTCTCGGCATCGGCGGACCTGATCGCCTTCCGCGATGAGCTCGAGCGCGGCTGGCTCGCTCGGGTCGGGTCGGGCGACGCACTCGGGATCGGCTAGCGATGCCCGGAGCCGGGCGCGTCGCGGGGGGCGTTGCGCGCGGGGTGCGGCTGAGCGGACCGGGCGGCGCCACGCGGCCGCTGGCCGACCGGGTCAAGCAGTCGCTCTTCGGCGGGCTGGCCGATCGCCTGGCCGGCGCGCGCGTACTCGACCTCTTCGCGGGCAGCGGCGCCGCCGGCATCGAGGCCCTCAGCCGGGGCGCGGCATCGTGCGACTTCGTGGAGCGTGACCGCCTCGCCGTGGACGCGATCCGGTCGAATCTGCGCGCTACCGGGCTGGCCGACCGGGCCCGCGTCCACCACGCCGACGTGCTCCGCTTCCTTCACCGGACCGGGGCCGGGACGAGCCCCTTCGACCTCGTGGTGCTCGATCCGCCGTACGGTGACCCTGCTATGCTCGCCGCCCTGGAGCTGCTGGGCGGGGAAGCGCTCCTCGCCCCGGAGGCGATCGTGGTGGCGAAGCACTTCTGGCGCGACTCGCTGCCGGAGGAGGTCGGGAACCTGAGCAGGCAGCGGTTCCGCCGCTTCGGGGAGACGGCACTCACGTTCTACGCGGCCGGTCGCCCGGCGGGGAGCCGGCGATGAGTACGGCGCTCTACCCCGGCAGCTTCGATCCGATCACCTTCGGCCACCTCGACGTGATCCGCCGGGCCGCGACCGTCTTCGAGCGGGTGGTCGTGGCGGTGCTGCGCAACCCGCGCAAGGCGCCCCTCTTCGACGAGCAGGAGCGCATCGAGACGATCGGCGAGGCGATCGCCGAGGAATGTCCCGACATCGCCGACCGTATCGAGATCGCTGCCTTCGACGGCCTGACGGTCGATTTCGCCCGGTCGAGGAGCGCTGGCTTCATCGTGCGCGGACTGCGCGCGGTGAGCGACTTCGAGAGCGAGCTCCAGATGGCCCACACGAACCGCAAGATGGCGCCCGGGATCGACACGGTCTTCTTCATGACCGCGCTCGAGCACAGCTACCTGAGCTCCACCCTGGTCAAGGAGATCGCCCTGCTCGGCGGTGACGTCGGCGAGATGGTCCCGCAGGCGGTGAGTCGGCGGTTGCGCAGCAGGGTCGGCCTATAATCGGCCACCTGCCGATCCGGTCCGGTTGAGGAGGATCTCTCCATCGACATCATGTTCCTCGTCGAGCGCCTCGACTCGCTCATCGCCAATGGGACGAAGCTGCCCTTCTCGAACAACGTCGTCGTCGACCAGCTCCAGGCCCAGGAGCTGCTCGATCAGCTGCGCGCGGCGGTCCCCGAAGAGGTCCGCCAGGCGAAGCGGATCAACCAGGAGTCTGAGCGCATCCTCGAGCGCGCGCAGGAGGAGGCCGAGCACATCAAGGCGCGAGCGCAGGAGCAGGCCGCCTTCCTGATCGGAGAGCGCGGCCTGACGCAGGAGGCGGAGCGCCGCTCCACGGAGCTGCTCCAGGCGGCGGACACGCACGCCGAGGAGATCCGCAGAGGAGCGGACGAGTACGCCGCGAGCGTGCTCATCAAGCTCGAGGGCGAGTGCGTCAAGGCGTTGCAGAGCATCAAGCGCGGGCTCGCCATGCTCGACGCACGGCGGATGCCGGCGAGCGACCTGCCGGCCGGGGAAGAGGGCGACGACGCAGGCCCCGGCTACGAGGACGCGGCCGCCGGTGCTCGCTATTAACGTCGCGGGGCTGCTCGGCTCGGCGCCCGGCACGTCGCGCAGGTATCCTGTCGCCGACCTTCGCCTCGACCTCGGCGACGACCTGCTCCAGGCTGAGCCGCTCGTCGGAGCGGTCCGGCTCACCCGTACCAACCGCGGCCTTTTCGTCGACGGCCGCCTGGGGACGGCGCTCGTCGAGTATTGCGGGCGCTGCCTCGCGCCGGTCACCGCGCCGGTGGAGGTGGAGGTGCGCGAAGAGGCCCTCCCGACGGTGGACCTCGAGACCGGCCAACCGGTCGAGGCGCCCGGGGAAGCGGACGCCCTGCGCATCGACCAGCATCACGTCCTCGACCTCGAGCCCGTGGTACGCGACGCGATCAGCCTCGCCGAGCCGATGAAGGTGCTGTGTCGCGAGGCGTGCGCCGGCCTGTGCTCGGATTGCGGCCGGGACCTCAACCTCGAACCACATCGTCACGAACGTGAGCCCGACCCACGGCTGGCGCCGCTGGCCCGGCTTGTCGACCAGGAAAGGAAGTGATCCGTGGGAGTCCCCAAGCGGAAGGTCTCGCATGCGCGTCAGGGCGATCGCCGGGCGCACCTCGCGCTGGACCTGCCCGATCTCGAGGAGTGCCCGCATTGCCATCAGACGAAGCGGATCCACCATGTCTGCCCGAACTGCGGCTGGTACGGCGGGCGCGAGGTGATGGAGATCAAGCCGCGCACCCGGGGCGACCAGACCCCCGGCTAGCCCGCCCGGTATCGTGGATCTCTCCGACGTCCGCTCGGCAGCCGCGAGCGATGCCCTCGACCGCTCCCGGACCGTACGCGTGGCGGTGGACGCGATGGGCGGCGACCACGGCCCCGAGGAGGTGGTCGCCGGGGCGCTGGCCTACGGACGGATGGACCCGGCGGTCGAACTGCTCCTGGTGGGCGACGAGGCGCGCCTGGCCGGTTACGTCAAGGGCCCGCTGCCGGAGCGGGTGACGCTCGTCCACGCGAGCTCGGTCATAGGCATGGACGAGCGTCCGGCGATCGCCCTGCGCGAGAAGCGCGACAGCTCGATCGTCGTCGCCACGGGCCTCGTGCGCGACGGCCGCGCCGACGCCATCGTGACGGCCGGGCACACCGGCGCCGGGATGGCCGCGGCCGTTCTCCGCCTGGGCCGCCTGCCAGGTGTCGATCGACCGGCCCTCGCGGTCCAGCTCATCACCGCGAGCGGCCCCCTGATCCTCCTCGACATCGGGGCCAACCCGGACTCGACCGGCTTCAACCTGGCGCAGTACGCCACCATGGGGGCGATCTACGCGGAGCAGGTCATGGGCATTCCCAGGCCGCGCGTGGCGCTGCTGTCGATCGGCGAGGAGAAGGGCAAGGGCGATGCCCGCATCGTCGAGGCCACAGAGCTCCTCGATGGCGGCGATCTCAACTTCATCGGCAACGTCGAGGGCATGGACCTGCCCCGTGGTTCGGCCGACGTGGTCGTGTGCGACGCGGTGCTGGGGAACGTCGTCATCAAGTTCTTCGAGGGCCTCTCGAGCTTCATCGTCGACCAGTTCCGCACCGAGCTGCGACGGTTGCCCTTCGGGCCGCTGGCCGCGCTCCTGCTGCGCCCGGGCCTCGAGCGGATCCGGCACCGGCTCGACTACGAGCGGCTGGGCGGGGCCCCGCTGCTGGGCGTCCGTGGGGTCGTCATCATCACCCACGGTCGGGCGCGCCGGCGGATGATCCGCTATGCCGTCGGGGCAGGCGCCCTCGCCGCACGGGCTGGAATCCCAGAGCGCATCGCCGCGGCGCTCTCGGGCGCCCGGTCGTCGGCTGCGAGTGGCGGGCCGGGTCGCGAGGCGGCCGGATGAAGTCAGCCGTCGAGCGCAGCATGACGGACCGCAGCGCAGCCCGGGCGGGGCGCAGGCTGGCCGTGGAGACGATGTTCGAATCTGACTTCGGCCAGCGTACGCCGGCGGCCGTCCTCGATCGGCGCATCGAGGCGCTTCCCGTGACGGAGGGAGCCGAGACCGTGGCGCGCGCCATCGTTCGCTCCGTGACCGACCATCGGGACCAGATCGACACCCTGATCGGGGCCGCCGCACCGGCCTTTCCGGTCGTCCAGCTCGGGCGCATCGACCGTGCGCTGTTGCGTTGTGCGCTGGGCGAGATGCTACACTCGGCCACGCCCACCCGGGTCGTGATCGCTGAGTGGGTCGCCCTCGCGCGTGTCTACAGTGGAGAGCCTGCCCGCCGGCTCGTGAACGGCGTCCTTGGCCGGATCGCGCGGGAGACCGGCACCGACCGCTCAGACGGTCGACAGGAAGGTGGATCGGCGGCCAAGGCTCGCCGACGCTAAGGGAGGGAGCAGGGTGGCCGTCTCGACGTACGAGCGGATGAAGAAGATCGTCGTCGAGCAGCTCGGCGTCGACGAGGAGCAGGTGACCCCGGAAGCCTCCTTCGTCGATGATCTGAACGCCGACTCGCTCGACCTTGTCGAGCTGATCATGAGCCTGGAGGAGGAATTCGGCGCCGAGATCTCCGACGAAGACGCCGAGAAGATCCGGACCGTCCAGGACGCCGTCGATTACATCGACGAACACACGAGCCAGTAGGGGCTCTCAGCCCGACACCGCCGCCGCACTGGTCCGGCGCCTCGGCCTCCCCGTCCCCGATACCACCCTCGTCGGACGCGCGCTCGTCCACGGCAGCCTCACCAACGAGCAGCCCGAGGCAGGCATCGAGTCGAACGAGCGGCTGGAGTTCCTCGGCGACACCGTCATCAACCTGGTCGTCTCGCAGTCTCTCTACGACCGCTATCCCGACGCCGACGAGGGCGAGCTCACCGCTCGCCGGGCTGCGATCGTCAGCACCACCGGGCTTGCCCGGGTCGCCCGGCGCATCGGCCTGGGGAGCGCCCTGCAGCTCGGGCAGGGGGCGGAGCGGATCGGGGCGCGGCGGCGACCGTCCGTTCTGGCGGGCGCGCTCGAGGCACTGGTCGGCGCGGTCCACCTGACTCTCGGGCGGGAGGCCACCCGCGTCTGGCTCGAGGGCCTCCTCGCCCCCGAGCTGGAGCGGTCGATCCCCGCCCACGCCCTGAAGAGTCCCAAGAACCGGCTCCAGGAGATCGTCCACGCACGCGCCCTTCCCCATCCCACGTATCGCCTGCTGTCGCTCGCCGGGCCCCACCACCAGCGTCACTTCGTCGTCGAGGTCGTGATCCGGGCAGTGGGCGCATGGCGCGGTGAAGGGGCCAGCCGCCGTGAGGCCGAGACGGCGGCCGCCGAGGGCGCCCTCGAGTCGCTCCAGCCGGCCGACCCTGCGGCCGGATCGCCGGGTCGCCCATGAGCGTCCCCGCGCGGCTCCTCGCGGTGCGCCTCCAGGGCTTCAAGTCGTTCGCTTCGCGCACGGTGGTCGAGTTCGGTGGCGGGATCTCGGCCGTGGTCGGGCCCAACGGAGCGGGCAAGAGCAACCTCGCCGATGCCCTGCGCTGGGCTCTCGGGGAACAGGGTCGCGCACTGCGCAGCAGGCGCTCCGAGGACGTCATCTTCGCCGGGTCCGAGGCGAAGCCCGCCCTTGGGATGGCCGAGGTGACCGTGGTGGTGGAGAACGCGGACCGGCTGCTGCCCGTGGACTACGGCGTGGTCGAGCTCGGGCGTCGTCTCTTCCGCTCGGGGGAGAACGACTATCTGCTGAACGGCACGCGGGTCCGCCTGCGTGACCTCGAGGAGCTCCTCGACTCCGCGCGCCTGGCCGACAACGCCTTCCTCTTCATCGGCCAGGGCATGGTCGACCAGGCCCTCTCCCTGCGGCCTGAAGAGCGCCGGCCGCTCTTCGAGGAGGTGGCGGGGGTGCGCCGGCACGATCGGCGCAAGAAGGCGGCGCAGGAGCGACTGGCCGAGTCCGAAGCCAACCTCGCGCGGGTCCGGGACATCCTCGCCGAACTCCGCCCGCAGGCGCGCCGCCTCGCCCTCCAGGCCGAGCGGCAGGCCGCCCGGGACGAGGCCGCCGCGGCGCTCGCGGAGGCCATCGTCGCCGCGGGGCGATGGCGCTGGTACGAGGCGGCGCGGCGGCTCGCGATGGGGAGCGAGCGGCGAGCGGTGGCGCAGGCTGAGGTGGACGCCGCGATCGCCGAGTCACGGGGGGCCGACGAGGATGCGATCGCGACGACCGAGGGGCTGGAGGCCCGGCTCCGGGAGGCGCGGAAGGCGCGCGTGGAGCTCGACGAGGAGCGCGCCGCACAGCAGGCCGCCCTCGTGGCCGACGCGCGGCGGGCCGCCG
>Ga0209521_10002647_pt1 | contig 14599 bp, 18 predicted proteins | sample Rifsed19ft4_FD_184016 | JGI IMG/M metagenome (GOLD analysis project Ga0209521, IMG submission 184016) | Soil microbial communities from Rifle, Colorado, USA - sediment 19ft 4 (version 2) | ecosystem: Environmental > Terrestrial > Deep subsurface > Rock core/Sediment | place: Rifle, Colorado... | reverse complement strand
AAAACAAGACTACTATTTAAAAAATTAATATTACTTATAATAGGTGTTACAGTATCTACAAAGAAAAAGACAGTTTCACTAATTGTCACAGTACCATTAATATTTGTTGCATTAAAATAATAAGTATGATTACCTTCCCCATCTGACACATTTCTAGTAAACATCGCAATATGAACTCCTGAAGTAAAATTTGCCTGAGTACCCCTAAAAACATTATCTATATATAAACTTAAATTAAATTGTGAACTAGAATTAGCCGTAACATTAAACATTATTGTGTTGGTATTAAATTGAGTACTGTTCAAAGGCATAAGATTAGTTAATAAAACTCCCACTACAGGAGTACCATTATTTATACTAAAATTTGATTGTACAATAAAACCACTACTATTTATATAAATAAAACTACCATTGATCGCCGATGTCCAAATATAAGTACAATTCACGCTAGGAGCAGAACCACAAAATAAAGATGCCTGTGATGTGTTAATAACAGTCAATAAACCTGATGTATTTCTTTGAATAGTAACATCTGTTGTATCTGTTATGCTTCTGCTTCTATAAAAATGTGTTGTATAATTTTCTGTGAAAAATGTTTCTGCAACTGCTTCAGGCTTAACTTCATCAAAGCCACCACGACTAAAAGCATTTGTATTAGTCATACCAGCACCACTGCCGTTTATATTTGATATGTTATTTAAGTAATGTATTGAAGGACTTGTTGTGTTGATAGCCGTTGCAAAACAACTTCCTGCATTTCCTGCGGTTAATCCATTTGTATCTAAATTCATTATTATGTTTTCTCTTATTGTTGCTCTTTCCGCACTTATACCTTGAACATAACATTCTCTTGCGGCTGTGCCACTATTACCTAATAAATACAGATTTTTAACAACATTGTTAAATATTAATCCATTTTCAGGGAACGATGCAAAATCGTTTGAAATTCCTATAACTGGACCCGGTGGTGCTGATGGTGTTCCTGCTCCGCCATCTTCTCCAAATAGATTTTGTATTGAATTATTATATATCGTTGTACCATTTCGTTTAGTGTCAATACCAAAAGCGTTTCCTGCAAATCCACCTGCAACCGCACCGCTATCTCCGCCTCTTCCTGAAGTTAAAAAACTTATATTATTATTGTATGCTTGGTCTTCAAATTGATTTACAAATCCAAAATAAGTATCATAATGAATACCCCAGCTTCCACCACCTAAATCACCCGGTTGGGGAACAGCAAAACCAAAAGCACCATTACCACCTGTTAAATTGTAAATATTATTTTCATAAACACTTGTTGAAACATTAGATACTCTTATACCAAATGAACTACCACCCGTTGCACCTCCAGTACCAGATGTAGTATCGCCTCCTCTTAAAAATGAAATATTATTGTTATGAGCTGTAGAATTACCACCTATCCAAATACCAACTACATCTTCACCCATTTGTCCTGCACCTCCACCAGAACGGCCTGTAATGTTAAATATAGTAACATTACTTATAGTTGCATTAACATTTTCTAAAAATATACCACCTGAAAAAAACATAAAGCTAAATGGATTCGAACCACTCATTACAAAATTCCGAATTTTAACATTATTTATTACATAATTTTTATTTCCTGTAACTCTACCCCAAATTCCACGAGCATGACGAGCACTTACAGTCTGATTAATAGAAATATTTACATTCTGAATAGTAGTATAGTTACCATTTAAATTAATACCAGATTTATTATTTAAAAAATTATATCCCCCAAATATATTTAAATCATAAATTGAATTATTACTAGATGACTGATTAATTCTTATACCCCCATTCATAATACCAAAACCATCTCCATCAAAATTTGTGTGAGAAACAGTAATATTAAGATTACAAACTCCTTCAACACTACCATTTAATTGAATACTCTCTCCCACTGTTAAATTAGCTTGAATAGAATTACAATCACTTCCAACATATAAACCATTAACTCCTAAAGAAGTTATAACTAATAAAATTAAACATAAAATAAATATTTTAATCTTTTTCATTCTTGAACAAATGCTCCTACTTCTTTTTTACCATATAAAGCTATCGAACCAATAACTAAAGATATTAACGCAATCCAGTGAAAATTAGTACAAAATAATAATGTTCTTGGAAATAACGCTGCTGTTCCTATTAAAACAGGCTGAGATACTATTTGTGAAAAAATAAAATTGAAAAAATAACTTACTAAACCCATCAATGAAGCACCTATAAGCGTAACTATAAAAAAAGCCGGGGAAGTATTAAGTCTATAAGAAGTTAAACCTACACCTATTATTAAAGCTGTCATAAAAAAAACAAATACTATATCATAAAGCTGCATAACTGCTAAAAATTGATTTCCGACAGTTTCTATAACTCCAGTATATAAACCCGTTCCTTGAAATTGAATTATAAATTCTTGCAGAAATTTGGTCATAAAAATTATTTCTATAGCCATACCTATTAAGATTATCGGAACTAACAAGTAATTATGTATCTGTCCTTTTTTAAAATCGAATAAAGACATCTTTTAACAATTCCTCCATATCAGTTTTTTTAGCTATTATCTCAGTTATTTGTGATGTTGTAGGTGGTTTTTTTCCTTGCATAATATATTTAGCTCTTATAAAATCTATCAATCTCCTAAATTCTCTGGATGATCTTATTTGTTTAGTTATTTTTGCCATTTAATTAAATCATTTTCTTCACTTTTTTTGTCTAAAAATATTGATGTTGATAATCTATAAAGGGAAAAGAATCCTATTCCAAAGCCTAAAAACAACATCATTAAAGCATTTAATTGTAACAACCCCACTATTGAGATAGATATTTCTTGTGCATAAACTGTCCATGACATTAAGATAAGTTCTAACATACCTATACCTAAACATATAACTTTTAAAGATTTATGTTTATTAATAAATCCTAGAAATATAAAAAATAAACTTAAAACAACAAATGTTAATATTACTTCTAACATTTTTTACATCACTCCTTTTTATTATTATATAGGAAATATGGCCACAATTTTCTCAGATAGGGTAAAGTGGCAAAAAAGGTGGTCAAAAATAATAAAAGTGCTAATATATATGATAAACCATAATCCTGAATAACTGGAATAAATGGTGTAGGTGAACCATCGCCTACACCGTAGCTTGAAAAGCTTGAAACATCAAATTCTAATGTGTTTGCAGAACACGTTAAATTAGTGCATTGAGATGAGCTAGTGCAATTTCCCCCTAAATTTGTTTGAGTAGCAATTATTGAACCACTACTTAATAATGGAGCCAAACTTGTAAAAAAAGTATTAGACTTAACTAAATCAAATTGAGAACAGTTTGAATTATTCATAGTTATGTGTGCCAATCCAGTATAAGCAGTTAAAACATTTGTATTTATTGATAAAAATAAAGTATCTAAAACAACATTGTTTCTTAATCCTTCAGTAGAAAAGAATCCACCATTTCTTTCCACTGAAACCAAACTATTATATAAATCTAATCCTGTATTATCTAATTCAACATTAAAATCAGTTCCAAATTCTGCTAATTGAGTATAAAATTCTGTATTGTTAGTAGTTATAGGTATTGCTGGTTCTGCTTCAGTATTTGTTATTATGTTGTTTAAAAACAAGATTGTGGAAGTATCATACAAAATTATACTCCTTGAAGTCGTTTCATGTATCAAAGTAGGTGGTGTCGTGTATCCAGCCATTACACCAAATGTGCTGTTAAACTGACTTGCTAAATTGTTATTGTTATAATCTGATGAGGTTCCTGTTCCTTGCATTGCTTTATCAACAAAATGGACACACGTTTCTCCGGGAGCTAGAATCGGTATTACATCCGCACAGCTACTTAGATTCACGATTAAATCATTTTCCTCAACAAATAAGGTTACATTATTTCCTGTCATAGAAAAGTTTTGTATTAATGCTAAATCATAAGTATTACTACCAGTTGCACTTGTTACCTCAGCATCATCAGTAGTTACTATTGTTACATCTGTAAAAAATATATCCGCATAAATTAATGAACCGTTAAAGAGTATTCCTGAATAATTCATAGGTGAATAAGTTGCTTTCCAACTATTTCCAGATTCATTTGCAACATTATCAAAATTAGAGTTTGTAATGTTAAATTGATTTATATTAGTTATAGCAAAGATATTTTCTGCGTGATTAGTAAAATTTGTGGTATCTATTTTGACATTCATTATTTCTGTTGCATCATAAAATACTCCTTCAAAAGTTCCTAAATCATCTATAACTAAGCTTGTATTATCAAATAATGAATTTTGGATTACTAAGTTGCTTATATCTGCGAATTGTAAGTGATTACCATCTACATTAGTGTAATTAACATTATCAAGCGTTACTAAATCTACGTTTTCTATTATTAAGGGAGTGGTTGTACAGCAAGAATTATCCATAGACATATTTGTTATAGATACTGAAGTACCATTAATTATTACGATAGCTGATGTGAAGCTATCAATAATTTGGTTATTGGATAAAGTTGTTTGATTTGGATTCAATAAAAATATGCTTCCTGCAGTTGGGCCTAATGCTCCAAACGAAGAGTTTCTTATTATGTTGTTTGATATTGTAGTGTTTATTGGCATATCAATTTGTAATGCAGTTAATTCTATTCGTGTGAAGTTGTTTCTATCAATTACTGAATTGACCATATTTATGTTTCCACTACTTAAATTGTGTGAAAATGTTATTAAACCAAAACCAGATATAGTTCCTCCGAAGGTAGAATCTGAGAATGAATTGTCTTGTATTAATAAATCTGTGAATTGGAAGTTTTGGAAAAATATGGAGATATTTCCCATGTTTACAAATGAATTGTTTGTCATTGTGAATTTATTAATGTATGATAAATTTGTACTTCCTCCGCCCCCACCTACTAATGAGTTTGAGAATATGTTATTTCTTATGGTTGTATTTGTTAGGTTGAATCCTACGACCCATCCACCAGCTATGAATGTGTTTCCTTCTATTAAACTATCTTGAGTATTAACTTCAGAACCTATTCCTGTCCCAAAAGGTGGGGCTTGTGAGCCAATTAGGGTGTTGTTTATTATTCTTGTACCTATTTGTGTTACAGTAGAACCTGCATTGAGAAAAATACTTATTGAACTCATATTTTCTATTGTGTTATTATAAAATAATGAATAATTTGTAGCACTTGACACGTAACCTGCCTCTAAATTTTTCAAAACACAATTTTTAATTATACTGTCATGTACTGAAGCTTCAAAAATTCCAGTTCCAGTTACATTACCAGATATAGCATGTCCAGCACAATCTAAAGTTATACTGTTATTAGTTAATGCGATACAAGCTCCAGAAGGTATTGAAAAATTAATAGTATCATTTAATTGATAGTATTGTCCTTCCGTTGTTAAGGATTGGCAAGAATTGATAAATATTGGGACAATTGTGAGGTTGTTGCTTTGTTGGCTTATGTTCGCTTCTCCGTCTGTCGCATTTACTAAACAGGAATAAGTACTATCAATATTAGTATATGAATCATTTAGTGTACTTTCATTTTGCCAGTAAGGCTCTATTCTAACACCATAAGTTATTGTGCAAGTTGGTCTGCTCATGTTTGATTCTAATGTAGCACTTATAGGAAAACATCCTCTAGTATCACTGGTATAATTCCATTGAGTATGTTCAAGATTTTGAGTTGGGGTTAAATCAAAAGGATTGGGATTTGTACTTATAGTATCAATAGAAAAGCTACCTCCATCAAAAGAAATTGTTGCATTCGTATAATTATTCCAACAATTACCACTGCTACCACACAGAAAAGTATTATCTTTTAAATAAATGGGGAAATTAGTATCAATACTTGGATTGATGCTAATCAATGGTATTTCTAGTTCTAAGTCTGCATCACAATTATTTACATAAGTAGCTTGTGGACATTCTATTCTTTGTGTTGAACTTCCGGTTATATTATAGGGGTATGTTGCTTGACAACTTCCGCCGGTATTGTTATGTACTGTTGCAGTTATATATCCTCCACCTCTGAATGTGTCATATAATACATCTGTGAATACATTTGTAGATGAAACGGATAATGTGTTTATAGTTGGACTTAATGATGTTGGTGAGTTTGCTGTATAAGTTACATTTGTCCATGCCGCATTATTCCAGCAATCTGGATTAAAGTCACATCCTCCACCCGAGCTTGTATCTGTTAAATATAATCTTAATGTAGTGGATGAGTTTACTTCTGTATTTGGTGAGTATGAAAAATTCATAAATCCGGGACAGTTATTTGATATAGCAACATTATTAAAATTGATTGGTGATGTTTCAAACCATTGAAATTTATTAGTAATTGGGTCACCATCTATATCTGTGATATTTACATTACAAGTTAAATCTTCAACAGTTGTGTTTAAGCCTAAACTTGAGTTAAGAATTAAACTATTAATTGTAGGTGGACTTGCAGTTACTAAACTAACAAATAGAATTAAACTTAATAAAAGTAACCATGATTTGTCCCTCATTGATTTTCATAAATTAATCGATTTAAAAACCGCCGGGGTCTTTTGCCTCTATCCAATTCATTGGTATTAATTCTTTATAAATCTTTGTCTGTTTTAACTGAGCTCCTACAGGATTTGATGGAGGAACTACACCGTTTTGTGCTTTTTCTATTTCAATTTGTTGATCTATCAAATACTTGGCAGCCTCATTAGAGGTTTTATTAATCTCTAACAAACCTTTTATCATAACCCAACTTATAGCTACTAAAGCCATCATACATATACCTGCAACAACCCACGGAGTTATAGCATTTAAAATATCTTTCTCTTTGTTTAATCTTTCTTTCCTTAACACAATTTCATTTTTAATCAAATTTATTCTACTTTGCGGCATTGGTTGAAATATTATATTACCTGTTTTCTTATCATAAGCTTTTTTCAAAATTGTAGGTGTACCCTGATCTATAAGTACTGCTAAATATCTTTTACCTTCACCCCAATATTCAACACAACCAGCTTCAACAGGAGGAGTAATTTTATCTAACTTTTGAAGTCTATAAATCCATATACCATAATCTTTTTCTAATTTTTCTACAATATCAATAGAATAAGGAATAAGATTCTGGAGTTTTAAATCTGATACTACCTGACCATTTTGATCTCTTTTAACATCTATAACACCATCACCTAATTGGTAAACAAAAGCATCCCAAGTTTCTTTTTTAGGTCTGGATCTGACCCAAATGAGATAAAATAACCCACCACCAACAACCGTAACTATAGCTGTAAATATTATTGCTTGAAAAATAATTAATAAAGCCATAAACTCAATCCCCCTTCATTTTAACCTGCTATAGCCTTTTTAAGCCTTTGTAAAAAGCCACTGTTCTTTTCTAATTGTACTTGATTAGGATTTTGTTGCATCATCATAGGATTAACTGTTTCATGTCTTGAAGTAACAGTACCTAGGAAAGCATTGTATTTGCCTTCTCCAGCACCCATAAGAGTTAAGGCTGCTGCGTGTTCTAATTCGTTAGCTACTCTTAAAAGATCGCCATCTTCTTTTACTAAGAACTCATCTCTAGTGCCTAAATTAAGCCATATAGCTTCTATTATGTCTTGCATAATGAACTTATACTCATCATAGCCTATATTTGTTATTATGTTGTTAGAACGAGCATAAGTCTTTAAGAAGCCTACAGCCCATGCTGCGCATTGAATACTCATTATAGGTTTCATATCAGCGTTTTGAACGTATTTATTTTGACTTTCACTCCAAACAATACCTAACCAGTTATTGAATGTTTCTTTAAGATAAGGTGAAAAATTCGTAAGTTCTTTTAATAAATCACCATGCTTATTAATTGGAGTAATACCTTCATCACCCATAAAATCGTCAGTAAAATCACCACCATAGAAATCATCCTTCAAATCATCATCAAAATCCTTATCAAGACTGCCTACCTGTTCAGGCTCAATTTCATCAGAAACATCATCAATACTAGAATCATCATCTAAATCAAAATCATTCTCTACTTCAAACTCTTTACTTTTACGCCTCATAAATCACACTATAATTTGATTAATTATAATCAATTAGTTATATTAATCTTTATAACTATTTTCTTTTCGGCTTAGGAATAGGAGTATTAACAATAGCCCTCATCTGCCTTCTCTCCATAACACTCAGGCCAGACTTCCTTAAGATTGCTTTAGCTCTATTCTTAGCTAAAACCAAAGCTCTAAACTCAAGCAAACTAATACCATTCTTCTTAAGAACAGCTATACTCCTCCTAAAATTACTAGGACTATCAATCCTAATAACCCTAGCCAACCTCTTATGTCTAGCCGAAAAAAAAATACTCTTACTCACTCTCAGTCTTTTCTGGCTCATCTACCTTCAGACCTCCCTTTTTACTAGACTTCTTACCCTTCTTCTTACTACCCTTCTTTGCCATAAAATCGCCTCCATTTGTTTCTAAATAAATCATATTATTTCACCAAAATTTTTTTTTTATCTTAATATTGATTGTCCTTTTTTTAAATATTTTCGTGCCTTAATTTTTGCTTGTTTTCTACTAATAGCTAAAACACTTATGAACGCATCAGTAAGACCGAATGACCCATTTAAATTTTTTCTTCCTATTGGTATCCTGTATAATCTTATTCCACCCATTTTCACACCTCCATATTATACTAATCTTCTAATACCAACGCCAGTAAATTTACGCCTCATAAATGACCAATAATAAACTGTTTATGTAGTATAATCCTTAATGATACTTGACCATATTTTTTTCTTTTAAATTCAAGAATTACTCTTGGTCCTTTTGTTGTAACAATTCTTACATAATTTGAATCAGACGGTATTTTTTTTATTCTACTTTTTACTACCATTTTTTGTCCTCCATTTTATACTAATCTTCTAATACCAACGCCAGTAAAAATTCTCCCCGGTCTAAGCAACTCTTTCCTTTCCTTCTTACTAGCCCTAATACCATAAACAGCACTATACAAATCAGGTATATAAATAAACTGTTTTTTAATGTGTTTAGATTGTAAAATCTTTTTAACCTTTTTGATTTGAGTTTTTTTTGGGATTTTAACAGGTTTAAAAGGAGGAATTTTAGGGGGTACTTTTTTTAATGGAGGTAATCTTGAAGGAGGTAATTTACTTGGTGGAACTCTACTAGGGGGAAGGATTGTAGATGGTACTTTGCTAGGTGGTATTTTTGAGGGTGGAATTTTAGAAGGTGGTGTTATAGAAGGGGGTATTCGTAAAAAGCTTTTCCCTAAACCCGGTATTTTACTTGGTTGATTTATAAAATTTGAAACACTTGGCGATATAGGTAATTTAGTTGGTCTCAATTTACTGGAAGGTAATCTTGAAGGAGGTAATCTACTTGGTTTTTCTATCTTTCTTAATCTAGATGATTTTGCTTTTTTTATTTTTATTTCAGGAAAAGATATTTTTTGTTCTTCTGTTTTTAAGGCTAATATTTCTTTTCTAGCTAATTTATTAAAACTTTGCTTGGCCACTCTTTTTGCTTTTAAGGGTAAAATTTTTTTTAAATTTTTAGTATTTATTCTTGAGACCAAAGGATATTTTTTTGTCAAACCGGGTACTTTTTTTTCAATTAATTTTCTAAATTCTTTAGATTTTAAAAGGTTTATTGCATCATTTAGAATCCTAATTTTTCTTTTTCTAAATATTTTAGATAGAGGAAATTTAATTCTTTTAAATTGCAAAGCTCTCTTTTGTACTTCCAACGCTATTAAAAGACCTTGTGGGTCTTTAGAACGTCTTTTATTTTTGCCTATAATTACCTCTAATGTTCCTAATGCTTTCCTTAGAGTTTGTTCACCAAAACCAGTAAATCTTATTCCTTTTACTTTAACCAATTTTTCTGTTGGTACTTCAAATGTACCAAATCGTGGTTTTCTTTTTATTACAGGTAAAATTTTTCCTTTTGATATTTTAATCTCTCTTACAAAACCTATTACAGGCAACAATCCTTTTCTTGTTAAAATACTTCTTTCAGGAATTAATACTCTTCCTTCACCACTAAGTAATTTTAAATCTACTATCGCTTGTCCATTACTTTTTCTTATAATCTTACCTCCTCTAATAAAATAATTTTTTCTAGAGCTTCTAGGTAAGTTGTCTAAAAATCTTTTTATAAATAAATTTTTATTAGCAGTAGCTACATCTAAATCTTTCGGTATTGGTAATCTTTTTCCACCTAAAAATCTAGCGGCAGCACTGCCATATACAACTGAATTAGTATCACGAACTGTTTTTAAAAATGTTCTTGCTTCAAATTTGGTAAGAGATTTTATTTTAGAAAAATCTACCCTTCTAATATTTCTAATCTCAGTTGGGAATAATTTTCTTTGAACATCTGCGGCAGTCAAAATTTTTCTTACAATAGGTCTTATCTCTTTTGGAATTCTTGTTGCCAAAAATAATTCTCTTGCCGCAAAGGCACCCACTGGTGTTGCTTTTATACCTCTACCTAAAATGTTCAAACTTTTACCATAAGCTCTAAATGAAACTAATGTACCTACTGGATCAACTTTGAATTCTTTGGCTAATACTTTAATTGTGGTTGGAACTTGTTTTCTTTTTAATTCAGCACCTACTAATTTTATAGATTCAATTCCTCCTTTCGTTGTTTTAATAGGCGTTAAAATTTGTCTTGCTATAGTTAAAACAAAAGTAGGTAAAGCAATAACACCTAACGTAGCTTGTCTAATTGTTTCTCTTTCTAACAAAGTAATGGGTTCTCTGCTTTTAAAAAATTGGGGTTTTCTTTCTAATACAGCTTGTCTTGCAGCCAATAATCTTTCTGAACCTCTGGAAATAGTTTTTAATAAAATATTTTTAAATGATTCGTCTTTGGTTTCTGGTTTTTTTATTGATGCTTTTTCAATGGAATCTATAACATTTTGTATAGCCTGTCTATTTTTTTGTTGTCTAAAATCTTCTTGTCTTAATAATTCCTTTCTGCTTATAATTGCTCTAGAAGGAATGCTTAAACCTCTTGATTCAGCTAGTTGTGCAAATTTTTCTGAGAAACCTAAAGCCTTTGCTTCTTCTATTCTTTCTCTTCTTCTCTGAGCTTCTCTTCTTATTTGTCTTACTTTACCTTCTATATCTATTCCTTCTTCTCTAGCCTTCTCTCTAAACTTCTCAGAAAACTGAACATCAGTTAAAACGCCTTTTTTTTCAGCCTTTGCTAAAAATTTTTCAGAAGCCTGTACTGCACCTATTCTTCTAGTACCATCTGCTTTAGTTCGTGCTTGAGCTATTCTTTTAGCAAAGCCTCCTCTAATAAGACCTGTTTGTTGTACCACAAATAGAGATCAGATTACAAAATATATAAATGTTTTTAATTCTATTCTTCAAATCCTAAATCTTTACAAGCTTCCTCAAATATGCCTGTAGGGCTGTAATTGTTTTCTTTAAGCCATTTACTTCTCTTCTCTGAAATCTTTATACATATAGATATGTACTTTTTGTATTTAATTTTTTTAGCTATTAAATTCTTATCCATTATATATCACCTACATAAATAATATATATCTAATATATAAATATTGCTATTCTACCTAATAATTTTTATATAACCAAATCATAGCTATCCCGAGGCCATTATATATGATACAGAAACCTTCTGAGGTAATTACCAGATACAATAGCAATCTTTTTAGAAGTATATCCTTAAACCAATTAATAGATGAGTGCAACGAATTTTCTAGGAAGAGTTATCTTAATGGTTACAATATGCAATATCTTAATCTGTGGAGAACAACCTTGCTAACTTTAAGAACAGAAATATACACCAAATTAAATCCAAAAGAAAAATTGTTTACTAAAAATATTTTTAAAAAAGCTAAAGAAATAGGTGCAATAATTCAGATGAAAAAAACCGAAGAAGGGGGAACTAAAATATTAAACACAAAAAGATTTAACAACCATTGGAAACTTCTACATTGGATTCAAGAGAAACTAATCATGTTAGCAGATAAACATGGTATGCTAATGACAAACCAAGATATAGATACAGACTTCATGGGTGACATGGACTAATGAAATTAAATTGTGTGGGTTGTAAAAAAGAATTATATAAATCTAATATTATGGTGGGTTGATGGTTAAAGTTCTACAAGAATTATATCCTGCATTTTATGATGGTCAGTCAAATAGAACTGCTGGGTATTATATGAATGAGGATTTACACCACCAAGCAAAAATATCTAAGAAAGCATTAAAACAAAATTGGGATATAGTAATAGGAATTGATGGGGGTGAGGGTGTAGGAAAGTCGGTTTTAGCTCAACAGATTGGTAAGTATCTTGATCCTAGTTTAATATTGGAAAGAATTACTTTTACTCCTAAAGAATTTAGAGATGCTGTTTTGAAAGCTAATAAATTTCAATCTATAATTTTTGATGAGGCCTTTACAGGACTTGCTAGTAGAAGAACTATGAGTAGTGTTAATTTGATTCTTGTTGAAATGATGGCTGAAATAAGGCAGAAGAATTTAATTATAATTTTAGTTTTGCCTTCTTTCTTTGATATGGATAAGTATGCTGCGATTCATAGGACTAGATGTTTGATTCATGTTTATACTAAAAATTTTAAGAGAGGTTTCTTCAAGTTCTATTCATACTCTGATAAAAAGAAATTGTATTTGTTTGGTAAGAAAAGTTATAACTACAATGCAGCTCGACCTTCTTTCAATGGAAGGTTTACAGATTTTTATGTTGTTAATAAGCAGTCTTACCAAGATAAGAAACTTAAAGCGTTGCATGATAAGATTAGAAATACTGAAGAGTCTCCATTAACTAATCGTGAAACTGAGTACAAACATGCAATTCAGATATTGATTGAATATTTTACACCTGTGGAGCTGCATAAGTTGTCTGAGAAGTTAGGTAAAGTTAAAGATTATTTTAGGCGTTTCCGTTATAAGAAGAAGAAAGTGCCTAGTGTTTTTGATGATGAGGTGTGAAAAGTTTCAAATTTTGCTTTTGGGCTTTTTGGGTTCTCACCCACGCATTGTTTCTTATTAATTGATTACTGTAGTCATTAGGGGTTTTAAATGGGTTTTAGCCTCGTATTTGATTTAATGTGTATTAAATCAAAAGATATTTATACTGGCACTACTTCCCAAACGAATATGAAAGTAATAACTGATAAGGAAAATAAAGATCATTATTTGATAACAATTTATAAGGGTTCTAAGATGGTAGGCTATCGTGTGTTTAAAGGCAAGGCAAAGGCAAATGAGATTATGATTAAGCTAAATGAGATAATTGATGGGTCTAAAACTAAAGGTGGTTCTAATGTCAAAAGAATTAGCTAGAAACGTATTCTGGGTTTCATGGGGTGTCATAACCTTTTTTATGAGTCTTATTTACTTCATTAATGGTGAAGATAGTGGCTCTACCCTTATACTTGGTTCTCTACTAGAAGCCTTATTTGCTCTACCAGTAGCGTGTTTAATATCCTACCTTACATTGTTATTTGGGAAAGAAGAGGTAGAGAATGACCACAGAAGAGGAAGATGAACAGTTTAAAACATATCTGAAGCTTAGGTATAACCGCTATACTGTTTACCAATACTTCAGAGCCTACTTAAGTTATGCAGATCGGTTAATATCTCAAAAGGATATAGACAACTTCCTTGTAGAGAAATCCTATAACAAAGGTAATAACCCTTTTTACACCGGATTTCTAAAAGCCTTCAAGGAATGTTTTAAACTTCCTTTCGAAATAACTAAGTCAAAAAAAAAGAATAAAGCACCCAAAAAAACCTACAAATTCCTATCAAAATATACCATAGATGGGATCATTGAAAATACAACACCACGCATAAGCCTCTTAGTAAGGCTTTATTGGGAAACAGGTCTAAGACTTAGAGAGCTCATAAATGCTCATTGGGATAGCATAGACCTAGAAGAAAGAACCATATCTGGCATAGGAAAAGGTAACAAACCATTCAAAGTTAAATTCAGCAAAGGCATAACAAAAAGGCTTTACAAATACTTAAATCAAAATCAAAGAGAGCAACCCTTTCATGAAGATGATTCAAAGAAAGAACACGCTAAAGCCTTTTGGTATAAATTGAAAAAAGAATGTAAAGAGCTAGGTATAGAAAATATGCACCCACACAGAATAAGACACTCACTAGGGAGACACCTAAGAGCAGATAAAGGATTCGATTTAGTGCAAGTCAAAAAAATTCTAAGACATAGCAGCATAACCACCACCGAAATCTACGCAGATGCCACAGAAGAAGAAGTGCAACAAAAAATGGAAAATGAGGTATTCAACAAATGACTGACAAAATGATTAAGATTATATTAACGGAAAAAGATTACAGATTTATTAATTTTTTTTGTAAAAAACACTATATTAGAGAAGGTTCTGGTGATGTTCTTAGAATGCAAGTAATTTTAAATGAATATAAAAAATGGTCAAAATTAAAATGATTGAACTTGACAAAACACCTTTGAGGAGTATTCCTGACAGGCGAAAGCACGGTTGTGATTGCTGTTATAA
>Ga0209521_10002646_pt1 | contig 14603 bp, 7 predicted proteins | sample Rifsed19ft4_FD_184016 | JGI IMG/M metagenome (GOLD analysis project Ga0209521, IMG submission 184016) | Soil microbial communities from Rifle, Colorado, USA - sediment 19ft 4 (version 2) | ecosystem: Environmental > Terrestrial > Deep subsurface > Rock core/Sediment | place: Rifle, Colorado... | reverse complement strand
CCCCGGTCGGCAGGAGGACCGGGTACCGACCGTAACCCTCGATGACGCCCTGTTTCAGCAGCTCCTTCTGAACCGGGAGCGTCAGCTCCTCACCCAGTTTCCGGAACGCCTCACCATGGCCCGGGTGGACTTTCATCAGCACCGCAACGAATACCGGCTTCGTGCCTTCGGCGGGCGGCGCACCGATCTCCCACTCTCGACCGAACAGCACGTCTCGCACCGTGTCCCGGAGCTCGGCGAACTCGCTTCCCACGTCGCGGCCCGGATACATCTTCTGAAATGCCGCCCCTAGTTTCCCCTCGGACCCGGCCCAGGCGGCCCTGTCCTTGAACTGTATCGCGCTCACGACATTGTAGGGCGCCGCGGTTCCACCGGGGACGAGGACCTCGTAGCGGTAATAGCCGTCGATGGCGCCTTCCTTCACGAGCTCCCGGAAAGCGGGAATCGCCACTTCCTCCACCTTCTTGCTGTAGTCGGCCGCCCGGCCGGGCTTGGTCTTGTAGAAACTGACTTGGTATACCGTCGGATCGGCCGCCTGCTGCGCTCGGACGGAATCGACGCTCAAAGTCCATGCGCCGAGGACAAGAAGCGCAAGAGGCACTCTCGATAGTCTCATCTCAGGGTCTCCTTTCATTAGCATCCGCGACAAGCTCGACCGAAGGGCAAGAGTCTCTCGGGCGTTTTCGCGATGAGGCCTGGCTTGCCGGCGTGGCGAGAAGCTAGTCGATGCGACCTTCCCTGTCAAATCTCTGTCAGTGCTTGACAGCGATTCGCCTCAGCTCCTCGGTTCTCTTCACATGTTCAGGACCGTCGGGGACCCCGCAAAAGTCTCTCCACGCTGGGGTTGATGGCGCTCAGTTCCACATATGGAAGAAAAAAGCCGCGTCGGGGGAACCTCGCATACCATCCCCCACACTAATTACCGTGGGTGCGATGTGTTCCCGCATCCGCGCGTCACTGAGCGGGAGGTCGGGGTTATGTGGCGGACTACCGGCGGAAGAGTTATCGCGGTTTCGTGGTTTTCGCTCTGGCTGGGAAGCTTCCCCGGCGTGGGCAGGGCGGAGGAAAGCATCTACCTCTACGGCATCCACGATCACGATCCTGGCCCGCAGGAGTTTCTCGATCATCTCGTCGCCCAGGGAAGGACCGGCTGGGTCACGGCCACGGTAGCCATCGGAAGCGATCCCACCGACCTCGGGGGAGGCGACTTCACCGGCCTCGTCGGCCCGGGTCATAGCGTCATCGTTCGCCTGAACAATGGTTACTGTCCGGACGGCTCCATCCCTCCGCCTTCCGAGTACGCCGACTTCGCGCGGCGCGCCGCCAACTACGTCCGCGCCTCGCGCGGCGCCCACATCTGGGTCATCGGCAACGAGACCAACCTCCCCTGGGAGTGGCCGGTCGTGAACGGTCGAGCCGCGTACGTCTCCCCGCAGAGCTACGCCCAGCTCTTTCGCCTGGCGTACGACGAAATCAAGCGCGTCCGGCCGGACGACAAGGTCATCCCCCAGGCGCTCGCTCCCTTTGCCGGACCCTATGGCGCGGGCAACATCTGCAACGGGGTCCCACACGACGGAAACTCGCTGAACTGGGTTCAGTACATGAACGCCATGTTGGCCTCCATCCAGTCGACCGGCCCGCTGGACGGCATCGCTCTCCACATCAACTCCCGAGGCTACACTTACGACGCCATCCACAGCACTCAAAAAGTCACCGCGGCCGGACAGAGCCTTTACTTCAGTTTCTACGTGTATAAGGACTGGGTCGATCACGGCATTCCCAGGACCCTCTACCATCTTCCTCTCTATGCGACCGAAGCGAACGGCATCTACTATTGGCAGGGCGGACATCCGGAGAATCCCGCCGCCCACTACGAGCCGGGCTGGGTTCAGGAGATCTATGCCGAGATCAACCGCTACAACCAGCAGGCGGCGGCGACCGGCAAGCCCATCTTTCGCTCGGTCAACCTCTATCGCTGGTGTGCCTGGTGCGACGGGTGGAACATCGACGGAAGCACGTATGAGGGCCCGATCTTGGCGGATTTGGACGCGGCGGCGATCGAGGGCTACCGGTGGCCGGAATCGGGCAATCCTCCGTCCGGGACACCGCCCGGTGTGAAGCTAGTGCCGGTGAACTGGGCCGCCAGCAGCATCTATAGCCCGGCGTTCGGCGGCGACGAGGCCTATGACGGTGTCGTCTCCGTTTCCAGCAAGTGGACCAGTAACGGCGCGACCGTCGAATCCTGGCTGGCGCTCGACCTCGGCGCGACTCATGAGGTCACTGGCTTCATCGTGCGACACGCCGGAGCTGCCGGTGAACTCAGCGGGTACAACACCGCCGCCTATCGCGTGGAGTCAGGCTCTTCCCTCTCGGGACCGTGGGTCACTCTCGCCAGCGTTAGCAACACGGCTCAGCAGAACGTGACGACCACGATTCTCGGAAGTCCTGTCTTCACCCGCTTCGTCCGGCTCTACGTCACTGATGCGGGCATCGACAACTACGCCCGCATCCCCGAGTTTGAAGTCTATGCCGCCGACACCAGCCCGCCACCCCCCTCGGGAACGCTGGTGAACGGCGACTTTGAAGCCTCCGGTCCCGGGACGGGTCCTGGAGCGGGCTGGACCGCGTTCGCCTCGAGCGGCTACCCGGCAAGCTTTTCGGTCATCTCCGATCCCGTGCACGGAGGCTCACTTTCGCAGCGCGTCTTGTCGCCTCAACCCACCACGCCCGACCAGTACGCCGGCGTCTACCAGACGGTGGCCACGGAGCCGGGACGAGCCTACTTCGTCCGGGCCTGGAGCGGGACGTCCTTCCCGGGCGGCAACGCCTGGGATCACATCGCGCGACTGGGGATCGATCTCGGTGGCGGCGCCGACTTCGTGGCGCCCTCGGTGAGCTGGCACGAGTTCAACTCTGCCAAAGAGATCTGGCATCGGCTCGAAGTCCCCGTTACTGCGTCCGGAGCCTCGATGACCGTTTTTCTACAGTCCTGGCGGAAGTGGGCCGCCGGAGGCGATGCGCAGGCCTGGTTCGATGACGTGGAGGTCGATGCCGACGACCCCAACCGGCCTCCCACGGCGGTGGCTGTGGCCCAGCCCCTCACCGGCTCGGCGCCCCTTACCGTGTCCTTCAGCGGCTCGGGCTCGAGCGATCCCGATGGAGACCCGCTGGATTTTGCATGGAGCTTCGGAGACGGATCGCAGGGCGCCGGCGCGACGGTCTCTCACACCTACTCGGCCGCGGGAAGCTTCACCGCCACACTCACCGTCAACGACGGGAGAGGCGGAAGCGCGCAAGCGACGGTGTCGATCACCGTGACCGCGCCGCCTCCCGTTGCCGATCTCATCGTCAATGGCGATTTTTCCAGCGGGCTCGCCAGCTGGTCTCCCTGGACCCAACGAGGGACGATCGATAGAACTGTGGTGAACGGCCAGTTGCAGCTCCAGGGCGGAAGCCACAACGGTGGCGTCTACCAGCAGTTTCAGACCGGCGGCGCGGGACGTGCCATCTCCATCGCCGGGTACTGGGCCAGCGAGCCCACCGTGGCTCAGAACCAGTGGGCGGAAGTGCTGGTCATCAACGGCAGCCGCCTTCCGGTTGACGGTGAGGATGTCCACGGAAACCAGGGCGACGTGGTTCTGATTTACAAGAACGACACCTGGGCCAGCCCGGGAGGATGGTCGGGCTCGATGGAGCAGACCGCGCCGGTCACCAACCGGGGCTCTTTCGTTGCGGCCGCCAATGTCGCAACGCTGGTTCTCAAGAGCGGAAACCTGGGCGGCTTTACCACCGGCGTCCGTATGGACGAGATCCGCTCGCAAGCCACCACTCCTCCGGCGAACCAGCCGCCCACCGCTCGAATGACGGCCAGTCCCACGAGCGGCACCGCTCCCCTCACCGTGGCCTTTCATGGAAGTTCCTCCACGGACCCGGACGGCGATCCCTTGACCTATACCTGGAGCTTCGGCGATGGCGCTCAGGCCACCGGGCCCACGGCGTCCCACACCTACGCGGCGAGCGGGAGCTACACCGCCCAGCTCACCGTCGACGACGGCAGGGACGGGACCGACAGCGCCAGCGCGACGATCGCGGTGAGCCCGGCGAGCGGCAACCGTCCGCCGCAGGCAGCGATCTCCGCCAACCCCCGATCGGCCACGATCCCGTTCACCGTGACCCTGAACGGCGGCGGGTCCAGCGATCCCGACGGCGACCCCCTGACCTACGCCTGGAGTTTCGCGGACGGAGTCCAGGGAAGCGGTCCAACCCTCGAGCGCACTTTTGTGGACGACAACTTAGACATGAGGGAGGCGGGTGGCTACCTGGTCACACTGAGCGTCAGCGACGGCAACGGGGGCACTCACAGCGCGAGCCTTCGGATCGGGGTGTTCCCGCCGGGCTGCCCGTCCTCTCTCGACTTCGATGCGATCCGCCTCCAGCTCGACGCCCAGGGCAAGGACCTCGAGTTCGTCAAGATCGGATTCCACGCCGGCGGCGGGGGGAGCCTCAACGGGCTCGGAAGGTGGGAGCGCTGCCTCGACGCAGCAGGCGTCCCCTTTACGCTCAAGAGCGTGAGCAACGCCGGCCGCGTCGCCGAGGCGGCGTCGCTCAAGGTGAGGAGCGGGGTGCCCCACACCATCATCTACCGCAGGTGTTGTGGTGAGTACGAGCTGCCCAACTACTTCAACGACCCGGTCGAGGAAGCCCAGATCCACTGGCAGCGGCATCTCCAAGCGTTTCCAGCGGAGCTGCAGAACAACAAGCACCTGATCTGGGTGGAAACGATCAACGAGCCCTGGAAAGGCGATAACATCCGAAACAACGCGGAGTGGCTTGCTGTCTTCTCCTACCACACCTCCCTCCTGGCGATGGCCGCGGGCTACAACTACTCCGCCTTCGGCTGGTCGTCGGGAGAGCCGGAGTACGGACCTCCGCCATATCCTCTGTCCCCGAGCTATCAGTGGGACGGCCCGGAGATGAAGAACTTCCTGCGGCTCGCGGCCCAGAACCCGAACCGGATCTCCATCTCGCTCCACGAGTACAACTACGGCGAGCCCACCCTTCGTGCCACCTATCCCGACCTCGTCGGCCGTTTCGAGAAGCTGTTCGAGCGCTCGGACGCCAACGGCATCGGAAGGCCGACCGTCCTGATCACGGAGTTCGGCTGGCCCGGCGCTCCGGCGGTGGAGGAGGTGATGAGCCCCGACAACGTCCCCTGGGCCGCCGGTCTCTACGCGGGATTCCGCCCGCTGAAGGGGGTGGCGCTCTGGGACCAAGGCGACATCCCTCCGATCATCTCGGCGATGACCGCGTACGCGCTGCAGAACTACTTCGCGATCCCGAAGGAGGGAACGCCTCCCTAGTCCCAAGCGGCCCTGGCCACCTCCAAGGACCGATGAGGAGCGATAGGAAGGGACAGGAAAAGTCAAGGTCTGTCGGCGTGCTGGGGCACGGGTGTTCCAGCTCGTGCGCGCCGGATATAATCCTTTTCGTTAGCGAGACAACACCACGCATGGCACAGCGTATCGCTAGACCGCTGCTCCAGATCTCTTTGGTGGGGAGTCTGTCTGCCGCGGCAGCCCCCGGTCACGGCAGTGTAAACTGCGCAATGATTCCCGCACATGTTCGCATGTCACTTCCGCCTTCGGGGCTAACTTGGCTCGATGGCGAGGATCTGTCGGGACCGTGTGAAAAGGTGCCCGCCAGGCAGTGGACGACGGCTCATGCCAAAGCTGGGAAGGTGATGGTCCATGCGGACCGCCCGGGCGGCAGCGGGCGCTTCTGGACCGTCACGGTAGGTCTGGCTTCCAAGACCGGCAGAAAGCCGGACCGAGGGGTCTGCCTGACAACTTCAACCGTGGGATGGCGTACACTGCAGAGCTACAAGAGAACGCCCTTGCCGTGGCTGGCCGACCTAGATGCCGACGGAGCGGCTGAACTGCTGATCTGGCACAGCTTTCCGCTCAGCGACGATCCTTCCATGGGGGAATACGCGCTAGTGGTCTGGGTTTACAGGCCGGATGCCGAGGGCACGTTTACCCTCGACTGGGCGCTCAGCCGGAAGATGGCCGCCGAGCTCGCTGAGGCCTACGCATCTCCCACGCCGGAAGGTTCCCAATGGGCTGACGCGCTTCGCAAGAAAGCGTCCGAGGAGTTGGAGGCATTTGCACGTGGACGATGTCATCCGGGGCCGACGAATGCTCGTTGACACTGTTGGCGGCAGCTGAGCGCCCGATCCACTAGGCGGCTGTGGTCAGCATGGTCGATGGACAGATCAAGATGTGGGCGTGCAGGAAGTGTTGGACGCTGAAGCCGCGCGCCGAAGTTGAATTGGCAGGCGGTTCTTCAGTGACGGATGTAGAGGCTTCCAAATGGATGTGCCCAAAGTGTCAGACAATCGGGACGTTCGTAAACCAAGATCAGCCGCAATTTCAGGAGTTTGAGCTCGACCTTGCCTTGTATGCACGCAACGCCTGGTTGCACGCAGCCGGGTGGCCCGTCTTTTCGATTAGGTGCGCAGCCGGGCACCACTTACAGTGCCCGGGGCATGCCGATGACGAACTCGCATGTGATTGCGACTGTCATCCGCCATCTAACTCGTAGTAGAGTCGTAGAATCACCGCGCACCGATGAGACGCTGGCGCCAATACCATTCCAGAACAAGCCTTCATTGCAGATGAGACACCGTTGTTTCTGGGTTCTCTCGTCGTCGTGATGCTGGTGCGCTACCAGGCGGCGCTAGTCCAACCCGGTGACCCGGCGCGCGGACGCCAGGTGTTCGAGCGCGTCTGCGCCAAGTGCCACCGGCTCGCGGGTCTGGGCCGCGAGGTCGGCCCGGATCTCGCCACCATCCAAAACCGCCCGCCGCAGCTTTCTGCTGCCGGACATCCTCATCCCGGGCCGCTCGATCGCCCAGGGCATGAAGCCTATGTAGTCCATACGAAGTCCGGACTGATCATCGAAGGGGTGATGGGAACCCAGACCCCCACCACACTCACCATCCGCCACTGAATTGTTGACGCAAGCGTGCCGCGGACGACGCAGAGCGTGTTGAGCTTGCTTTCTGATCGGCTCGGTGATGATGTAGCCCGGATGGGCATCGGGAATGAAGGCATGCCAGTTTCTCCCGGGGCACGGCCTGGCACTTCGTGCGGCCATCGGGAAGCTTCTTCGAGCGATAGCGTCCAAAGGCATAGGCTCCCGCGTAGCGAGGGTTGTGAAGGACCGACACCGTCTGACGCAGCTCCAGCGGTCGCCAGATCACCTCGCCCCGGTGAGCTACCGTGAACATGCGATTGGAAATCGTCGAGGGGGGGGCGGCCGCGTGGGATTCGTGGGGCGTGCGAAGGCCCCGGGTCATTTCTGGGCCGCGGATCGGATTCCTCGAGCCGATCTACTTCGAAGTCGTCGGCCAGAGGACGCCCTGGTCCTTCGATCGGACGGGCGCCATTCCTTTGTAGACGAACTTCTGAATGCGCTTCCCTTCGTAGGTTTCCGTGGTGAAGACGTTGCCTTTCGAATCCGTGGCGATGCTGTGCACGCCGAAGAACTGACCCGGCTGCCGCCCGCCGGCGCCAAAGCTCGTGAGCACTTCGAGCTTCTTTCGGTCGATGATGTAGACCCTCTCGTTCTTGCCGTCGGCGAGGTAGATGTACCGCTGGTCCGGGTCGCGCGAGAAGGCGATGTCCCAGACGGCCCCGCTGCCGAGGGTCTCTCTCGCGACGAAGAGCTCGTTCACGAACTCTCCGCTCAGGCGGAAGACCTGGATGCGGTTGCCCACGCGGTCGCAGACGTACAAAAGCCCGTCTTCGGAGGGCTCGGCACAATGAACGGGATTCCGGAACTGGGGCGAGGGTGGAGCCTTCGGGTCGTAGAGGCCGAGGTCGCGATCGTCGGGCTCGTTCCCGTACGCGCCCCAATACCGCTTGAACGCTCCCGTGGACCCATCGAGCACGGCGACGCGTTTGTTGAGGTATCCGTCGGCGACGAAGGCCTCTTTCCCGCTGGAGTCGAAAGAGATCTTGGCCACTCTTCCGAAGCTTTCCCTGTCGTGGCTCCCGCCGGTCCACTTCGGTTCCGCTCCAGACGAGCTCTTGTCGCGTCTCGCTCCGGGGTGTCCGAACTGTTTCAGGAACTTTCCATCCCTGGTGAACTTCAGGATGTGAGAATCTCCCTGCCCGTTGCCTCCGATCCACAGGTGGTCCATGGGGTCGATGGTGATCCCGTGGTTCGACTCCGGCCAGTCGTACCCCGCGCCTGGGCCGCCCCAGTGCCCGACGAGGTTCCCCTCGGGGTCGAACTCCAGAACTGGAGGAGCGGGAACGCAGCACTCGAGAGCCGTCGGGGGTTTGGTCGCGGCGCTCACTTCCGTCAACGGATTCAAGGTGGCCTGTCGATGGATGACGAAAACGTGGTCCCGCGAGTCGACGGTCACTCCGATGGTCGAGCCGATGACCCACTGGTTGGGCAGGGGCTTCGGCCAGAACGGATCCACCTCGAACGCCGGCGCCTCGACGCCTTTCTCCTGGGCCAAAAGAGCCCGGTCCAGCGCGAGCTGACCGAGGCCGAGTGCCGCGAGCGTCGCCAGAAGCGCGGCACCGATCGCGATGTTCTTCTTTCGATTCGAACGTGCCATAAGACCCCTCCGGCGCGCCAGTGTATCAGTACTAGACGAAACGCGCGCCCGGCCTCGCCTCGAAACGATTCGAGCGGCGGCGGGCAGCAGCCGGATGCGGAGCTAGTTCTGGGGCTGCGGGCGAACCGCGAAGGCTACCGGTGCTATGACTTTGGCGACCCTGTTCCTCGTGTCGAGGGTAGCGGCGCTCGACGTCAACCGCCGTACCTGCCCCCGCCGTTTCGCCAGCTCCACGATGGCATTGCGCCGCCTTTCCAGGAACTCCGGGTTCTGGGACTTTCTGGACTTAGCCATGTCGGACCCCTTTCGCCGTAGCGTCCCGATAACGTTACGCGAGGGAGCCGGAATCTGTCAATGACTCAGCGAACCGACACGTTCGCGCGATCGAGGATCGTTCCCCGCGCGCGCTCGAAGGCGACGATCGCCTTGTTGTAGTCGATGAGCGCCCGAAGCTCGTTGGCGGCGGCCTGCGCCAGATCGCGCTGCGCCTGGACGATGAGGAAGCTCGTCGACATGCCCACCTCGAACTTCTTCTGCTCCGCCTCGAGCCGCTTCGCCGCGAGCTCTCGCGCGACCCGGGTGGCGTCGATGCGCTTCCGGTTGGTGTCGACCGCCCGCGCCGTCTGCCGGACTTCCTGCGAGATCAAGATCTCGCCAGAGTCGATCCTGGCGCGCTGCTGGCGAGCTGCGACCTGGGCCTGGGAGTGCTGCGCCTCCGCCTGGGAGTTTCCGAGGGGGTAGGACACGTTGAGCCCGAGGCTCCAATCCCGGTAGTCGCCGCCGAAGAGCGTATCGAGCGCATCACCGTATCCTCCGGGGATGATGCTGCTGGGCAGGCCCGCGAAGTCCTCGCGGAGGATCTGGTCCCCGCCGATTCCGCTCAGGGCGGCGGAGCCCACGAGGTCGAGCTGCGGAAGCATCTGGTTCCTGGTGAAGCGCACGTCGTAGTCGCGGGTCTCGAGCTCGATGCGGGACGCCTGCAGCACCGGCTGCCGCTGAAGGGCCACCCGAATCGCTTCATCGACGTTGATCTGGATCTCCTCCATGGTGGGGGCGGTCGACGGAACGTAGCGGGTCTCCCAGAACCGGGGCGACTCGGGGTCGTTGATGAGACTCTTGAGAATGTCTTCGAACGTGCGGATCGACGCTTCGGCGAGGATGACCGACTCCTCGCGCGCCGCGACTTCGGCCTCGGCCTCGAGCACGTCGATGGGCGCCATCGTCCCGACCTCGACCTGGATGCGATTGTTGCGCAGAAGGTCCTGGGCGAGCTTCAAGGACTGGCGCGCGACTTCGAGGTCGCGGATGCTGAAGACCAGATCGAGGTATCCGAACGAGACGTCGCGCACCGTGTCCATCACCTGAACCTCGAACTGGTGGCGCGATATGCGCTCGGAGTTCTGGGCGACGACGATCCGCTGCTTGTTGGGGTTGAGGCGGAAGTTCTGCGCGAGCGGCTGGACGACCTGGGCGCTCAGAGCGGCGTCATAGAGCGGGTTGAACCCGGAGAACGCGCTGTTCGTGGTCTGGCGCAGGTTCTGCCAGGAGACGTTGTAGTTGCCGCCGGTCGTGAGCTCCTGGTTCCAGGCGAGGGCGTAGTTCGTCCGGGTGCTCGCGAGGACGTTCGCGCCGATGAGCTGGCTCTGCGCCGGACTGCGGCTATCGAGGTTGTTGAGGCTCGCCGAGACGAAGGGTTTGTAAACCCCCCTCGCGGAAGCGACTCCCTCGGCCTGAACCTGGGTGTCGAGTCTCGAAACCACCACGTTCAGGTTGTTCTCGAGGGCCATTTCGATGGCCTGCTGGAGGGTCAGTTGAATTTCGCCGGGCTCGTCGGGCTGACCCGGCGTCTCCTGGGGGGCGGCGGGCTCCTGGGGGACTGCCGCGCCGGCGGCGAGGCTCACGAACAACATGCAGAAAAGAGCGAAAGGCCGGTTGGGTTTCATCGCGTGTCCTGTCCTCATGGATGCGGGTTCGAGGTCGTCATTCTCCCTCCCGGAAAAACGAACGGACCTCGTAGAAAGGATCTACGCCGGGCCCGAGCTCGAAGTTCCGGGGCGCCGCCATTCTACCTCGGGTAAGAGCCTTCGGCTGTCGCGTAGCGCGAAGCGCGGAGCGACGAGCCGCGGGGGTGAGGCTCCAGCGGACTACTAGTTCGCGCCTTAATTACGGTAACGAATGGGAATGAACGCAAGGGAGCGCAAAGAAGGAAATCCAATACAAGGGGGATACGGGGACAGGAGGAGATAGGGAGATAAATTGGCCAATAGGTCCTGATTCATCTCCCCATCTCCCCATCCCCCTTGTATTTCTTCTTTGCGCCTTCGCGTCCTTTGTGACCGGGTGGCCCCGGGCGTAGGCCGCCCGGGGCTCCCACAGATCCGGACGTGCGCGATTGACGCATCCGGCTCCTCAGGCTAAGGATTCGCTGCGATGGCATACGGATGAGCGATACGGGGAGGGGCGAGCGGGTAGTGGGTGAGCAGGCGGCGAAAAGCGTCCCAGTTCAGATGAGCCGTCCGGGAGCGGCGGCTCAGCCACTTTCGCCAGAGTCTTTCGACCGCCCGGCGAAAGAGGACGAGCGCGCGGAAGTTGCCGGTCACTCCGTAGTAGTTGTAGTGACCGCTGAGTTTCCGGTTGAGCTCCGTCCGTTGGTCAGCCACTCGTTGGTGCCGATGTTCTCGGCACCAGCGGCTGATTCGTGTGATAGCCCGACTGAGTCGGCCTTTGGCCGTCTTGCGTATGACTACCCATTTACCCTTTCTCGACTTGCCCCAGTAGTGAGTAAAGCCGAGCATGTCGAAGCACTCACCCGCCGTAGCGTTGGAACTTCGGCTCGGTCGGCGGAAGTCCACCAACCGCGTCTTCTCCGGATGAAGCGTCAGCCCGTACTTGCCGAATCTCTTCGGCAGTACGCTGAGCACACGCCGTGCGTCCTCTTCCAGCTCGAAGGCCAGGACCGCGTCGTCGGCAAAGCGCACCATGAACGTGCGCCCCTTCATCCGCGGCTTGACCACCTGCTCGAACCAGGTGTCTAGGACTTCGTGCAGGAAGATGTTCGACAGCAGCGGGCTGACCACCCCGCCCTGAGGGGTTCCCTGCTCCGGGTACCAGGTGATTCCTTCTTCCATGACTCCGGCGTTTAGCCACTTCCCTATTGAACGCCGTATGACTCCGTCTCGCACCCGTTGGTCCAGAAAGTCCCCAAGCTTCGCTCGGTCCACGCTATCGAAGAAGCTCTGGATATCGAGGTCGATGACCCAGCCTCCTCCGATTTTCATCAGCCCCTGCCACAGCGTTTCGAGCGCCTGGTGCGGGCTTCGACCCGGACGAAACCCATACGAGCAGTCCAGAAAGTCCTGCTCGTATATCGGCTCCAACACCATCGTCACCGCACGCTGTAGGACTTTATCCTCCAGGGTAGGTATCCCGATGGGCCGCGTCTTGTTGCCCGCTCCCTCTTTGGGTATGTGGACTCGGCGCACCGCGGGGGCTCGATACTGGCCGGTCTTGAACCTATCCAATAGTCCCTTCAGGTTCTCCTCCAGCTTCTTCTCGTACTCCTCCGCCGTGACTCCGTCCACTCCCGCAGCGCCGTTCTTGCGCGTGCGACGGTAGGCCTCTCGCAGCCACTCCACGTCCACGTGGTGGGCCAGCGTCGTGAGCGAAAGCTTCGGTTCTATCTTCGCCAGTGTCGCTATCTTCTGTCGTTTCGTTGAGATGATTTCACGGCTCAGACTCCGTGCCATCTTGCCCTCCAGAAGTTCCTTAATCCCAGCCTCCGCCTTCCCTCCGCCGGGTCCCCTGGGGTGGGTTCCCCGACTTCCTCGGTCCTATTCAGAGGCTCTGACTTCTCGAACTCCCCGCGTCGCTTCGTTGCCTTCGCTTCCGCGGTTCCACTGAGCGTCTCTTCCGTTCGCTCCCAGTGCACATGGGCGCCACGTCCACTGGGCCCGGGCCATTTCCTCGGCGGCGACCCGCTGCTCCGCCTTCTCTGAGTGGAGAGTTCGGGATCTCCCAGGTTCCTGGGCAACCCTTGCTTGCATGCCATGCTCTTCGACCCCGGCGGACCGCTCACCCCTCACCTTGGCGGGGTGTGCGATGTTGCCTTCCGCGCAAAGAACTACGTCGGCTCCGCTTCGATATAATGTTTCGAGGCTCAATCACCTGGCCTGCACGCTCCCTGTGTACGCTTCGCAGCCGGGGTCACCCCCGCACCACGCAACACTCGGTTCCGGTGAGTGGCTAGCTCTTACCGGACAGGACTTGCACCTGCAGGGCTGCTCTAGAAGGTTTCCGTCATGTCTTGTTACTTACATGCCTTCCCCCTTCTCCAGGCTTCCCCTGGCGCAATCTTTGCGTTCCTTCCCCCCGTGTGCCGTAGGGTTAGAGCGATACGTGACCGCATTAATGAAATTCTGTACTTAAAAGACCGTGGCGAGCGCTCTAGAATGTCCGCGTGCCCAAGTTCAAAATGACACTCGCCTATGACGGGACCGCATACCGGGGATTTCAATGGCAGCCCGAGGAAGACACCATCCAGGCCCGGTTGGAGTCCGCGCTCTCGCAAATGGCGAAAGAGCCGGTCCGGGTGACGGCGGCGGGGCGAACCGACAGCGGTGTCCATGCCTGGGCGCAAGTAGCCCATTTTCGTCTTCCCCGACCGATCCCGCCCCGCGGCATTCTCGAAGGTCTCAACTCGATGCTGCCGGAGGACATTCGCGTCCGCATTGTGGAGGAGGCGGACGACGCCTTTCACGCCCGCTTCGACGCGCGCTCGAAGACCTACCGCTACTACTTCGATCGCTCGCCTGTCCCCTCACCCTTCCGCGGCCGCTATACCCTCCACTACCCCTACGCCCTCGACCGCGAGGCTCTCGACGAGGGCGCCGCGCTCTTTCTGGGCGAGCGTGATTTTGCCGCCTTCCGCGCCTCCTCCTGCCGCGCCCGGTCCACGGTCCGGAGCTGCACCCGGTCGACGTTTCTCGACGAGGCAGAGGAGCTGGTCTTCGAGATCACCGCGACCGGCTTTCTCCATCACATGGTCCGCAACGTCGTCGGCACCCTCCTCGAGGTCGGTCGGGGAAAGCGCGAGCCCTCGTCCTTCGAGTCCGTCTTCGCCTCGCGCCGAAGGAGCGAGGCCGGCCCCACGGCTCCCGCCAAGGGACTTCACCTGGTGAAGGTGACGTACTGAGCAGGCTTATGAAACAACGTTCAGCCTGCGCGAGCCGAGCAGAGCCTTCGGCCCGAGTGCAGGGCGCCGCCCGCCGCAGCGAGCCTGCGAGCGGAGGCGAAGCGCGCGAGCGAGGAGCGAGCGCGCATTAATGATAGCGAAGCGAGTCCCGGAGCGAGGAGCGCTGGGGGTGGGGCCCCAGCGCATTGATTGAAGAGCGAGGCGAGCAATAAGTGATGTCGCGCGATCGAATCCGCATACGCGGCGCCCGCCAGAACAACCTGAAGAACCTCGACCTCGATATCCCTCTGGGAAGCCTGGTCGCCGTCACCGGAGTGTCCGGATCGGGAAAATCCTCGCTCGCGTTCGACACTCTCTACGCCGAGGGACAGAGGCGCTACATCGAGAGTTTTTCCACCTACGCCCGGCAGTTCCTCGATCGCATGGACAAGCCCCTGGTCGAGGAGATCGACGGGATTCCGCCCGCGATCGCCATCGACCAGGCGAATCCGGTCAAGAACTCCCGCTCCACCGTGGGCACGATGACCGAGATCAACGACCACGTGAAGATCCTCTTCGCCAAGATGGGGGAGCTTTCCTGCCGCGGATGCGGGAACAAAGTCGAGCGCGACTCCCCTTCTTCCATCCTTCGGACGCTCTCACTCGAGCGGAAGGAAGAGGGCCAGCTCGCGCTCGTCGGCTTCCCTCTCGATCTCGGCGGCCGCCTTTCTCCCGCGGAGGTCGCGGGGGAGCTCTCGCAATCGGGCTTCCGCCGCCTGGTCGACGTCGACGGCGCAATCT
>Ga0209521_10002641_pt1 | contig 14612 bp, 13 predicted proteins | sample Rifsed19ft4_FD_184016 | JGI IMG/M metagenome (GOLD analysis project Ga0209521, IMG submission 184016) | Soil microbial communities from Rifle, Colorado, USA - sediment 19ft 4 (version 2) | ecosystem: Environmental > Terrestrial > Deep subsurface > Rock core/Sediment | place: Rifle, Colorado... | reverse complement strand
CCATGAACGCGTTATCCGCGGCAGGATGCCGACGCTTGAGATAATCAACGAGCGTTTTACAAGGATATTTCAGATAAGTATGTCTGCATCACTGAAAAAGATAGTAGAAGTGAACATGGCATCGGTAGAGTTAATGAAGTTTGGCGAATTCATGAAACATATCCCGCTGCCTGCGTGTATAAATGTATTCAAGATGGACCCGCTTAAGGGATTCAGTCTTCTTGTTGTTGACCCAAGGGTAATCTATCTGTTGATAGATAATTTCTTCGGCGGTAAGGCCCAGACCCATGTAAAAGTAGAAGGTAGGGATTTTACCGCTATTGAACACAGGCTAATCAGGAAGATTGTAAATCTTTGTCTTCAGGATATAGAAAAGGCATGGAAGCCGGTTCATCCGGTTACAGTGCAGTATTGCAGGACTGAGATAAACCCGCAGTTCGCCTCCATAGTAACACCTACTGAGATAGTAGTTGTAATAGCATTCGATATTGAGATAGATTCTGCGCCGGGTAAGATCCATTTTTGTATACCTTATCCGTGCATTGAACCTATAAAGGAGAAATTACAGGCCGGTTACCAGAGTGATCAATATGAGGTTGACCACAAATGGATGGATAGATTTAAGGAACAGTTATCAGATTGTTCTGTGAATATTTCTGTGGAGCTTGGCGGGGCTGTGGTCAAGATTAAAGATATACTGAACTTAAGTGCAGGTGACGTCCTGATACTCGACAAACCTGCTGATGAGAATATAGTGGCTAAAATTGAAGGGATGCCTAAGTTTACGGGCCGGCCAGGTGTGTTCAGGGGAAATATTGCATTTCAGATAATGTCATCATACTGAGTGAATTGCAAGAAGGGGGTAGAAAAAAATGGATGATAATGAATTAGCGGCCCAGTGGGAACAGTCGCTGCAGGAAGAACCAACAGCTTCGGAAGAAAAAAGTCCCGGTGCATCACAGGAAATAGCCCGTGATGCCAAGACCGCGAACTTTACACAGCTCAAGCCCGCAACTTCTACAGCAGGTATAAACAACTTTGACTTCATTCTCGATATTTCACTACAGGTATCAGTGCACGTCGGCGCAACGAAGATGTTAATAAAGGACCTCCTTCAGTTGGGGCAGGGTTCAATCATAGAGCTGAACAAATTGGCTGGTGAACCAATGGACGTGCTTGTAAACGATAAGTTAATTGCAAGGGGCGAGGTAGTTGTAGTTAACGACAAGTTTGGGATAAGGCTGACGGATGTGATGAGTGTGACGGATAGGGTAGAGCAACTTAAATAACAGATTACAAGGGGATTTTAAGATGAAGAGAATGTTAATCGTTTTCCTTTCGTTAATATTATTAGCAGGCTTACAACAATCTTCGATGGCCGGGCCTGCCAATCTGACTTTGCTGAATGATATTCACATAGCCAGTTCAGTTGATAACACTAAAATAGAACTTAAATTTGACGGTAAACCCAGTCAGGAAAAGATCCTGTTCCATAACGACTTTGTGCAGCTTGAATTTCCTGACAGCTATACAAGTCCAGCGAAGCAATGGCTCAAAGTAGAGGATGATATAGTAAAAAATATCTTTGTATACCAGTTTGATACCACAACTGTCCGGGTAAGATTATTCACATATAATAAGGCAAAAAGCCTGAAGGACAGGATCAGGTTCAATAGAGCAGGGAACGGGTTAACTATTCTTTATGGACAGGGAATGGCAAAGAATATGAGTGATAAGCAGCCTCCGGTAGAAGTTGAAACCTCAAAGAAGGTGGAGGATGCTTCGCTGTCTCAGGACTCTGATTTGCCTGTCAGCGATAAGGGAGTTGGTAATGATACAAACATGACTGACTTGATTAAAGAAGCAAGCCTCCCGGGTAAGCAGGAAACAGTGGAAGCAAAACCAGAGTTGCTTAATGATTCCCCGGGCCTTACCGGTTCGATCATTAAGATGGTGACAGGATTGGGTATTGTCCTGTCACTGCTTTTCGGTGTTCTCTATCTGGCTAAGAAATTCCTGGGCAAGAAGATGGGGCTTGCCGGTCAGGAACAGAAAATAAAAGTTGTAACAAGCACCTACTTAGGGCCTAAAAAATCTATTGCATTAGTAGAGGTTGCAGGTGAGAAGATCGTTGTAGGGGTAACGGCCACACACATTACGATGCTTACAAAAATAGGCAGGGATGAAGATTTCGCAGATGTCTTGAAGGAACAGATTAAAACATCAGATAAAACGGACATGAGGGGAGAGGGTAAGGGAGAGAGTGAGGGGGTTACAAAGGCATCTTCGGATGAAAAGGTTGAACTACAAGATGAATTATGGGAAAAGGTATAGGTCTATGCGTAAGGCCCTTGTTATCGCAGCGGTTACCTTAATAACTCCGGTTTATGCCGGCAGAATAGCCTGGGGTGCAGTTTCATCAGGCAGCGCCATCGCCCTTCCTAATATCAATATCAGCATCGGGGGAAATCAGGCTGGAGGCGGTACAGCCGTTACATTACAGATCATGTTGCTTCTGACGATACTGTCCCTGGCACCGGCGATTGTTGTTATGGTAACATCCTTCACGAGGATAGCTGTTGTGCTTTCCCTCCTGCGCCAGGCGCTTGGGACTCCGCAGATCCCGCCAAATCAGGTATTAATCAGTCTTGCATTATTTCTGACATTCTTCATCATGTCGCCTGTCTGGACAAGGATTAACAGTGAGGCGTTGCAGCCCCTTATGACGAATGAAATAACCCAGACAGTTGCCTTTGACAGAGCTGTGTTGCCGATACGGGAGTTTATGCTCAAGCAGGTCAGGGAAAAGGACCTGTCTTTATTCGTAGACATGGCCAGGATAGGGGAACCCAAAAACATATCAGAAGTTCCTATACATGTGATAATTCCGGCTTTCATGATAAGTGAACTGAAGACGGCATTTCAGATTGGATTCCTGTTGTATATACCCTTTCTGGTTCTTGATATGGTTGTAGCAAGCGTACTTATGTCAATGGGCATGCTTATGCTTCCTCCGGTAGTCATATCACTGCCGTTTAAACTGATGCTATTTGTGCTCGTTGACGGCTGGTATCTGATTATAGGGTCAATTGTCAGGAGTTTTGGATAAGATGGTGGAGGGGAATAATTCATGACACCGGAACTTGTGATGACGATAGGGAAGAGTGCACTGGAAACTACACTATTGATTGCCGCTCCGATGCTGTTGGTAAGTCTTGTTGTAGGATTGATAATAAGCATATTCCAGGCAGTAACACAGATTAGTGAGGCAACCCTGACATTTGTGCCAAAGATAATAGTGACGTTCCTGGCGTTGCTGATATTTTTCCCGTGGATGATGAGAGTAATGCTGGGATTTACATCGTCATTGTTTACGAATATCCCGGCGTATATTAAGTAGATTTCAAGGGGCTGCGGAGGAGTAAATATTACAGCATGGATATAATGACTCAATTTAACTCTTTTATCCTGATATTGGTCCGGACAGCTTCCATTATCTTCTTTATCCCTTTTTTGGGAGCGCGGAATGTGCCAAAGGGGTTCAAGGTAGGGCTTGCCCTGTTCATATCACTTATATTGATTGGCATAGTAAAGGTTGATGCAACTGTCATGTCTGCAGACCTGCTGACACTGGCTGCTGCAATAGGTGGTGAAATAATAATAGGTTTTACACTCGGCCTTATAGCAAGACTTATATTCAGTGCGGTTGAAATGGCCGGCGAGGTAATGGGAGTCCAGATGGGATTTTCGATTGCAAATGTAATAGATCCGCAGACAAGCGCTCATGTGCCGATTATAGGTCACTTCCAGACGATACTGGCGACGCTGATTTTCCTGTCGATCAACGCACATCATTTGTTTATTGCAGCGATTGCAGACAGTTTTGCCCTTGTTCCTCCCATGCACTTTACATTAACACAACAGATGATGAACGGAATTATAACAATGTCCCGCGATATGTTTATTCTTGCCATAAAGATTGGAGCTCCGGTAATGGTAGCGTTATTAATTACCAATGTTGCCCTTGCTGTTGTCTCAAAGACAATGCCGCAGATGAACATAATGATTGTAAGCTTCCCGCTGACTATAGCAGGCGGATTATTGATTATGACCCTGTCCATCCCCTTATTCGCATACATGATTCAAAGGGCATTTGAGGGGATGAGGGGAGATGTATTGAATATTTTAAACTTTATGGTGAGGTAGTATGGCTGATCAGGATATGGAGAAGACAGAGCAGGCGACCCCCAAACGGCGGGAGGAAGCCAGGGAAAAAGGGCAGGTAGCAAAGAGCCAGGAAATCTCCTCATTGGCAGTGTTAATGACCGGAACAGCGGCATTGTATTATTTATTTCCGCGGGTATATTCAAACTTGCTGGATCTGACCTCGAATCTCCTGGTTTCGAGCGGCAGCATTGAGCTTACGGCGGATAATTTCTATCCATTCTGGTCAGGTATCCTGACAAAGGTATTTTTCACTATGGTGCCATTCCTTATTATAGTTGCCGCTGCAGCTATCGTATCAAATGTCCTGCAGATTGGTTTCATCTTCAGTCCCAAGGCGCTTGAGATTAAATTTGATCGTCTCAATCCGGCAGAGGGGATTAAGAAGATGATATCTCTACGCTCCCTCATGGAGCTTGTCAAGTCTGTGCTCAAGATAATAATTGTCGGATATACAGCATACATCCTTGTCAGAAGAGAGTTCCATAACTTTCCTTTGTTAATGGATGGAGACATACACTATATTTTCTCATACATAGGTTACCTGTCATTGAAACTGATAATCTGGACAGGGATAGTTATGAGTGTACTGGCTGCCATAGATTTCGGTTTCCAGAAGTGGCAGTTTGTCAAGAACCTCCGTATGACACGACAGGAGATCAAGGAAGAATTCAGGCAGATGGAAGGCGACCCGTTAATAAGATCAAGAATAAAGAGCCTTCAGAGGGAGATGTCCAGGAAGAGGATGATGGCTGATGTTCCGAAAGCGGATGTGGTAATTACAAATCCGACACATCTTGCCATAGCCCTCTCTTATAAGCATGGCGATATGAATGCACCTAAGGTAGTTGCAAAAGGAGCCGGAATTATCGCGGAGAAGATCAAAGAGATTGCAAGGGGCAATGGGGTTGCAGTTGTAGAGAATAAGCCATTGGCACGAACACTTTATAAGGTGGTGAAAATAGGAGAGGAGATACCTGCAAATCTTTACAAGGCCGTAGCAGAAATATTGGCGTATGTGTATAAGTTGAAGAGGACTTGATTGGGAGGGATAGAATGGAGGGAATAAGGTAATTATGGCTGCAACAATAGTTGAATCCAACAGAGGACTAATCTTATCATTGACAAAGAACAGTGACGCCCTGCTTGCGGTTATGGCAGTCGGTGTCGTCATTGTTATGATCATCCCTGTACCCGCTTTCATAATGGATGTGCTCCTTTCATTCAGTATTACCTTTTCGATTGTCATTATGTTAGTATCTATATATATTCTGAAACCACTTGATTTTTCTGTATTCCCTTCGGTTCTTCTTATTTCGACGCTTGCAAGGCTCTCTCTTAATGTTGCATCAACCAGGCTGATCCTGCTCAAGGGTCACGAAGGTTCTGATGCGGCTGGTAAGGTCATTAAGGCATTCGGAAATTTTGTGGTTGGCGGTAATTATGCCGTCGGGCTGGTCGTATTCGTCATCCTTGTTGTAATAAACTTTGTGGTAATTACAAAAGGCGCAGGCCGCGTAGCCGAGGTTGCTGCAAGATTTACTCTCGATGCTATGCCGGGTAAACAGATGAGTATAGATGCCGACCTGAACGCAGGCATGATAGATGAGGCAGAGGCGAGAAAGAGGAGGATGCAGATTACCCGCGAGGCCGAGTTCTACGGGGCAATGGATGGCGCTAGTAAATTCGTTCGCGGTGATGCTATTGCGGGGATTGTTATAACAATAATCAATATAGTCGGCGGGCTTCTGATAGGGATACTGCAGCATGGTATGGATATAGGTTCAGCGGCGCGAAATTATACTCTCCTCACGATTGGAGATGGTCTTGTTGCACAGATACCTGCGCTCATAGTATCAACATCCGCAGGTTTAATTGTGACAAGGGCGGCATCAGAGTCAAATCTTGGGGCAGAGGTATCAAAACAGATACTCACGCATCACAAGGCTATTGCCATCAGCGCTGTCATTATATTTTTATTCGGATTAATACCGGGACTGCCTCATTTTGCGTTTATAACATTCTCCATCATCACAGGGGCAGTTGCATGGTTTGCATACAATGTTAAAAAAACTATGGGTGAAGAGATAGGCTGGACACAACCGGAAAAACCGTCTCCTGCACCTAAGGGCAAGGCCGGTGCGGAAGACAAGGGTGAAGTTGCTCCGGAGGGTTTTGGTGGCGTGACACCTCTGGACATCATGGAGTTGCATATTGGATACAGCCTGATACCACTTGTAGACCCTAATCAAAAAGGTGAGCTGGTTGAAAGGATAAAATCCATACGGCATCAGTTTGCGTCTGACATGGGGATAATCGTCCCTTCTATTCATATCAGGGACAGTATGCAGATTGATGCGAACAGATATTCGATACTGATTAAAGGTACAGAGGTGGCGAGCGGAGAATTGATGATAGACCGTTTCCTGGCGCTGAATCCGGAAGGTGTGAATAAGAAGGGTATACAGGGCATCCCGGCAAAAGAACCATCATTCGGGCTTCCTGCGCTTTGGATAATACCGCAGGATAAGGAGAAGGCTGAGATTACCGGCTTTACTGTTGTTGAGCCGACTACAGTAATCGTCACACATATTACAGAGGTCATCAGAACACATGCGCATGAGATTGTTGGAAGGCAGGAGGTTCAGTCACTTATCGATGGATTTGCAAAAAGGTATCCCAGGGTGGTTGAAGAGCTTATACCGAATCTCCTTACCCTTGGTGGTGTAGTAAAAGTATTACAAAATCTATTGAAGGAGAGGGTGCCTGTAAGAGACCTGCTGACCATACTTGAAACACTTGCAGATTACGCTGCTGTTACAAAGGACACTGAGATACTTACAGAATATGTAAGGGCGGGTCTTTCAAGGACTATTACAAAGCAATATCAGAATGGCAGCAGCCTGCCGGTTATCACAATTGATCCGGCGCTTGAGGAAAAGATAAGCTCAGCAATACGGCAGACATCTCAGGGTATGCAGTTAACGCTGGAGCCGCGTTTGGCGCAGATATTTATTAATCAGTTGAAAGGGCTGATTGAAGCAGCTGTGAAAAAAGGTATATATCCGGTGATACTGACTTCGCCGGCAATACGGGCTCCATTACGAAAGTTCTTAGATAGATTTATCCCTAACATCATTATTTTATCGTCCAATGAACTGTCATCAGCAGTGAGTTTACAACCAATAAGTATAGTGAGGTATAACGATGCAAATTAAGAGATTTGAAGCGGTTGATATGCAGGAGGCGCTCAGGCTTGTAAAAGGTGAACTTGGGCCGGATGCAGTAATCCTGTCTACAAAACAGATCAAGAAGGACAACGGTGTATTCGGTATGTTCAGCAGGCAGGTTGTCGAGGTTGTTGCTGCAAGAGACTATACGGATAAACAGCAGGAGAAAGAGCCCATTGCCGGACGGCATGCAGGATATTTCGAAACAGACGACTTCCTGAAAGAAGAGTTCAGGAAGATAAGGGATGACATAAGGGTGGCCCCAGGTGAACTGAAAGATATGAAGGCTGAACTTGGATTGCTGAAGGGTTATATCCAGGAGCTTCTTCGCGAAGGTGAACAGGAACAGTTAAAAAGTCTGCATGATAATATTGCCATGTTTTTCAGAAGGCTGGTATCTGAAGGCATGGACAGGCATATTGCATACAGGCTTGTGCAGATATTGAATAATAAGCTTACTGAAGAACAAAAAAATGATATGGATGAGATAAACAGATATGGCATGGAGTTGATTCAAAAACAGGTCAGGACTACAGGCCCGCTTTGCAATCAGCAAAAGGGAAGGAAGATAGCGGTTTTTATCGGACCTACAGGGGTTGGTAAGACTACGACCATAGCCAAGATTGCCGCAAAATATACACTGATAGACAAAAAGAAGGCGGCGCTGATTACGTTTGATACATACAGGGTGGGGGCTGTTGAGCAGTTGAAGATATATGCAAAGATTATTGGTATCCCTGTTGATATAGTCCTCTCTCCGTCAGAGCTTATCGGCGCAATAGAGAGGAAGAAAAATGCAGAACTTATTCTGATTGATACTGCCGGCAGGAGTCACAAGGATCGGGCATATATTAATGAACTCATGGAATTAATGAGTCAAAAGGCGGAAATAGACTGTCATCTGGTACTTTCAGCTACAAGCAGTAATACTGTTTTAGCTGATATTATAGGCCGCTTTAAGGACATACAGGTAAATAGTCTGTTATTTACAAAGCTGGACGAGGCCGGGAAATTTGGCGCTGTATTCAGCGCCATGATAAATGCACAGAGGCCTCTGTCGTATTTTACAACAGGACAACGTGTCCCTGAGGATATAGAGCTTGCCACGTCTGAGCGGCTGAGCAGGTTGATATTAAATATGGATGCTATCTAAAAAGGGGGATTAATGGAACAGGCGTTGACACTTCGGGAAATGATGAGCGGTCCGGCGGACACTCTATTTAATACGACAGGTAATCATAATGCAGTTAAGGTAATATCGGTTACCAGTGGAAAAGGCGGGGTTGGGAAAACTAATGTTGTTGTTAACCTTGCGGCTGCACTGACACAATTAGGCAGAAAGGTGTTAGTCCTTGATGCAGATATGGGACTTGGTAATATAGACGTAATGTTGGGGCTCGCTTCGGAATATAATCTGTATCATTTAATTAACGGCGAAAAAAAGCTCAATGAAGTAATAACAACCGGACCAGGGGGCATGAAAATCCTGCCGGCAGGTTCCGGCATACAGGAATTGTCTGAACTGACACCGAATCAGAAATTAAATCTCCTTGCTGAACTGGACAAGCTTGACAGCTCAATAGACTTTGTATTGATTGACACAGCCGCAGGTATATCGGGAAATGTCATGTATTTTAATACTGCTGCTCAGGATATTATTGTCGTCGCTTCACCGGAACCGACCTCGATTACTGATGCATATGCCCTTATGAAAATACTGCACACTAAATATGGAGAGAGCCGGTTCAGGCTTTTAGTAAATATGGTCAGGGATATGGGGGAAGGAAGAGAGGTTTATAGAAAACTCAGTACAGCGGCTGACAGATTCCTGAATATCTCAATAGATTATATAGGTTACATAATGCACGATAAATCAGTTGGCTTGTCTGTACTTAATCAGAGATCCGTTGTTGACTTATATCCTAATTCGGATGCAGGCAGAAGTTATTACTCTTTAGCCAGGACAATCAGCGGGTGGCCTGTTAATCAGAATATCAAGGGGAATATTCAATTTTTGTGGCGAAGGTTGATGGGGCAATCAGGTTGGGATAAAATATAATAAAGGGGTGATATCATGGAAAAGATCATTAATAAAATAAATAAATACAGTTCAAAGGGCAAATATTCAAGGAAAGGCATTGTTGACCCGGATGCAAGAGATAAGCTGATTCGGGAATATGCATCCAAGATTAAATACATGGCATACAGACTCTCTTACAGGCTGCAGCCGGACATTGACATAGACGATCTCATCAGCTCAGGGATAATAGGGCTTATGGATGCGATGGATAAATATGATCCTGCAAAAGAAACACTGTTCAAGACCTATGCAGAGTTCCGTATCAGAGGCGCGATGCTTGATGAGATACGTTCAATGGACTGGGTGCCCAGGTCTGTTAAGGAAAAGGCAGGCCTTCTATATAAAACTGTATCAAGCCTGGAGAAGAAGCTTGGAAGACCGCCGGCAGAGGAGGAGATTGCAGAAGAGTTAAAAATGAACATTAATGAATACCAGGAATTTATAACACAGGCCCGAAGCTCTTCAATGATAAGTATTGAAGACCTTGGCTTCAATAATGAAGATAATGGCAGAGACATGCTTGAATCACTACATGACCCTGAGAAACGCGATCCCCTTGCACTGCTGATGACTAAAGACAGGCAGAAGACGCTGATAAGTGCAATAGATAATCTTCCTGAAAAAGAACGCAAGGTTGTTTCCATGTATTATTACAACGAGCTTACGATGAAAGAGATAGGCAAGATACTTGAAGTGACTGAATCAAGGGTTTCCCAGCTTCACACCCAGGCAATGATCAGATTGAAGGGAAAGTTGAAGGAGAAGAACGGGTAATGAACCCTGATAACATTATCCGGCCATTAGGAAAGCTTATGGGTTTAATGGGGCTTTACTCGCCGGGACATCCTGTCGTTGACCGTACATTATCAGAGCTTATTGATAATACGAACCGCTATTTTTCATCAAACCCCGAATTATCTATAGGAATTATTGAGCATAAGTTAGTATTTGAGGAGATGCAGGTCGAAGATTGCGGTTTAATCGAATCAGAGATGATAAACATCTTTGAGAAGGCAGGTATCGCCTCTGTTACCCTGATAAATGGAGTTACAAAAGAAGAGATGAGTTTCTTGTGCAGCGCTATTGTGTCATGTAAACATGATATGGAAAAGCTGCTGTCAGATAATGGCGCTGTACACATCAGGGTGAACACGGAGCGATATACGAAGATAAAAGATGGGGAGATAACGGCATCGGAAAAGTCAGGAGAAGACATAACCTGGGTTGATGGACTTGATGGTACCAGCCTTGATTCTATGATCCGGAAGGTGATAGGAAAGGCTGTCAAATCACCCGAAGACCGGAAGCGTATATTTGCCATTATTCATGAACAACTTAAGGCAGAGATGGATGATAAGGTAAAGGCTGCCACCATGTCTCTTGCGTTGGAAAAAAGGCAGATAACTTATGATAAAGAGCGTACAGAGATGGTACTGTCTCACGTTGCAGACGGACTTATCATGGTAGATGAAAATGGGAAGATACTAATGATGAATGATGCCGCCGAAAGCATATTTGGCAAGAGATTGCTGGAAAAGGCCGGGAGACCGATTACTGAAGACCTTGGTGAGGAGCATATGGTAACCCTTTCCAAAGACCTGTCATCTGTCATGAAGGAGGGGATGGAAAGGGAAATAGAGGTGGATGGTGCAAATGAGACAAGGCATCTTCTCAAATCAAGCACTGCCCTTGTCCATAACAAGGCCGGCAAGGTTGTCGGCATGATATCTGTATTGTCTGACATTACTAAACAAAGGGAGTTGGACAGGCTGAAGAGGGATTTTGTATCACATGTCACTCATGAGCTGAGGACTCCCCTTGTTGCGGTGAAACAGGCTGTAACCATTGTCCTCGATAAGACAGCAGGTTCAATCAATGAGCAGCAGGAGAGGATGCTTGAGGTTGTAAAACGTAATATAGAGAGGCTTTCGAAGTTTATCAACGACATTCTTGACGTGCAGAAGATAGAGGCCGGCAAGTTTACCATTGATCGTGAGGCTATAGCTATAAAGGAACCGGTAAATGATGTAGTCCAAAGTCTTACACCCTGGGCAAACTCTGAGGAGATAGCCTTATACGCTTCAGTGCCGGAAGATTTGCCTGATGCCTATGCTGATGCAGGCAGGGTTATACAGATTCTGTCGAATCTTGTAGGAAATGCTGTTAAATTTACCCCAAAGGGCGGGAAAGTCATTATAAATGTTATACCTCCTGGAATTAAAGGTGAAATCAGCCAGCCTTTAAAGCTGTCTGTTATTGATACTGGAAGGGGGATTGCGAAGGACGATATTGACAGGATATTTGAGAAGTTTGAGCAGGCAGGAGGCAGGGATGCGACTGATGTCAGGGGGAGCGGGCTGGGACTCTCCATTGTGAAATCTCTCGTTGAGATGCACGGCGGGAAGATATGGGTTGAGAGCCAACCCGGTGCAGGGAGTAAATTTACCTTTACACTGCCGGTTTACATGGAAGAATGCAGAGAGGGAGAAAAAGCAGAAGTTAAGAATGGTTCGTCACAGGATAAGAAACAGGATAAGAAAGGATTGTTGAACAGGTTGAGGCTGGTTAGAAATCAGGGATTCTAACATGTCAGTAAAAATATTACTCATAGATGACGAGACTGATTATTCTGAGACAGTCGGTTTCTGGTTAATGGCCAATGGTTATCAGGTTAGGGCGGTATCTTCCGGAATTGATGGACTGAAGGCGATTAAAGATGAGGTGCCGGATATAGTATTCCTTGATTTCCTGATGCCTGGTATGGATGGGATTGAGACATTGCGGGAAATCAGAAAAATAAACACCGAACTCCCTGTTATTATGGTTAGTGCCTATGCGGCTGAAGAGAAAATGAAAGAAGCGGAAAAGATGTGCATCAGCGGCATCTTCCTTAAAGAGGCAGAATTGTCAGAGGTTGCAAAGATGATTTCAGAGACACTCAGAAATATGAAAAAAGGAGTTTAATAAAATAATGCCGGTTACAAATAAAGAAATAATCTACAGACCTGATTTTTTTGAAAATATCCTGCGTCACATGGTAGACATATTAATTGTCGTTAATCCGGATGCAACCGTCAGGTTTATTAACCAGACAGCCATTGATGCTCTTCAATACAGCATTGAAGATGTTGATGGTATGCCTGTTGGTAAACTCTTTGATGACGGGCAGTTGCACTTATTCACCCTTATAAATAAACTTGTAACTGATGGGGAACTGCGAAATAAGGGAATGAACCTTATGAGTAAAGATGGATCAAGAATACCTGTAGTCTTAAATGGTTCATTAATCAGAAATGAAGACAATAAGATTGATGCAGTGGTCCTGATTGCAAGGGATATGAGAGATATATATCAGCTTATTACCGAGCTTTCACAGTTAAATGAGGATCTGGAAGAACGCGTTAAGAATCGGACAGATGAACTAAGGGTAGCCAGGGATGCAAGTGAAGAAGCGCTTAAAAAATTGCAGCAGACTCAGGCCCAGTTGGTTCAGAACGATAAGATGGCATCGGTTGGACAGCTCTCTGCCGGTATTGCCCATGAGATAAACAACCCGACTGGTTTTGTATTAAGTAATTTAAAGACCCTGGAAGAATATATTAATGATATAAGATGCCTTATAACGGAATATGATACCCTCTTGCAAAGATGCGTTGGAATATCTGATGAGGATGTTTCATGCATAGTAAAGAATATAGAAAAGTTTAAAGAGAAAATAGACGTAGTGTTTTTACTTCATGATATTGCACAGATATTTAAGGAGACTCAGGACGGGATGAGGCGTATAAGCAAGATAGTACGGGACATGAAGGAATTTTCACATGCAGGATCAGATAAACCTGAATACACTGATGTTAATAAAGGGTTGGAGAGCACACTGAATATAGTATGGAATGAGATTAAATACAAGTCGGAGGTCAAGACACTTTACGGTGATATTCCTCAGGTTCTGTGCTATCCCCAGCAGTTGAATCAGGTCTTTATGAATATCCTTGTAAATGCAGCACATGCAATAGAGGGTAGAGGTGTGATAACCCTCAGGACTTTTAGTGAGAATGGTAATGTTGTTATTGAGATAAGTGATACAGGTAAAGGTATATCACCGGAACATCTGTCCCGTATATTTGAACCGTTTTTTACTACTAAACCGGTCGGCATGGGGACAGGGCTTGGTTTATCTGTAGCATATGCAATTATCAAAAAGCATAATGGTGAGATCACAGTTGACAGCAAGGTTGGCGCCGGGACACGCTTTCAGGTTTGTATACCTGTTGAGGCAGGCAATTAATACTAATGTTAAAGGGTTGGAAATATGAATAGTTATACGATCCTGGTCGTTGATGACGAGATAAGTGTATTGAATGCGATTTACAGGGCCTTCAGGAAGGATGGATATAATATCCTGATGAGTGACAATCCGGCGGATGCACTGAATCTTATTAAAGAACAGTATGTACACCTTATAATATCGGATTACCGTATGCCGGATATGGACGGTGTGACTTTTCTGCGGGAGGCAATGAAACTGAGGCCGGATGCAATAAGGATTATACTAAGCGGTTATGCAGACAGTTCCGCTATTATATCAGCTATAAATGACGGCGGCATTTATAAGTTCCTCACGAAGCCCTGGGAGGATGACATCTTAAAGGCGGAGGTGCGACATGCACTGGAAAGGTATGAGCTGAAGAGCGCCAATAAAAGATTGTTGGATGATGTGAAGAAACAAAATGATGAGTTAAAAAACACAAATCTGCTGCTGTCCGAGAAAGTCGAAGAGATTCAGGAAAGTGTCATAAGCACTGTTGAGATGCTTGGTTATTTATCGAGAGAAAAATACACATGTATTCCAACAAATGTCGAGGCTTTGGATCTTATGAGTCAGGAGATAGGCAGGAAGATGGGACTTGATGATGCTGATCTTAAAAATTTATATATCGTAACAAGACTTCACGATGTAGGTAACATAGGTATAGATTGCACTATCTTAAAGAAGAACGGCCCCCTTACTACGGAAGAGAGAAGTGAGGTTGAGAAGCACCCTGTCATCGGGGCATCAATAATATCCTTCCTGAAGG